>ERZ795052.2554-NODE-2554-length-21758-cov-5.748790_pt1 | contig 21758 bp, 13 predicted proteins | sample MGYA00375136_ERZ795052 | MGnify/ENA primary metagenome ERZ795052 (study PRJEB30181, sample SAMN05720156) | activated sludge metagenome | isolation source: Anaerobic digester | place: Japan | collected 2015-05-26 ... | reverse complement strand
GATGGCAAAACGCCCCGCCAGCGCGAGGGCCGGCGGGGCGCAAATACAACGGCCAGCGGTTTAACGCTTGCTGTACTGGAACCGCTTCCGCGCGCCGGGCTGCCCGTACTTCTTGCGTTCCTTCATCCGCGGGTCGCGGGTCAGCAGCCCTTCGGCTTTGAGAATCGGACGCAGGTTGGCGTCCACGGTGATGAGCGCGCGCGCCAGGCCGTGGCGAACCGCGCCCGCCTGACCGCTCGGACCGCCGCCCCGCACATTGACATGGGCGTCAAACTTGTCCGCCGTGCCGGTCACGGCCAGCGGCTGCATGACGGTGCCCCGCAAGTTTTCCAGGGGGAAATAATTCTCGAGCGGGCGCCCGTTGATGACAATCTTGCCGGTGCCGGCAGCGAGTCGCACCCGCGCGACCGACGTCTTGCGCCGGCCGGTGCCAAGGTGCTGCGGAATTTTCGGTTCGGGAATCTTGATGTCAGACATGTCGTGTAAAAAGTTGGTCAATCCTCACCGTTACCGGGCCGGCGCGATGACATCCGGCTGCTGCGCCGCATGGGGATGCTGGTCGCCCCGGTAAACTTTCAACTTGGTCATCAGGACGCGGCCGAGGCGGTTTCGGGGCACCATCCCGCGAACCGCGCGGGTGATCAGTTTCTCGGGCTGGCGGGCGCGCAATTCGGCAACGGAAGTGTACTTTTCCCCGCCTTTCCACCCGGAGTAGGTCATATACTTCTTGGCGGTTTCCTTCTTGCCGGTCAACCGCACCTTTTCGGCATTGATCACCACCACGAAATCACCGGCGTCGAGGTGGGGGGTAAAAACGGGCTTGTTCTTTCCGCGCAAAATGTCGGCCACCTGGACGGCCAGGCGTCCCAGGACCACGCCGCTGGCATCAATCACATGCCACTTGCGCTGGTCCGGATTTACTTTCGGCAAATGTGTTTTCATCTCAAAATCCCGATCAAAAGAGGGAAAAAGCTACCAAAGAAGCCGGGCAAGTCAACAGGGTTTTCCCGAAATTTTTCGGCCTGCTTGGGTCTGGCGGCTGCCCGCCACCAGGCGCCGGCAGTCGGCGCAAAGAAAGCGTTTGCCATCGAAAAAGGTCATGAACGGCATAAACAGCTCCTTGCACCGGTCGCAGGTCTCGTAAATCTCGGCCAAGGGCACTGGTTCGGCCCGCAGCGCCAGCCCGTGCACCGTCTGAATTTCGCGCAATTGCTCCGCAACCTGGTCGGCGCGAAAATCAAAGATCAGGGCGCGGGAACGGTCCGGGGTAAACCGAAGGCCGTCCGGGGCCGCGGTCAAATAGTTACCCTCGGGATTCAGGATGAAAACCTTGACATCCGTCGGATCGTTGCGTCTGTGGCCAATTCGCGGCATCTGCCGTTCCAAACCCTAAAATGCCTGATTTCCGCCGGCTTACAAGGGCCTTTGCAGCGAAGCCAGCACGCGGGCTTTGCGTCTTTCCAAGAGTTGAGGCATAATCTAGTTTTAAACCCATGGCAAAGCCTGCCGCCCCAATCAAGACGTTTGGCCCCGCCCAGTTCCTCAACCGGGAGCTGAGCTGGCTGGAATTCAACCAGCGCGTGCTGGACGAGGCCTTGGATGGAAGCAATCCCTTGCTCGAGCGGCTGAAGTTCTTCTGCATTGTCAGCTCGAACCTGGACGAGTTCTTTGAAGTGCGCGTCGCCGGGATCAAGCAGCAGATCGAAAGCGAGGTGGTGGAGCGCAGCCTGGACGGACGGACAGCCAGCGAGACCTTTCGCGCGATCACCCAGCGGGTGCGGGAGATGGTGGCCGACGCCTACGCCTGCTGGCGGGAACAGTTGCATCCCTCGCTGGGACGCAATGGCATCCGCGTGCTCTTCATGGAGGAGCTGGACACGGCCGACCTGGCCTGGCTTCAGGAATATTACCGCACCCAGGTCCGGCCCGTGCTCACGCCCCTGGCGATTGATCCGGCCCATCCGTTTCCGCAACTGCTGAACAAATCGCTGAATCTCATTGTGCGTCTGGAACTGGACAAGGAGCAGGAGACGCACAAGCACCTGGCGGTGGTCCAAATCCCGCGGATTCTGCCGCGGCTGATCCGCCTGCCGCGAAGCGATGGCCGGCGCGATTACGTTTATCTGAGCCGGCTGATCGGCCATTTCCTCGGGGACCTGTTTCCCGGCGCGCGCTTGTTGGGCTGGTGGCCGTTTCGAGTGACCCGCAACAGCGAACTGTACATTGACGAGGAGGAAACCGCCAACCTGCTGAAGGCGGTGGAAAACGAGCTCCATAATCGGCGCAAGGGCGACGCCGTGCGATTGGAGGTGGAGGATCGCTGCCCCTCGGTCATCCGGCAGGCCTTGTTGAGCACGCTCCACCTCACCGAGGAGGATGAGTACCTGATTGACGGGCCGCTCAACCCCACGCGGCTGATGATCCTTTACGAGGGCGATCACTCCCCCGAGCTGCGGGACCCGCCTTTTGTAGCCCCCGTGGCCGCGCCGCTCCGGGACCAGCCCGACCTGTTCGCCGCCATCCGCGAGCGGGATATTCTCCTGCATCATCCGTACGAGAATTTCAGCAGCGTGGTGGATTTTCTGGAGCAGGCCGCCGCCGACCCGGACGTGCTGGCGATCAAACAAACCCTGTATCGGACGGGGGGCGATCCGCGCATCGTCGGTGCACTGGAGGCGGCCGTGCGGCACGGCAAACAGGTGACCGCGGTCGTCGAGTTGCGCGCCCGGTTCGACGAGGCCAACAACATCCAGTGGGCGCGTCAGCTCGAAGAATCCGGTGTCCATGTGGTCTATGGCCTGGTGGGTTACAAAATTCACGCCAAGGCCTGCCTGGTGGTTCGCCGCGAGGGCCATCAAATCCGCCGTTATGTCCACCTGGCCACCGGCAACTATAATCCCAACACCGCCCGGCTTTACACCGACCTGAGCTTTTTCACCTGCCGGCCGGATTTTGGCGAGGATGCCACCAACTTCTTCAATTTGCTGACCGGGATCTGTCAGTTCCAAGGCATGAAGAAATGGATCGTGGCCCCCTTCGATTTCCACTCCTGGCTGTTGGGCCGCATCGAACGCGAGCGGGAAAATGCCCGGCAGGGCTTGCCCGCGAAAATCATGGCCAAGATTAACTCCCTGGCTGAACGCGAAATCATCGAGGCCCTGTACCGCGCCTCGCAGGCAGGCGTGATTATTGATTTGACGGTGCGCGGCATCTGCTGCCTCCGGCCGGGGGTGAAGGGACTCAGTGAAACGATCACGGTGCGAAGCATTGTGGACCGCTTTCTCGAACACAGCCGCATCTATTACTTTGAAAATGCCTGCCAGCCCGAGGTCTTCCTCGCCAGCGCCGACTGGCTGCCCCGCAACTGTTTTCGGCGCATCGAGCTTGCTTTCCCAATCGAAGACGGCGTGTTGCGGGAACGTTTGATCAGCGAAATCCTGGCCACGACGATGGCCGACAACACCAAGGCCCGCCTGCTGCAGCCGGACGGCTCGTATCGCCGCGCCCATCGCGCCCCCGAGGAGCCGGTGCGTCGCAGCCAGTTTGATTTCATTGCTCTGGCCACCGGCGCCACCCCGGCGCGGCAGGCTAAAACGGCCAAAACCCGCTACCCGAAGGTCAAGTTGGCTCCGTCGCCCTTTGGCCCCCCATCGCGTGCCCAGTAAGGCGGGGCGTCCCGCGAGCGGACCGGCTGGATTTGTTTGGCGGCGGGCAATTAATTTTAAGCTTGGAACGACTTATGAAACTTTATTTGCTTCGGCATGGAATTGCCGCCGATCTGGGAGCGGCAGGCTGCTCACGCGATGCGGATCGTCCGTTGACCCCCAAGGGAAAGCGCCGGGTCCGGGCCATTGCGGCGGCGCTAAAACGCCTCGGGGTCGAGCCCGGCCTGATCCTCACCAGCCCGTACTTAAGGGCGCGGCAGACGGCCGAAATCGTGGCGGAAATCCTCCGAGCCAAAGGGCGGCTGAGACTTTGCAGCCACCTGATCCCCAGCGGCGACGCCCGCCATCTGATCGAGTTCATTCAGCAGGAAGAACCGGAAGCCGACGGCGTGCTTCTGGTTGGGCACGAGCCTTATCTGAGCTCGTTAGCGAGTTTATTGGTGAGCGGCAATTCTTCCTCTTCGCTGACCCTCAAGAAGGGGGGTGTTTGCCTGCTGAACGTCCGGGAACTAACCCCTGGGCGTTGTGCCACGCTGGAGTGGCTGCTCACCCCGCGACAAATGCGATTAATCGCGGCGTGATGGCCCGCGGAATCAGGCCCTCCTTCGCCACTCTTCCGCCTTTTGCCGAGCCCGCGCTGGAGTCAGTGACCAGCCTTGGCGCGGCCAGCCGAAAACCAGCCAGATAGCGCCCGCAACAATCCAAAGCGCCAGGGGGCCAGGCTCCGGCACCGGAACGGGAACCGGCGCGCCGGCGAAAAGCCAGCCGCTGGAGGATTCGGCGCCGATCCGCTGCACGTGGGCCGCGGCATACAAAGGCAGCCCCGCCGAACCAACCGGAGTGCTGAGAAATGCAAAGTCGGTCGGAGCCAGGCCTGGCACGCCGTAAAACTCGCAAACAAAGTGATCCCCCGCAGTGAACCGCGTCTCCACTCCTCCCCCCTTCGCAAATTGGAGTTTGAGGTCATAACGACCGTCGCCCCCCGCTTTGAACCGATTCTCCCCCGTGGCGATTCGCGGCAGCAGAAATCCCCCGCTCCCCGGAAACAGGTCCACAGTCAGTTCAGTGGGGTCAAGGGCCGGGTTAAAATTAAAATACAGTTCGTTGATGTTCTCGGCCCCGCTCAGGTTCAAGGTCGTCACTGTCAGCCGAACCCGATCCTGCCCAACGCTTTCGAACCCGGCCGAAAACCAGGGCGGCTCAGCGGAAGGTGAGCTCCCACTAAAAGTGTCTCCGAACAAATAAACAAAATCACCTCCACGCAGCCCGGCTGGCAGCCAAAGAGCCGCCACCGCCAGCAAGGTTCCGGTCCAGTTTCCAATTCGCTTCAGTTTCATGGTTGCATTCCAATCGCTGTAACACTCCTTCTCGGAGCGGTGTTCTCTCAGGCTCAAATATAACAAATCCAGCAACTTAAGTGAATACAGTTCCGGGCCAACAATTACGGAATGGCCACCCGGGGATTCCCCGGGTCTTATCGGGTTAAGTACGGATATGAACCACTGGTTCCCTGTTCCTGGAATTCCGTGTTCCTTTGGTTCTTGTCCTGAGGCACGTACTGCTTGTCTCCATTCCAGACCGCCTTTTCCGCGAGTGGCCGTAACAAGGCAAATGTGGCCTGCGAACATCCCGGAAAGAACTCAACGGAGCGGACCGGTCGGAGAAAACTCTTTCCCAGGTCGGAAGTTGTCTCCGATAATCCCGGCTCCGTTATGAATCATGTGACGTTGACGGAAGTGGGCAGCAACGGCTTCAACCAATGGGTTCTGACAGCCCCCCGGCGCCAGGCGCTTCCGATCGCGGTTTATCCTGGTGTTGCGATGACCGGCGCGACCGTGCAGGAAATCGTGACCAAACCCGAGGCCCAGGTTGCCGCTCAACTGGCCCTGCACGCGCGTTACAAGACACCGGCGCTGCTTTCCGCCATGGACCTGAGCGCGGAGGCGGAAGCCTTTGGTTGCACGGTTCACATGTCGGCCACGGAGGTGCCGTCTGTCACCGGCCGGCTCATCACCAGTATGCAAGCGGCGCGCGAGCTGGCAGTGCCGGAGGCCGGGGCGGGCCGCACAGGGGTTTACCTCGAGACCGTTCGGCGGCTGCGAGCGGCCTCGGATGGCCGGCTGGTGCTGGGGGGATGTATCGGTCCCTTTTCGCTGGCGGCGCGATTGGTGGGGGTCAGTGAAGCCATGGAACTCACCTTGGCGGAACCGGAATTGATGGAAGTGCTGCTGGAAAAGAGCGCGGCGTTCCTCACGGCCTACTTGCAGGCTTTCAAAGCCGCGGGGGCAGATGGCGCCATCATGGCCGAACCCGCCGCGGGTCTGCTCTCGCCGCGAATGATGGCCGCGTTTTCGTCGAACTTCATTCGCCAGATCGGCGAGGCGGTCGGTGACGGCCGGTTTGCGCTGGTGCTTCACAATTGCGCGGCCAGGGCGCTGCACCTGCCCGCCGTTCTCCAAACCGGCCTCAAGACCTTCCACTTCGGCGCTCCGATGGACCTGCCGGCGGCCCTGGCGCAGGTGCCGCCGGAGGTGGTGGTTTGCGGGAATCTGGACCCGACGGGCGTCTTTGTTCAGTCCACGCCGACGGAAATGGCCCAGCGGGTGGCACAGGTTCTGTCCGCGCTGGCCGGGCATCGCAACTTCGTCATTTCCTCGGGCTGCGATGTGCCGCCCAACGCGCCGCTGGCCAATCTGGACGCATTTTATGCCGCCGTGGAAACTGCGGGTTGATTGCGTGCGCTGGCGCGGCTATCTTACGCCCAGCTTGGAATGACGTATGGCCGGCAATTTCTCGCATGGTGACAAGAACCCTCCTATGAATGCTTCCACACTCTCCCGACGCCAGTTCCTGGAACGGTCCACTCTGGCAGCAGCCACTGTGCTGCTCGGCGGTTGCAGCGGGTTGAAGTCCCGGGCGGCCAGGCGCACCGCCACCGACCAGGTCGCCCTTGGCAAAACCGGCCTGAAAATCTGCCGGCTCGGCATGGGCACGGGAAGCAACAGCGGCCAGGTGCAACGCGCCCTGGGTCGTGAAGGATTTAGGGACCTGGTTCATTACGCGTATGACCAGGGCATCACCTACTTTGATTGCGCGCAAAGCTACCGCACCTTCGAGTGGATCGGCCACGCCATCAAGGGGCTGCCGCGCGAGCGCCTGTTCATTCAGTCCAAGATTCCCGGGCAGCCTGAGAATGTGCTGGAGGCCATTGACCGGCATCGGGTGGCTTTCGACACCGATTACGTGGACAGCATGCTCATTCATTGCATGGTCAAAGAGGGCTGGACCGACGATTTCCGCCGGGTGATGGATGCTTTCGACGAGGCCAAGCAGAAGAAATGGATTCTTTCCAAGGGCGTGTCCTGTCACAGCCTCCCCGCGTTGCACGCGGCCACGGCCTCGCCGTGGACGGAGGTGCATCTGGTGCGCATCAACCCGCAGGCCAAACACATTGACGGCCCGGAACAAACCTGGAACAAACCGGGAGACAACCTGGAGCCGGTGCTGGCCGAGCTGAAAACCATGCGCGCCAAAGGCCGCGGCATCATCGGCATGAAGATCATCGGCAACGGCGATTTCACCAACCCCGCCGACCGCGAACGCTCGATTCGTTTCGCCCTGTCCCGGCCGGAAGTTGACTCGATCGTCATCGGCTTCAAGGACCGCGCCGAGATAGACGAAGCCCTCGAGCGGATGAATCGCGCCCTGGCGGAAACCGCCTGAGGCGGGCCAAAGCCGCCGAGGTGGAGCGAGTCCAGGCGAGCAGGTGCGGCCGCACCGGGATGCCACCGGCCAACCGGAGTCTCAGCCTGAGCGGGACGAAGGAACAGGCTTGATCAGGGCCAGCAATCCGGCACAAAGCACCAGGCTGACCGCGGCCGCTTGGAACAACAGGCGGACGTTGAATTCGGCATCACGGAGGGCGCCGCCGGCGTAAATGGTCAATCCGCCGATCACGCAACTGCAAAGGTTAAGAATCCCGTAGCCCGTGGCGCGGTAACGGGGGTCGGCAATCAGACAGAGAATCGGCATCATGTTCGAGTCGGCGAATGCGCGGCCCACACCGTAAAGGACCAGGCCGCCAATCGCCAGTGGCAGCAGGCTGGTTACCGACGCCAGGAAGATCGCCGGCGCGGCCACACAAAAACCGATGGCCGGGACGAACAGGCGTCCCCGCTCATGGCTGCGACTCCAGCGGTCCGCCCACGCGCCGCCGATCAACACTCCCAGCAACGACGCCCCCTGAAGGTAGCCCGTGGCCGACAAACCCGCAGCGCCCTGGCTCAGTTGAAAGCGTTCCCCCAGGTAGGTGGGCAGCCAGCCCACCAAGGCCCATCCTACCAGGCCGTTCAACCCCCAAAACACCAGCGCCAGAATGAACGCGCCCCGGCTGAACAAGCTCACCCAGGCGTCCTTGAACCGAACCGGATCGGTCATCCCGCCACCCTGGCTGTCCGCGACGTTTTCACGCGGCGCCTCGCGCAGGAGCAGGATGAGAACCACGGCATACGCCACCCCAATCATCCCAAACAAAGTGAAGGCGTAGCTCCAGTCGTGCCGATCCGCCAGCCAGCCGCCCAGCCCGCCCAGCCCGGCGCCCACCATAACGCCCGTCATGTGAACGCCGGTGGCCAGCGAGCGGGTGGAGCCCCGATGATAATCCATGATCAACGCCAGCGCGGCAGGCAGATAGCACGCTTCGCTAACCCCCATGAGCGCCCGCGCCAGAAGCAGTTGGTTGAAGGTCTGGGCATGGCCGGTCAGCCAGGTGATGGCCGACCACACGAACAGGCTGCCCAGCACCACCCGGCTGCGGCTGAACCGGTCCGCAAGGTAGCCCCCCAACGGACTCAACAACGCGTAAACCCAGAGAAAAACCGAGGTCAGCAGGCCAAATTGCGCGTCCGTCATGGGAATGGCGTCCACCAGCGAGGCGCGCATGGTGGTGATCATCACGCGATCCAGATAATTCAGACATGCAACAAACCACAGCAGTCCCACCGCCAGCCACGCACGCTCCATGGGACTCAAAGACGCGATCATAACCTCCTCGATCGTTCGTCCCCCTCCCGCCCGCATCCGGGAGGCGACGTTCGGCCGCTTTGCCACCTGACATGGAAATCAAGGCTGATTTGCACGCGCGTTTTGGGCTCTGGATTACACCCTGAGAAACAGGCAGACAGGACGTCCTGTCAAGAAAAACGTGCCTTGGGGGCTTCTTCGCCCGCCGCGGTCAATACAGCCCTTTGACGCGGTAATAGCCCTGGCTGGCGCCCCCGGTGGTCGTGGTGAAACGGAATCGGCTGTTGGCAACCACGGTTTGGAATGTCGCCGAAGTGTCCTTTGCCCATGCTCCGGCCGGCGAACTGGCCTTCCAAAGCTCGAAGGTCATGCCCGAGCGATAATTGGCCACTGTGAACTCGGCCTGCACCTGCCCCGACGTCACGACCGGTTTGGTTACCACCGTGAGGACCGGTGGCGGAGTGACCGCGCTGGTCCGAAAGACAGGGCCCCAATCCAGGGTCCGGGTGTTGATTTGAGCCCGCGTGCGCAGGACGTAATTCGTGGCGAGGGTGGGCGTGAAGGTGAAATTGGTGCCCGCGCTTGCTGAGGTGGCGAGGTTGAGGAGGTACTCGGCATTGCTGACCGCAATGTTGTCCAGATAAAGCCCCACGCCGGTGCTGGTTTGCGGGTAAAAATTCCCCCCGACATAGTCGTAAAGGAATCGGACCTGAACCACCCGCCCGGCAAACGGAGCGAGGGAAAGCGTCACCTGAGTAAACCCGGATTCAGCCCCTCCGTCGCCGGTCTGGCTCCACAGGTCCTGCCAGGTTCGACCGCCGTCGGGGGAAACCTGGGCGCGGGCCACCTGGCCGGAGGCCGCATAGCCCAGGCGTTTGTAAAAACTCAACTGGCTGGCGGCAGAGGGGACCAACAGGGCGTTGAGGGTGATGGACTGATCCACAGGGGCCGAGGGGTCCTGCGGATGCGCCAGATGAAACGACCAACTCCCCGCATATTTCACGTCGCTTGCCAGCACGGAATAACTCGAGGAGTTCGTCACAGTCACCTGCGCCAGCCCGTTTTCCGCCCCTTCGACCGCTGTGTAGGGGGACACCACCGCCTGCTGCCACTGGTAGGCTGTGGCCGCGCCAACCGCGCTGAAACTGTAGGGGTTGCCCTGGTTCAGCCAGGCGGGCGCCGGACCGCTCACCACGGGGGGATAGTAGGCTGGAACGTAATCCACCTTCGTGTTTTGCAGGCTGGCGATCACGGCCGTCTTCTGCGCCGCCAACCCACTGGCGGCAAAGGACACCGCATAAGTCCCGTTGCTGCTCACGGGAACGGCGTACCCGCCGGAGTCGGCCGTCACCGCGTAGTAGGCCGAATTTGAAACGGAAACGGTGACGCCGCCAATGCCCTCCCCAACGTCATAAAAGCCGTTGGTGTTGAAATCGTAGTACACGACCCCGGTGATGAGGGGCGTCGCGCCCGCCCGGGTTCCAAAATCCTGCGTCACCAGTTGGGGGCCGACGCTTCCATTCACCCCGTTGACAATGCCAACGCCCACTTCCCGAAGGCTGCCGTTATGGATGGTGTTGCGGTGACCGGGCGGGGTTTGCATGCCGCCGGGCCCGTATCCCCAGTCCACATTGAACCCGGCGTGTCCCTGCCAAACCGACTCGGCATAGGCATAAACGTTTTCGCCATAAGCAACCCAATTGTAGCCCACCGCGGTCATTCGCTCGCCCGGCCCCATGCCGTTGGTCTGGTAATGGCCCTGATACTCGTTGGTGAACATGTCGCCGCTTTGCCACCGGGCAGCGGCCACCAATTGAGCATTCATTGCCAAAGGCGGCGCCGGGCTCATGGCGTTGAACTGCGATACCAGCAGGTTGGTGTCCACCCCAAAATAGTCGTAGGCCGCCCGCACAGCCGGGTCGGGGGTGAACGCCAGCCGAATCCCCTCGGCCGGCGGGTTGGCGCGCGAACGGTTGATGTATTCCAGGTAAAGCTGCTCCTCGTCTGTCGGCTGTCCGATGGACCACAAACTCGGCCCCGGGCCGGGCAAAGGACCATCCTCGGCCGGCACAACCGCCCGTGACTGAACCGGGGGGTTTGGAGGGGGCGCCTGGGGTGTGACTCCAGCCAGCGGATCAGGCCCGCCACAAACCATAGTTGGTGAGAACAGCCGAAAGAGGAGGATCACGGTCCCGGCCAGCTTGGCGCGCAACATACTACAATCTAATCACGATTCAGATTCTCGGGTGTACGAGTATGGTACTCCCCCGCCCTTCGGACAGGAGAACGACAACGTCTAGGCAGCAGTTGCGGTGCCAGAGGACCCTCTGGAATCCACGGTTTTCCGCAAATCCAGGCTCGGCCCGACGCTGTGAAAAACTCGACCTGTCAACCCGTTCCCGCTACAAGGGAGCATGCTGAACACCAGCCGAACCGATTGTCCGGGCAGCCGGCTCTTATGAACCCAGGCTCGATTCCACGAAGCATCTGGATCGCAGGGGGGGTGGCCCTCGCCGCCGCCGGGCTGATGTTCTGGCTCACCCGAGGGCCCGATTCGTTGCTCCTGCGCGTGCCCGGAACCGACCGTGGGCCGGACGGCGCGGCCGGGGGCGGCGGCAACCCCGTCCTGGCGGGCAAAGCGACCCGCGGTCCGGGCCAGCCCTCAAGCCTGCCTGGCTTGTGGCCCCAGTTCCGCGGCCCGAAGCGCGACGGCATCAGCGAGGAAAGCGTTCGCCTGCTGCGCGCCTGGCCCGCCAGCGGGCCCCGCCAGCTCTGGTCCGTTGAGCTTGGAGAAGGCTATGCCGGCCCGGCGGTCCGCGACGGCCGCGTTTACTTAATGGATTACGATCGGGAAAAGAAACAGGACGCCCTGCGCTGCCTCTCGCTGGCTGATGGCCAGGAACTCTGGCGTTACGCCTACCCCGTTCCCGTCAAGCGGAACCACGGCATGTCCCGAACCGTGCCGGCGGTGACGGACAAGATCGTGGTGGCCATGGGCCCCAAATGCCACGTGGTCTGTCTTGACCGGCTCACCGGCGAGCTGCGCTGGGGGCTGGACCTAGTCAGGGATTTTGGCGCCACAGTTCCCCCGTGGTATGCGGGACAGTGTCCCTTGGTGGATGGCGATTCCGTCATCCTTGCGCCCGGGGGCAACCAGGCGCTCCTGATGGCGGTGGACAGCTTGACCGGCTCGAATCGGTGGGTGACCCCCAACCCGCGGGGCTGGAGAATGACTCACACTTCCATTATGGCCACGGAAGTTGCCGGCGAACGCATGTACGTCTATTGCGGGCATAACGGGGTGGCCGGCGTTTCCGCCCGCACGGGCGAGATTCTCTGGGAGACTACTGCCTGGAAGATCAGCATCGCCACCGTGCCATCCCCCGTGATTCTGGACGGAGGCCGCATTTTCCTGTCCGGCGGCTACAACGCCGGCAGCCTCATGCTGCGGGTTAAGAAGGACGGTGACCGGTTCGTGGCCGAGACCCTGTTCAAGCTCGAGCCCGAGGTGTTCGGCGCCACCCAACAGACGCCCATCCTCTACCAGGACCATCTCTACGGGGTGCGCCCGGACGGCAAATTCACCTGCCTCGACCTCCAAGGCAAACCCGTATGGGTCAGCGACAGCGGACAGCAGTTCGGCCTCGGTCCGTTTATCCTGGCCGACGGCGTTTTTCTCGCAGTCAACGATTCCGGACTGCTGCGCATGATCGAAGCGAGCCCCGCCGGCTACAAGCTGCTTGCCCAGGCCAAGGTGCTGTCCGGGCGCGAATCGTGGGGGCCTCTGGCCATCGCGGGAGGCCGCCTGCTGGCCCGCGACCTGACACGAATGGTTTGCCTTGACCTGACCGCACCATAGGCCGCGACCCCGCCCGACCTCAATCAAGGCAGCGGCCGGGCAAACACACCGAGGTGGTTGGCGACCCGCCGTTCCATCCCCACCGGCGGACCACACGGCCGATTAAGCGTCCTGGGAGCGCCATCCTCCCCCTGAACAACCAGGGCACTGCTTCCCCCGCCGTCGAGGTTCAACGCGTCGTAGGCGCCGAGCCGGTAGGCCCAATCCGCCGCCTCGGCCGTCGTCACCCCCTCGCTGTAGCCGGGCTGCCGTCCGTCCACCACCATCAAAATGAGATAGCGCCGGTCCTTGCTGACACCCGCCACGGATCGGGGATGCCGGTCCTTGAGGGTGCCGTAGTTGGTGCCTTGATAAAGAATGGCGAAAAAGCCGCTCAGGCCGTTCCAGGCGCCGGTGGTGTCCACGGGCGAACGGGCAATCCACGCGTTGCGATTCGTCCCCAGCAGCAAAGCATCCCATTCATTGGGCGGCGAGTACTCATCCCCGCGGCTCAGCGACAGCCCCTGCACATCCATCGGATGCCCGTTGCTCCGCGCAAAAACGTCAAACACCGACCCGTTGATCGCCGCCTGGCACTTGAACTCGGCCAGAAACTCCGAGGTGGTGCGTGCGCCCACGTCCTTGGGCGCGTCTCCGTTGGATGGCGTCACCAGAAAGTCAATGGTGGGCTCATGAAGGTCAATTCGCAGCGCATGCACACGGACTGGCCGGGGGTTGGTGGTGGTTCCTTCACACGCCTCGACGCCCAGGAAAAGAGGGGTCCAGGGAGAAATCGTTGCGTGCCGGACCGCATCGCCGGGCCGGTAAGCCATGGCCGCATTGGTCAGGACCAGCGGCGCGGCAACACGGCTGGAGCCGGCCCCTGACGCGGTCAGCGCCCCAATGGCCAGCGCCAGAATGGCGACGGCCCTCGCCGGACCGCCGGCTGGCGGGATTCCGAGTGACGGTGCTTGCATGGCCTCAAGCTAACCAGCGCACCTCAAACCCACAATCCCCGGATGAGGCCAGCCGTTACGGCAGCAATCGGACGCCGCGGTAGAAGCGCGCGTTGAAGCTCGGCACGTTGGTGTCCACCAGCGTGAAGGGGGCGACGCCCTCGCCAATCGCCGTCCAGCTCCGCAGGTCAGGCGAGGCCTGGATTTCATAACGCAGGCCGGACTGGCCGGTCAGCGTCACGCGGAAGGTGCTGTCGGTCAGCTCGCCACTCAGCCGGGCGGGCAGCGGGGCGTAAACCATCGTGACCGTCTGGGCGGCGTTGTTGCCCAGCGCAAGGTCGGTGCCGCCCGACACCGCCACGACGCGGTTGGTGAGCGAGCCCGCGAGAGTCGGCTTGGTGACGACGGAAACCTGTGCGGCAGTGCCGGCCGGGAGCGAACCCACCGCCCAAACCACCGTCCCCGCCACGGCCTCATAGCTGACCCCTTCGGAAGGCGAGGCGGACTCGAATACCACACCCGGCGGCAGCGTGTTGGTGACGAAAATGTCTTCGGCAAGTTCGGGGCCGAAATTCGTGACCGTGATCAATGACGCAAGCAACTGGCCGGTGAAGGCCGAAGCCGGTGTGACGGCCAATCCCACGGCCACATCAGTCAGTGCGTTGATCGGCGCAATGGTCGTGATGGTCAGCGACCATCCACCGGCCACCACCCCCGCGTCACCGCCGGAGTCATCCAGCAAATACAACAACCAGGCTCCGTTGGCTTCCGAGCCCGCCAACCCGGCCAGCGTCGTGCCATAAGGCGGAACCGGAGCTGGCGAGCGGAAACTGACCGGGGCGCCGAAACGGGTTGGCCGGTAGGTTCCATTGGTGATCTGCCGGTTGGTCGGCAGTTCCACGGCCAGGTCGTCAAATAAGAGGCTCAGGTTGGTGACCGCGTAGCCGCCGCCGACGTGCGACATCAGCAGCGTGCTCTTGCCCGACGGGCTTACCAACAGGGCATTGACATCGCGCGGGAAACTATGGGTCAGGCCGTTCAGGCCAACCGTCACTTTGCTAACCGCCCCCGTCAGCCCCGTCACATTGATCACCGACGGGTAAGGCAGGGCCGGGCCGCGTTCCGGAATCGTGATGGCCGCGGAGTTCGAGAACGTGGCGGTGCCCGGCAGGTTGAAGGCGAATTGGACACTACCGAGGTCGCTGGCGCCATCGGTCAAACGGAGACTGGCGACGACCATGCCGCCCCCCGGACCGGAAGCCTGGAAGGTAAAGTCGCGCGACACGGCCGGGCCGCCGGAAGCGACCACGCCGTAATTCCGCGAAGCGACCACCGGCGTGACGCCACCGGACGCCTGAAGAACGCCCTCAAGATTGAAGGTGCTGGCCGAGCCCACGTTCTGCAACCCCAGCGAAACGGTGACCGTTTCGCCATTATCAATCGCCCCGTTGGGCGGAGAAAAGCTCTCGGAAACCAGCCGCGCTTTCGCGGCAACGATGGCTGGCGCCGGAATGAGGACCGACAGGCCGTAGGCCGCCGCGTTGTTCTGCGGCGCCGGGTCTGTCGAGCGGGAAACCACCCACGCGGAGTTGGTCAGCCAGCCCGAGTTGGTCGGACCGAGCACGAAGGACAAGGACGCGTCGGTGCCCGCGGCCAAGTCGCCCAACCGCCACACCAGACGGCTTTCAACCACTTCAACCGAGCCGGCCGAGACTTCGATGGAGCCCAACTGGCCCGCCGGCAAAACATTGGTGAGAACCGTATCCAACGCCAGTTGCGGGCCGTGGTTGGTCACCGCCGCCGTGAACGTGACCAGCCCGTTGAGCAGGACCGGATCGGGCGTCGCCGTCAGCGCCAGCGCAAGGTCTGCGGACGGCAGGTTGACCGTGGCAACCGCCGCGGCGCTGTTATTGTTGGGATTGAGGTCCGTTTCCGTGGCCGAGACCGTCGCGGTGCTGGTCAGCACGCCCGCCGCCGCAGCCTCCGGCACCAGCACAACCGTCACCGTTGCCACCACACCCGTGTTCAAGGACCCGAGGTTGGCAAACACCATCCCGTCGGCCGCCATCACCGCGCCCTGGGAAGCGGTCGCGGACACAAACTCGACCCCCGCCGGCAGCCAGTTCGTGAAGGCCACAAACGTGGCGGCATCCGGACCGGCGTTGGTAATGCTAAACACATTCGTCAAGGCAAAACCCGCCACGCACGGGTTCGGCTGCGATACCGCGGTGATCCCCACGTCCGAAATCTTGTTGACCGGCGTCAGCATGGTCAGGTTGAGCGCCCACCCGCCCGCGATCGAGCCGACATCACCGGCCGTATGGTCGCTGACGTAAAGCGACCAGGACCCGTTGGGATTGATGCCGTTGAATTGGGACAACGCCGTCGAATAAGGACCCGGCGGCGCCGGAGCCGGGAAGGTGACCGACGACAGGTAACTGGCCGGCTGGTAACTGCCGGAAAGGATTTGGGAAGTGTTGTCCGGCAGCACCTCGGCAGCCAGGGCATCGAAGGTCACCGTCGCATTGGCCAACGGCGGAGCCCCGGCGCCCGCCATCAGCAAAGTCCTCGCCTGGTTGGTGGGAGCCGCGAGCAGCACATCCACATCCTGCGGGAAGGTGTGGCTGGCATTGACCAGCGTCGCGGTCACCTTGCCCAGAACCCCGCTCAAACCGGAAACGGCAATCGTGGAGGGATACGGCAGGGCGGAAGTATTGTCGCGGATGGTGATGGCGTTGGTGTTGGCAAAGGTGCGAACCGTCGGCAGACCAAACGTGAAACTCACCGGCGGATACACCGTGGGACCATCCTGAAGCTCCAGCACGGCCGTCACGCTGCCTCCATCCGTGCCGTTGGCCGAGAAGGTGAAGGAACGTCCAACCGGGAAATCACCGGGGGCCAGCACACGATACACCTGCGTGGCGCTGCCTTGCGGCGTGATGCCGTTGGTCGCCAACAAGGTGGCCGTCAGGTTCGTCGTGCTCACGTTGCCCGCGTTGCGCAGGCGCAGAATTGCCGTCACCGTTTCGCCGTTGTCCACGGCGCCGTTGGGCGGCTGGACGCTTTCAACCGTCAAGGTCACGCCCGCCCCGGCGATGCTGACGAAGGGCGCCGCGACCAGGGTGGTGACGGTGGCGGTATTGTTCACCAGGTTGGGGTCGGTTTGGGTCCCCGAGATGTTGGCCGTCAAGGCAATCGTGCCCGCGGCCGGCGGACGCACCTGCAGCACAATCAGGGCGGTGGCGCCCCTGGCGAACGTGCCGATGTCTGCGGTGACGGTGTTGCCGCCGACGGAAATCGTTCCAAGGCTGGTGTAGTTTGAGACCAGGATCACGCCGGTGGGCAGCGTCGCATTCACCACCACTCCCTCGGCCACACTGGGGCCGAGGTTGGTCACATTGATCACGTAGGTCAGATTGCTGTTGATGACCACGGGATCCGGATTGTCCACCAGGCCCAGGGCCAGGTCCGCTGCGGGACCCACCACCACGCTCGCGGTCGCCGTGTCATTCCCCGCCACCGGGTCGAAGGTGTTGGCTCGCACCTGGGCCGTGGCCTGAATCGTGCCCTCCGCCGTCGGCACGGCCTGGATGGTAGCGCTGGCCCGCGCGCCATTCGTCAGCGTGGCAAAGGTGCAAACCACCACGTTGCCGTAAATGGCGACATTGCCCTGGGAAACCGTGGCGCCGGTCACCCCCACCGAGGCCGGCAGCACGTTCGAGACGACCACACCCGCGGCGGTTCCTGGACCGAAGTTGGTCACCGAAACCGAGTAGGTGAGCGGATTGCCGATGAAGGTGGAGACCGGGTTGGCCACCATGCCGACCGCCAGGTCCGCCGTCAACGGATTGACCCGCGTGAGAACCGTGGCGGTGTTGTTGAGCAGATCAAAATCCTGCTGTTCCGACGAAACCGTGGCGGAGGAGGAAACCAGGCCGGGCGTCGTGGGAGCGACCACCACCGTCACGGACGCCCTTCCGCCGGACACAATCATGCCCAGGTTGCAGGAAACCACCCCGCCCGAGTGCGACGCGCCGCCCTGGGATGGGGTCGCCGAGATGAACTGCGCGGTGGACGGGATGAGATGACTCATGCTGACGTTGGTGGCCGCGCTCGGCCCAAAGTTGGTCACCGAGATCGTATAGGTCAGCAAACCACCCACCATCACCGGGTCCGGCTGGGCAACCATGCCCAAGGCCAGGTCGGAGCCGGGGCACTCCCCGCCGCCGTCAACGCAGAAGGCGGGCGTCAGCAGCAGCGACCAGCACTGAATGGCGCCGACATCCTGGATGGACGCCCCAATGGCAACCAGTTTCCATACCCCGTTCACATTGGTGCCGGCCTTGCCAAAGAACACTGCCAGCGGCTCCTGCGGTTTGTAGGCGCCCGGGAATGGCGGGCCCCCCGCCCCAATCGAGGTGGCCGCCGCGTCATCGAACGTTGTCCGGATGGAATCGGGGAAGCAGCCCAGGCCGTAATTCTGGCCTCCGCCGCCGTTGCCGCTGGACAGCACGCACTCCGTCCCGTCGGGCGCCACCAGCTTGAGGGTCAGATTCGCGTCATAGCTGTGGGTCACGTGCAGCGAAACGACCACCTTGCTGAGGCTGAAATTGATGTTGGAGACATTGATGCTGGAGTTGGTCCCCGTAATCAGCCCGTTGGGAATAGGCACCAGGGTGTTGTTGTCGAAACGCAGAGTCGTGCCCGGCACGCCCGTCGGCAGGTTCAAGATATTGGTGGTGACCACCTGGTCGGTCTTGATGGTCATGACCAGCTCGATGGGCCGCCCGCAAATGAACGTCGGCGCCGTGCTGATCCGGAAGGGCAGCAGGTTCGTCCCGCCGGCGGCGATGGGGATGTTGGGATAATCCGAGGTGCGCCGCGCCAGCGTCACGCCGGGGGTCGTGGTGGTGAGCGTGACGCGCACGCCGGTGGCGCTCGCGTTGCCAAGGTTGGTGAGCACCAGGTCGAGATTGTTGCACTCGTTGAAATCAATCACGCCGTTGCCGTTGCCGCCCGAAATCACGTTGGTGACCAGCACCAGATTGGGCAAAGGCACGGGCGGCGGGGTGTTCTGCAAGGCCAGCGGGGCCATGAGGATACCATAGCCGGACACGTTGTCCACCCCCGCCAGCTCGATGTCCAGGCAGCTCGACGTCAGGACGGTCCGCATCTGCGCCGGCGTCAGGTTCGGGTTCAGCGACTTGACCAGCGCGGCGATGGCCGCCGCGTGCGGCGCCGCCGCCGAGGTTCCAAAGAAGGGAGCAAAACCGGGCACCGTCGTTGTCACCCCGTCCGCCGCCGCCAGCACGGGGGTCTGGCGCACCTTGCCGCCGCTGGAAAGGTAATTGCCCGGCGTCACCGGCGTGCCATCCGGTTCAAAGAAAATCCGGCGCGGCCCGTCCGAGCTGAAGTCTTCGACCGTGTTGCGGAGGTTGAAGAGATTGGGATAGGAGGGCGCCACGTCAACCGCGGCGGTGGCGTACGCTTCGGCGGCCATCGAGTGGCCGCGGGCAAAACCGTCGGTGTTGATCTCGAGCCGGCCACGGCCGGTGTCAATGTGCAGAAACCGGGCGTCGCCGGAAACCTTCACCACCACAATGCGTTCGCCGGTATCCCCCCCAAAGAGCAGTTCCATGGCATCCTGCGTGCCGTTTTGCGTCGTGGTGGAACTGGCAATGACGTTGTTCCCACTGGAGTCCAGCAGGAACAAATCGTAATCGTTGGTCGAAGTGCCCAGCGCGTCCGCCCACCACAACCCGATAAAGCCTTGCGAACTGAATCGGGTGAGGGTGTTGTAAGTCGTGGCGCCAAAACTGTGAATCCGCCCGCCGCGGCCGTTCACCGGCGCCCCCACGTCGCCGCCGTCAACAAAGTCGCCCTCCCAGGTTCCCGAAGTGCCTTTCAGCTTGTTGCCGGCGTTGCCCGCGCTGGCGAAATAAATGGCCCCGTCGGCCGTAACGGAGTTCACCGCCTGGCCCACGATGCCATCCTGCAACGGCGGTTCGGTAAAATACCGAACGTCGTCCACGATGATGTCGCACCCCACCGCCCGCAGGTTGAGGATGTTTTGCGCGAAATTGGCCTCGCCTCCCCCTGCGGTCGCAAAGAACAACTGCGCGCCGGGGGCGATATCGTGAATGATTTCGAGCATCGCCGTGCCTTCCCCCGACCCGAAGCCCCCCTGCCCCGGCAGCACCGTCACGTTCGGGGGCAAATCCCCGGTCGCCTGCGAATTCGACATCCAATCCACACTGTCGGAAAGCACCCCCACCTTCACCCCGGAGCCATTGACGCCGAAAGTGGCGCGCGCCACATCGGCGCCGTGCGTGGCATCGCCTTCGGTGCTCACGCTGCCGGCGTCATATTCCGGCCGGGCGCCTTCCCGGATAAAACGCACGTCCGAGCGACCGGCCAGGGTTTCGACAAAAGCCAGCGGAATCCGGGCCCGAATCGCGTTGAACCGCGCATGGCTGTTCAACACCGTTCCGCCCGCCTGGCGGATAAAATCCAGCAACTCCGGGCTGACGGCAGCCGCGATGTCCACTTCGACGGTTCCCGTCCCATCCACCGCCACGCCCACCCGCAAGTGGTCAACGCCCGGGGCGATCACCTCGTTGCGGCTGCGCTTGACCGCATACAGCAACTGCGAGTCGAGCTTCAACTGGGCCGGCGTGCGCGAAGCCTTCTCGTCTAGCAACGCGCCGATTTGCTGGAGGGCGGATTCACTCACGTCTTCGGGCGGAGCGGCAAAAACCGCCAGCAGGCCCGCGCCGAGAACCAGGGCCGCCAATAGCAGCCGCGCCCGACGTTGCAGGTCCACGAAACATTTACTCAGGAGCTTCATACTCAAGTCTTTTGCCGTAACAATTCTTGCCGGTTCCGGGTTTGACACAGGGCTGCGCGAGGGCAGGTCACGGCGCGTTCAGCCGGAGCCGGTAATAGCCGCTGCCGCTGCCGATGGGCAGGGTGACGGATTTCAGCCCGTTGGCCTCGACCGGCGGCGGATTGGTCACCGGCAGCCAGACCACCGGCGGCGCCAGGCTCGACGCGCCCTCCAGCACGGCGTTGGCCGCGCTGGCCGGCCAGGCAATGACCAGGCTCGAGCCCGACCGCCCGAATTCGAGGTGCAGGGCTTCCACGATGGTCTTGACCGAGGCGGTGTTGTTCGCCTTCAACGGGTCAAGAATCTCCGAGCCGCACGTGGCCGTGCCGGTGATTTCACCCGGGACCTGCGGCCGGACCACGACGGAAACCGTGGTTTGCATGCCGCTGCCCAGGCTGCCCAGGTTGGTAAACACCACTTCGCCGCCCAGCACCACGTGCCCGGCCGGGCTGGCGGACACGAATGCAGCGCCTGCCGGCAGGACGTTGGTCACGGCCACCCTCGTGGCTGTCGCCGGCCCAAGGTTGTTCACCGTAATCGTGTAGGTCAGCGGGTTGCCCAGCACCAGCGGGTTGGGCGTGCCGGCCAGGCTCACCGCCAAATCGGCCACCGGCGAGACCACCTCAACCACCGCCACCGCGGCATTGTTGTCCGGATTCGGGTCAAAGGTGGAAGCGGCGACGGTCACGGTGTTGGTAAACACACCGACGAGCGTGGGACGCAACACCAGGCTGAGCGTGGCGGCGCCGTCCCGCGCCAGCGTGCCCACATTCCACGATGCCACACCGGCGTTGGTGGTCAGGGTGCCTTGCGACGCGGTGGAACTGACGTAACCCACGCCCGGCGGCAGCACATCGCTGACCACGACGTTGCTGGCGATTGCCGGTCCGAAGTTGGTCAGCGTCACCACGTAAGTCAGATTGCTGTTCGCCACGACCGACGAGGCCGAGGCGCTGATGGCCACCCCCAGGTCCGACGAGGCCGGCACCAAGTCCGACGTCGTCAGCGTCAACATCCACCCGTTCGAGATCGAACCCGAATCAGCAGGCACGTTATCGAAGACAAACAAGGACCAACTACCGTTCGGATTCGACCCATTGAAGGCTGCCAAGTTAGTCAGGTAAGGTGTCGGCGAGGGGGGTGGCGCCGGCACTGGGAAAGACGGTGGCACAATCGCATACGAGGTCGGCTTGTAGGTGCCGTTTGTGATAGCCGCAGATTGGGGCAATACTTCCGTGGCGGTGTCGTCGAATCTTAGCGTAACATTGTTCAGGGGCCAACCCCATCCACACTTCGACATCAGATACGATTTCTGGCCTTCGGGCGACACCAGGAGGATACTGATATCCGACGGCCACACGTGGCTGAGGTTGGTCAGCATGACTTCGGCC
>ERZ795052.2552-NODE-2552-length-21800-cov-6.409519_pt1 | contig 21800 bp, 16 predicted proteins | sample MGYA00375136_ERZ795052 | MGnify/ENA primary metagenome ERZ795052 (study PRJEB30181, sample SAMN05720156) | activated sludge metagenome | isolation source: Anaerobic digester | place: Japan | collected 2015-05-26 ... | reverse complement strand
GCTCACGATCATCGGCTATTCCGTGAACGACACCATCGTGGTATTCGATCGCATCCGCGAAATGCGTGGGCGGCTCGGACGTATCACGCCGCAGGTCATTAACGACGCCATCAACCAGACGTTGTCGCGCACCATCTTGACCTCGATCACCGTCTGGATGGTCGTGCTCGTGATGTACATCTTCGGCGGAAGCAGCATCCGCGGCTTCAATTACTGCCTGTTGGTCGGTACGCTCGCGGGTTCCTATTCGTCCATTGCTATCGCCGCCCCGCTGCTGATGCTGGGCGTGCGGACGGAAGCGCGGCCAAAGCCGGCAACTGAACGGGCGCCGCTTCCGGCGTAAGTTAAGCTCCGGCCGTGCTATACGTTGCATAGGCCGAAGGTATAATGCGGTCCGGCCGTGGCGAGCGACGCGGTCGGACCGCCATTTTTACAGGGACAGTCGGATGCGCACGGAAGTGAAAGTCGGATTGGTCGCCGGGGTATTTGTGATCATCGCGGCGCTGATTTTCTTGTTCAACAAGGGCAGCGATAACGGGCAGACCGCCAGCATTCCTTGGAACGTTCCTGCCGGGCAGCCCGAGAGTAAGTCGGACGCAACGGCGGCTTCCGATGCTCAAAGAAGTTCGCCCCGCCCGTCTGCAACCAAGACCAGCGATAAACCGCGGCTGACGCGGCCGGCGCCGCCGTCCACGCCTCGCCCGACTGAACGCCTTGCGACGAAAGGTCAGCCCCCGGTGGCAACCACCAGCCCCCAACGGACGTTGCTGCCGCCGGTGGCCTCCGATCAGCGAACCGTGGTGACGCCGCCGGCCGAGCCGCCCATTGTGGCGGCGCGCCCCCCGGCCGGAGAACTGCCACCCGAGACCCCCGCGTCCCAGCCGGTCCGATGGCCTGAGGCGGAGGCCGGTGGCTTCATGACCTCGGGACCGGAGCGTGCGAGCGCTTCTCAACCGGTGGCCACCCTCGAGCCGCAGCCCGGGCAGCCGCTGCGCGTCGGTCCGTTGCCGCGCGCCGTGCCGCTTACGCCCGATCCGAGCACCTCGTTGAGCCCGGTGACCCAGCCGGAACCCGCGGCCACGCCGCCCGCGACTCCGGGAGTCGCCGTGCCGCCGCGCTCGCCGGACAGTATGCGGGAGGAGCCGGCGGCGCGCATCCGCGATGCCGCCAAGCCGAAGCCCGAGCCGATGCGCTACACCGTCCAAGAGTCGGATACGCTGACATACATCGCGCGGCAGCAATACGGCGACGGCAAGTACTGGACTAAGATCCGCGACGCAAATCCGGGGATCGACCCGAACCACCTGCTGGTTGGCCAGGTGCTAATTATCCCGTCAAAAGAAGAAGTCACCGGCACGAAACCAGCAACGGGCGGAGCGAGCAAGCCAGGCCTCGTCGAAGTTGCCAAACCGCCGGCTATGACTGAGAAGCCGGCTGTTGAAGCGGCTGCCGCCCGCAAGCCCGATGCCAAGGCCACGAGAACCTATGTGGTGGCTCCCGGCGATACTCTGACGACTATCGCGCGGAATGTCCTGGGCGACGGCTCGCGCTGGCGCCAAATCTATGAGTTGAACAAGGACAAGATCAAGAACCCGGACGTTCTGCTCGAGGGCACCGAGCTGAAGCTGCCGGATAACGGCGCCAAGCCGGCCACTGCAGCGCCCAAACGGGGCGACGGCGCGAAGAAAACGGCCCCGAAACCGAAGCCGTAATCTTCCTCTTTCACCGAACGAGCCGCAGATTTCCGGGCTACGGCGACACCTGCGCTTGCAGGAGCACACCGTCCCCGGCTTCTTTACCGATCAAGTAGAGCGAATCGCCGGCCCATGCCAGACCGAACCAATTCGTCTCGCCGGGGGGTAGGGCATAGGTGTTCGGGCAGGTAAGCGATTCGCGATCGAAGGTAATGACGACCGGCGGATTGGTATCCAGCAGTATCCAGAGGAGGCCGTCATGCCAAGCCATGGCGGCCATGTCAATGTCGAGCGGATAGACGTCAGCAAGTACATCGGGCTCGGCGTCACTTTCGACCCTTAGCAGGCGGTACGTGCCTGTGGCGGCGGCCCGCCCGTACAGCCAGAGGCGATGGGCGTCGGAGTCGTACGTCAGCACATCTATTTCAGTGGGCGTACCGAGGTCCGCATTGGTATCCACCTCATCCTGCGGCGTGCCGTCCGGGGATCGCCGGACGACGATTTGAGTCGCCCCCGAACAGAACCAGAAGTGCGTGCCCTGGCAGGCATGCACGTAGGGCGGCGTCGGAGCGGCAACCGGGGCCTCTGCCACGCCGGTGGTGCGGTCGATCGGCTGAAGTTCTGAGGCTCCAGAACCCCAATGCGTATACCAGAAATGCGTACCGTCGTAGGCCAAGCCGGTTTGGTTCTGTGGACTCGGCAGCTCCTCGAAGGTGTTCACGACCGTCACATCCTGGCAGCGATATTCGTCGGGTAGCTCCGCGACACGCTCGAACTCCAGGGACTGTCCTTCGGGCGAGAACAAGCGAAGGGTGTTGTCATCCAAGAGTTCGTATTGGGCCATCAGGCCGCCGGGCAAGAGATCGCTTACGTACAGCAGGACGACACCCGGAGTCGTCATGAACAGGCCGTCGTAACAGAGCAGAAAGCCGAGGTCCGGATGTCGAAAGTGCAGATCGGCAGTGGAATCGTCATTCAAGACCAGGTAATCAAGATCGGTTTGGCCGCCGCCGCGCATCGACTGGGAGGACGTGCGGCGCCAGACCGCAGGCGCGAGCGCGGCTACATATCCGCTTTCGCTCTCATTGTCGTTTTCGACAGCAAAATTCACGTTCGCATTCTCGTCAGCGGCGTTGTTGACGTTGGCTGCCGAGTTGTCGTTTACGGCGTTGTCGTTTGCGTTTTCATTCTGGTTTAAGTTCTCGTCGCCGCCCCTTGGCGGACAGCCAAAGACCAACGCGAGCGTGAGCGGAATTGCGAACAGGGCGATCCGGTTCATAAGAGGCTCCTTTGCCGCGGCTGAACACGCGCGGCGACATAACCGCCATAAGGCCGAGGCCATAACCCGATGTTCTGCGCACGTGGAACGCGCCGGCCGATTCTGCCTGAAGAAACTTTGAATCTGCATGCAAAGTACCTGAAGCGACTGAAATGTCAAAGCTTTTTTTGTGGACACGACTCTGAATAGCGCGCAAGTCCAGGTGTTTACACAACTTGTAAACGGTTTGCCGATAACATCATGCGTGGCGCCGGCAGAACCCGCGTTTTCGAGGAGACGGTCATGAGAAAGTTGATGAGCAGATTTTGGGATCGAATATTTGGAACAGTCGAACGCCAGGACTGGCTGGACCGCGTCGGTGACCCTCTCGAAGCGGCGCTCAAGAAGACCTTCGACGCCGGCGGGCCGGTGGGGAAGAAAGCAGGCGACTTCCTGCACGGTACCTGGTTTGGTCACCCTTTGCATGCGGCACTCACGGACGTTCCTGTTGGCGCTTGGACCACGGCGCTGGTACTGGACGTGTTGGACGACACCATATCGCGTCGCAGAGGTTACAGTACGGCGGCCAGGCACGCGCTCGCGGTGGGTATTGGCGGCGCCGTGGCGGCGGCGGTCACCGGTCTGGCAGACTTCCAGCACCTCTCGGTCAAGCAGAGGCGCATCGGGCTGACGCATGCCATGATGAATACGGGTGCTTTGGTGCTGATGACCTCGTCATACATGGCTCGCAGACGGGGCAACATTGACACAGGCAAGGCGCTCACCCGGCTGGGCTGGGCGGTGATGGCCATGGCCGCACATTTCGGCGGGCACCTGGTTTACCAGCAGCGTGTCGGCGTGACGAAGGCGGACGAGCGCGGTCGACCCGGCGAATTCCTGCCGGTTCTGCCGGTCGGAGAGTTGCGTGAGGACGATCCTCGCCGCGTGATTGTTGACGATGTGCGGGTGGTTCTGGTCCGGCATGCGGGGCGGATCTACGCGCTGGGTGAAGAATGCTCGCACATGGGCGGGCCGCTGGCAGAAGGTGAGATCGTCGGCGACAGTATCAAGTGCCCCTGGCATGGCTCGCACTTCGCGCTGGCGGATGGACGAGTGGAGCAAGGACCGGCGATCCACGCTCAACCGTGCTTCGAAATCCGCATCCGCGACGGACAGATCGAGCTGCGGCGGGCGGAGCGCGGCCGGGAACTGCCGGCGTACGCCAGCGCGCTGCCCGCCGGCGCTCCGGGAGCGTCGTAGCGGCTAAAAAGACGGCGGCGGGGTCCCAGCCTTCGGTTGGCTAGCGACCCCGCCGCAGTGTGATCAGGCAGTTTTCATCGGCGCCGGCCGAGCGCCGGCCGGCGGTGCGGGTTCAGCCCCGCGATCACGGGCAATCCGGACATTCGCCGATCATACACGAGACAAACGCATCGATGTCGAAGACATTCACAGCGCCGTCGCAGTTGCAGTCCGCGTTGGCTGCACATCCGTATTGGGCCGTGTAGGCCGGCAGATCAGTCAGGGCCATTACGAACGGGTCGATATCGAACACGTTGACAGTGCCGTCGCAGTCCGCGTCTCCGCGCTGTACGGCCGGTTGCGGGCATTCGGCAACACTACAATCCGCCCACTCGGCATGCCAGACGCTGGGGCTGGTGCACGCGATCTCTTCGGTTACCTCGCACGTGCCGTCCTCGTGGCAGCAGGCGCCTGTCGGTAGCTGGCAGTCGGCCACGGCACAGTCCGGCCATTCCGGGTGCCAGAGATCGGGGGCGACGCACGCGGCTTGTTCGGTCACGGTGCACGTGGCGTCCGCATGGCAACACGCGGCGGCGCAGGGATAGTCTGTGAAGTCGCTCGGGGTGAAGTCGGCCGGGACGCCCTGTCCGGCGGACAGACCGACGATAGCGCCGTCGGCGGGGCATTGGAGCCACGTAATGTGGATTTCGCCGGTGTCGTAGAAGAACTCGACCTGGAAGGTGTTCCCGGAGCTGCTATAGCGCTCGGGGACATTCTGGTAGGTGATCGCCAGGCGGTCCGCCAAATTCTTGTAGGTTACGCTGCCGAGCTGGGCGCTCAGATCGGTGAACAGCGGTGAGACGCGCGGCTGGTTGAAATGAACCGCGAAGGTTTCGGCGGCGGTCGAGTCGCCGTTAACGAAAGTAAGGTTGCCGTTGGAGTTCACGAAAACAACGGAGTAAGAGTTGCCGTACAACGAGATCGGCCGCAAAGGATACACCACTTCGGAACTGTCTTCGTAGAGCTCGAGCCAAATTCCACCGGTGGGGTTGGTGGGCAGCGCAGTTGCCTCCTCGCCACAGACCTCGTAGAAGTCGGCGCTACCGTTCGGGATGAAGTAGTAGGTGTGGTATTGGAGGTCCAGCGGTACGCCGGCCGGGAACTGTTCGGTGAAGTAGTTGGGCGGCGGTACCGTAGTGAAGCTGCGAATAGCGGAATAGGGGCCCGCGCCGCAGCCATTGATTCCGCGGACACGCCAGTAGTAGTCCGTGAGCTGGAGCAGGTAATCGTCGACATTATGACTGGTCAGGTCGGTAGTCGCCGAGTATACCACGTCGGTGAAAGCATAGTCCGAGGCAATCTGCAGCTCGTACTGCGCCGCCTGCCCCGCGGCTTGCCAGGCAAGTACCGGGCTCCGCGACACTCCCGTGGCACCGGCCGGCGGATCGCTCAGCACGACCGCGCCCGGAACGCCCGAGGCCAGGTGCAACTTGGGAAGGGCGTAACGGTGCAGGCCCCCAGACGAGGTGCCCGTCAAGAGGATTTCGTACATGCCGGCCGCGCCGCTGATGTTGCTGACGGTCATCACCGAAGTGAACGGCGGCGGTTGCGAGTTCTGGCTGAAGCTGACATTCCAGCCGGCCGGGTAGCCGGAGGCGGCCAGCGTCACGGCCTGGTTGAAACCGGCATGCGGTTCGACCTGGATAGTGTATTGTACCTGAGTGGCCGGCGCGCATCGGGACTGCAGCGGCGGATCAACGTCGATCTGGAAGCCGAGGATGGGCATCTGCAGCGACGGGTCGCCCAGCACGGTAAACTCCTCAAAGTAATTGAGGGTGTATTCGTGGGTGGGGCCGTAGTCCGGATCGGCGAGGAAGTAATACAAGGCCCTCTGCAACGCCGGTCCCACGCGATACTCGCCATCCTCGAAGAACGCGCGGAAGAGGTAGTTTTCCAGGTGCCGAACCGACTCCCACTCCTGTTCGGTCGTGTAAAAAATCCGGTTACTCGCCGAAATGAACGCGACCGCGCCGCCGTTGCTCTTTCGCAGCCAGGTCTCGCCGAAACACTCTGTCGCCGTGAAATCCGCGGTGTCACAAGAGAGCCCCAGAACGAGGCAGTACTTGTTGCTGTTGGTCAGGGCGTTCACGTTATTCTGGTTGAAGGACGGCCCCCACCAGGACGTCGCCCCGCTGTGGCCCATGTACGTGACGATCAAGCTGCCCGCGTTGACGGCCGCAGTGATCTCGGGGGTGCCGGTGCCGCTCGGATAGGGGAAATAGATGCGTGTCGGCGTGAGGCCGGCCGGCGTGGTATAAGCCTCGATCATCGCGTCGTGCGAATCGGGCGCCATCGCACCCGGGTCGTCAGTCGCCAGGAAGGCGACCCGCGTTATATAGCTCGGATCCGCGAAGCTGCCGGCCTCTACATAATTGGTCTTGTTCACGACGGCCGTGAGCTGCGCCGTAGTGCGCACCGGATAGCGTCCAATGGGTACGTCGGGACACCAGTCATCGGGGCCGTCCATGCAGGCGTAGTACAAGTCCGTATTCGCATGACGTGTGCCCTGCCCATACCAGGCTGGGATCAGGTTGGAATCACCCACAATCAGGATGTAGTCGGGGGCGTCGGGCGTATTCCAAAACTGTTGGATGTAGGCTCTAATCGTCTCAGGGATCACGGTCGTGGGGAATTCCTTGATCGTGACATTGAACCCCTGGGCAGTCTTGGCTGCCACCAGGCTGTTCAGGCCGGCGCTGCCGGTGAACGTCGGGGAATTGATGATCATGTAATTCGGGGGGCCGGCGGCCGCCCCGGAAACGAATATCGCCAGAAGGGCCGCGCAGGCCACGACTCTAACCGATTTGCGCACGCACACAGATTTATTCGACATTGAAATCTCCTAGCCCCTCGTTAGCCTGGAAAAAGGAACTTTGCCATTCACCCTTCCAACTCGAGCGCAGTGTGTGGCACGAACTCTTGCCCGGCCTGTAGGACGGGCAACGTCGAATGCGCTCAAGCCAAAATCAGAATAACACGAAGGCCCGCCTGAGTGCAATACTGAGTTACAGGTCTGGAAAATCGTCGGTTCGCTCACTTAGCCGCATTCGCACCTGCCCAGAGCGCAAGATTGAGCGACCATCCCTGATAACAGCCTCGAGATCCGATAATAACGAGGGTGCTGAAGAGCCAAAAAACAGACTGAGCATTCGCATCCCGGTCGACAAACGGCGCTTCTGTATCGGCTACAACTGGCTTGACGGCCAGACGTTCCAATGTGACTGGCTGGGCGGGCTAGAGACCGTGCGGCGGCCGGCGCAGGTCAAAAGTCCGGGCCACAGGCCGCAACCGGCCGCGGCGCCAACTCCGGAAAACTGCTTCGCAAGAGGCCGCAATCGAGTGACAAATCTGCCGGCCGCGGTTCCGGGGCCGCGATCGAGAGCCGCGAGACTGGTTGCAGCTTGGCGTCAGCTATTCCCATCGCCGCGACGATCCTTTCGATCAAGTCGAAGCGCGACAGCCTCTCCGGGCCGGCGACGTGAATCAGCCCGGTAAGGCCGGTGCGCGCCAGGCCGATTACGGCCCGCGCCGCATCCTGAATCCAAACAGGCGTTCGCCATTCATCCACAAAGAGCTTCAGCGGTTCACCGCGCCGCACCGCCGCCAACTGGCGTGAGAACGTCGTTTCCCGCGCGCCGCAGGGGAGGCCGTACATCAGTGGCAAGCGAATAATAAGCACGTGGGCGCGGCCAACCAGCAGGAGTTCGGCGGCGGCCTTCGTACGCCCATAGTGGCTGAGCGGTCGCGGTGGATCAGATTCGCGGTAGGGGGCGGCGGTCCCGTCGAAGACCATGTCGGTAGAGATGAACACGAAGCGCGCGGCACAGAGTTCGGCGGCGTCGGCCAACACACGCGTCGCGTAGGTGTTAACGCGTTCGGCGTCCTGGGGGCGTTGATAAGCGTCGCTGACGGCGGTTATCGCGCCCGCGTGTACGACGTGCGTAGGGCGAAAATCATCGACCGCGCGCCGCAGGTCTTGCTCGTTAGCCAAGTCCACGCGCAGGGTCTTCACGTTCTCGTCGACGGGGCCGCGCCCGGCCAGGGCCAGCAACGTCTTATTAACTGTGTCGCGTTTCAGTTGCCGCAGCAGGTGTCCGCCGAGCTGCCCGGATGCCCCCGTGACCAGCCAACGTTCGTTGTCGCTCATTTGAGGCTGCCCACCTCCTTTGTCGTAGGTTACCATGTCGGCAAATCGACCGGGGCTGTGGCGGCCGATTCGTGCCGCCACGAGGTACGCGGGGGATCGGAGCGCCCCGGATCTGGCGGAGGATACTGAGATGAAGCGCGTTGGTCATGGGTCGGCGGCGATATTATTCGTGATCATCAGTCTGGTGCCGGCCACGCGCGGAGCTGACGAGCGAAGCTCCACTCCTCTTCGTGAGGCCAGTTCCGATAACCGTCGTTTTCAATTGCGAATTCGCCCGGGACGGCCCGGAGAAGACGCTATTCGGGGCTGTAAGGCCGGGCTGTACGAGCGTGTCGGCGACCGGCGCGGCGGGCGGGCGCTGTGGGAGCGCTTTCTGGTCAACGACGTCGCTCCCGGCCGGGCGTTTATCCGCGATGATGGACGTTTCGTAGTCACACTTGACGAGTACCGGCGGGGTGGCGCCCGCAACGCCATGGTGATTTATGGCGAAAATGGCGAATTGCTGCGGCATTTCCTGCTCCCCGATTTGCTCGATCGATCGGATTGGGCGGAAGTGAAGAAGAACGGGGAGGCGGTTGACTGGCTTGATGGTGCGCGCTTCCAGTTTCTTGATGAGCCACCCATGTTTGTGGTCACGCTGCGCCATGGCGGGGAGATAAGGGTTGACTTGGAGAAGCTGCAGGTAGTGCGGAAATCGGGAGCGGTCTCGGGCGTCAGCGCGATACCGCGTGAGATGCTTACGGCGCTATACGGGCCGAACGCCCGGCCGGCCTCCCAGCCTGCGGGCGCGGAGACTGTCAGGCCGAGACCAGAGAAAAGGCGGCAACCAGACGTAGCCGTGGCGATTACCAAAGGCGACGGCGAGGGGCCTCAAACAGACGTGGCGCAAATCTCGGAACCTGAAGATCTGCCGGTTTCGGACGAGGTGGCGGCTATGGAGGGCGCGGAGGCCGCGGATGAAATTGCCGGGGAGGCGGTCGAGTCCGAAGACTCGCAAACAATGGATGAGGAAGACGCTGGATTTGCGGTCGCGGAAGAAGAGGCCGACCCGCTAGACCAAATGGCAGAGGAGGTCCGTGCGGAAACTTCCGTGGAGGCCTCTAAATGGGGCGGCGTCCCACAGCCCGATCCCGCGGCTCCTGTGGATTATCTGGCGTGGGCCAGATCCTTCATCACCATCGAAGGCCCGAGCGCCGTGCCTGAATACGAGGCGATCATGGCAAGCGTGGCGCCATGGAAAGGGTCCCGGGAATCGCTGAAAGCAGCGCTGGCCGGTGACCCGAGCGTTCTCGGTACGCCGGACATTCGGGCCTGGCTCGCTGACAATCAGGACGCGCTGGACCATTTCCGCAAAGCACTAACGCTGGAATATAAGGGCTGGCCCCTCAAAAGCGGGGACGGAAGCTTCATCGCGGCCTTGCTGCCGAACCTCAGCCCGGTGCGCGAAGTTAGCTGCGTCTCAGTGGTGCAAGGTCGCCTGCACGCGGCGGCCGGCTTGGCCGACAGTGCGGCCGAGTGCTATCTGGACGCTCTGGCGGGCGGAGCGCAGGCGGGCAGCGGCTTCACGTTAATCGAGAGCCTGGTGGGGGCCGGCATTCAGAAGCTGGCCGCCGAGGCGCTCCTGGACCTGCAAGCTGATCCGGCGGGCGAGCAGCTCGATTATGTGGCGCTTGCGGAGCGCCTTGAGGAAGACTACCGCAGCCCGAGCTCGCCGTCCGAGACACTTCAGGCAGAGCGAGCTTTCTTCCTGGATACAGTACAGAGCATGTACACCTACGATTCAGAAAGCGGTACGTACACTCTGGATGCGGCCAAGGCGACCGAGTTCTTGCACACGATCGAGTCACCCCCGCGAGAAGATGTCGCCGCCCGAGTTGAGCGCCTGCACCAGATCGACTTCAAATCGTCTGTGGCGGACGGCAACGACTACTACGACAAGTTGGGGCAAGCCCTGGCACTACCGTACCCAGAGGCTCAGCAAATGCTGGAAGCACTGGAGCGGCGCTTCCAGGAACCAAACAAAAGCAATCCCTTGCTGATACCGGCCGCCTATTCCCGCTATCACACGCTCCGCGCAGGAGCCGATGCGCTGCGGCGGGCGACGCGCCTGGTCACGCATCTGAATGCCTATCGGCAGCAATTCGGGGATTACCCGGAATCGCTGGAGGTTTTTGGCGGCGCCGATTTCACCGTCGATCCGTTTACTGGGGACAACCTCAAATATGAGCGGACCGGCGGGACGTTCCGGCTGTACTCCGTGGGGCCCAACGGCGCTGACGAAGGCGGTGTGCACGACCCGCGCGGTGAGAACAACGACATTGTTTACTGGCCGCGGCCTTGATCCGGCGAACTACCGAAACAGCGGCATTAGTGGTTTGGACCGCAGTTCGTTCAGCACATCCGCATGCGTTCGCGTCGCAGCTACGTCCTGCGCGATTTGAGTGCAAAGCTCTGCGGTGCTGCCAAAGCGCGTTTGAGCCCGCAGTCGCTGGAGGAAGTAGAGGGCCATGGGCTGACCGTTTAGCACGCCGTGCCAGTCCAGCAGGTGCGCCTCCACGCGGGCCTGCATGTCCGCAAATGTGGGTTGCGGACCCACGTTGACCGCGGCCAGGTACAAGCTGCCGTCAGCCAACTGGGCGGCCGCGGCGTAGACCGCCTCCTGCGGCAGCATGTGCTCTATCTGGTGTAGATTGGCGGTCGGAAAGCCCAGCCGCGCTCCGCGGCCCGCCCCCGACCCGACCACGCCCGTCACGCGATATGGCCGGCCCAGCATGGCCCGGGCCAGATCCACGCGCCCTTCCCGCAGTGCCGCCCGCACGGCCGAACTATGCACCGACGGCGCTCCCGGAATTTCTTCGCAACGGGCCGTCTCTACCACTTCGACCGTGTAGCCTAGCTTGTCGGCGAACTCTCTCAGCGTCTGGACCGAACCCCTGCGACCATGCCCGAAGTTGAAGTCCAGCCCTTCAACCACTGCCCGCGGGCGGCAGTGCCGAACCAGCACGTTCAAAAACTCCTCAGGCTCCAGCGCCAGCAAACGCCGTTCGGTCCGGAGAACGATGCAGGCCGTGACCTGCAACTCACCCAGCAGGTGCAGCTTTTCCGGGAGATTGACCAGACGCGCCGGGGCGCGTTCCGGGGCAAGCACGGCCACCGGGTGCGGATCGAACGTAATCACAACGCTCGGCAGGCCGCGCTGCTCCGCGATGTGCAGCACGCGCTGGATAATTTTGCGATGGCCCAGATGCACGCCGTCAAAGTTGCCGATTGTCAGCGCTACCCCGCCGGCGGGGGGGAGGTACTCGGTCAGAGAGTGTAACACTTCCATTCGGAACGCCTCGGCAATGCTGCCGTCCAACTTCGGCCGCACCACGGCGGGCAAACCGGGCGGCCGACGCGTAAAACGTCGATGTTGCCCACGACGCGCTGGCTGCGATTCTATTTCGGCGGATTCCAGCCGCGCTTGTCCGCCATGCGTGGCAGATCTTCGCGGTGCAGCGTCAGTAATTCATAGCGCTGCCCGTCGAACAGGATAACGTGCAATTGATCCGGGCGGATGTAAAGGTCGTGCATCTGAACGTCCTGGCACACCAGGGCCGGCCGGCCCGCGGCGGCCTGTGCCCGATGGCTGGCCAGGTAGATATAGCGCGACCGGCGATCAATAAGTCCCTGCTCGAACTCCTCGCGCTCGGCCGGGGTTAAGTCCGTGGGTTCGGGCTCCTCCGGCAGCGGTAGATCGGCCGGAGCCGGACGGCCCTGATCGAAGGCCGTCTGCAGCGCACGGCAGGCGTGTGCCAGGTCGTCGTGGCAGCGCTGCACCGAGCCGCGCAGCGACTGATTGTCGCGTTCGGCCACCGAGAGCAGCGCCATGACAAGCGTGACCAGCAGGATGAACAGCGCGTTACGCCACACCCGCCGGCGGCGGCGCTTCAAGATCTCGAGCTGCATGCGCTTCTGCGCACTCGGGGCAGCGCCGGCCGCGCTTGACTCACGCATGCTGGTCCTTCCTGCTGAGCGCGAGCCGCGCGGCGAGAGGTCCGGCCGCCTTGAGCCGGCACCGCGAAGCCATTCGTTGTCTACCCTGGACGCTCATTGGGCGTGCATTCTATGATGGAGCTCCGGCCGGTGAAAGCATGAAGGCCTGGTACGGATGCCGCTTGCTGTGAACGTTGCTGAAATTCTCTGGGTCGTGGCGGGGGCCGTTCTGACAGCCGTAATCGCCGCGGCAGTTGGTTTTTGGACCGTGCGCGAGGCGCGTGACGCCGCCCGGGACAATTTCGCCGATTCTCGCAAGGATCAGTGAGGCTGGTCCGGCGCCGAGCGGAGCACGAAACTCTCCGCGTCGATTTCGTATATCCCCGAATAGAGGTCTTGAATCTTCTCCTCGCGCAGGAATTCCCGCACGACCACGTGCCGCTCGCCGGCTCGCTGCGCGAAACGCGTGACCAGGTCGATCGCCTCGTCGTGGTTGCGGGCGATCACCTGGAAGCGGCGCTGGTAACGGCGTGGACGGCCGGCGCCGTCCGGACCGCTTTCGTGCACCGCAAACAACCCCAGCCGAAAATCCGCTTCGACCACCATGCTGAACCAATAGCCGTCCGCGACGAGGTCGCCGTTCACCTCGCGATATGGCTCGCACAGCTCGGCCGTGCAGGCGTTGGCCGCATAAGCGCGGCGCATTAGCTTCTCACAGTTGGCCCGCATCCCGTTGCGGGCCGAGAAGTCCATGGCCATCTCAAGCGCGTACACCAGCTCTTCAGTGTTGGAGGGCTGCACCCGCGCCAGGGCGTCGGCATAACAACGCCGCGCCGCGGCCAGCTCGTGCTCTTCCTCGCAGATGAACGCCCGCAGCAGCAGCGGGCGGGCCGAACCGCTTTCCAGCCGTTCCAAGTGTTCCAACTGTGCCCGCGCCTGATCGAGGTCGCCCGCACGCACCGCCGTGACGCCCCAGTTCAAACGCAAGCCGCCCGAATTACGGTCGATCTGCTCGGCCTCACGATACGCCGCGTAAGCCTGCTCGTACTGCTCATCATCGCTGTACAGGATGGCGAGCGCCACGAGTTGCTCGGCGTCATCCGGGACCAGTGAGAGATAACGCTTGAGCATGACCTTGGCAGCTTCCGTGTCGCCGGCTTCGGTCAGGGCGGCCGCCTTGCGCACCAGCACCCAGTCCAGGTCGGCCCCGAGTTCCAGGGCGCGATCGTAGAGCTCAATCGCCGCGTCGTAATCGTGCAGCTTCTCCCGAACGAGCGCCAGGTTGGCCAGCAGCGTCTCATCCTCCTCGTCCAACGCAATGGCGGCCTGCAATGCCTCGCAAGCCTGCTCCAACTCGTTCGCCCCGCTCAGCACTACGCCCAGCGCGCCGAGCAGCCGCGCCGACTTGGGAAATTCCTCCAGCAACGGCTCCAGCAGCGCCAACGCCTCCGCGATTCGCCCCAGTTCTCCCAGCGCATAAGCCCGCAGGGCGCCGTATTCAATACGGTCGTCCTCCCCCAGCGCCTCCGGCTCAAGTTGCTCCAGGCAGCGCAGACTTTCCTCCGGCTGCCCGGCATTCAGTAGCCGGTTAGCTTCGTCCAGAACCGAATCGACCTGTTCCGGGTCCATTCAACGCCTCAAGAACCTGACCGGTGCTCACTTGAGCCACCCGGTCTTCTGTTTCCGCTGCGCAGTATACGTCGCACAGCGCGACTCGCCAGTACTTTACGCGCCCCGCGCCGACTTGCGAGGCGAGCACGCGCCGGACATCATGACAATCATGAAAGCTAGCGCGAATCGCTCGTTACGCGCTTGGTCGGCCGCATGCCTGACCGCCGTCGCGATGCTTGTCAGCCTCACCGGCTGCGCCACTATGACGTATGACCGGATTCGCCTCGGGGCCAGCCAAAGCGAGTGCCGGCAGTTGCTCGATCAGGACGTTTTCCACTCCTGCAATATCGGCTTCAGCGGCAGCCGGCAGGATGCAGCCGGGCGAACCGACGCCGTGGTAGTGCTGCTGGGCCGCGACGGCGTCGTTGGCGGCAAGCTTCAGGCCACTGTCGCCCGGCCGCGCGGCGTGCCGCTTGTACCAGCGGCGCTAGCTCCGGCCCCGACATTCCAGTTGCGCGGTGAATTGGACTTGGTTGCACTTTCGCTCGCGGGCGCCGGACCGCTGGACGTGCTGCGCGCCGTTTTGGTCGAGCTGATGGACCGGCCCACCAACCTGTCAGCCGAACCCGCACGTGAACTGGTCGCCGCCGGAATCGTTCGCCTGATGGAACGCTGGCCGAACCTGGACGCGGCCGGGCAATTTCCGGATTTGGCCGACACGCTGGAACGAGTGCCGAGCGGGGGTGTGGCCCGCCTGGGAATCACGGCGCACAACACGTTCTTCCTAGAATACGAGGGCTAAGCCAAGCGTCTAGCTGAGGCTGCTGCCGCTGCTATTGCGGCTTCCAGTTCCATTGCATGCCGCTGGGGGCTTGTCCGAAGCGATAAGCGTTTTCGGCGTTACGCGTGTTGTGGCTGTCGCCGGCGCCCAGGCCCCATTCGATCGGGCCGATCCGCCCCACATCATAGCAATGCAGCACGCCGCTTTGATCGGCGACCAGCAGCTCGAGGCGGTTGTCCCCGTTCACGTCCGCGACCGCAGGCGAGCATTCGATCGGCGCGGGCAGTTCCAGCCGCAGCAGGCAGCGCCCTTCCGAACTGAGCACCGTCACGACGCCGCAGGCGTGCCCGGCGGTTGCGTCGATTGACGCCACGATGATCTCGCTGCGTTCGTCGCCGGTCACGTCGGCGATCGCCGGAGTGGCCCAGATCGCCCCACCCGGAGCGTAGCGCCACAGCAGCGAGCCGGCCTGCAGCACGCACACGCCGGCTTGGCGGCCCGAATAGGCCCCCGTGGGACAGGCCACCAGCAGCGGCGGCTGGCCGGCGGTCATCACGGTCCGCAAGCCCGCTATCAGGCTGTCGTCGGACCAGTGCAGCAGGTCGCCGCCCGGCACCAGCTTCAGAGTGCCGCCGGAACGCGCCAGCATCCACACGCGCGCCCCACGGTCGCCGACGTACGCCGGCGGACCGGCCGCATCGCGCTGCCCGCAGATTGCGCCGGCCAGCAAGCCCGAGCCCAGCAGGTCCTCCCAGCGCGTCGAGCCGTTGCGCGCGTTCAGCACGCGCAGCGTTCCGTCGACCGTCGTCGCGATGATGTCGCGTTCGCCGCCCAGCAGCGGGCCCAGCGCCAGCGTCGCACCGCATAGCGCCTCCGTGCCGGGCTTGTTCTTCACCGCGTGCCGCGGGGCTTGCGACGTCCAGAAGCTTTTGCCGGTCTGCCCATTCAACGCGAGGACTTTGCCGTCCTCACGCATCACGAGCACGTCGAGCGTGCCGTTGCCGTCCAGATCGGCCGATAGTGGGCCACCGGCCAGCATGCCGCCGGCGCGGGCGCTCCATTTCAGCTCCCCGTCCGGGCTGATGCAGTACACAAACCCGTTGCGGCAGGCCGCGAACAGGCAACGGTTGCCCGCGGCGATGCCCAGCACGTCACGCACGCCACCGTCCGGCGGCGAGAAGATGAGTGCGGCCGCGCCGGTTCGGCCGTCGACGCGGACGACGCCGTCGGCCGGGTCGTGCTCGGAGCCGAAGGTCGTGCCGAGCGAGGCAACGTAAATCTGGCCGTCCAGGGGCAGGATGGTTGAAAACCAGGCGGTCAGGCCGGCCGGCGCTTCCCAGAGCTTGTCGAAGCGCAGGCGGTCTTTAGGCGGCTTGCCGGCCTGCAGGCGCCGCTGCGTGTCGAGCCATTCCTTCCAGTCTTCGCGGCGCTGGCCGTTATCGGCGCCGGTGACGCGCGTCAGCAGGCGACGCACGCGCTCGTCGGTGAGCGGGTAGTCGGAGAACAGGCGCCGCGCGAGTTCGTCACGGCGGTTGTGCCAGCGGCCGGCGGTTTCGTTCTCCCACTCGTCGAGGACGGCGGCGGCGCGCAGCGGCGTGTTGGCCGGTTCGAGTAATTCCAAGCCGCGCGTGATGGCCCAGTGCAGCGAGGCGCGTCGCCAGTGGAAGTAGATGGTGAAGACGCCGGTCAGCGCGAGCGCCAGAATGGCTGCGGCAGCGATCAGGCGCCAGCGGCCGAGCGGCCCGTTTAAGGCCGTTCCGCGAGCGCTCAGCCCGCCGAAGGGTCCACGAGCGGTTAGCCCGCCGTCGGCCGGTCCACGAGCGCTCCCGGGAATGCTCCAAGTCCTCGAACGCCTCACGTCAAGCAGCCCCACCGGCCCGCGCCCGCCGCGGCTGGGGCCGGGGAGCGCATGGTAGGTAATTAGGTACGAAAGGCAACCGGCCGACGAGGCAAGGGAAGAAAGGCAACCAGGGCGGCAACGCGAATGGCGCGGCAGGCAGGCGGAGGGCCCGACCAAGGCGGAGGTAGTTTTCCTAATGGCAAGCCGACAGGGGTAATGCAGGTGAAAGCACTTTCTTGTCAGTAAAGGCGGCATCACGGTTAGCCTTGAAACGGGGCGGAACCAAGTGCCGTTGACCCCATCCTCGCCGGCAGTTCACACTGTGAACGAAACGGTCTGAGTTGCCCGCGTGGCGCGTCCCAGGCGCCTTCACCGCAAGTCAGTCTGAAGCGGCCGGTGTTCGCAGGGGGGGCAGGTTGGAGTCGCTCAAGTCGGCGGGCCATCGCCCCGGGAATCGCCTGCGCCTACAATCCGGGCAGTCAGCCGGGCTTTTGGACCGTAGGCAATATACAGGAGAAATCCACCATGTTTCGTCATTGGCATCATGCTCTGGGCGTTGCCGTGTTGCTCACTGTGACAGGACTGGCTTTGGCGGACGAGGATGACGTGCGCGAGATGCAGCGCGCCACCGCCGCCGCCAAGGTGTCACTGGTTCAGGCCATCGAGATCGCGGAGCGCGAGGTCACCGGCGGCAAGGCGGTCGAGGTTGAACTCGACTGGAAGCGCGGCGGTCCACGCATCGAGGTGGAGCTGGTGGTCGGGGACAATTGGAAAGAAGTGGCGATAGACGCCGTTTCCGGCCGAGTGCTCAAAGTGCTGGATGAGCGGGCCGACGACCCCGACGACCGCGAAGAGCTGAAGCGCGACAAAGAGAACCTGCAAGCGGCCACGGTCGGATTCGCGGATGCGATCGCGCGGACCGAGAAGGAGGCCGGCGGCAAGGCGGTAGATGTGGAGTTGACCTCCTCACAGGGTAAGCCGGCATACAAAGTCAAGCTGCTGGTCGACAATAAGTTGGCCACAGTGCGCGTTCCGGCCAACGATTAACGGCAGTACTCGGTTGACAGGACGGGTGGGGAGAAGCTTGATGCGACGATCGTGATAAAGTGATAAGGTGATAGAGTGATAAAGTGCTTCGGCAGCTCGTCCTTTATCACTCTATCACTTTATCACCCTATCACCCATCCCGGCCGTGCTAGCCGAGCAGTTGGACGATTTCGTCCGGGGCGCTGGGGAGACCTTCGGTGAGCACTTCCGGCTGGCCGGATTCGCGGATGCAGATGGTTTGCTCTACGCGGATGCCGCCGAACTCGGTTTCCAACAGCGCTTCGACCTTGGCGCGGTTCACCGCATCGGCGAAGGGGCGGACCAAGTCGTCCGTCGCCCAGATGGCCGGAACCAGGTAGATGCCCGGCTCGATGGTGACCGTCATTCCCGGCGCCAGGTCGCGGTCCATGCGCAGGAACTTGCTGCCGAATTCGGTGGGGCGCGTGCGGCCGGGTGGGTAGCCGGCTAGGTCGCCGAAGTCCTCCATGTCGTGCACGTCCAGGCCGATCAGGTGGCCGATGCCGTGCGGGAAAAACAGGGCATGGGCCGTGCGGGCGGCCAGTTCGGCCGGGTCGCCACGGAGGAGGTCGGCTTCAACCAAGCCTTCGCAGATGACGCGGGCCGCGATGTCGTGCACCTCGCGGAAGCGTTTTCCGGGAACACTGGCTGCGATCGCGCTTTCCATGGCCTTAAGAGCGATCTCGTACAGTTGGCGCTGCATCGGCGTCCACTGGCCGTTGACCGGGATAGTGCGCGTGATGTCGCTGGCGTAGCCGGTGGGCTCTTCGGCGCCGGCGTCGATGAGCAGCAGCGCGCCGTCGCGCAAATCGTGCGGGTGGCCCTCGCTGTGCAGTACTTCGCCGTGGATGGTGATGATCGGGTTGAATGAGTGCGCGGACTGGTTCGCCACGAGCACCGCGGTAAACGCCGCGGCCACGTCGGCTTCGCGCCCCCCGGGGACGCAGGCGGCCAGCGCGGCGCGATGAGCCTCAATCGCGATCTCGGCCGAGCGGCGCATGGCGTCCAGTTCGTGTTCGTCCTTGATCAGCCGCATGTCGACGATCGTCCGGATTTCCTGTTCATTGGCCGAAGGCAGGCCCAGTTCGGCCGCGCGGGCGATGCTCTGCGGCGCGGGCGGGACAATTGCGGCCGCCTCATAGCCGGCCAGCAGCCATTCAAGATCGCTGGCGGTCATGAAGCGCGAGCGGTCGATTCCGCAGGCGGCCGACAGCTCGTCGTCAGTCGGGACGGGGCCGAACCAAACCTTGTCTTCGGGGCCGAGCACCGGGCGAACCAGGCGGCAACCCTCGTCGCCGTTGCTTTCCGGCTCGATGACCAAGGCCGCGTGCTCGAGCGGTGGGCCACCGAAGTACAGGTACGTGCTGCCGGCGCGGAACGGGTGCGGGTTGGTGGCGTAGTTCCGTGCCGGAGCGTGGCCGCTGAAAATGACCAGGGGTCGGCGAATCTGGGTGGCCAGGCGAGCGCGGCGCTGTCGATAAACCTCGGCTGGGGCGGCCATGCTGGGGTTAGATGAGTGTTTCATGTTTGGACTCGCAATTATGTGGGTCGGCTGTTACGGGCATGCCGTCGCGAATAGTTCCGGACCCGGCACGTTGGGCCGTTAACAAGGGCATGCCCGCGCTTACAGCTTGGGCATGGCACCCGGCTGCGCACCCGGCCGGGATGATCTTATTCGCCAGCGCTGCCCGGCGTGGCCCCGCCCGCGAATGGCGCGGCGGAAGCGTCGCCTTTCCCTACCCGGGCTTATTCTGGGCCTGGAACTTGTCGTTTATTCGCAGGCAGGCCTGCATGAACTCCGGGGTGTAGCCGCGTTGCAAGCAGGACTGCACGATGGCGTTGCAGTCCTTGGGCAGGCATTTGCCGGAGAAGCCGCGGGCTTCGGGGTAGACGAACGTGTGGTCGCGCGAGATGCGGGTGTCCGCCAGCCAGACCTCGCGCAGCACGTTGAAATCCACGCCGTGCGCCTTCGCTACATCGTAAAACTCGTTCACGAACGTCACTTTGACGGCGTAGAACGCGTTCTCCATGTATTTGCACACCTCGGCGGTGATGGCATCGCAGAAATAGAACCGCACGTAGGCGTTGTAATAATGCTTATAAAAATCGGCCGCGCGGCTGGTCAGCTCGGGCTTGCCACCGAGGACCACGAACTCGCGTTCGGCCATGTTGCCGAAGATGTGGGCGGGAGTTTCGCCCAGGTATTCCGGCTGGAAGACGATGTTCTTCTTGTATTCGACGCTGAGGCGGTCGGTCGTGCCGGGGGCGACGGTCGAGCGGATGATGATCAGCGGGCACTCGATCCAGGCGACGCACTCTTCGACGATGGAGGTGTCGCAGCTAAGGTCGGCAGCCATCGGCGTAGGCACGCTGATGAAGCACACGTCACAGGCGTTGACCTGGCCCTTATCCTGCGTGCATCCGGGGCTCTGGCGGATGTCGTAAACGACCGTCTCGGGGCCGCAGAGTCTGCGGATCGCGGACCCTACGACGCCACCACCGACACACGCGACTTTGGGCTTGGACACGCTCGCCTCTCTATCTCCGGATACGCCGGCCCGGCCGCGCCGACCGGGCAACCAGAGAGACTGGAATAGCGGCTGCGCGGCGGGAGGTCAAGCCTGACGGCAAGAGGGACGCAAGATGCGAAAGGCGCAGCGCGTCCAGATTGGAGCCGAATCCCCCGGGGCTCTTTTTATTTCGCTAGTTACTACTAAGGCGGGCGCGGATCAGGGCGGCGCGGGCTACGCTGCGCTGCTCGCCATTCAGCCGCTCGCCTTGGAGCTTTTGCAGGTGTGCGGGCTGCATTTGCAGGAATAGCTCGTTGAGCGTTTGCAGCTCCACGTTCTTCAAGCGCCCCACGTGCAGGCCCATGCGCACGTGTGACAGATATTGCATGGCCTCATTCGAGCTGATCAGCCGGGCGTTCTGCAAGGCCCCCATGGCGCGCCAGATTTTGTCGTCGAGTACGTGCAACCGGTTACGCAGCAGGCTCTGCCGGGCGGCGGACTCGTATTCGACTATTTTCGGGATGATGATGTCGCGGAACTCGTCGATAATTTCGGCCTCGGACTTCCCCAGCGTGATCTGATTGGAAATTTGGAAGAAATCACCGAGGGCTTCGGTGCCTTCGCCGTGCAGGCCGCGGATCGCCAGCCGCAGGTCCTTGGCGGCTTGGGCGACCTTGTCCAGCTCGTGCGTGAGGCGCAGGGCCGGCAGGTGCAGCATGACCGAAACGCGTATGCCGGTGCCCACATTCGTGGGGCAGGCGGTCAAGTAGCCGTACTTGGGGTGAAACGCGTAATCCAGAGTCTGTTCAAGGGCGTCGTCAATACTGTTGATCTGGTCCCAGGCCTCGTTCAGTTGGAAGCCGCTGCGCATGACCTGGAGGCGCAGGTGGTCCTCCTCGTTGATCATGATTGAGGAGACTTCGCTGGTGTCGAAGGCGACGCGGCGGGCGCCGGTGCCCTCGGCGTGCTGGCGGCTGATCAGGTGTCGCTCGACCAGCAGAGCGCGATCGATCTCATCCAGCTTCTCGACGTCGACGTGGACCAAATCCTTGAGCCCGTTGCCGCGGCGGATGGCGGACTGAATGGTGTCGGCGATTTCCGCGCGTGTATCGGCATCGGCCCGCGACAGGAAAACGAAATCCTTGATGTTTCGTGCCAGGCGGATACGGGTCGAAATCACGATTTCGTGCTGCGGACCCACGCCGCGCAACCACTCACCGGCCTGGCGTGCCACGGCGTCAAGGGGGCTCATGATTCCTCCATTTTGCGAATTTGGTCGCGCAAGCGAGCCGCCCGCTCGTAATCTTCGGCCGCGACCGCCTCGGACAAGGCGCGTTTGAGGCGGCGCACGTCCTGAAGGGTCGTGCGGCGGACGCCGACCGACTTTGGAGCTTTACCAACGTGGTGCGTACCGCCCTCGTGGGCACGCTCCAGCAGGCGAGCGAGGGGCTCGGCAAAGGCGTCATAATCGCTAGCGCAGCCCAGCAGGCCCTGATTGCGAAACTCGATGTAGCTGATACCGCAATTCTCGCAGACCAGGTTGCCCACGTTCGGCCCGGAGGCGCTCTTGCCGGCGGCGACGAAGCTCTCCAGCAGGTCGTTTATGTCGACCGCGGGCTT
>ERZ795052.2546-NODE-2546-length-21834-cov-4.316589_pt1 | contig 21834 bp, 17 predicted proteins | sample MGYA00375136_ERZ795052 | MGnify/ENA primary metagenome ERZ795052 (study PRJEB30181, sample SAMN05720156) | activated sludge metagenome | isolation source: Anaerobic digester | place: Japan | collected 2015-05-26 ... | reverse complement strand
CGAACTCAACGAACGCGTCGCAGGCCCGCTCGGACGGCGGGGACATGTTGCGGAAGCCCGCCAACGGCGGGATCGCACAGTGTCCCCGGAACAGCGCATCCTTCAGCGGTACTTCCCGAACTCCACGAACGCCTCGTAGGCCCACTGATCCCACTCCGGGTCCACGCCGATGCCGTGGAGATCGCCATAGTTCTTGGCGATGAAGCCGCCATTGAACCCGCCCAGCTTTTCGCAGAGATCCTTGGCCGCGGCGCGGATCCTGGCCTTGTCGCCGGTCTGCATCGTCTTCTGGATGTCCACCGGCGTCCAGAACGCCACGCGGCCGCCGAAGCGGTTCTTGAGCGTGTCCACCCCGTGCAGCTCGGGCTGGTCGAACTGCAACACCTTGATCCCCACCTCGATGAGGTCCTCGATGATGTCCGTGATGCAACCGCACGAGTGCATCCACACGGCCAGCCCCAGCCGTTTGGCCTCGTCCAGCAGCGCCTGATAGCCGGGCTTGAACAGCTCGCGCCACATCCTGGGGCTCACCAGCAGCCGCTCCTGCGTGCCCCAGTCCTCGCAGTAGAACACGCCGTCCGCGCCGGCCTGGGCGCCGCCCCGCATGGCCTGCTTGATGACCTCCACCACGCGGCGCTGCAACTCCAGCACCTCATCGCGGTACATGATGACGTCTTCCAGAAACACCTCCATCTTGCGCATATAGCGCATGATGGCGAAAGGAAAGCCGGGCAGGCCGGCCAGGCGGTACTTGTCCGGGTGCTCGGCGAAGGTCTTGGCCATGTCCTCGTAGCGGGAAGGGTCCGCGTAGTCGGGCAGCTTGAGGCCGTTGAGCTGGGACCAGTCGCGCAACACGGGGTCGCGCACTTCGCCGCCCTTGCTCATACCGATGAGCCTGTGCCACGTGTTGCCCCACTCGTCCTCATAGACCTCCATGTTGCCCTCGACGCGCGCGCCCTCGGCCGCGGCGTAGGTCCTGCGCGCCGGGCTGCCGTACACCATGTCGTCCAAGCGGCCCCCGCTGAACGTCATGCCGATTCTTTCCGGGCCTTGAAAGTTGATCGCTCGGAGAATGATCTCGCGTGAAGTCATCGTCCCCGGTTCCCATCGCTATGCTGGACACGAAACAATCAAAAGGCGTCGCAAGGCGCCCCATTGTACCTGGCATGGCGGCAGGGTCAAGGCTGCCGGGAGCCCCGGGTTTGGCGTATAATAGGAAGGGTTCCGATACTAACACGAGAGGCCCCCATGACACGCGCCACCGTCAAACCCGGCATCTGCGGGTTCACCGCCAAAATCGAAGCCTGCATGGACGGTGACTGCTGCAAGATCGCCATCGAGAGCAACTGCCCCGCGATTCAGCGCCTCTGCAAGGAGCTTGGCCCGCTCGATCCATTTCGCGAGATTACCTACCGCGGCGAGGGCCCGCGCACCTTGCAGCTTGCGTCCATGGTTCTGCCCCACGCCGCCTGCGCCGTGCCGCCGGCCATTCTTAAAACCATCGAGGTGGCGGCCGGCCTAGCCTTGCCCGCCGAAGTGAACGTCACCATCGAGAAGGCGGAGGAGTGATTCAGTCCTGTCTGTCCGGCCCGTCCGATGCCCGCCAACCCCACAGACCGCCGTTCCACAGTCTGGAGAAGCGGATGAAATCCTGCCTGGCTTGTCTCTTGCTCATGGCCGCGGTGGCCGCGGCGTCTGAGTTGCGCGAGGTGTCGCCGGTCACGGACCGCGTGCTGATGCTCACGTTCGTGGACGGCCGGGCCTTTCAGCCGACCCTGGGCAACGGCGCCAACGGCCGCGTGGAAACCACGCCGCTGGACGTGGACAAGGCCTCGTCGCCCCAAGCCTACGCCGTGACCAGCGCCGACGACCCCGCGTTCGCCGCGGCCGTGACGCCCGCCCGCGTGGGCCGCAAGAGCAAGGCCATTGACGCCGCGCGGGTGGAGAAGTACAAGGCCGCGGTCGTGATGGGTCACTGGATCTATCTCGAACTCCCGATCTCCATCCGCGCCGGCTGCTCCTACACCATCGCCGCGCCGGGACTGGCCACGAACGCGCCCAAGATCACCCTCGCGTTCGACGTCCGCAAGACCCGCTCCGAGTCTATCCACGTCAACCAGTTGGGCTATGCCCCGGCCGCGCCGTCCAAATTCGCCTATCTCTCCGCGTGGATGGGCGACCTGGGGTCCGCGAACTTCGACCATTACGCCGCGCGCTCGTTCCACGTCCTGGACGCGGCCACCGGGCAGAGCGTCTTCGCGGGCCGGCCGGTCCTGCGCCGCCGCGCGCCTGGGCAGGACGACACCTCGCGCGCCGACCACGCGGGCGCGGACGTGTGGGAGATGGATTTCTCCGCTCTGCGCCAGCCCGGCCGCTACGTGCTCTCCGTCGAGGGTCTGGGTTGCTCGTTCCCGTTCGATGTGGACGACGACGTCTACCGCCCGGTCTTTGTGACGGTGGCGCGGGCGCTCTATCACCAGCGCTGCGGGGTGGAGCTCAAGAAACCTTTCACCAAGTGGGTCCGGCCCCGCTGTCACCACTCGGACGACAAGCCGGTCATTCAGTCGCGCTGCAACATCGAGGACGGCCGCAACGCGTTCAAGGACCTGCCAGCCATGGCCACGGGCGAGCGCAAGGACTTCTGGGGCGGTTATCACGACGCGGGCGACTGGGACCGCCACTTCGGCCATCTGCGCGTGGCGGACTGCCTGTTGCTCGTCTACGAGCTGGCGCCCGGCAAGTTCAGCGACGGCGAGCTGAATATCCCGGAGAGCGGCAACGGCGTGGCGGACATCGTGGACGAAGCGCGGTGGGTGGTGGACTTCTTCCAGCGCATGCAGGACGCCGATGGCGGCGTGCGCGGCGGCATCGAGAGCACGCGCCACCCCGTGACCGGCGAGGCGAGCTGGACCGACTCGCTGCCGCTGTACGCCTATGCCAAGGACACGACATCAACGCTGCTCTTCGCGGCCACGGCCAGCCGCCTGGCCCGCTGTCTGGGCGCCGGCGGCGCGGCGTATCTGGACGCGGCGCGCCGGGCGTGGGGCTATGCCCTGGCCCACGGCGCGGGGGATGAGTCGCGCCAGGACGCGCGCGCTTACGCCGCGGCCGAACTCTTCAAGACCACGGGAGAAGCGGCCTTCCAGGCCGCCTTCAGGGCCGCGCTGCGCGTGACGACCGAGAAGACGCCTCTGACGAAGTGGAAGGACTATGACCAGACGTGGCCAGTGTGGACTTACGTGACGACGAACCAGCCCAGCGTGGACAAGGCGCTCCAACAGCGCCTGCGCGCCGCGGCGTTGAACTGGGCGGACAAGGTCTGCGTCTCCACGGCCGAGCGCCGGCCATGCCGCTACGGCTACGACTGGTTCCGGCCCGTGCGGTTCGGCGCGGCCACCACGCCCGACACGCTGCCCCTCATCATCGCCCACCACCTGACCGGCGATGCCCGCTACCTGGCGCCGCAGTACACCACCTGCGACTACATGCTCGGCGGCAACCCGCTCAACATGACGTGGGTGACCGGCCTGGGCGCGCGCTCGCCCAGGCGCGTCATGCAGATCGACTCGTGGTACAGCGGCCAGCCCGACCCCGTGCCCGGCATCGTGCCCTACGGACCCGTCACCCGCTCCAACGAAAAATGGACGTTGCGCGGCGGGCTGGACACGGTCTATCCGCGCCTCAAGCAGTGGCCCGAACACGAGCTGTGGTTCGAGATGGCGTTTGACCCCAGCCAGGCCGAATTCACCGTGCACGGCACGCTCGCGCCCGCCATCGCGGCCTATGGCTATCTGTGCGCGGAGCGGGCGGGCAAACCGTAACGGAGGCGCAACATGCAACGACGTCCCCTCGGCCGCACGGGCGAGAAGCTTTCCATCGCCGGGTTCGGCGGGCTTGTCGCCAAGGACGAGCCGCCGGACGCCTTGCGCCGGATCGTGGCCAGCGCGGTGGAGCGCGGGGTGAACTACTTCGACATCGGCCCCAGCTACGGCAACGCGGAGGAACGGCTTGGCCCGGCGCTGGAGCCCCACCGCGGCCAGGTGTTCCTGGCCGGCAAGACACTGCAACGAACCGCCGCCGGCGCGCGCGCCGAACTCGAAGCCTCGCTGCGCCGACTGCATACCGGCCACCTGGACCTGTGGCAGCACCACGCGGTCTGCACGCTGGCCGAGGCCCAGCAAATCCTGGCGCCGGGCGGCGCGCTGGAGGCGTTCGTGAAAGCCAGGGAGCAGGGCCTTGTCCGGTTCCTTGGCGTCACCGCGCATTCAGAGGAAGCCGCGCTGGCGCTGATCCACGCCTTCGCCTACGACACCATCCTCTTCCCCATCAATTGGGCCGCGTGGCTGCGCCATGGCTTCGGCCGGCGCGTGGTCGAGCAGGCGCAGGCCAAAGGAATGGGCATCCTGGCGCTCAAGGCCCTAGCCCGCCGCGCCGCGGCCAAGGGCGAAGACAAACCGTGGAAGAAGTGCTGGTACGTGCCTGTGGAAAGCCAGGAGGAAGCCGCCCTCGCCTTCCGCTTCACGCTCTCCCTGCCCGTCACGTCCGCCGTGAGCCCCAGCCACGCCGAACTGCTCCAATGGACCCTGGACGCGGCCGATGCCTTCACCCCGCTTACGCCCGGCGAAGAGGCGCTTCTGCGTCAGCGAAGCCAGACGCTCTGCCCTGTCTTTCCCAAGCCGAGTTGAGCGCGAAGGCAGACAACGCGCCGCCTTGCTTCACTTGCACTGGAACAGCCTCGATCTCGGCCTTTACGTGATAGGTCTTGCCCCTGCAATCCACACCGTCAAACGTCCACTTGCGCCGGGGCGACACGGGCGTGTCCACACCGTGCCTGTTGGGGTCGCACGCGGCCGTTGCGCCGGGCAAAATCCAGCCGTGCTTCACAGGCGCGCCTTGCGTGAACCACTGCGGGAAGTCCTCTTCAGTCAGGGAGCGATTCAAGCGGCGATGTCAGCCTGGCTGGTAGCGTGTGTCAACGGCTGACGTCACGCCGCGCCGGCCGCCAAGGATGCCTGAGCGGGGGCGCAGTGTTCGATGACTCGCCTCGACACCGGGCCGCCAGCGCGCTATATAGGAATGCGAAGGGATGTGACGCTCGCGGGCTGAGCCAGGGTCATCAGGAGTCGAACCACATGTGCGTCATCGCCGGATACGCGGGGGCGAGGCAAGCCGCGCCCATCCTTCTGGAGATGATCGAGCGCCAGGAAGGGCTGGCGGGAGGATACTACACGGGTGTGGCCACGGTAGAAAGCGGCCGGCTCCACTGGCGCAAGGTGGTGGGCGTGACCGCGGACCTGCGCGGCCAGACGGACGCCGAGAAGCTGCCGGGCCGCGTGGGCATCGCCCATTCGCGGTCCAACTCGGGCGGCGGCGTGGAGTGGGGACACCCCTTCATCGCGTGTGAGGCGTCGCTGGCCTATGTCGCCAACGGATCGGCCGGGGTGTGGAAGGACCATCCCAGCCGTCTGGAGATTCCCCGCCGGCTGGCCCGCGAAGGGCACGTCTATCACGCGTTGAGCCCCGCCGCCATCGGCGACTACCCCACGCTCGACGACGGCCGCGGGGTTCACATGAGCGACGTCATGGCGCACCTTGTGGAGGACGCCTTGCGGCGGACGGGCGAGCCTGAAGCGGCCATCGCGACGGCGCTCCTCGAGATGCCCTCGGAGATCGTGGGGCTGTTTGTGGCGCCTGCGCATCCAGACGCGGTCTATGGCGCGAGGCGCAACTTCCCTGCGTGCGTGGGCATGGACGATGACGGCGCCTACATCGCCAGTTCGCCGGAGGGGCTGCCGTGTTCGGTTCGCTGGTGGACGTGGGTTCCGCCGTCTTCGTCGTTCACGGTGAAGCAGGGGCGGCTGAGCGTTTCGCCGCTGGGCCAGGCCTCCGCGGCGATCGTGGACGACGTGGACCGCGCCGAGGCCCGCGAGGCGCTCGTCAAAGCCATGTCGCAGGGCAAGGCTTTGCACATGGAGGAGCTTCTGAAGGTCGTGGACCCCCTCTCCGCCAGCCTGGCCCCAAAGGTCCGCTACGACCCGGTCTACGAGGTCCTGGCGCCGTTGACGCGCTCCGGGCGGGTGCGGCGCACAGTGGCGCGCGTCGAGGGCGCGGCGCCGGGCGTGACGGGCGTGCGCTTCCTGCACGAGATGGTGAAGTAGCCCGCGGCTTCTCTCGTGGCGCCACGCGGCGCGGGGATGCTTCGTCCTCGGCTGGGTTGACACCGGCGCCGCCTTGCCCGAAGATGTGGCGCCGGAGGAGTTCCATCCCATGAACCGCCGCCGCATTCTGGTCGTGGACGACCGGCCCAACATGCTCAAGCTGCTCAGCCGCGTGCTGGGCCGGCGCTATGAGGTGACGACCGCGGCCAGCGGCCAGCAGGCGCTGGCGCTCGCCTCGGCCGCCGACTACGACGTGATCGTCACGGACGTGCGCATGCCCGAGGTCAGCGGCATGGACGTGCTGCGCCAGGTTAAAGCCAGGCGGCCTCTCACCCAGGTCATTGTCATGACCGCCTATGGCGAAATCCCGCAAGCGGTGGAGGCCATGCGCCTGGGCGCGGTGGACTACCTCACCAAGCCTTTTGAGCCGGAGACCATCGAGCTGGCCGTGGACAAGGCTGTCGAACAGCGCGAGGCCCTGGAGCAGGAACGCCGGCCTCGCGAGGAAGAGCCGGCGGCGCCGGGCTGGGGCGCCATTCTGGGGAAGAGCCCGGCCATCCGGCGAGCGTTTCACCTCCTGCGCAAGGCGGCGGACAGCGACTCGACCGTGCTTATCCAGGGCGAGAGCGGCGCGGGCAAAGAGCTCTTCGCGCGCGCCATCCACGCCGCTTCGGCCCGCGCGGCCGCGCCGTTCATCCCCGTCAACTGCGGCGCCATTCCGCCGGACCTGATGGAGAGCGAGCTGTTCGGCCACGCGCTGGGCGCCTTTACGGGCGCCGTCAAGGCCAAGACCGGCTTGTTCCAGGAGGCGGAAAACGGCATCCTCTTTCTCGATGAAGTCTCCGAGCTGCGGCCTGACCTGCAGATCAAGCTCAACCGCGCCATCCAGGAGCACGAGGTCCGCCCCGTGGGCGAGAACCGGCCCCTCACGACCAACGCGCGCGTTCTGGCCGCCACGAACCGCAACCTCCGCGAACTGGTGGACGCGGGCCAGTTCCGGCAGGACCTGTATTTCCGGCTCAGCGTGTTCCCCATCACCGTGCCGCCGTTGCGCGATCGCATGGAAGACGTGCCGCTTCTGGCCGCCAGCTTTCTGGAACGGTTCGCCCGCCGCGAGAATAGGAAAATCGCGTCCATCGACCCGGCCGCGCTCAAGATTCTGCTCCAACACTCGTGGCCGGGCAATGTGCGCGAGCTCGAAAACCTGATCGAGCGCGCCGTGCTTCTAGAAGAGGGCCCCACCCTCTCGGCCGAAACGGTGTCGGACTGCATGTTGTCCGAAGGCGGGCCGGCGCCGGCGGCGCTGGCCGAGGGGCTGCCCTACAAGGAAGCCATGGAGCTGGCCTCGCGCCAGGCCTCGCGCCAATACGCGGCAGGGCTGCTGGCCAAGACTCAGGGCAACGTGACTGCCGCGGCCGAGCTGGCCGGCATCGAGCGCGAGAGCTTCCACCGCCTGCTCCGCAAGCTGGGCCTGAGGGCCAGCGACTTCCGCGAAACGTGAGGCCGCGCCGCCAGCCAGACGCCCAGGTCGCTCACAGAGCAAGCGTCTTGCGTAACGCCCCGGTTCCGCGCGGAGGACAGCCTCCGGCCCCTTTCGCTGCCGCCGCCTGCGCTGGAGGGGCGCGGCATTCCGCGCCCCCGCGGTATGCGAACCCTCCGGAAATGGGGGCGCCGCCGTCCTGCCCCTTTTGGCGCTTCCGGCCGGCGCCGGGGGACGCTATAATGGCCCGCGTGTGTGGCGTCCCGGCGACGCGTCGTGCCCCCCTTCCGGATAGGGGGCTCTCGTGAGGATTCTCCATCATGGCCATGCGCGTCCTGCTTGTCTGCGCCCCGGGGGAAGCGCGGGAGCAGTACCAGCGCGAGCTCATGCGCCTCAGCGTCGACTTCGACGCCGTGGAGAACCTCTCCACCATGCCCAACGAACTCAAGCAGGTACTGTACCACGGCGTCCTTCTGGACATCTTCACGACCATCAAGTCCCCCCGCGAGGACAAGTTGATCGTCCAGGAGACGCTGAGCCAGTTTCCGGTGATCCGCCTCCGGTGGGACCCCCGCCTGCAGAGCATCTGCGCCCTCTACTTCGGCCAGACCAGCCGCCACGCCAGCCTCGAGGACTTTGTCACCACCCAATGCAAAGGCTTTACGCCCCGTTGTGTGCGCACCGACCGCCGCGCCGCGATCCACTTCAACGTGGAGGTCTCGCGCTCGGGCGACTTCTCAGCGCCTGGCGTGGAGCGCACGGTCTCTCTGGACGTGTCGCGGGGCGGGATCTTTGTCGTCTCCTCCCAGCCGTGGCTGCCGGGCGAAAGGGCCAGCATTATCATCAAGGAGCTCTCGGATCACACGCCCATCAAGGTCGAAGCGCGCCGCATCATTCCGTGGGGCGAGCACATGACGATCCCGGGCGTGGGGTTCTCTTTCGTGGAGATCACCGAGGCCCAGGCGAATGACATCTGCCGGAGGCTGTAGGCTGGGGGCGTGGGGCGGAGACATGGCGCCTCAGCCCGCCAACGGCGGGATCGCAACGTGTCCCCGAAACAGACGCGACATTTTCAACGGGCCGCTAGAACGCGATGTTGAGCTTCAGACCCACGAAGGGGGCCGTCTCAAGGTAGTCGCTGGCGACGCGTTCGTTGTCATCGTCGTCCGCCTTGATGCGCCGCCCAAGGTCCACGCCCGCCTCCACGGTCACGCCCACCACCTCGGACAGCGCCAGGCGGGCGTCAAGCCCGGCCCGCGTCCCCCGAATCTGCACATAGCCCTTGCTCGGCGTGGCGCTCCTGCCCAGCCGCCACCGGTGGCCGTCATAGGCGCCGAAGACCCCGAAGTTCAGCGTCCTGGCGGGGCCGTACCCCAACCGCAGCATGGGTCCCATGGACGTGAACCGCCACGTGTCGCTGAGACGCCAATCGGCATAGAGGTAAGGCAAGGCGGTGTACTCCGTCATCCCTGCCGCGTAGTGGACGCCCAGCCCCAGAGAGAGGTCCTGATGCGGCCGCCACAGCCACGCCAGCCGCCCCTGTCCCAGCCAGGCGTCGCCCAAGGCGTCGTCCTCGCCCGAGACGCCCACGCCCGCGCCCGCCAAAGCGCCGTACTCGCGCGTAAACCAGTACCGCAGATCGGCGTTCAGCCGCAAGCTGTGAAGGTCCGTGAACGGGTCTCCGGCGCCGGGAAAGAACTTCTGGTCGTCGCTCCAGTGGAAGCTGGTATAGTCGTAGTTCAGCGACGGCGTGAGCGAGATGTCTCTGGACAGGAACATGTCCGCCCGCAGCGAAACGCCCGTGGTCCAATAGCCCATGCTTCCGCCGGACTCGCTGAAGCCTGACTCGGGACGCCAGGTTTCGGAGAGTCCGAACCGGAACAACGGCGGCAGCTTCTCCGGGGGGAGATCGGGAGCCTTCGCCTCCATGGCTTTGGCTTCGGCCGCCGGCCTGGCCGGCTCCTGCGCCAGAGCCCATCCCGCCATCAACGCCGCCGCCAGACACGCCGCCACGCCGCGTCCGCAATAGCCGGTCATTTCCTCAGCGCCTCCGCTCTCGCGATTCCCCACGGGTATTCCATTCTGCGCCACATGAACACGTCAAACCACGCGTCGCGAGCGGGGCAAACTCAACCCGCGACCCACTCTCTGCCTGGCAGCCGGAACAGCCAAGGCGCGTTGTAGGTGTCGAGAAGGCCGGGACCGGTGAAGAGGTCCGGTAACAGCCTCTGGTACACGGCCCAGCCGATGCAGTAGCAGTACAAATCATGCGTGCTGCATCGGGCGAACAGGTTTGCGCGGTCCGTTCGCCATTCCGCGGCCATGCTCGCCGCGACGCGCCTCAGCCATCCCAGACCTTCCGCGTAACGCTCCGGAAGCTGGCAGGCCAGGCGTTCCACAAGCCACCCATAGTCGAAATCCGTGCAGATTGTCCGCTTCATTTGGTCCCGGTTCAGGTCATACTCCAAGCCGGCCAGGCGATCCCAGAGCAGCTGGGGGCGTGGATAGGGGATGAAGGCCGCGTCATATCCGTTGGCCACGTGGTAGATGCAGCTGATGACGCAAGGCGGCGCGTCCCCGGCGCGGCACCATGTCTCCAGCGGACGCTCGGGGGCGAGGCGCGCTTCAACGTTGCGGCGCATGGCCGCCACCCAATCGTCGTCACAGAAGCCGGAGGCCAGGACCGGGGCCACGCCGCCGCAGAAGTCCTTGTGAGTGCCGTCCCACCGAAGGCCGTTCAGCCACGCCTCCAGGGCCGACACGGACAAAGGGGCCAGCCCCCGCACCGGCCGGCCTGGCCGCCCGCCCAGCAGGTTCAAAGACGTAATGGCGGCGCAGGCGCCGTGCTCAGGACCTGAGACGCACTCGAAAACGCCGTCCTCCCTCTGAAAAGAGTTGATGCGCTCGATCCATTCGGCGCGATCCGCCTGGCTTCCGAAATCGAGACCCAATTGCGCGTGAAGATGAACCGCGCCCACGACCCCGTACATCTGCGACTCCCGGCTGCCGGGCTTATATCCATAATCGCCCGGAGCCGAGGACAACCGCCTCTTCTCCAGCTCTTGCGCCATCGCCTGGCGCAGTTCTCTCGTGTCCAGAGGTTTCATGCCACTCTCCAAAAACAGATCGCCGCGAAAAGCGCGCCGGCGCCGCCATCGCTACTCCGGGAACCGGTCCCTCATGCGACGCGCCGGGTTGCCGGCCATGACGCTGTTGGGGGGCACGTCGTCCACGACCACCGCGCCCATGCCAATCAGACTGCCCTTGCCGACGTTGATGTTCTGCCTCACGGTGCAGGATTGGCCGAGAAAGCAGCCTGGACCCACGCGCACGCCGCCGGCGAGCGTCACGCCCGAGGCCATGGCCACTTCGTCCTCCACGTTCGCGTCGTGGCTGATGACGCATCCGGGCAGGACGAACACCCGCTCGCCCAGCCGGGCGTTGAGCCCCACCCACACGTGCGCGAACAGGATGCACCCCCGCCCCACCTTGGCCGCGCGCGACACCACGGCCGACGGGTCCACCAGCGAGGCCCACTGCTCGCTCTCTAACTCCACGGGGTCTTGGAACTCCTGGGAAAAGGCGAAGGCGGCGCCAGGATAGGCGGAGGTCTGGTCCGAGAGCCCCAGCACGGGATAGCCGTTCAGGTCGCGGCCCACCATGTGGCGGCGCGGCTCGTCGGCGAGAAAGCCCAACAGCCGGTACGCGGGCGAGACGCGGTTGATGCGCTCCACCAGCTCCGCCATCTCCGCGGCGTGGACGCCGACGCCAAGGATGACAAGATCGCGCATGGTCCGGCTCCGCTCATGCCAGCCCGGCGCGGCGCAGACACAGCAGGCACGCCTGCGCCGTCTCAGCCGGCCGCTCGATAAAAAGGTAATGGCCCGCGCCGTCCACCCAAACCAAGTCCACGTTGGGGCGGCCCGGCAGCATTAGCTCCGGCCGGCCCACGCCCTCGCCGCCAGCCCGCCCATAGAGCGCCACGATCGGGATGCGGAGCGTGGACACGACATCCGACGCGCCGACCCCGCGGACCGTTCGCCAAAAGGCGTCCCAAGCCTCCAGAGAAAAACGCGCGCGGGTGGCGTCCATCTTGGCCTGGATGCGCGCGACGGCCTGGCGGTCCAGCCCGCCATAGCGATGGGACGGCCCAAAGGCCCGGGCCGCCCCCAACGACACCCACCCCTCCACCAGCGCCAGGCCAGCCACGCGGGGATCGTGGCGAGCCACGGCCATAGCGACCATGCCACCCAGACTGTGGCCGGCCAGCGCCACGCGTTCACAGCCCAGCGCATCGAGCAGAAGGCGCACATCCGCCGCCAGGTCGTCCAGACAGAAGCCGCCTTCGGGCGTAGAACTGCGTCCATGCCCCCGAAAGTCGCACGCCACCCGGCGGATTTCCGCCGGCAGCGCCGCGAACACGCCGGTCCAGTCCTCCGTGTCGCAGCCCGTGCCATGCAGGAAAACTATCGGCGCCCCCCCGCCGCCGGTGTCCTGCCACGCCATGCCGCCCCAGGGCAGCGGAAGCATTCCGCCGCCGGCGGTCATTTCTCGCGCCCCGAAGCGCGCTGCAGCTCCTTGACGAACTCGGGGGGAGGAACGGCGCCCAACTCACGCGCCTTGGCTACGTCCTCCCACGCCTTGTCATATTCCTTCAGGTCCAGATAGGTTTGGGCTCTGCTGATGTGCGCGCCAGCGTTCTTGGGGTCGCGCTGCAGCGCCATGTCGAAGTCGCGCAACGCGTCGTTATACTTGCGCATCTTCTTGTAGGCCCATCCGCGGTTGTTGTAGAAATACGACACGGAGGGGAGCAGCGTGATGGCCTTGTCGCTGTCGGCGATGGCTTCCTCGTACATGCCCTTCTGGATGTAGACGCCCGCGCGCGAACCGTAGGCCACCGCGTAGTTGGGTTCGAGCTCGATGGCCTTGGTGAAGTCCTTGGTGGCGTCGTTCGCTTCGCCTTTGAAGTAGTGGCAGGCGCCGCGGTAGTAGTAGTAAGCAGCCACGTCCGGGGCGAGCTGGGCCGCGCGGGTGAAGGCCTGGATGGCGTCGTCGAACTTGCGCTTGCGGAACAGGGCGCGGCCTTCCTCGAAGATAGCGGCGGGTTGGCCGGCCGGGGCGTCGGGCCTGATGGCGGGGCGCTCGGCCGCGGCGGGGCTGGGTTCTTCGGGCTTGGGCGCGGCGGCGGCGGGGGCGCGGGTCTTGGCGGGCGGGGTTTGGGCGCTTTCCTTGTCCAGAATCTGTCGCACGGACTTCTCGGGCTGGTAGGGCCCGGAGGGCGCCGGGGCCTCGGGCGCGGGCTTGGGCGCGGCGGGGACGTCGGTGACGGTCTTCTTGGCGGCCGGTCCCCGCGGCGCAGGCAGCGCGGACTCGGCGCCGCCCTTGCCTGTCACCGTGAAGAGCACGACGCTTTCGGCGTCGGGCGGCTTCGACGGCGCGGGCTCAAGGGTTCTCTCGGCCGCGGCTTCGGCCGCGGTCGCGCGGGCGTCGGCGCTCTTGGCGGGCGGGGGCGCCTTGGGGCTCTTGGGCGCCACAGCCGGCGGAGCGGCGACCGGCCTGGCGGGCGCGGCCGCGGCTGGCCGGGCCGGCGCCGGCGGCGTCCACGCGGGCTCGGCGGACTTGGCGGCCACGTCGCGCCCCACGACCGCTTCCTCGTCCCACGCCCCGCTCCAAGCCGTCTGATCCACTGTCGCGTAACGCCGCGCCTCGCACCCACAAACCACCAGCGCCAGCGCCGCAGCCAATATCACCGATCGCATCACCGCAGACTCCTTGTCCGAAGCCGGCGCGCCGCGGCATGGGCAGGCGGCCAGCCGGTTCTCGACTGTTTCCGGGCGCCCATGATACCAGCCCGCGGCCGCGACGCAACAGCGCGGCCGGGGCGGGCCGAAGGGACGGAAGGGGAAACGGCCGGACGGGCCGCCGCGGTGTCACATGGCCGGCAGGCTGACCGCGTCGGCGGTTCGCTCCTGCCACTGCGCCAGGCCTTGCCGCAGCCGGGCGGCCACGGCCCTGGTCTCTGGCTGACCGTAGAGGTTGCGCGTCTCGATGGGATCCTCGTTGAGATTGTAGAGCTCGTGCTCGCCCAAGGGGCTGCAGTTGAGCTTCCAGCCGTCGGGCGACACGATGCTGCGCACCGGGTCGCCGATGGCGGCGACGGCCTGCTCGGGTGTGGCCAGGGCCGTCATGCTGTCGGAGAGGGACACGCCGCCAAGCTTGTCGCCCATGCCGTTGTTCATGCCGTTCCACTCGAAGACGACGTCGCGCGGGGCTGAAGCGCGGCCCTCCAACTCGGGGCGCAGGCTCCGGCCTTGCAGATGCGGCGGCGCCGGCGCGTCCAGGAGGTCAAGCAGCGTGGGAATCATGTCAATGTGGCTGACGGGCGCGGCCACGCGGCGGCCGTCGCGCTGGCCGGGCAGACGGATCATCATGGGCACGCGGGCCGCTTCCTCGAACTGGACGCACTTGGCCAGCAAGCGGTGGCTGCCCATCATATCGCCGTGGTCGGAGGTGTAGACCACGATGGTCTTGTCGTCGAGGCCGCATTCCTCCAGCGTGCGAAGGATGGCGCCGACGTGCGTGTCGACCAGGCTGCACAGCCCCCAGTAACGCGCGATAAGGCCGCGCCAATCGTCTTCCGAGCGCAGCGGCCCGCCAAAACCCTTCTCCTCATAGTGGCGCTGCATCATGCGCGTCTTGAGAGGCTGGCGGACGGTGGGAGGGGCGCCGAAGTTGGCGGGCAGGTCCACGGAGCCGGGCGCGTGCTGCGCGTCGCGCGGCCCGAAGAAGGGCATGTGCGGCTCCAGGAAGTTGACGAAAAGCACGAAGGGTTCGGCGCGATGCCGTCGGATGAAGTCCGACGCGGTCCGCGCCAGAAAGGCGGGCTTGCCGAGATGTTCAGGCAGACGCGCGGCCTCGCCGCGGCCAAAGGCGGAGCCATTCTGCGGCCTTACGCCCTGCTCGATGAGCCAGTGGTGATAGGCCGAGCGCGCGTTACGGTCGCGGCCAGGGCCATAGTAGCCCGCGTAAGCGTCCTCGATGCCGCGCCATTCCTCAAAACCGTGCTGGGCGAAGATCTCGTCGCCCAGGTGCCACTTGCCGTGGTAGCCCGTGGCCCAGCGTCCGGGCGGCAGCATCTCGGGCAGGCAGGGCGTGTCCGGGCGCAGGGGGAGGTTGTTCTCCACGCATCCATTGGTGTGGGGGTAAAGGCCTGTCAGCAGCGTGGACCGCGACGGCGTGCAGACCGTCTGCGTCACGTAAGCGCGCTCGAAAAGCACGCTCTGGCGCGCCAAGCGGTCGAGGTTCGGCGTCTGGATCTTCGTGTTGCCATACGCGGCCATGGTGTCCGCGCGTTGCTCATCGGTGAAAATAAAGAGCAGGTTGGGAGAACCCATCAAACGCTCCTTGTCCATGAGGCGCCGCTCGCATGTCGGCGGCGATGCGGAGCCGCGCCTTCGCCGCGCGCCGCGCTCAGCTTGGCAATCCCTTGCGGTCCTTGCCGGGCCACCGCTCCAGCCCGCCCCACATGTAGGGCAGCCGGCTCTCGAACGGCCCGACCGCCGGCAGCGGCTCCTTGCGGCCGACCTGGTACCAGTAGGCCGTGCTGGTCCAGTCGCCCTGGCGGTCGTTGGCGTGGCCGTGCTCGATGGAGAACTCGAGCGACTTCTCGAAGTAGACGGGGTCGGCCACGTGGAAGCGGTACTGCGAGTGCTTGCCCGTGTAGTCGCTGTTGCCCTTGAAGTGATAGCCGAAGAAGGGCGCGCAGTAGGTCTGGTGGAGGCGGTTGTAGTTCCACGCGCCGCAGAAGTAGTCCTCCGTGCCTGTGCCGTGCATGTTAGGCGGCCAGGCCTCGCCGTCCACGAAGAACATGTCGTCGCCCTCGCCCCACCAGCCCGGCTCGTTGGTGTCCAGATGCAGGCAGCAGCCGACATAGTGGCCTTTGCCTGTGGTCTTGAGCAGGAGGTAATTGTCTTTGCCCGTGGTGTTGAGGCGCTCTTCATTGCCGTCTGCGTTGGGGCCGGTCTTCTCGGCTCTCTTGACCACGAGTTCGCGGCGCCAGCAGGCGTGGAAATAGCCCACGTCCTCCAGGGGATGGGCGTATTCCTGGTAATCCACGTAGAAGTAGAGGAACGAGTCCTTGTCCGAATCATTCGTCACCGTGATGCGGCCGGACTGCTTGAAAGGCATGGGGAACCAGCAGTTGAGGCCTAAATAGAAGGCCTGGAGAGGCAGCGAGGTGAAGTAGGCGGCTTTGGCGTGGCCCAAGCCGAAAAAGTCGCCCAGAGGGCAATCGACGGAGGGCGTGGCCTCGCCATCCCAGTACATGCGCAGGACCAGGCGGCGCAGGTTGTTATCGTCCTCGCCGGTGGTCACCCAGATGTGGCGGACGCAGCCGGGGCCGCGCATGTCGGCCAAGGTGAGCGTTTCGCCCTTGCGCACGAACCAGCGGTCCGCGTTGCCGCCGGTCTTGTCATAGCTGGAAAAGCGGCGCGACCTGACGCCCTGCCCCAGTTTGGCCAGACCGCCCAGCGTCGCCATCCCCATCACGCCGAAATCCGACATGGCCGCCTCCTGTGGATTGGATCGGGAGCGCGAAGCGCCTCGCAGCGCTGGGCCGCTCCCCGACACACGGGGGTCGTATATACATTCGCCCCGCGGCCGCGTCAAGGACGCGTTGACCCGGTCCCGGCGTTCGGCTAACCTGTCCTGTGGCGCCGGGCGCCTGTCACCTGCGTTCGAATCGAGGAATCCTGATGCCGAACATCCACGTCATCCCCTGCCTGGACATGAAAGACGGCCGCGTGGTCAAGGGCGTGCACTTCGTCGAGCTCCGAGACGCGGCCGATCCCGTGGAGGCGGCGCGCGCCTATTGCGAGGACGGCGCGGACGAGATCGCGTTTCTGGACATCACGGCCACCGTGGAGAAGCGGCGCTCGATGTTCGACGTTCTGAGGCGGGTGTCTCAGGCCGTCACCGTGCCGCTGACCATGGGCGGGGGCATACGCTCGTGCAAGGACGTGGAGGAGGCGCTGGTTTCTGGCGCGGCGTCCGTGTCCATCTCCAGCGCGGCCTACCGGGACCCGGCGTTTGTGGCCGAGGCGGTCAAGCGCTTTGGCGCCAAGCGCATCGTGATCGCGATTGACGCGGACGTGAACGAGAAGCTGCCGTCGAAGCGCGAGGTGTACATTGACGGCGGCCGGACGGCCACGGGCAAGGACGCGGCGGAGTTCGCGCGCGAGATGGCGGGGCTGGGCGTAGGCCGCGTGCTGCCCACCAGCAAAGCGGCCGACGGCGTGCGCACGGGGTATGACCTGGTCCTGACGCGCGCCGTGGCCGACGCCAGCGGCCTGCCCGTCATCGCCAGCGGCGGCGCCGGCGCGCTGGAACACTTCCGCGACGCGGTCACCCAAGGCCACGCCCAAGCCGTGCTGGCCGCGTCGGTCTTCCACTTCGGCGTCTTCACCGTCCGCCAGGTCAAAGAGTATCTGCGCAGCCAGGGGATTGCGGTTCGGATGTAACAGCAGACTCGTCTCTTTGCCAGGAAGCGACACTCTCATGCCTATTCCGGTCAAGCGGCTCATCCTGAAGCGGTTCCGCAGCGTGGCGGGAGAGGTCATCGAGTTCGACAACCCAACGTTCCTAGTCGGGCAGAACGGATCGGGAAAAAGCAACATCGTCAGCGCCTTCGCCTTTCTCGCGGATGCCATGACTTCTCCACTGCATGCCGTTTTTGACCGCAACGGCGGGATCGCCGCCGTTCGAAACCGCTCTGCGCCCCATAGCCACCCCCCCAACGTGGGCATGCGGGTTGACTTCGGCAAGACAGACGGGCTGGCGGGAGGGCTGTACGTATTCGAAGTCAAGGCAACCCCCCGCCACGGTTTCTGCGTGGTTCGCGAGAAGTGCGAAATCCGGGCCGTGGACGGCGCCGTCTGCGGATTCGACCGCCAAGGGGGCAGGTTCCATTCAAGCGGCGGTGTGGACATCAAACCCTCGCTTGACGCGTCCTCTCTCTGCCTGCCCATAGTCGGCGGAGACAAGCGGTTTGCCCCCGCGCTGCAAATCCTCAGTTCCATGCGGCCTTACGCGATCGAACCGGCGAAATTGCGGGAGATGCAGGACCCGGACAGCGGACGCGTACTGCGCAAAGACGGTGTGAACGCCGCGAGCGTCCTTCACGAGATGAGCCGCTCAAACGCCGGGCAAGTGGTTGAACACGTCTGCGAAATACTTCAGACTATTGCTCCAAACACCGTATCCGCAAGAAGCGTCAGACACGGCAACAAACTCACGATTGAGTTTACTCAGGAATGGGGAACAACCGAGAGCCCGAAGAGACTGAAGTTCGAGGCTTTCGGGATGTCGGATGGCACACTCAGAGCCCTCGGTCTGCTCATGGCGGTCTACCAGCCATCCCCCCCCTCCGTCCTCATCATCGAGGAACCCGAAGCCACAATCCATCCTGGCGCCCTGGGGGCGATCCTCGACCTTATTCGTGCGGCCTCCAAGTCCGTTCAGGTTGTTGTCACCACCCACAGTCCCGAAATACTGGACGCGGAGTGGGTGAAGGACGGCCACATCCGAATCGTGACATGGGAGGAAGGTTCCACCCACGTCTTGCCGCTGTCCGCGGCGTCCCGCCAAGCCATGCGCGATCATCTGATGGGAGCGGGCGAACTCCTGCGGGCGAATGCGCTCACCCCCAGCACGGACCTGTTCGGCGAACAACAGAAGCAAATGTCTCTCTTTGAGGACTGATATGCTCCTTCAGCCCATCGTCGAAGGCTATGGCGACGTCGCGGCCGTGCCCGTGCTTCTGCGCCGATTGGCGGAGGAGGCGGGCTGCCATCAATTGCAGGTGGGCCGCCCCATTCGTCAGCCAGCTTCGAAACTCATCAAAGAGGATTCCCTTCGCAGGGCCGTCCAACTCGCCAAGATTCAACCAGGCTGCGCCGCCATCCTCATCTTGTTCGAGCACGAAGACGGATGCCCCAAGACACTTGGCCCACAATTGGCCCAATGGGCGCAGGCCGAGGCCGCGCCTGTCCCGTGCGCCGTGGCGCTGGCCCACCGTGAGTATGAAGCCTGGTTCCTGGCCAGCGTCGAGTCCCTGCGCGGCAAACGCGGAATCCGCGAAGACGCGCCGCCGCCCCCCGATCCCGAATCGGTTCGCGGCGCCAAGGAAGCGCTGGAAAGCCTGATGCCGCCCGACGCCTCATATCACGAGACCGTGGATCAGCCGGCCTTGTCAGCGCTCTTCGACATGCGCGCGGCCCACGCTCGCAGCCGCTCCTTCCGCCACTTGGTCAAAGTCTTTGGCGAACTGGCGCGCCAGGCCGGCTCCGTGTTGACGGCGTGGCCTCCAGCAACCTGGCTCTCGCCGGGTTCGTGAGCCGCGATCACTCCTTGGGCGGCCACGCCTCGTCCGCCGGCGCCAGCACCACGATCTCGTGGGCGTAGTCGCGCTTGCGCTTGCCGCGCGTTTCGCTGTTCCACCAGCTCCGCGCGATATTCTCGATGTACTGGGCGTGCTCCTCGCCGCGCTTGCCTTTGAAGTCGGAAAAGTCGAACTTCTCGGGCAGGGGCATGTTGGACTCGTTGTCCGCCACGATGGTGACGTCCAGGCCGGCCTTGAGCTCCTTGGGAGTCCAGAAGCCGTCGTCGCCCCACATATCGCCGGGCTTGGCGATCTCCATGGCCTTGCCCAGCATCAAGACGCGGAAATGGGTCTTGGCGACGCCGAGCGCCTGGGTGTCGACGCTGAGGCGCAGCTTGGCGGGCATCTTCGTGGGGTAGAGCGCCACGGCGACCCAGTTGCCTTTTTTGAGCGCGGAGATGACGCGGGAGTCCTGTCCTTGGGCAGCGACAGCCGGGCGGGAGGCTTCGCGCGCCAGCTTCCTCAACTGCGAAGCGAGCGCCGCGTTTTCGCCCTTCTCGATCTCCGCGCCCAGGTCGAAGTGCACGGCGATGACGCGGCCCTTGCCCAGCGCCATCTCCGTGATGGCAGGCGCGCCGTCGCTGAACGCGGCCAATGTCTTTGCGCCGTCGGCGAGCTTGGCGGGCCGGCGAGGCGTGTCCTTGCTCAGCTTGATCTCCACGCCGTCCCACGTCAGGGTCGCGGGCGCGGGCGGGGCTGGCTCGCCGTAGGTGACGCCGCTCATCTCGGCCGTGACGAACCGCTCCTGTGTCAGGTCGGGCCGCGACACCGACCAATCGCAGTCCGCCGAGATGAGGACGCCGCCCTGCTCCACGAACTGGCGCAGCCTGGCGCAGACCTCTTGCGAGAGCCCCCGGCCCGACAGCGGCGGCGCCAACAAAGCACGGTAGCGCCCGTAAAGCTCGTGGGCCTGGACAAAGATGATGTCCACGTCCTGCTCCGCCTCGATGGCCGTGAGCACGGAGTTCTCGCGCGTGACGCGCGGCCGCGGGTCGTCCATGAGCATCTGAAGCGCGTTCTGGTTGTGCAGGATGGCGACGGCGGCCAGGGGCTGGGCGCCGGCCCACTGGCGCTGGTTGTGGACGTGGCGGGCGAACTCGCGCGGCAGGTGGATGTTGTTGCCGTACATCAAGGGCCGCCAGAGCTGGCTGAAGGTGAAGTAGACGCCGCCGGGGCCGCCGCGCAGGCAGTGGGTGTTGTAATATCCCCACGGGGCGTAGGCGTGGGCCCAGCGCATGGTGTTGGGGAAGGCGCTGCACGGCGATTGGGCGCTGGTGGCGACGTAGAAGTCGGCGCCCAGCCGCGAGAGGGCGACGCTCTCCATGCCCCAGCACCAGCCCGACGCGAACTGAGCCGTGCCGAGAAGCTCGACGCCGATTTGCAGACCCTTGGCGTGGGCGTGGTCCACAAGGCCTTTCCAGAAGCTGGTGACCACGTTCTGCTTGAAGAGGAGATAGCGCCGCCGCCAGACATCCGCCGGGTCCTTCCAATCCCGGATGCGGCCCAACATGGCCAGGGCCTCGGGCGGAGGCGTCTCGCCAAAACGCTCCTTGCAGAACTTGGCGTAAGCCTCGGCGTCGTCGCCGTGGAAGTCGGCGTAGGTGAACCAGAGCTCGTCATAGACGGCCAGGCCCATGAAGCGGCCCATGGGTTTGTACTTGGCGGCGTATTCGTCCAGGATGCGGCGGCAGCGTTCGGGATAGGCGGGGCTGAGGAGGTCTTCGCAGTAGTCCCGGTTGCTGTTGGTGAGGTGGTACCCGCCCTTGCCGTCCTTGGCGCCGTACTTCTCGGCCCACTTCTTGGAGGCTTCGCCGTCGCTGACCTTGGCGCAGGAGTGCCACGAGGCCCAGACGTTGACGCCTTCGGGGGTGGCGGCCTTGATGAGCTCGGCCAGCGGGTCGATGCCCCGGGCCTGGGGCGACATGTCGGGCACGTCGGACGCGTCGCGGTAGAGGCGGTTGCCAGAGACGTCGGTCCAAAAGATGATGTCCGTGACGCCGAGCCACTTGAGCTGGCGCACGTCGGCTTCGGTGCGGCGGCGGTAGAACTCCACGCCGCCCTCGTCCTTGACGCGCGCCGCGCCATAGCCGCGCCAGGTCTGGCCGTCATAGGTGATGAAGTAGCGTCCGCCGAGCTCGGTGACGGGCCGCATGGGCAGGTAGCTGCCGCGCAGCATCTCGCTGCCGAACCAGTCGGACGTGGGCAGGAGCTTGGAGAGGTCGTCGAGCTTCATCTCCTGCTCTGCCTTCTGGCGTCTCTCGGCCACCTGGGCGGCGGGGACGGAGCTGACGCGGCCCTGGCCGGCCCAGCGGGCCGCATTGGCCAGGATGCGCAGCTCGCCGCCTTCAGGCGGGCGCTCGCCCTGCCAATAGGTGGCGGCGTCGAACCAGTAGCCTGGCAGGAAGCCGTTGAACACCACGCGCCCCAAGCCCGCGGCGCCGGCCACGACCACCGGCGCTCCCTGGCGGTCTTCCACCACCACCACCCCGTTTTCGCCTGGCTCCAGAAAAAGGTGGTCCATAAAGGCGTGCTCGAACTCCTTGCCCACGCCGGCGGCCAGGGGGTGGGCGGGGTCCTTGACCACGACGATGGTGTCTTCTCGGCGGTCCACGACCTTCTTAGCGACGCTGGGAAAGAGGGTTGCGGGCTTCCTGCGGCCGCAGGAGCTGTGGTTGAAGACCACGCCGCCGCCGCAGGCGGCGTAGGCCTGGATGGCGCGCACGTCTTCGGGCTTATCCACGGAGAACCCGCCGAGGATG
>ERZ795052.2543-NODE-2543-length-21863-cov-5.898202_pt1 | contig 21863 bp, 18 predicted proteins | sample MGYA00375136_ERZ795052 | MGnify/ENA primary metagenome ERZ795052 (study PRJEB30181, sample SAMN05720156) | activated sludge metagenome | isolation source: Anaerobic digester | place: Japan | collected 2015-05-26 ... | reverse complement strand
ATCGGGCGAGATAATCTCGAAGCCGGCCTCGATATGCTTGAAGCCCTTGCCGGAAGGCTTAGGGAGGGCAGGGAGGCTCTCGAGAATGCAGGAGGCTTCCGCACCGGTTCAATCCTGTGCGTGGGAGGAGGTTCGCGCAACCGACTCTGGAACCAGATCAGGGCCGACTTCACGGGTGTACCGGTGAAAGTGATTGACAAAACCGAGACGACAGTGCTCGGAGCCTCAATGTTCGTTCAGGCAGCTGCGGGAAACGCCGCTACACCGGATGAGGCACTTAAAAAAGTGGTATTCCGGACTGAGACTTTTGAGCCGGAAAACAAATTTTAAACCAAACAAAATGAACATCTCCTTCTTCAACAACATGTACCTGCCCCACAGTCAGGTTTCGATCAGCCCCGACGACCGTGGATTCCTCTTCGCCGACGGTGTTTACGAGGTGGTAAGATGGTATGGCGGCTTCTTCTTCGACATGGAAGGCCATCATGCAAGGCTCAGAAGAAGCCTGCACGAACTGAAAATAAAATGGGACGGAGAAGATCTTTTCCCTGAAATTGCAGAAAAGCTGGTGCGGATAAATGATCTCGGCGATAAGCCTGCACTGGTATATTTTCAGGTCACACGCGGCGCCGCACCCCGAACCCACACCTTTCCCTCTCCTCCCGTTCCACCCACTGCATACGGATTTGCAAAGACTTTTACACCCGAATCGGCCGGCAGGGAGAACGGAATAAAAGTAATGCTGAAAAAAGAGATGCGATGGGCAAGATGCGATATCAAATCTGTCGCCCTTCTTCCAAATACCATGTGCTTTGAAGAGGCAACGGCTGCAGGATTCGGCGAATGCATCTTCATAAGAGACGGTTACCTGACGGAAGGTTCGCATTCAAACATCTTTTTTGTAATGGATGGAACCATATACACCCATCCCGAATCGGAAGCAATCCTTTCGGGAATAACCCGGAAAAATGCAATCAGGGCTGCCTCTGAGTGCGGTATACCTCTGGAGGAAAAGGCCATTCACGTAAATGACCTGCCACGGATAACTGAAGCCTTCATCACAAACACGTCTGCCGAAATAACCCCCGTAACAGCCTTCAACGATATGCCTGCCGGTAACGGCAGACCCGGGCCGGTCACCCTGCAGCTTGCCGGAAAGTTCAGGGAAATTGTGAACTCTTACTCCCGTCTTTAACCATACAGCAGGGGAAGTTTTCTATATTTGCACAAATTTTCCCGAACAAAATGTCAGAAACAAACTTAAGCGAACAGGAGATTATCAGGCGTCAGGCGCTTGAAGAGATCAGGAAACTTGGCATCGACCCGTACCCTGCAGCCGAGTATAAAACCAATGCTTACGCAAGGGATATCATTGATAATTATTCTGAGGAGAAGAATAATTACCAGGATGTCTCCATGGCCGGCAGGATAATGTCGAGACGCATTATGGGGAATGCTTCCTTTGCGGAGATAATGGATTCCACGGGCAGAATACAGATTTACCTCCGCCGCGACGATATCTGCCCCGGCGAGGACAAGACCCTTTACAACACTCTTTTCAAACGGCTGCTCGACATCGGAGACATAATCGGGGTGAAAGGTCATGTGTTCAAAACCCAGGTCGGCGAGATTACCGTTCATGTCAGAGAACTGACTCTTTTAAGCAAATCGCTTCACCCGCTGCCGGTGGTAAAGGAAAAAGACGGCGTATTGTATGATGCTGTTACGGACCCGGAGTTCCGTTACAGGCAGAGGTATGTTGATCTGATTGTCAACCCGCAGGTGAGGGATGTTTTCAGGAAGCGTACCCTGCTGGTGCAGTCAATGCGCGAACTGTTCAATTCGAGGGGTTACCTCGAGGTCGAAACCCCGATCCTTCAGCCTATCCCCGGAGGCGCCAATGCAAGACCGTTCATCACACACCATAATGCACTTGATATCCCTCTGTACCTCAGAATAGCAAATGAACTTTACCTTAAAAGGCTCATCGTCGGAGGCTATGAGGGCGTTTATGAATTTGCGAAGGATTTCCGGAACGAGGGAATGGACAGAACCCATAATCCCGAGTTTACGGTAATGGAAATCTACATCGCCTACAAGGACTATAACTGGATGATGTCGTTTACCGAGGAGATAATTGAGAAAGTGGCCCTCGACCTCCATGGTACAACTGAGATTACCTACGGCGACAAAAAAATAAACCTGAAGCCGCCATACAGGCGCGTTGCCATGCCCGACCTTATCAGGGAGGTAACGGGAGTGGATGTAACCGTTCTTGATGAAGGTGAGTTGAGGAAGACATGCGACAGGCTTGGTATCGAACATGATCCGACCATGGGCAAGGGAAAGCTTATCGATGCCATCTTCAGCGAAAAATGCGAACATCTGCTGGTGCAGCCAACTTTTGTTATTGATTACCCGGTGGAGACCTCCCCCCTTACAAAGATGCACCGCAGCAAACCCGGCCTCACTGAACGGTTTGAGCTGTTCATAAACTGCAAGGAGATTGCGAATGCCTATTCCGAACTTAACGACCCCATCGACCAGATGGAAAGGTTCAGGGAACAGCTGAGGCTGTCGGAGAAGGGCGATAATGAAGCAATGTTTATAGATCACGACTTTGTGCGCGCCCTCGAATACGGCATGCCCCCCACCTCGGGCATGGGCATGGGCATCGACAGGCTTACAATGCTGATGACCAATCAGCCCTCTATACAGGATGTCCTCTTCTTTCCGCAGATGAAACCTCTTGTTCAGAAACCCAGGGAAGAGAGTACCACCGAGCAGTTTACAGAGGCAGGTGTACCCGCCGAATGGGTCGAACCTCTCAAAAAACTCGGCTTTCTTACAGTAGCTTCCTTAAAGGAGGTCGAAAAACCAGGCAAACTTGCCAATGACCTTAACGGCTATAACAAGAAGAATAAACTCGGACTGGCAGGTCTTAGTCCCGAAGCTGTTGAAAAATGGATCCGCTGAGGGATGATTATATTATTAAGGTAAAAGAGGTTAGGAAATCCTTTAAGACGGTTCAGGCTGTAAAGGGGGTCAGCATGGCTCTCCCCGCCGGAAAATTTGTAGCCCTCCTGGGACCCAACGGAGCCGGGAAAACAACCCTTGTGGAGATGATTGAGGGCATCCAGAAACCCGATTCAGGCGAAATAGTCATTGCCGGCATGAAATGGAAGGATAACGAGGATGAACTCAGGAGAATTATCGGCATCTCTCTCCAGGAGACAAGATTCATTGACAAATTAAGGGTAACGGAAACTCTTTTACTCTTTGCCTCTTTCTTCGGGCTGGGAAAGAAAAGGGTTGAAGAAATTATTGAACTTGCCGGTCTGCAGGAAAAACGAAAATCGTACGTCGTTAACCTTTCGGGCGGACAGCGCCAGAGGCTTGCACTCGGACTGGCCCTCATTAACAAACCTTCCGTACTTCTGCTGGATGAACCGACAACAGGGCTCGATCCGAATGCCAGGCACGAAATATGGGATATTCTTAAAAGGCTCAGGTCGGAAGGCAATACCTCGATGATCCTTACCACTCATTACATGGAAGAGGCAGAGACGCTCTGCGACCATATTATCATTATGGACAGCGGTGTCATCCTTAAAGAGGGCTCCCCCGAACAACTTCTCGAAAATGAAAGCGGTGAAAAAACCGTTGAGTTCACTCTCGACAATATGCTTATCCCCCCCGATATCAATCAGCCCGGAATGCCTTTCAGAATCATTCGTGAAGCCTCGGGTGAAAAGGCAAGGGTGATGGTCAGAAACCTTGATACCGAAATACCTCTCTTCCTTTCCTTCCTGAAAGAGAAAGGTCTTCGGATAAAGCACATGGAGTGCCGCCGGCGAACCCTCGACGATCTTTTTATCTCACTGACGGGAAGGAGGATCAATGAATAATATCCTCAGACCATATCAGCTCCTTCAGCTTACCAAAGCGTTTTCCCTCGAGCTGCTCCGGGAACCCGGTGTGCTTTTCTGGGGAATACTCTTTCCCGTGCTGATGGCCCTCGGACTCGGTTTTGCCTTCACCAAAAAACCGGTAACTCTCAGGAAAGTGGCAGTTATTGAAACGGCATCACATGCCGACTCATCAGTAAAATCCCTTCCGTTCCATAAGTGGCTGGAAATAAACAGCATTAAGGAAGCAGGGAAAAAACCGGTTGATTATTCATGGAAGGCGGAGTTTAAAGATAACCGGCTGGGCGATTACATATTCCTTTTTTACAGGATGGAGTGGGATGAGGCGGTAGTAATGCTTAAAAGAGGTACCGTTAGCCTTATGGTTGACGATTCCGGAGGTAAGACTGAGTATCATTTCGACCCGCTCAATTCGGAGGCACATCTTACCTATATGAAACTGGCAGCACTTGCCGGTGATGATTCAGCCTCAGTTGCGGGAGTCCCGCCGCAGTCATCAGTACGCCCGATGACAGTGCCGGGGACGAGATACATCGATTTTCTTCTGCCCGGTCTCATTACCATGGGTGTAATGATGTCGTGCATGTGGGGCATAAGCTATGGTATAATTGAGAAGAGATCGAAAAAGCTGTTAAGGAGAATGGTTGCCACGCCGCTGAAAAAGTCTCACCTCCTGATGGCACTCATAACGGTAAGGATAGTAATGAATTTCATTGAAGCAATTATCCTTCTTCTGTTTGCTATGCTGGTTTTCGATGTGAAAATCCAGGGCAGCATCATGTCGCTCATCGCTCTCTATTTTGCAGGCAATGTGGCCTTTTCGGGTATTGCAGTGTTTGTTTCGTCGCACACCTCAAATACCGAGGTGGGGAACGGCCTTATCAATGTGGTTGTTATGCCGATGATGGTTTTGTCGGGGATATTCTTCAGTTATCAGAATTTTCCCGACTGGAGCCTTCCGGTAATCAGGAATCTGCCGCTTACAATAATGACCGACGGGGTGAGAAGCATCTTTAACGAAGGAGCCGGTTTTAATGAAATCTTCTTACCCGCCGCCATCCTGCTGGTTACCGGAACCCTGTTTTTTGCAGCAGGACTGAGGATTTTCAAATGGCATTAAGCGGCTTTACAGTAAAATACCACTCTTTCTTATTTTCCCCTTTATAATTTTGATCCGGCATCTCCGTGCGTGATCCCCGGGATGGACCGTGCAGGAACATTCTATTACCGGCAAATAAACTATTTTCTTGTTTGATGCATCACTCCGGTTAAAATTGTGTCTTTATACTGAAAAATAAAACAAAAGAAAGATGAAAACCAGAAGAATCTTAATCACTTTAACGGCTCTTATCCTCCTTACTGCATGTGTTGATGCCCAGTTTTACAGGTCGGTACGGGGCAACGGGAATGTTGTGACAAAGGAGAGGCCGGCTTCTTATTTTGACGGTGTGAGGGTAAGTACGGGTATAGATGTTTACCTCAGCCAGGGTGACAGGGAAAGCATAAAGGTTATGGCCGACGAGAACCTTCATGAGTACATTGTAACCGAAATAAAGAACGGCATTCTTCATGTTTACTTCGATAATGTATCCATCCGCGATGCAGAAATGAAAAGGGTTTATGTGACAATTAAGGATGTAAAATCGCTGAAGACCAGCAGTGCCGGCGATATTATCGGAGAGACACCCATAAAATGCAATGATATTTCGCTGGCTTCGAGCAGTGCAGGAGATTTAAGGCTTGAACTCTATGCCGCAAATGTAAATGTCAGCATCAGCAGTTCCGGAAACATTAAGCTTTCGGGGGAAGCCGACAGGCTTGATGCAGGCCTCAGCAGCGCGGGCGATCTTAATGCCTTCAATTTCAGGGTTAAGGAAGCAAAGGTAGATGTATCAAGCGCAGGGGATGCGGAAGTTTATGTAACGGAAAAACTTACTGCACATGCTTCGAGCGCAGGGGATATACTATATACAGGCAATCCCGGGTATGTTGATGCGCGTTCATCAAGCGCGGGAAGCATAAGGAAAAGGTAGGGTCGCAGGGGATTTGCTCCATTTCAGTTAAGCTGCCGGGAACATTATACGGCAGCTTTTTTTATCTTTGTATCAGCAACCGGCAGCAAAGCCGGAAAATCTTAAAGGTTTACATACAGAGCCCGCAGAAGGCACTGGTTGCCAATGTGGAAAACTAATAAAACCGTTTGATATGAAAGAGACTATAAGCATCAGCCTGAAGGGAATTGAAGGTTTCCTTTCTCTGGAAGAGATTGCCGCTCATTCAAAAGCATCAGTCAGGCTGCTCGGGCAGCTTGTTTCGGGTACAGGCCCCGGCAGTGACTTTCTGGGCTGGCTCAGACTTCCCGAAAACATCGCAGGGCAGATTGCGAGGATTGAAAAAGTGGCAAAGCATCTCAGGTCGGTATCTGACACGACTGTCGTGGTCGGCATCGGCGGTTCCTACCTCGGGGCAAGGGCCGTGATCGAGGCTCTATCCCACTCCTTCCCCGGTATGGTGAAAGAAAAGAAACATAAAATCATCTATGCCGGTCACAACGTGTGTGAGGAGTACATGGGAGAGCTTCTTGAAGTTCTTGATAAATGCAATTATTCAGTTGTTGTCATCTCAAAATCAGGCACCACTACCGAACCCGCCATTGCCTTCAGGCTGCTGAAGAACCATATGGAAAGCAGGTGCGGCAAGTCCGTTGCAGCCGACAGGATTATCGCGATAACCGATGCAAAAAAAGGCGCCCTCAGGTCTCTGGCCGATCTTAACGGCTATGAAACCTTCGACATCCCCGACGATGTGGGTGGCCGGTTCTCGGTGCTTACCCCGGTAGGAATGCTGCCCATAGCGGTTGCAGGTTTTGACATAAAGGAATTTGCCGAAGGTGCAAAAAGCGCCGCCGCAATAACCCGCGACAACAAAGACCCGCAGAGCAATCCTGCGCTTATCTATGCCGTAACAAGAAACCTGCTGCTTCAGGCCGGCAAAAGCATTGAGGTACTGGTTAACTTCAACCCGAAGCTGCACTATACCGCGGAGTGGTGGAAACAGCTTTACGGCGAAAGCGAGGGCAAGGAAGGAAAAGGTATCTTCCCGGCTTCGGTGGATTTTACCACAGACCTCCACTCGCTCGGACAATATATCCAGGAAGGGCAGCGCATCCTGTTTGAAACTGTCCTGTCGGTTAAATCGACAGGCGAAAGGATCAGGATACCTGCCGAGAAGGATGACCAGGACCAGCTTAATTATCTGGCAGGCAAACAGCTAAGCGAAATAAACAAAAGTGCCGAAACGGGTACTGTAATTGCACATAACGAGGGAGGGGTTCCGGTGATCACCATAAATATACCTGCACTGAATGCTTATTACCTCGGACAGCTGATGTATTTCTTTGAGGTGGCATGCGGCATCAGCGGCTATATTCTCGATGTTAATCCGTTCGACCAGCCCGGCGTGGAGGCATACAAGAAAAACATGTTTGCCCTTCTTAACAAACCCGGTTACGAGGAAGCCGGCAAAAAACTTAAAGAGAAACTCAAATAAACCATAAAACCTTTTTTATGAATTCCGAACTGAAACTGAAGAAAAACTTCATGTGGTCGCTTGTTGTACCAACAAGCATGGGGGTACGCATCACCCCGGTAAATTATCAGCCCGTACATAGCAGCAACATGTACATGATGCAGGCCACCAGCGCCGAATCGAATGTGGCAAGCATATCATCCTACCTCGGACTGCCCGTCAAGATTCTTACAACATTCGTCAAGGACAGCCCTATTGCACGTTTCATTAAGGATGACCTTGCCGGAAGGCACATGGCATGGGAAGGAGTTGAGGTTGAACAGGGGGGGCCCTGGGGATACCGTCACCAGTTCAACATTGCCGATACCGGATTCGGATCGAGGGGCCCGCGGGTACATAATGACAGGGCCGGCGAGGTTGGACGTACATTGAACATAAAGGATTTCGACACTGAAAGGCTCTTCGGGAAAGAGGGCGTGCAGATACTGCATCTCTCAGGACTTATAGGCGCACTGTCGGCCGAAACAAGCAATTTCTGCCTCGAACTGGCAAGGGCGGCAAAAAAACACGGTACAATAATCTCATTCGACCTCAACTACAGGGCCTCCTTCTGGAAAAACCGCGAAAAGGAGCTTTCGGCGGCCTTCGGCGAGATAGCTTCTCTTTCGGATATCCTTGTCGGCAATGAGGAGGATTTCCAGCTAAGTCTTGGGATCAAAGGGCCGGAGGAGGGAGGAACGGGACTGGCATCGAAGATTGACAGTTTCAAAGAGATGATAGGAAGGGTTAAGAAAGCCTATCCTGAAGCTAAGGTCTTTGCCACCACATTAAGACAGGTACTTCACTGCGACCAGCACCTGTGGGGTGCCATAATGCTTGCCATGGATCAGTGGCATGTTGTTGAACCCAGAGAGATTCACGTGCTCGACCGCATCGGCGGAGGCGACGGCTTTGTGGGAGGAATGCTTTATGCCATCCTGAAGGGATGGGAACCTGAAAAATGGATACAGTTCGGATGGGCCACGGGAGCCATGGCCACAACATTCCTTACCGATTATGCCCAGCCGGCCGACGAGGAACAGGTCTGGAGCATCTGGAAAGGAAACGCAAGGGTGAAGAGATAGGATTACAGCCTCTTCAGAAAGTCATCCAGAACCGTCGGAAGGTCGGGATATCCTATTTCCTGCAGATCGTAGTAAACTCTCGTTGTAGGTTTTTTAATCTTAATTATCCTGTTCAGATCGATCGGAGTGGCTATGATTACTGAGTCGCAATCGGTATTGTTTATAGTTTTCTCCAGGTCGTGGAGCTGTTCTTCCCCGTAACCCATTGCAGGGAGAAGGGTTCCGATCCCCGGATAGATTCTGAAAGTATCCTTAAGCTTCCCTGCCAGGAAAGGACGGGGGTCGACGAGCTGTGCAGCGCCATATCTTCCGGCGGCTACCACACCTGCTCCTATCTTCATCTCACCGTGAGTGAGAGTGGGACCGTCCTCCACTGCAAGTACGCGTTTACCCTTAATCAGCGAAGGATCATCGGTTCTGATGGGTGAAGCGGCATCGACAACAACTGCGCCGGGGTTTACCTTTGCAATGTTTTCCCTAACAATCTTTATTGCTTCGGGAGAGGCTGTGTCAATCTTGTTTATCACAACCACATCGGCAATCCTGAGGGTAACCTCTCCCGGGTAGTACCTGAGCTCGTGGCCGGCCCGGTGAGGATCCGTAACCGTTATCATCAGGTCGGGCTTATAGAAAGGAAAATCGTTGTTGCCTCCATCCCACAGGATCACGTCGCATCCTTTCGGGTCTTTTTCCGCTTCGCGGAGGATAGCCTCGTAATCCACACCGGCGTAAATCACATTCCCCCTTACCACATGAGGTTCATACTCCTCCATCTCCTCTACCGTGCAATGATGCTTCTCAAGGTCTTTAAGCGTTTCAAAACGCTGCACCTTCTGTGCGGCAAGGTCTCCATAAGGCATAGGGTGACGTATGGCAACCACCTTAAGCCCTTTCGACATGAGAATTTCAATTACCCTTCGGGAGGTCTGGCTCTTTCCGCAACCCGTACGCACGGCACCGACAGCTATAACCGGTTTGTTGCTTTTTATCATTGTGGATTCAGGGCCAAGCAGCATAAAATCAGCGCCTGCAGCATTCACCACTGCACTCACCTCCATAACTTTCTGGTATGTCACATCACTGTAGGAGAAAACGCATGTGCTTACATTCAGTTTTTTAATTAACTCCGGGAGATCACTCTCGGGGTAAACAGGTATTCCGTCAGGGTAAAGTGACCCTGCCAGTTCTGCAGGATATTTACGGTCATGAATATCCGGAATCTGTGCAGCGGTAAAAGCCACAACCCTGTACCCGGCATTGTTCCTGAAGAACACATTGAAATTATGGAAGTCCCTTCCGGCTGCGCCGATAATTATTACATTTTTTGCAGACATAAATCCTCCTGGTTTTTTGGTTCTTAATTTTAATCTGCAAATTTAAAATATTAAGCATTAAAAAAGAATACGGATCTAAAAAATCCTCTGCAGGTCAAAAATAGAGGGCCGGAGTAATGTTTTAATTTTTTATGCGTTATAGAATATGTGATAATTTATGTTTTATGAATCTCGTCTACAACTATTTGACAAAATATTTGTACTATTGAAAAAGAATAATGAATGTACTGGCGCACATATACCTTTCGGGTGATTCAGAAAAAATTATCATCGGCAATTACATAGGCGACTATGTAAAAGGGAGGGATTATCTGAAGTACCCCGATCTCATCAGGAAAGGCATTATTCTTCACCGGCATATAGACGGTTTCACCGACAGGCATCCTGTTGTGCACAGGAGCAAGCTCCTGTTTTCAGGGAAATACCATAAATATTCGGGCGTAATTGTTGACATAATCTATGACCATTTTCTGACCAGGGAATGGGATTTCTTTTCAAGGAAGCCTCTTGAAAGTGTGACTTACAACTTTTACCGGGCACTTGTAAACAATTATGAGATCCTTCCTGAAAATGTAAAAAAGATGATGCCATTTTTCATCATTCACAACTGGATTGAATCGTACCAGACGGTTCAGGGCATACGCCATGTCCTTAAAACACTGAGCAAAAGGTCCACTCTGCCTGATGAAACAAGGTTTGCAATAAAGACCCTCAAAAAAAATTACTATTCCCTCGAGGATGACTTCATGGAATTTTTTCCTCAGCTTATTGATTATGTGGAGAAGGATTTCGGCATTCAGATATCACACGCAATAAGAATGCCCTTCTGACTATACTAGGTATTCGGTTCTTGCCGCATCGAGCCTTAAAAAGATAAAAAGAAGAAGAGTAAAGCCCCACAGGGAACTTCCTCCATAGCTTATAAATGGCAGGGGTATTCCTATCACGGGTACAATACCGGATGCCATGCCGATATTTATAAAAAAGTGTATCAGTAATACTGAAACAACTCCGTATCCGTATATCCTTGAAAATGATGATCTCTGGCGTTCGGCCAGAAAAATAAGTCTCAGTAATAAAAACACATAAAGGCCTATTACCACGAACGAGCCGGCAAATCCCCACTCCTCTCCTATTGTACAGAATATAAAATCGGTGCTCTGGGCAGGTACAAACCTGAATTTGGTCTGAGTGCCGCGCAGATATCCCTTGCCTGTAAATCCACCCGATCCTATTGAGATCACTGACTGGTTAATGTTATATCCTGCCCCTTTCGGATCGTCCTTCACCCGAAGAAGAATTTCAATTCTCTCCTTCTGGTGGGGCTTCAGGAAATGATTAAAGGCATAGTCGACAAGGTTAACATAGAGCATACTTCCCAGTACAAAAAGATAAATGACAAGGATTTTTTTCTCCCTGTACCTGTAAATGTACCAGATATACGACAAACCTGCCAGTATGAGTGCGATGATCAGGACCCCTCCCGTTGACAATGTGTGCAGGAAAAAATAGTTGGCCAGATAAATTGCGCCGGCAAAAAGAGCCAGCAGTAAAATACCTTTTACCCAGATGTTCCTGCTTTTTACGAAGAAGTATGCCGAAGCAACTCCTGTTAACAAAATAACAGAATAGATCCACAACTCATCAAAAAGCAGGGCTGAAAAAAAGAGAATGATCAGGAGGAATCCTGAGGCAAACAGGTACGGGCTCAGTCCCTCCCTGAAGAGTACAATGAAAAAGCTGAAATAGACCACCGTTGTTCCCATGTCGGGCTGCATGAAGGTGAGCACTGCAGGGGCCATAATTATAAATACGGCAGGAATCAGGAGCCTGAGCCTTGTCAGTTCCTGTCCTTTTGAATTAAGGTATTTAGCCAGTGCCAGCGCAGTTCCGGCCTTTGCAAATTCGGAAGGCTGAAGGCTGAGGGGTCCTAATTCGAACCATGCCCTTGCTCCGTTAATCTCCTTCCCGAGAACCAGCACAAGCAGCAGCATAAACAAAAAAAGACCGTAAATGAAATAGCTGAAAAAGAAGTAAAAACGGCTGTCGATAAAAAGAACTGCAGAGGCAAGTATCAGTGTGGTCACAATCCACACCAGCTGTTTACCGTACCTCTGGGAGAAATCAAAAATGCTTCTGTGATCCTCGTTGTAAACGGCCGCGTAAATATTCAGCCATCCCATAACAACGAGGATCAGAAATAACATTATGGTTATTTTATCGACGGCGGCCCATATGTTTACTCTTCTTTGCATCGTTTCAGAGTGTCAGGCTGAAAACATAATCCTCGAGATATTTTCTTTTAATTGTTCCCCTGAGGTATTTTTCGATTATCAGGCTTGCTACCGGTGCAGCATAGGTGGCGCCAAACCCGGCATTCTCGATATAAACCGCAATTGCTATTTCAGGCTTCTCCTTCGGGGCGAACGCGATGAATATTGAATGATCCTTGCCATGGGGGTTTTGTGCAGTTCCGGTTTTACCGCACACCGTTATGCTGTCGATGGCAGCAATAGAGGCTGTGGCTCCTGCACCACCGTTTACTGCAGCATCCATTCCCTTTATAATGCTTTCAAAATTTTCCGGGTCAATTTTAATTTCATGTCTTACCGACAGGCCTCTTGTTTTGTTTAAGGAATCTCCTATTGCCCTTACAATATGCGGACTGTAATAATATCCCCGGTTGGCAATGGCGGCCGTCATATTTGCCATCTGGAGCGGTGATGCGCCCACTTCACCCTGCCCTATCGCCATGGAAATGATAGTCAGTGCCTTCCATCTTCCCTGTCCGTACCGGTTGTCATAAAAAGAGGCTGCCGGCAGGAAGCCGGGTCTCTCATTTACGAGATCGCTTCCCAGTGGTCTTCCGAAGCCAAACTGGTCGAGGTATTCCCTCCATTTATTGTACGCTTCCGTAACCGATTTGTAGGAAGGATTTTCCATAATCCTTCTGAAAGCCTGGCAGAAATAGGAATTGCATGAATTTTTTACCGCCCCTGCCAGGTCAAGAGGAGTCTCATGAACATGACAGCCCACGAAGAGATATCCCGGGTCGCAGCCGAACATCGTAGAGGGGGTAATAACTTTCTCCTGCAGTGCAATCAATCCGTTAACCGGTTTAAAAGTGGAACCGGGAGGATAGGAAGCCATTGTGGCTCTGTTAAATATCGGTTTTGCAGTGTCGGCCTGAAGCTTTGCGAAGTTTTCCGACCTGATTCTTCCCACGAGAAGCCCGGGTCGTACCACGGAGAAGAGACAAGTGTCAGGATTTCCCCCGTTGAAGGCTGAATGGCAACCACGCTGCCCGATTTGCCTTTCATAAGTGTTTCGGCATATTCCTGGAGGTCGAGGTCGAGGGTTGAAATAATATCCTTTCCCTGAACGGCAGTGGTGTCAAACTTTCCCTCTTCATAAGATCCCTTAACTCTCCCGTACACATCGACAAGAAAAATCCTGACACCTTTCCGTCCCCTCAGTTCCTCTTCGTAAGCCTCCTCTATACCGGTAGTGCCTATGTAGTCTCCCGACTTATAATAAGGTTTTTTTCTGATTATGTTTTCGTCCACTTCGCTCACGTAACCGAGGGCATGCGATGCCACCGGCTTTGAGTATTTTCTGAGAGTTCTGGGTTGTACATAAAAACCCGGGTACATGAACATCTTTTCCTGGAATGCGGCGTAAGTTTCAGCGGAAATCTGTTTCAAAAAAACCGACGGGGCCCGTCTTGAATAACTTATCGCCGCCTTCATCCTTTCGAGGAAATAGGATCTGGTTATCCCGAGCGATTGGCAGAAGCCTGCTGTATCCTTCAGGGAAACCTGAACCGGTATAACCATCACGTCGTACGCCGCCTGATTGTAAACCATCAGTTTGCCGTTCCGGTCGTATATCAGCCCTCTGGCAGGATACTGAGTGACATACCTTAGAACATTATTATCGGCTGATACCCTGTATGATGTATCAACAACCTGGATACTGAAGAGTCTTATAAGCAGAAAAAGGGCAGCCAGAACCACAATGGCTCCGATAATCAATCTCCTGTTCAGAAAACGGTCTTTCATGTGTATTCAACGCCCCTTCCTGAAATATTCAATCATCAAAATCATTATTACCGAAAAAAGAGTGCTGATCGCCGCTCTGAGCATAATCCCCATGAAGTCGGCCAGATTCATTACCTCTACCCAGAACAGAACAACGTGATGAAGCGCTACAATTATTAAGGTATAAATAGCAAACCATCTGAAGCCGTACTGTGCCATTGCAGGTTCGGCATCCGGTTCGTAGCCGTCGCGTGGTGCCATCGACCTGAGCACAAGAGGCCTGGCAAACGCAGCCGCGGCCGATGCAGATGCGTGCATTCCCGGAGAACCCATGAAAAGGTCAACAACCAGCCCTGCCAGGAAAGCAAGCACAATCAGCAGCCATCCTGCCGTTTCCACCGGCAGAATCAGGATAAACAGTATATAGGCATAGGGATTTGCATAGCCGCTGAGCTGAATATTGTTCAGGATCAGCACCTGAAATAATATCAGCAGTATGTAAATTGCCGAATATCTGAAAATCCTGTTGATCATAAAAATCCTTTTTCGGTTTCAAGCTGCTCCTTCCGCAATCTGTCCCTTATAACATATACATGGACAAGTCTTCTGAAATCGGTAGCCAGCCTGAGTTTTATATGGTAGAAATCGCTTCCCGATTTCTTAAAATCTGCAATTGTTCCTACAGGTATGCCTTCGGGGAAGAAAGCTGAATATCCGGTAGTAACCACTGTATCTCCGGCATTGATTTCTACATGCTGGGGTATCTCATTTAAGACTGCATAGCGGTAATCGGCACCATCCCACGACAATGAACCGTAGAAATCATTGGTCTTCACTTTTGCGCTCAGTCTGAAGTCAACATTTATCACCGGCATTGCCACTGAGAAGTTCTCCCCTGCAGCTACGATTATCCCTGCAACACCCCACGGGCTTACAACAGCCATATTGGTGTCGACACCCTGATTTGTCCCGGCGTCAAGCGTAAAGAAATTCCTCTGCCGCACCACTGAATTATTAACAACCTCAGCTCTTAGAAACTCATACCGTGGATCTGACAAGGAATCTGATTTTTCAACCGAAGGGAATAAAAGATCTGTACTGTCGGTTGCCGGTTTTAAGGCTGCGATGTAATTCCTGAGCAGGGTATTCTCGGCATGGAGGTCGGCATTGAGTTTCCTGATCATCAGGTAGTTCCTGACATCGGAAATAATTGACTCCCATGCAAGCGTTGAACGCCTGACAGATTTGACAAGGCGGGTATTATGATAATTGTTTGAAGAAAAGATGAGATAGAACGCCACTATTTCCAGCAGAATGAAAACGAATATCCTGTTATGTCTTGCCAGAAATTGAAGCAGGTTTCTCATCTACATCGGCTTATCTCATGAGAAAAGGAAATTTGTCAATATTTTTAAGAGCGACGCCTGTTCCCCTTGCCACTGCCCTGAGAGGGTCCTCGGCAACCTTGAAGTTTATGTTGATTTTGTCTGTAAGTCTTTTGTCGAGTCCCCTCAGCAAAGAACTTCCTCCTGCCATGAAGATTCCTTTGCTGACAATATCTGCATAGAGTTCGGGAGGGGTCTGTTCGAGTACATTGAGAATGGCGGCCTCTATTTTTGAAAGTGATTTATCGAGGCAGTAAGCTATCTCCTGGTATGATACCGGGATCTCAACCGGCAGGCTGGTCATGATATTCGGTCCTCTTACCACATAATCGGGCGGCGGGTTGTCAATATCGGGCAGGGCGGCTCCCACGGCTATCTTAATATCCTCGGCCGTTCTCTCTCCCACCTTTATGTTATGCTGGTGACGCATATATGACTGTATGTCGGCAGTAAAGCTGTCGCCCGCGATCCGTATCGACCTGTTGCAAACTATTCCTCCGAGTGCTATCACTGCAATTTCAGTTGTGCCTCCTCCTATGTCGACGACCATAGATCCTTCAGGAGCTTCGACATCGAGGCCAATGCCTATTGCAGCCGCCATTGGTTCATATATCATGTAGACATCCCTTCCCCCAGCATGTTCGGATGAGTCGCGTACGGCCCTGATCTCCACTTCGGTGCTGCCCGACGGAATGCTCACAACCATTCTTAGGCTTGGGGTAAAAAGTTTGGGGCCCTTGTTGATCATTTTTATCATTCCCCTGATCATAAGTTCGGCAGCGTTGAAATCGGCTATAACCCCGTCGCGCAGAGGCCTGATAGTCTGTATGTTCTCGTGTGTTTTTCCGTGCATCTGCCTGGCCTGTTCTCCTATAGCTATAAGTTTTCCGGTGTTTCTGTCGATAGCTACAATAGAAGGTTCATCAACAACAACCTTGTCATTATGAATGATGAGTGTGTTTGCGGTTCCCAGGTCTATTGCAATCTCCTGTGTTAAAAATGAAAATACTCCCATATCCTGTTTAAATAATTCTGTTTACTTTTTCTCAGTGTCTGAAGTGTCTTACGCCGGTGAAGACCATTGCCATGCCGTGGTTGTCGCAGAAGGTTACCGAGTCGGCATCCCTTACCGAACCGCCCGGCTGCACCACAGCAGTGATCCCTGCCTTACAGGCTATTTCCACGCTGTCGGCAAACGGGAAGAAGGCATCCGAAGCCATCACTGCTCCTTTAAGGTCGAAACCGAACACCGCAGCTTTCTCAATGGCCTGCCTGAGTGCGTCCACACGCGACGTCTGGCCGGTGCCGGATGCACACAACTGCCGGTTTTTCGCCAGCACGATTGCATTCGATTTGGTGTGCTTCACAATCTTCAGAGCAAATTCAAGGTCCTCAAATTCCCTTTCGTCGGGGACTCTCACCGTAACAGGTTTCATCACACTGCGGTTCTCGGTACTGCAATCCCTCTCCTGCCATAATACGCCGTTAAGGACACTCCGGAACGTATCGGGAGGAAACTTAATATCCTTACCGGCAAGAATAATTCTGTTTTTTTTCTGCTTCAGCACCTCCAGCGCTTCAGGTTCGTACCCCGGTGAAATTATGATTTCGAAGAAAATTTTGTCTATTTCCGCCGCAGCCTGCCTGTCCACAACCCTGTTGCAGGCAAGCACCCCTCCGTAGGCGGAGACAGGGTCGCCTGCCAGTGCATCCTTCCATGCCTGCAGGATATTATCTTTTTCAGCTGCACCGCATGCATTGTTATGTTTTATAATTACAAACGCAGGCTTTTGAAACTCGGCGATCAGGCCCAGTGCAGCATCAATGTCGAGCAGATTGTTGTATGATATCTCCTTGCCATGAAGTTTTTCAAAGATTTCATCGGTGTTTCCGTAAAAAATGCCTCTCTGGTGCGGATTTTCGCCGTAACGGAGCGACATGGGAAAATCGGCGCTTTTCCTGAAGGCCTGCACCTGATTTTCCGGGTTGAAATAATTGAAGATTGAGGTATCGTATGAGGAAGTAACTGCAAAGGCGCGGGCGGCAAATTTCTTTCTCTGTTCAAGAGAGGTAACTCCGCCGGTCTCTTTCAGGAGGGCAGCCAGTTCAGGGTACTGGTCGCGTGAGGAAATTATAAGAACATCCCTGTAATTTTTTGCAGCTGCCCTGATAAGTGAGATCCCCCCTATATCTATCTTTTCGATTATTTCAGCTTCATTGGTTGTTTCCGCCAGGGTTTCGGTAAACGGATAGAGGTCGACAATTACCAGGTCAATCTCAGGAATATTGTAGCCTGCGAGGTGTGCTTTGTCTTCGTCATTTTCCCTGCGTGCCAGGATGCCTCCGAATATAAGAGGATGAAGTGTTTTTACACGTCCGCCGAGTATCGATGGATATGATGTAATGCTTTCAACCGATTCGGCCGGTATGCCCAGATCCCTGATAAAAGTGTAGGTTCCCCCTGTTGAAATAATCCTGATTCCAAGCTGATTCAGAAGTTTTGCCAGTTCGTCCAGTCCATCCTTGTAAAATACCGAAACAAGAGCTGTTTTTATTTTTTTGTTGTTCATCTGTTGAATTTTATAGCCACCGGGCTGCATCCCCAAAGAGCGAATAAAAATAGATATTTTTTTTCTAATCCCTGTATTACGGGTCTTTTTTACCAAAATAATAATTCAGGAGTTGATGAGCCATAATTTATTATCTTTGGTTCCTTCAAATTAAAAGCAATTGGCAGCAGAAAGGCATAAGGGATATATTGTATTTATCAGGCTGGTTAAGGAGGGTATTTACTTTGCGGTCAATTCAATAATCGTAAACAAATTAAGGACTTTCCTTACTCTTTTCGGAATAACCATCGGAATAGCTTCCATCATTTCTGTTTTTACCGTTCTCGACTGGATGGAAAAATCTATAAGGGAAAGCATATCCTCTCTTGGTGACAATGTTGTATATGTACAGAAGTTTCCGTGGTCGTTCGACCCGAACCTGAACTGGTGGGATATTATACGCTGGCCGCCTGTTTCGGTTGAAGACTATGAGGCTGTGATAAACAAATCGACGCGTGCACAGGCAGCCTGTTTTGCCGTTTTCCAGCCGCGTACCATAAAGTTCGAAAAGAACTCCATCAGTGATGCAGTGATTGCGGGCGGGACCATTGAATTTAAGGAAATCAGGAGCTTTGAAATAGAAAAAGGCCGTTATTTCTCGGCATTTGAGACGCAGTCGGGTAGAAACGTGGCGGTAATCGGTGCCGGGGTGGCGGAAAAGCTCTTTGACAAAAGGGACCCGGTCGGAAAGGAAATTTCAATCGCCGGATTTAAAAGCACGGTAATAGGAGTAATAAAGAAAGAGGGTAAAGGCGGGATAAGCGACAGCGGCATGGATGATATTACAATGGTTCCGCTCTCTTTTGCAAAGTCGTTTACCAACCTGCGCCGCAGGTCGGCCGAGACGCAGCTCATGGTAAAGGCAAAGCCCGGAGTGGCCGTGGAGGAGCTCTCCGATGAAGTGACAATGATACTCAGGGCGTCGAGAAGACTGAAACCCGGGGAGATATCAAATTTTTCGGTAAACAGGGCAAGTCTTCTCACCCAGGGTTTCAATGCGGTTTTTGCCGGCATAAATGCCGGGGGCTGGCTGATAGGCGGATTTGCAATCCTCGTGGGCGGCTTCGGAATCGCCAATATCATGTTCGTTTCCGTTAAGGAAAGAACCAATATAATCGGTATTCAGAAAGCCCTGGGGGCAAAGAGATATTTTATCCTTCTGCAGTTTCTTTCCGAATCTGTCATGCTGTCCGTCCTGGGCGGCCTGCTCGGGCTGATTTTTGTTTTTGCCGGCACCCTTGGAATCAATTATCTCTATGAGCTGGAAATGCATCTGACGGCAGGGAATATTATCCTTGCGGTAATTATTTCAGGCACTATCGGCGTCGTGGCAGGTTATGCCCCGGCCTTGGCGGCATCAAGGATGAACCCTGTCGATGCAATCGGCTACTCTTTCTGACAACAGCTGACCGAAACCCATTCCGTAAGTTCCGCAAACTGCTCCACACTGAGCTGTTCGGGACGCATCCCCAGAAGATGGAAATCTTCCTCCGGTATACTAAAGGCTGCCCTGATGGAATTTTTTATTGTTTTCCTTCTCTGGTTAAAACAGGTTTTCACAACCTTGAAGAAAAGCTCTTCATCACACCCTTTGTTCCTGTCGGGAATCCTGATCAGCCTTATTACCGAAGATTTTACTTTCGGAGGCGGGAAAAACACCTTTTCCGATACCGTAAAGAGGTTCTCCGTTTTGTAATAGGCCTGGACGAGGACACTCAGAATGCCGTATATTTTTGAGCCGGGGCCTGCACATACTCTCTGAGCCACTTCGCGCTGAAACATCCCCGTAAGTTCAGGCACACGGTCCCTGTACTGCAGCACACGGAAAAGTATCTGCGATGAGATATTGTACGGAAAGTTACCGGTTACCGCCACGGTGCCCGGGAAAAGAGCCGGAATGTCAAGCTTAAGGAAATCTGCCTCGATGATTTTAAGCTTGCTGCCCATGCAGTTTTTAAGATAAGCAACCGCCTCTCTGTCGATCTCCACAACCCTGAAATCGGCAAAGCCCCTTTCCATCAGAAAACCGGTCAGAATACCCTTTCCGGGTCCGATTTCAAGCACCGAATCGCAGTTTTCAGCCTTCAGGGAACCGGCAATTCTTCGCGCAATGCCACGGTCGGCAAGAAAATGCTGTCCGAGATGCTTCTTTGGTCTGACACTATCCACAGTGAAACCGTTGCTTCAGTTACTTCTGCCATTCAATAAGATGCCTTCCGAACCTTCTGAGGAACGGAAAACCCTGCTTCTCAAGATTCTGTATAAACCTGAACAGAAGGTTATAATAGAGTGTTATGAAAAATACCGCCGTCATTATCCAGATGGCTGCAGTGTTAAATATCAGGGTGTCTATTCTGATATTTCCTATTTGCTTGTAAGGAGCAAAAAAGTGAGCCCTGCCGTAGCGCGAAAGAGGCTTCATGTAAACCGGCGTCGACTTTTGCACAAAATGGTCCCTGTTTACAATATATTTTCTTTCATCGAGTATTCCATACTGGTTAAGAACAATATCCGAAAGCCGCGAGTTATTGTAAACGGAGGCCAGTTCGGAAGGCTTTATGTTACCGGTCCGGCTTATCATTTCCTTTTCGGCCTCAAGCTTAAGCCTGAAATAACGGCTGTTTTCACTCACAAAATAATCGCGGACTTTATCAAAGAACCTGTTTACCGTATCGGCAGCCCTCTGATTGAAATTTTCATATGTGAGCCATTCTGTCCAGTTCCCTGCCTGCTGACCGGATAATCGGGCCAACTGTCTTACATGATAATTCAGAATGGCGAGTTTCTGCCTGATCAGTTCTTCCGGATCCTTTCCTTTCCGCTGAAGGACAAAATCAATCACCTCACTCCGCAGGTTTCTGATCAGCTCATCCTTGTAGTAGTTATTCTGCTCTATCTCAAGGTTATATTTAAACACATACCTGTTCTGTTTATTTGATTTGAAACCTTCCACCATTACAGCTTCATAAGCCCAGCGTGTAGCCATCAGATCACCAAGCACAGGCACATATTCCTTATTTGTAAGAGACCTGTGAAGGTCGTCAAACTTTATCATGGCTCCGCCGAGGAGCAGCTGGGGAACCAGTATCAGCGGGATAAGGATATAAATGCTGACCACATTGCGCATGCCGGCCGAAATATTGAGACCCAGCAGGTTACCGTAGCAGGCGGTGGTAAAAAGGATAAGCCATTGCTGCAGGAACATACCCCTTATTTCGAGGACCATGCTTGAAACCAGAACAAAAAGGAAAGACTGGATGGCCGAAAGTATAAAGAGGTAATTTATTTTAGAAATCAGGTAGCTTAACCTGCTTATATTGAGAAACTTCTCCCTTATGAGTATTTTCCTGTCCCTGAAAATCTCTTCGGCGCTTACCATCAGGCCCAGGAAAAGAGCAACAACCACTCCCATAAAAAGGAAGACAGGGTAGTTTTTATTATCCGAGAAAGTGTAGTGTGAATCGACCGTGTACTTTGAAAGGTAGCCAAGTATAAAAGCGAGCAGGGGGGCCTCAAGGAGGTTAAGCAGCACATATTGCCTGTCGGCTATTTTCCGGAGGTAATTTCTTTTGATGAATGTACGTATCTGGTAGATCCTTGAGGGTACCTTGAAATTGCTCGGGGGTAAGGGATTTTTGGCAGGAGGGCCCTGGAGGCGCGGCATCATTTTCCTGCTGTACTTTTCGTACCATTCGGAAGGTGAAACCTGCCGTTCCTTCCCCGGATGGCCCTCATTATCAATGGTTTTAACCTCAACTATCTGGAGAATGTCGTCAGTGTCAATATTGCCGCAGGCGGGGCACTCGCTTTCGGCGGCATTTGCCTGCGAAGTCTCGGTTTTAAAATAGACAAGGGCTTCAACGGGGTCGCCGTCATAAATCATATACCCTCCCTTGTCGAGAATCCAGAGCCTG
>ERZ795052.2532-NODE-2532-length-21916-cov-22.869539_pt1 | contig 21916 bp, 19 predicted proteins | sample MGYA00375136_ERZ795052 | MGnify/ENA primary metagenome ERZ795052 (study PRJEB30181, sample SAMN05720156) | activated sludge metagenome | isolation source: Anaerobic digester | place: Japan | collected 2015-05-26 ... | reverse complement strand
TTACCAACACCATCAAAGGAAAAGACAAACTCTCCATTTGATTATTGTTGTTCCGCGTAAATTCAAGTAATTAATGCAACTTTTTAAGATGGAATAAACGGTAAGAAAAAATATTTTTTCAAGTCAAAGGAGGTAAAACATTCCATTCCTTTGTCCTGATAAAATAAATGCTTTACTTCGGGCTCTTCCCATTAAAAAGCTACAAAGATGAAACATTTAACTGTAGAGGAAAGGTACGAAATTTGAACAGTATTACAACAAGGATTGAAACAAAAAGATACTCTATTGACTACCGGAAAAGAAAAGAAAAAAAATATCGTTGCCTTCCGATGATGCAGTTGTAAAATCTCTATCTTTTTTCCCTCAGGAAAGCCACTAAAAAATGGACAATCCCCATTCAAAACCAGGACATTTCTTTGTCGAAAGAGTAAAATTTTAATTTTTAAACCAAATTTTTAATTTACACGCTTCGAGGAAAAGTATTACAAATTCGCAGCGTTATCAACTACTCCAACACTGATTATTTGCTCGAAAAGTTAAACGGATATAGAAAAAGGATTTGATTCATATTGCAGGATTGCAAGCAACAACCTTTGGTGTTGAGTTAAGGAAAAAATAGCATAAAACATAAAAAATCTGCTTTCAAAAAATCAAAACATATCAAAAGCAGATTTAAAATTTAACCAAATGGTCTTATCCGTAAAATTTCTTATCCAAATTCATCCAAAGCAGATAAAATTCTTATTTGCTTGAACAATTATTGCATACACCATAATAAAATATTTCAACTGAATTGACTTTGAAATTATCATTCAGTGGCAATTGAAAAACTTCCGGACGAACATCAAAAACATCAGAAACCTTCCCACATTGCTGGCAAATAAAATGAGCATGCGGGGTAGTATCGACATCATAACGCGCATTCTTCTCGTCGATGGTCAACATTCGCGCAGCTCCCCTTTCAATGAAAATTTTGAGCGTATTGTAAACTGTAGTTTTCGAAAGTGTCGGCATAGAAGGGCTTAAAACCGAAAAAATTTCATCAACTGTAGGATGCGTTCTGTTATTCAACAGATAATCCATAACTGCTGTCCGTTGAACCGATGGTTTTATAGAATGTTGAATAAGATATTGTTGTGAATAGGCTATAGAATAATACATAATGGTTTCTTATTTTTGCTGGGCAAAGATACAATATACTATTGACACTGACAAGATTTCAAACTTGAATTAAATTTAAATTTTTACTTCCCATTCGGCCTACTGTTTAAAAAATTTAAAAGGTTATGAGCTTGTCGCATCATAACCTTAAAAAGCAAAAAAAAGAAAAAAAATTATATTACACCCAAATCCTTGAGCATAGCATTGGTTGCGCGCAAACTTTCAGAACTTTTTATGAATAATTCCTTTTCTTCAGAATTTAGGTGATAATCTAAAATTTCTTCAACCCCATTTCTACCTATCAGCACAGGAACGCCGATACAAATATCGTTTTGTCCATACTCTCCTTCCAAGTAAACAGAGCAGGGTATAATTTTCTTTTCATCATGAATAATAGCTTCTACCAGAAACGCAGCAGCTGCTCCAGGCGCATACCAAGCCGAAGTACCCAACAAACTTGTAATAGTAGCCCCACCCAGCATAGTATCCGAAACTACTTTGTCCAATGTTTCTTTATCGAGCAAATCGGTAACCGGACGACATTTATAAGCTGCATAACGTACCAGTGGAATCATTGAGGTGTCGCCATGAGCTCCAATGACAAAACCTTCAATCTCATTTTGATTAGCATTCAGAGCTTTACCTAAATAACATTTAAAACGAGCTGTGTCGAGTGTTCCTCCCATTCCGATTACTCTATTGCGAGGGAGACCTGCGATTTTATAAGTAAGGTAAGTCATGGTGTCCATCGGATTACTTACTATTACCAAAATAGCATTGGGAGAATATTTTAAAACATTCTCAACTACACTTTTAATAATGCCGGCATTAACATCTACCAATTCTTCACGTGTCATACCCGGTTTGCGAGGAACTCCCGAAGTGATGACTACTACATCCGAATTGGCGGTTTTTTCATAATCGTTCGTACAACCGGATATCCTGGTGTTAAAATGAAGCAAAGTAGCTGTTTGATTTATATCTAAAGCTTTACCCTCAGCTATTCCTTGTTTAACATCAAGCATTACAACCTCATCGGCTATTTGATAGAAAGAAAGAACATTTACACATGTTGCGCCAACATTCCCGGCGCCTATCACACTTACTTTTGACATACTATTTTAATTTAAATTATTAATCCGAGAAAAGCATTGCAAAATTACAAATTAAAATGATTAGTGAAAAATTTCTTTAATTATTTTAGCATAAATATATTTATCTCGAGAAACGACATTGTTATGGCATTCCAAACAGAAAAATTAAACAAATCTCATTTGAAAATAAACAAAATAAACGTAATTTTGTAGAATGTAAATTATATGTGATTATGAAACCCACATGTGTTGCATACACAAACAAGAATGAATATATTATTCAGACATGTTGGTTCCATCAGACCTTTAAAAATAAATTATATTCTGATGAAAAATTATTTTTATTCACTTGTCATTATTATTTTGCTGATTGGTTGTCAAAATAAAAATTCTTTTACTGTTGAAGGGAACATATCTTCAGCCAAAGGAGAAAAATTATACATAGAACACATGGGGTTATTAAAAACAACTTCTGTAGATTCAGTTAAACTTGGTAAAAACGGAAAATTTCATTTTACCATAAAACGACCTGAATATCCCGATTTTTACCGCTTGCGACTGAACGATAAATTAATCATTTTTGCCGTAGACTCAACAGAAAAAATTACAATCAAAGCAAGTAAAGAAGATTTGCCATACAATTACACACTAACGGGTTCTGAACAATCGCTTAAAATTCAACAATTGAGGAAATCGGTAGCCAATATTCAAAACAAGATCAACAAATTTTCAAGCAACTTAGCTCCAGAAGAGCAAAATCAGCTAATGAAAGAAATTGAAAAAGACATTGAAAATCATAAGCGGGAAGCTCAAAAATTAATCTTGGAAAATCCACGCTCTACAGCTGCTTATTATGCACTTTATCAGAAAGTGAATGATTTTTATTTGTTTTCACCTTACGTAAAGGAGGATAGATCTTATTGCGCGGCTGTTGCCACTGCTTATCACACTTTCATGCCTAACTACACCAGAAGTCAAAACCTTTACGCAACGGTAATGGACGCTATAAAAAATGAAAGAAAAGCAGAAAGTCAACTACGATTGGAAGAGTTATTTAGAACAAACAGCACCGGCTACATTAATATTGTTTTGCCCGATAAGAATGGAATACAGCAAAAACTGTCCGATTTGGAAGGGAAAATTGTTTTGATCGATTTTTCAATTTATACAGCTCGTGAAAACGTTGAACATACTTTTTCGCTGCGTGAGTTATACAACAAGTATCACGAACGCGGTTTTGAAATTTTTCAAGTTTCACTTGATGAAAATCGCTTTCTTTGGGAAAAATACGTTCAGAATATTCCTTGGATTTGTGTTCGAGACGAACGAGGACCCAATACGCCATATGTACTTTCTTACAACATTTCTACTATACCGGCATCTTTTTTGATGGACAGGCAAGGCAATATTATTGCCCGTGATTTGGATTTCAAACAATTGGACAAACAAATAGCAAAACTTTTGTAGTTTATTTGATACAATAAAAAGTTTAATCGTAATCTATACCGCTCAATTCGGTTGTCTTTCTCAACAAAAAATCGAATGAGAAATTTCATTATCAATACTGCACTCTCTATCGGATTCGATGCTTGCGGAATAACCAAAGCCGAAACACTTTCTGCAGATGCAAGTTATTTGCAGTCGTGGCTAAAAGCAGGCTGTCACGCAAGCATGAAATATCTGGAAAGAAATTTCGACAAAAGAGTGAATCCAAAATTACTGGTTCCGGGGTGTGAATCAATAATTGTAGTTCTGATGAACTATTTTCCATCCGAAATGCAATTGTCAGCCGCGCCCCAAATTGCAAAATACGCTTACAGCAAAATCGATTACCACAAAGTTTTAAAGACAAAACTTCAACAGTTGGAAAAAGCCATCACAGAAAAGTTTGGTAAAAACAGTTTTAACGATGAAGTACAACATATTTTTGTGGACTCTGCTCCCGTACTGGAACGTCGATGGGCAGAAAAAGCCGGTTTGGGATGGATTGGAAAAAACAAACAACTCATCCATCCGGGATTGGGTTCTTATGTCTTTATCGGAATTTTAATGATGAATGCCGAAACAGAATATGATTTGCCAATTAAAAACCGCTGCGGAAACTGCCGAAAATGCATCGATTCCTGTCCCACTCAAGCGCTATCGGAAGAATGGCTGGATGCAAATAAATGTATTTCTTATCTGACTATAGAATGCAAGACAAATATTCCTGAAGAATTTCAGGGCAAATTATCCAATTACGCGGTCGGCTGCGATATTTGTGCCGACGTTTGTCCGTGGAACAGGAAATGGGCACAACCCAACAGGCATCCCGAATTGGAAACAGCTTCTCCCATAAAAAAATGGAACTGCAAGCAATGGGAAAATCTCAACCAAGAGGAATTTGAATCAGCGTTTTCGAAATCTGCCATCGAATACGTTGGCTATAGCAAGCTGAAAGAAAACATTTCCATATTGATGGAAAAGTTCAAAAAGGACTAAAAAATTAATAAAGTGTCAGTTTATCACTTATTCTTTTTTAGCTTGTTGAGTCTTTTTTCCAAAGCATTTTGAGTAGTCTCTCTATATCTGTACTTATATTTCTTTTCATTTTTATATCCATATCCATAATGAGAAACATCATTTGTTCCATTCAATACAGTAGCCATGTTTTTAAGCTTTTTGGATTCATACGTATGATTAATAAAATGTAAAGCTTCTTTTGGCGTATATTTAAGACGAGCTACACAAATAGTATTGTCCACCAAACGATTGAGTTGGAAAGTATCGGAAACAATTCCAATAGGAGCCGAATCGAGAATAATATAATCGTAACGGGATTTCAATTCCCTGATCAATTCATCAAGTCGTTGGCTCATCAATAGTTCAGCGGGATTGGGAGGAACTGCTCCTGCTAAAATAACATCAAGATAGGGATGTACCTCGGAAGGCTGAATAATTTCATCCATTCGACAATTCGGATCAGCCAAAAATATAGTCAACCCCTTATTGTTCTTTTTTAAATTAAAATATTCAGCCAACATGGGATTTCTGATATCTACGCCCACCAAAATGACTTTCTTTTTCATTAAGGCAAAGGACATGGCAAGATTTGCTGCAATAAAGGTCTTCCCTTCTCCGCTGATGGTTGAGGTTACCAATATGACAGGTGATTTTATGTCGGAAAACATAAACTGCAAATTGGAACGCACTAGCCTGAACATTTCAACTATGGGAGTTGTTCTACCTTCTTTCACAACTATATTTTCCGTTTCTTTACTTAATCCAATAGTTCCAAGAAATGGTGCCTTGACAAATTTCTGAAATTCTTTTCTATCTTGAACTGTATTATTAAAAAATTCCATCAGATACATCACCAATATCGGCAATCCGAGTCCCAAAATCAACGCAAGTAAAAAAATAATCATTCTTTTGGGAGAAATAGGTGAACCGGTGGTATAGGCTGCATCAATTGTTCTGGCTGATGGAATAGTACTTGCCAGATTTAGAGCATTTTCTTCTCGTTTCTGAAGCAAAAAAACATAGAGCGATTCCTTGATCTGCTGCTGACGTTTAATTTCCATAAACTGACGCTCTTGAGTAGGAACGCTCTTAATTCTTGAAGCAAATTCATTGTTGTAGGCCATTAAATCTTTCTTAGAAATAACCAATCCATCTTTTACACCGGCAATACTTTTTACAATATTACTGCGAATGGCATTGATTTGTTGCTCCATTTGGGTAATAACGGGGTTTTGTTCGTTCGAGCTTCTCAAAATTTTCATTCGTTCCAATAAGGCAACATTGTATTCTTCAATAAGTTTTTGCAAGGCTGGATCTTTAATACCCAAGTTCGCAGGAATCAGATTGAACTGGTTTTTACTCTCGTTGATATAACTTTCAACATAATTTACCAAATTGAGCTGTGTTTCTATATCGGCAAGTTTTTTTTCATATTCACTAGCCGTCTCGAGATAAAGTTGGGCTTCAGATGAAATATCGGTTAATCCGTGAGTCTTTTTATAGTTTTCTACATTTAATTCTACATCGAGCAATTCGCTGCTAATAAGCCTTAAACGACTCTCAATAAAGTCGGCAGTATTGGTCAATATCATATTTTTATCAAAAATGGCATCCAAATTATAAAGCTCAACCAATTTATCGAGCATGACTTTTGCCTTGTGAGGTGTAGGCGAAACAGTACTAATGCTGATGGCATTAGAATTCTTGTTCACTGTAGCCACAGAAATGGACGCTGCGAGCTGATTGGTTAAGGCAGCAAGTGGATAGGAAATAATTTTTATCTTTTGTCCACTTTTCAAGGGACCATTTACAAAAAATCGAATTGAACCAATAGGTGTAGAAAGTGGTGTGGAAAGATCGGATACTCGATATTTTTTTTCAATAATTTCTCCATATTGAAATGAAATATCGTAACCTTTTGAAGTAGGAGACAATATTAAGATTATCTTTTGCTTTAAAGTGTCATTGAAATTATTTGACACGAAAATCTGAACCGGACTGATGGGATAAACTTCATCATATCTTAATCCATTTTTTACATAGTATTCTGTTCCAAGATTTAAGGAGTCGATTACTTGCCTAACAAGAGTTTTAGAAGAAAGTACCTGAATTTCATCTTCCACCTCTTTCGAAACTCCCAACAACCCCATATTAGAAAACATGGTCATGTTGGACAATTCAGGAGTCGAATTTTGATTACGAAGCAAGATGGTGGTCTGAACCTGATATTTGTTGTGGGTAATTTTCAGATACAGGAAGGCTACGATAAAACAAAAAACAATTGAAATAACAAACCAATGCCATTTACTCAGATATTTTATTAGTAATTGCCTTAAATCAATCACTTCATTTTCGTTTGCAGCAACGCGAGAATCAATATTGTTTTCCATTTATAACAGATAAAAATAACACAATTTAAACTAAAAATTATTTTGTAACACTATAAATAACCGTAACCAAAGTAGCAAACGTAGAGATAGTAGATAGATACAACGGAATATTTTGAGCCGAAATGCTTCTTACAACGTTGGGTTCTACATATAAAATATCGTTTTGTTGTAAATAATAATAAGGAGAGGTAAACACATCCTCGGAATTCAAATTTAAACGAACAAATTCCAATTTTCCAAAGTTTTCACGTATCAACAGCACATTTTCTCTCTTTCCGTAAACTGTCATGTCGCCAGCCAAACCCAAAGCATCCAACACTGTAACTCTTTCGTTGTTGATGGAATATTGTCCGGGACGAAGTACTTCACCCAGAACCGTAACTTTATAATTCAAAAATTGTATGGTGATAATGGCATTTTTCAAATAAGGACTCAATAACTCACTAATATAAGCAATTGCTTCCGATTTGGTCAATCCAACCAATTTTATTGGTCCAATAATCGGAAAATTGATATAGCCGTTAATATCTACCAAATAAGATTGCAAAACAGGAGAAGCGTAAATTTGTGTAGATCCAGGATTGGCATAAGAAACCAAAGGCAAGTTGAAAGGAGCAACAGCTTCAGGGTCTAAGCCCGAAACTGTTATTGACAACATATCACCCGTACAAATACGCGCTTCATGCCCTTTGGTGAAAGATTGATTAATATTTGCGACCGATTTTTCATCAACACCATAAAAATAAGCAATTTTTTTCTGAGAGGTACATCCTGTGAATAAAACAATTAACAGAGTAAAAAAAAGGAAAGAAAAATTTCTCATAATCAGTTATTTTTCAGTATTCATACTCAAAATAAAAAATTTACAACCGTTAGGTTTATAACACCATTTATCAAAAAAATTAACGACTTTAAAATGAAATTATTTTATCATTTTAAAGTTAAAAAAATTTCCATGCGCCCTATAAATTGTCTTCAATCAGCCTGATTTTTTCTTCTATTAAGCGGCTTTCTTCTTTCAGGGTATCAATTTTTCGTTCCAATTCGAGAATCACTTTACTGCCTTTTTGGGTAGTAGAAGTAAAATAACCCAAATTGTTTTCATAGGTTGCTATTTCAGAATTAAGTCTTTCCCGTGCATGAAGCAATTTATCCCTTTCGTGAATGAGTTTTCTCTGCCCTTTGGTATTCATGTCTTTCAAATTATTTTTGAAAGTTTCCAAGCGACGACTTACCCAATCGATATTGAGCTCTTCATATTTTTTATCTACAGCTGCACGAAAATCTTTGTAAACCTTATCCTTTTCCTTGAAAGGTACATGACCAATGGTTGACCATTCTTCTATAAGAGCTTTTAAAGTGGCAACCGTTTCATTGGGATGATCCGATTTTTTTAATGAATTGATTCTGGCTATCAGATTTTTCTTTTTCTCGAGATTCTCCAATTCTTCTCCATGTAGAGAATTCGTGTTTTTCTTTTTTTGATCGAAAAAATAATCGCAAGCAGATATAAAACGTTTCCAAAGTTCATCGGAATATTTTCTTGGCACCGGACCAATGGCCTTCCATTCCTTTTGTAATTGGATAAATTTTTCGGAAGTTTCTTTCCAGTCGGTATTATCTTTTAAAGACTCGGCATTTTCGCAAAGCTCAACTTTTTTGCGATAATTTTCGGCATAACTGTTTCTCACCTGTTTGAAAAATTCTGCTTTAGCCGAAAAAAAGGCATCGCAAGCATGCCGGTAACGTTCAAAAACTTTTTGATTGAGTTTTCGCGGTGCAAAACCAATGGTTCTCCATTCATCCTGCAAGGCCAGTACATTTTTAGTAGCTTCTTCCCATTCACTGAAAGTTTTTAATACAGAAAAATCAATGGATTCTATTTTTTCGCAAAGAGCAGTTTTGGCAGCCAAATTATCTTCTTCTATCTTTCGAATGGATTCAAAGTAAGTCTGATGTTTTTTATTGATAGCAGTGGAAGCATTTTTAAAACGTTGCCAGATTTCTTCTCGTAACTCACGTGAAACAGGACCGATTTCATGCCATTCATTATGAAGCTTTTGTAAATGTTGAAATGCTGTAACTACATCGGGCTCGTCCATCAATTTTTCGGCCGCTTCACAAATCTGTATTTTAGCTTCCAGATTTTTCTTGAAATCATATTCTCTCAGCTCGTTGTTGATTTTAATTAAATCCCAAAAAGCTTCCTGATAAGCATTGTATTGTTTAAATAATTCCGACAAACTGGAGGGAGGAACCTGTCCAATAGATTTCCATTCCTGCTGCAATGCTCTGAATTCATTAATATGGGTCGACACATCGTCTTTTGCATCGGCAAGAATTTTCATTTTTTCCAGAATCTGCTGCTTTTTCAACAGGTTGTCCTGTTTTTCTTTCTCAACCTTTGCCAAATGTTCAGCTTTCTTATCGCGAAATTCCTTTAACAAAGATTTAAAAGTTTCTTCCAACTCATTTGGTTTTGGAACAAAATCTTCTTCTACCCCTCCATTTTCGAGAAAAAGTTTTTTCTGATTTTCAACTTCCGCACGATGATTTCGATAAAATGCCTGTTTAATACTTTCCACATCATTTTTAACCTCTTCAACTTCCTGGTTTAGACACTTTTTCAAAGCCTCAATCAATTCTTCATTTGAAAGAGTTGAATAATTCGAAACAACAGAAGGTGTCGATTCGGTATTTTGATCTTCTACAGCTGAATTATTTTCGCCAACAGACAACTCAGCAGAAACATTCTGCGATGCTTTGTCGGTAATCAATTCAGAAAAGTCGGTTTTGTTGATTGAATCCATTTAAAGTAACGTTATTCATGATCTGTTCTCCCATTTTTTAGCGAGAACGATGCTATTTCTTTTCAAAAACATTTTTATATTCACAAAAGTATAATAATTATTTTAAATATCGATGATGTACATTAAAAGATTTTAAGCTTTCTTTGTCGAATCGGTTTATTATTGATAATTTTACGTATTTCTAAATGATATATAGGTATTGGCCTGCTGTGCAGGATTTATTTGAATGTCATTAATGGAAACATGCTTTGGACGGGTTACAATGAATTCCACCGCATCGGCTATGTCCTCGGCATTCAATGGAACAAGACCAGCATATACCGCTTTTGCTTTTTCGGCATCTCCATGATAGCGCACCAGCGAAAATTCGGTTTCGGCCATACCGGGAGAAATGGAACTTACTTTTATTCCATATTTTACCAAATCAATTCGCAAACCTTTAGTAATGGCATTCACGGCATGTTTGGTTGCACAATATACACTTCCGCCGGGATATACTTCTATTCCGGCAATTGAAGAAATATTAATAATATGGCCACTTTTCCGCTCCACCATTTTCGGCACTATTAGTTTGGTAATATACAACAAACCTTTAATGTTGGTATCTACCATTTGTTCAAAGTCAGCTATATCGCTCTCTTCAAAAGAAGAAGCCCCTGCTGCCAAACCGGCATTGTTAACCAACAAATCGATGTTTTGAAAATCTGCAGGCAACGATTGAATAGCTTGTTCACAAGCATTTTTGTCGCGAATATCGAAACAAAGAGAAAAAACATCGGTAGCATATTCTTCTTTTAATTGTTGAGAGATCCGCTGCAATCTTTCGTTTCGTCGTCCGGTAATTATCAATCGATAACCCAATTTTGCCAATCGAAAAGCTATTGCACGTCCAAAACCCGACGTGGCACCTGAGACAAAGGCTATTTTATTGTTTTGAGAAGTTGTCATAAAACAATTTAGTAAAAATAGAAGTATTTTTAAAGAATATCGGTATCGATTTTTTTATCTCCATTTACATAACGCAGCGTATGTCCCATTCTTTCCTTTTTTGTTTGCATATAAAAAGCATTGTAAGGATTTGGTTTAATTTCTATCGGCACATTTTCGACAATAGACAATCCGTAGGCTTCGAGTCCAATGCGTTTAACAGGATTGTTGGTCATCAATCTGATTTTGGTAACACCCAAATCCTTCAAGATTTGCGCACCAACGCCGTAATCGCGTTCATCGGCATCAAAGCCGAGATGCAAATTGGCTTCAACCGTATCCATGCCCTGCTCCTGCAGCTTGTAAGCCTTTATTTTATTCATCAATCCAATACCTCGTCCTTCCTGATTCATGTAAACGATCACACCCTTGCCCTCCTTTTCAATCATTTCCATAGCTTTGTGCAACTGCTCGCCACATTCACATCGAAGCGAACCAAAAATATCTCCCGTTACACAAGAGGAATGAACACGCACCAAAATGGGCTCATCTTTTTCCCATTCTCCCTTGATTAAGGCAACATGTTCCTTATCATTGGAAATCTGACGAAAAGGAATCAGTTTAAAATTACCGTATGCAGTAGGCAAATTGACCATTTCGCCTTTTTCTATCAAAGATTCAAACTTCAACCGATAAGCGATCAAATCCTTAATGGTTATAATTTTTAAATCGAAACGTTCTGCAATTTCCATCAATTGCGGTAAACGAGCCATAGTTCCATCTTCGTTCATAATTTCTACCAAAGCTCCAGCCGGATAAAGACCGGCTAAACGTGCAAGATCAACAGCAGCTTCGGTGTGACCAGCCCTGCGCAATACGCCTTTTGATTTTGCTCGAAGTGGAAAAATATGACCGGGACGGCCAAAAGTTTCGGGAGTTGATGAAGGATCGGCAAGTGCACGTAAAGTAGCTGCTCTATCAGCCGCCGAAACGCCTGTAGTGCATCCTTCCAATTTGTCTACGCTTACTGTAAAAGGTGTTGAATGCATGGAAGTGTTGTTTTCTACCTGCATTTCGAGTTCCAATTCCTCACATCTTTCTTCGGTCAGGGGAGCACAAACTACTCCACGACCATAAGTAATCATGAAATTGACCATTTCGGGCGTAACCTTTTCGGCAGCGCAAATAAAATCTCCTTCGTTTTCGCGATCTTCATCATCCACCACAATAACAAATTTGCCATTACGAATGTCATTAATGGCTTCTTCTATAGTGTTCAATTTTATTTCCATAACTTATAAAAATTTAAGCATGTCTTTTTTTTAATTGCAGTGCAAAAAACTTATCTATCCATATCTTGATTTTTTGCACCAAAGAATTCCAAATTCTTGTGTAATTTTCTGAATTAAAAAGAGCAGAATCTGTTACTGCCTTATATGTCAGAAAAATGCCAATGGGCAGCAATACAGCCGAACTCAGCCACATCCCTTGAAAAGTTGACCAAATTCCTTCTCTGGCCATTTTGTATCCGGTATTGTCGATAATGTAATAAATAATAAACATGACAACCGAAATAACTACCGGCATGCCAAATCCTCCTTTACGAATAATGGCTCCCAACGGCGCTCCAATAAAAAAGAAAATCAGACAGGCAAAGGAAAGAGTAAATTTCCGATGCCATTCAATCCAATGTCGGCGTACATACATAATTTGCTGTTCGAGCATAATTTTATTAAAATCAATACTGCTTTTGATTTGCTGAACTTCAGAAATTGCCAAATCAATGGCACGAAACATTGATTCCTCGTTTAGCGACAAAAAAAGAGAATCAAAAGAATAAGTTGAAAGCTTTTCCTCGGGCAGCAAAGTAGATTCAGGCTGATTGATGCTCCAATTGATATAGGGATGCTGCATAATTTCTTTTGATTGTTGAATTTCCATTGACCGCACAATCTTATTGACAGAATCAATAGATTGAGAAAGCTGTGAAATATTTTTGCTAATATGCTGGTCATTCAACAAAGATTCATCAAAACGATTGAATTCGGCATTAAAATCAACCACTATTTCTTTTGTTCGAAAAGATTCACGTCGGTAAGGGATGCTGGAAGGCGAACTGCCAATTTGCTGATTTTTAAGATTTTCAAAACTTTCTCCACTGTAAAGGGAAAGCAATAAGTTTTTTTTGTCTGATGACAGCTGTATCTCACCCGAATCTGCCACCATTACTATGGCATTATCGAAACCTGCAGAAAAATCATAAATCATCAAATCTTTCAATATTTTCCCATCTTTTTCTCGAACATAAATATTATAACCATTGATACCTGTATAAAATTCGCCAACAGGAATTTCCAACTCAGGAGATTTTTGTTTCAGTGAAAAAATCAATGTCCAAAGCTTTGTTTGAGCCATTGGTAAAGCAAAATTGGAGAAAAAGAAAGCGGCCACACAAATTAACGAGATAAAAAATAACAACGGACGCATAATTTGAAAAAGAGATACGCCTGCTGCTTTCATGGCTGTAAGTTCTAAAGTTTCTCCCAGATTACCAAAAGTCATAAGGGAAGCTAACAAAATAGCAAGTGGTAAGGCCATAGGAACAAGAGAAAGAGCGGAGTAGAAAAAAAATTCAAATAATACCGACCACCCTATTCCTTTTCCGACCAAATCTTCAAAATGACGCCACAAAAACTGCATTAAAAGAATAAAAATGCAGATGAGAAAAGTAACGATGAAAAGCGAAATAAAGTTCTTAAATACGTATATATCAATCTTTTTTATCTTAAACATATTCGTTTTCTTAAAATTACAAAATTACGCTAAAAAGTTTGATTTTACATTATTCGTAGCATGAAATATGCTTAAAAAATGAAACTTATCAGCAAAAAAAAGCATAAAAAAACCACTTGTCGGACAAACAAATGGCTAATTCTTGAGAAACAAGCAACAGCAGCTTTTACATACCGGCAATACGTTTCAATTCGTCAACTTGATAGTTCCACAACAGGATAGCGTCTTCCTTTTCGTCTTCCCATGCGAAATCGGTAATAACCAATGTAACTTCACCGGTAAGCTCTTGCGTATCGATTCTAAATTCAAAATAAGCAGGAGTATCCAAATCGTCGAGCCATTGAAAACGGATACTTTTATTGGGTTTCAGTTCCAAAAGTCGCGCACTTTGCTGAAATTCTTCCCATTTAAAAACGTATTTTGAATCTTCCAAATCAACTTCATTGGCAAACCATTCCGATAAGCCAAGCGGCGAACCAATTTTAGTCCACAAAAAGTTTGCGGAAGCCGACTTGAGAGGATATTCCAATGTAAAAATCGATTTTTGCATTTTTCTCTTATTTTTTCGTTCTTATTCTAACTCTCAAATTCCTAAAAAACATTATTACATTAACGACTGCAATATAATGAATTAAAACGAGCATTCAAAATTTTTCACTCACTAATTCAGCAAAAATTGTGGTACTCATTTTTGTAGCTGCAACTTGTCGAAACTCAAAGGCAACAAATCTTTCACGCAAGAGATAATATAAATTTCCTGACTTCCATAAAGAAGAATGGTAATATCTTTTTCAAAACGCAATTCTGTTTCGAGCAAAACCTGCCGACATGCTCCGCAGGGCGTAACGGGCATTTTTAAAAATTCTCCGTTTGTAAAAGCCGCAATAGCGAGCGTTTTCACAGGTATGTCGGGATATTGGGCATTGGCATAAAATACAGCTACTCTTTCGGCACATAAACCCGAAGGATAAGCCGAATTTTCCTGATTGCTGGCCGCAATAACTTCACCGTTTTCGAGCTCAAGAGCTGCACCAACATAAAATCCGGAATAAGGTGCATAAGCATTTTGTACCTGTTCTTTGGCTTTATCTATCAATTGTTGCTGCAATGAAGTCAATTCATCAAAACGACAGACCGAATAAGTAACTTTTGTTGATTTTTTAAACATAGTAGAATCTGATTTAATGATACTTTCAAAAAATTTTCCTTTAGCAGGGGGTACAAAAGTAAAAAAATAATCAACAAAACGCTCATTTTTGAGAAAATAAATTATATTTTTGCAATAAACTAAACTTTATTAGCCGGTTTAATCTATCAAGCTGAAAACTACGGGAATTTTTCTAATATGTTTTTCAAACAACATTCCTGTGGAGCATATTTAGTTTGACAGAGATTGACCAACTAATTTTTTTTTTTTAAATCATTTCAGAAAATAGCATTCATGTATTCAGTTGCAAGTAAATTTCGTCTTTTCATTGTTTTGCTTTTTGCTACAAACATTGCTTTTGGCCAGCAACTCAACAAAAATTATCTGTCCTACATCGAAAAATACCATCAGTTGGCCATCAAACAACAAAAAAAACACGGCATTCCCGCCAGCATTATCCTGGCTCAGGGTTTGCTGGAATCGTCGGCCGGACAAAGCCAACTATCACAACTCTCGAACAACCATTTCGGGATCAAATGCAATTCAGATTGGAATGGAGAAACCATTTCATGGGACGATGACGAAAAAAATGAATGTTTCAGAAAATACAAAAATGTTGCCGATTCGTATGAAGATCACTCATTGTTTCTAAAAAATCGTCCTCGCTATGCTTTCCTTTTCCAACTAGACAAAACTGATTATCAAGGTTGGGCTCATGGACTGAAAAAAGCCGGCTATGCTACTGATCCAACTTATGCATACAAACTAATTTCCCTGATAGAAAACTACAACCTGAATAGATTCGACAAACAAATTTTTGATAACAATTATGCCGAAAGAATGGAAATTCAAATCAACACTTCCATTCCACAAACCATTCAAAAAGTGAGCGATTACGTAACCCACAAAAAGTTTAAAAACAATGGAGTCCCTTATGTAATAGCCGTTCCGTGCGATACTTATGCCAATATTGCTCAAGAATTCAATTTAAGCGAAGAAACCCTCAGAAGTTACAATGAAGTCAGCGCAACCACAGCATTACAACCGGGAGAAAAAGTATATATTCGGCCTAAAAAGAACAAAGCTTCCAAAAATTATCCGGTTCATGTGGTACAAGCCAGAGAATCCATGCACGACATTGCACAATTTTACGGTATAAAAACCGAAAAACTTTATAAAATGAACCGCATTCCCTTTACCGAAGGAGCACAAGTAGGACAAGTACTGAAATTACGCTAAAAAATGCTCTTTATTTAAAATCATGCGAAGAAAAAACACGGAATTATTAAGCGAAATCATTCGGCAAATGTTGAAAGACCAACATTTGGAAAAACCGTTGTATGAAAAAAGAATTATTGACGCATGGACTTCTGTTTTGGGCCCTCAAATAAAAAAATATACCGGCCATTTGGAAGTCAAAAATGGAATTTTATATGTCAGCATCAACTCTGCCGTTTTGCGACACGATTTATTCCTCTCAAGAGAAGAAATAAAAAACGCTTTAAACAAAGAAGTTGGGCATGAAGTTATCAACGCTATCGTTTTCCGTTGATAAATATTTCTCTATAACATACTGAATATAAGAGATATAATTTTATCCTTCCATAAGAAAACTTCAAAAAAGTAACATACAATGAAAAAAAGTGTTACTTTTGCTCACTTATTCAAAGCCCATTAAAGGGTAAATTTTTATGTTTAATCACAATAATTTATTGTTATGTCAGCTAAGAAAAACATTATTGCATTGCGCCAAAAGAAAGCAATCATAGAAAAAGGCGGCGGTGAAAAAGCTATTGAAAAACAATTGGCAATGGGTAAAATGACAGCCCGCGACCGCATCCGCGCTTTGTTGGACGAAGGCTCATTTCACGAATACGATTTGTTTGTGCAGCACGAAGAAAAAAACTTCGGAATGGACACAAAAGATTTGCCCGGTGATGGAGTTATTACAGGAACTGGATCTATCAACGGAAATCCTGTTTGCATTTATGCTCAAGATTTTACGGTTATGGGCGGTTCTTTAGGAATTCAACATGCCAGAAAAATCACAAAAATCATGGATCATGCGCTGAAAATGAAAATGCCGTGCATCGGCATCAATGACTCGGGAGGTGCACGTATTCAGGAAGGAATTGGCGCATTGGCCGGTTATGGCGAAATTTTTTATCGCAACACTATGGCTTCCGGTGTAATTCCTCAAATTTCAGTTATTCTTGGACCTTGCGCCGGTGGTGCAGTTTATTCTCCGGCACTGACCGATTTTGTGTTTGTCGTAGAAAATATTTCAAAAATGTTTATCACGGGTCCTAATGTGATTGAAACCGTACTGGGAGAAAAAATTTCACAGGAAGATTTGGGAGGCGCCAGAGTACATGCCGAAATCACAGGTAATGCTCACTTTTACGCACTGAGTGAAAAGGAATGTCTGCAACAAATCAAGGAACTTATTTCTTACATTCCTCACAACAACGAAGAAAAAGCTGCCAGAGTTGAACCCAAAAAGCCAAAATTCAAGAAAAAAATTGAAAATATCATTCCGACAAATCCAAAATTACCATACGATGTACGAGAAATAATTTACGCGCTTTCAGATGATTCTAAATTTTTTGAAGTACATCAACTTTGGGCACCCAATATTGTAGTGGGATTTGCTCGTATAGAAGGAGAAACGGTTGGTTTTGTTGCCAATCAGCCAATGTATTTGGCCGGTGTACTCGATTGCGACGCTTCAGATAAAGCTGCCCGTTTTATTCGATTCTGCGATGCTTTTAACATACCGCTCATTACTTTGGAAGATATTCCGGGCTATTTGCCGGGTGTAGATCAGGAACATGCAGGCGTTATTCGTCATGGAGCAAAAGTGCTTTATGCTTATTCGGAAGCAACTGTTCCAAAAATCACCGTCATTTTGAGAAAAGCTTATGGAGGAGGATACATTGCCATGAATTCCAGACATTTGGGCGCCGATTTTACTTTTGCTTGGCCTGAAGCCGAAATTGCAGTTATGGGACCGGAAGGTGCTGCCAACATTATTTTCAAAAAAGAAATCATGGAAGCTGAAGATCCCGATGCCATGCGCCAATTAAAAGTTAAGGAATACATCGAAAAATTTGCAAATCCATTTGTTGCCGCCGGTAAAGGTTATATTGATGCCGTTATCGAACCTTCGGAAACTCGTGAACTGCTTATACATTCGCTAAGTGTATCAAGGAAAAAATTTGATTATCGCCCGACAAGAAAACACGGAAATATTCCTTTATAATTTGGCTCGGCGAAAAATCAGTATTTTTCATCTTTATTTTTTGTTTCTGCAACTAATTAATTATCAAAATTATGATAAAAAACAACCGTTTGTCTTGATAATCTTTCAGTAAAAAGAACCAAAAAATTATTTGAAAAAAGCCGACTTATGCCAAAAAGCTGATTAACGAGCTTTTTGCTCAACTTAAAAACATAGTATTTATGAAAAAAAATAAATTATCTATACAGGAAAACCAAGAATTAATAGATTTTGCAGTTACTGCGCGAAAATATAAAACTCAACTAACCAAAAAATTCTTGAACAGAAAAAAATGGGAAAATCCGAGTCCTTTTGAAATCTATTCATTTATTCCAGGAACAGTGGTAGACATTTTCGTAAACGAAGGCGATATTGTGGAAGAAGAAACACCCTTAATGACGCTGGAAGCCATGAAAATGCAAAATAAAATAGAAATGCCTTTCACTGCAAAAATAAAAAAAATTAATGTGAAGAAAGGTGAGCAAATACCTAAAGACTTTCTGATATTCGAATTGGAACCGGTCGAATAACGGCAATTTCAGGAAAAAACATCCTGTGTTTAAACCGAAAAAAATCTCTTCGTCAATAACGACAACAATGTCGAAAAAAGCGGAGAGATTTTTTTACATATTGTGGTAGAAACAATTGAATAACAATTAAAAAAACAACTTTCAGCCCTCGCTTGCCCAAAAGTTTGCTTTTCATCAAAACTTCAAATTGCCTATCTTCATAAAATATTATACTTTTGTACTCTCAACGGAAGTATTTTCTTATCCAACTGTTGATTGGGGAAAATCCAAAATTTTCATTAACTGAAAAACCAACTTTTACTTATGAATCAGACCGATAAACAATTTGACCAGATTGCTGGCATCTGCCGCAACATTTTCATTCAGAAGCTGAAAGATTATGGCGCTTCATGGCGTTTGTTGCGTCCAACTTCGGTTACCGATCAGCTCTATATCAAAGCCAACCGCATCAGGAACATTCAGGTAAAAGGTTTTTCGAAAGTCGATGAAGGCATTCAGTCAGATTTAATCGGCATTGTAAATTACGCAATCATCGGTTTGATTCAATTGGAAAAAGGATTTGCCGAAAAACCTGATCTTTCCGTCGAAGAAACGATTGCTCTGTACGACAAATACATGCAACAGGCTAAAGAACTAATGATGGACAAAAATCATGATTACGACGAAGCATGGAGACACATGCGAATCGAATCGATGGTAGATTTGATATTGATGAAAATTGAAAGAACCAAACAAATCGAAGAAAATGATGGAAAAACTTTGATTTCGGAAGGCATTGATGCCAATTATTTTGATATGATCAATTATGCCATTTTCGCCCTAATCAAAATGGATGAAAACGACTGTCAACAAAAAAACGAAAAAATTTAAAGCCACTGAAGCAATTAATTAAATCTCATGTCGTCAGATATTTATAAAAACAAAAAAATGGCTTTTCCTGCCGAACAAAAGGGAAAAAAAATTCTATTTGTTCGAATATGCAGCATCCTTTTGGGAGCGCTTTTTGTATTTTCAGGCTTCGTGAAAGCCATCGATCCGCTGGGCACTACTTATAAAATTGAAGATTATTTGAATGCTTTTGGCGGTCCTTTTCCCCAATTGGTTTTTTTGGCTTTTCCGGCTGCTGTTTTTCTTTCTACTTTGGAGTTGGTGATGGGACTGAATCTTTTGCTCCGAATTTATGTACGATTCACCACATGGGTAGCCGCTGTATTCCTGTTTTTTATGACCTTGCTGACTTTTTACATCGCTTTAAAAAATCCCGTGACGGACTGTGGCTGCTTTGGCGAGGCAATTGTCCTTACGAATTGGCAAACTTTTATTAAAAATATTTTTTTCATTGCTCTGTCGACTTTTCTGCTTATCAACCGCAAACATCTTTATCCGCTTGTTCTTCCTTCATTAGAAGCCATTTTCACTGTTTCATTCGTTATAGTAGGCGTTGGCATTTCGGTTTATTCTTATTTTCACTTGCCTATCATGGATTTTCGTCCCTACAAAGTGGGTGTAAATATTCCGGAAGCCATGAAAATTCCGGAAGGAGCCAAACCCGACGTATATGAAACTACATTCATCTACGAAAAAGAGGGGAAACAAAAGGAATTCAATCTGGAAAACTACCCGAAAAACGACAAAAGCTGGAAATTTGTAGACCAAAAAACCAAACTGATTTCGAAAGGCTATCGACCTCCGATTCACGATTTTACTATTCTCAATAAAGACAATGAAGATATTTCTGACATTATTCTTTCTCAACCCGATTCAACTTTTCTGCTCATCATGTACGACATCAACAAAACTTCTCAGGAAGGGGCGAAAAAAGCAGAAAGAATTTTTCAAAAAACTCAGCAAAACGGGCATTCGTTTTATGCCATTACAGCTTCAACCGATAACGACATTCAAAAATTTACAGAACGTACAAAAATTTCATTTCCTTTCTACAAAGCCGATCCTATCATGCTGAAAACCGTCATTCGCGCCAATCCGGGTTTGGTACTGATAAAAGATGGAACGATTTTGGGAAAATGGAATTGGCGAGATTTTCCAGAAAACTTTTATTAAGCGTCAAAAAAGAATAAATTTCTTCAGACAAACTTCTACAAATAAACTAAATTTATCAAACTCAATAAAAAAACAGTAAATATGAGAAAAAACATTGTAGCCGGAAATTGGAAAATGAATAAAACCTTACCGGAAGGTTTGGCATTGGCAACAGAACTGGACAAAATGCTTTCGAATTACCAGCCCAAGTGTGAAGTAATTATTGCTCCGCCGTTTATCCATTTGGCAAGCATAACAGCAACTATTGATACAAAAAAAATTGGCGTTTCTGCACAAAATTGTGCCGATAAGGAATCGGGAGCCTATACGGGAGAAGTGAGTGCAGCAATGGTAAAATCTACCGGTGCCAACTATGTTATTTTAGGTCATTCCGAACGCAGAACATATTATGGTGAAACTCCCGTCCTACTGAAAGAAAAAGTGAATCTGGCATTGAAAAACGAACTTACACCCATTTTTTGCATTGGTGAAGTACTGGCCGAAAGAGAATCGGGAATTTATTTTGACGTAGTGAAATCTCAAATTGAAGGCTCATTGTTCCACCTTTCTGCAGAAGATTTTTCAAAAATAATCCTTGCTTACGAACCCGTTTGGGCAATTGGAACCGGGAAAACTGCCACACCTCAGCAGGCACAAGAAATGCATGCTTTCATACGCCAAATCATCACCGAAAAATATGGAAAAAACATAGCCGAAAACACTTCCATTCTTTACGGTGGCAGCTGCAATCCGGGCAATGCTAAAGAATTGTTTGCTAACGAAGATGTGGACGGCGGACTGATTGGTGGAGCTTCTTTGAAAGCTGCCGATTTCAAAGCCATAATTGATGCATTTTAAGCACTGAACATTAACGAAACTTACCAAATATGATCATGTCACACTAAAAAATGGAATTCGGTAAAATTCCACTGAGTGGTATTTAGGCTCTACGTTAGCAGGTTTTAGTCCAATTCAATAAACCTTCAATTTTTCATCAGAATATAATTTATTTTTAAAGGTCTGATGAAACCCACATGTCTGAATATTATATTCATTCGTGTTTGTGTAGGCAATACATGTGGGTTTCTTATATTGAAAATGTGAATGGTTATAAAATTGGCTATTCTACAAATACGGCTCACCTGCAAAAACATGTGTTTGTAGAAAAAGAAAAGTATCTTTGTGAAAAAAAATACTTTTTATATGTCCACTTACGAACAGCTTGAGGCACTTGCCCGTTAC
>ERZ795052.2530-NODE-2530-length-21931-cov-5.877308_pt1 | contig 21931 bp, 19 predicted proteins | sample MGYA00375136_ERZ795052 | MGnify/ENA primary metagenome ERZ795052 (study PRJEB30181, sample SAMN05720156) | activated sludge metagenome | isolation source: Anaerobic digester | place: Japan | collected 2015-05-26 ... | reverse complement strand
TGATGGTTGCCACCGGCGTGATGACACCCGAGCGAGCTTATCGCGCGGTGGATTACGACACGCTGGTGCTGCTGCTGGGGATGATGCTCATCGCGGCGTACTTGTTCCTGGCGGGCTTTTTTGACTGGGCAGCGGACTGGGTGCTGCGGGTGGCGCGGACCCCGGAGCGTTTGTTGCTTTACCTGATCCTGACCTCCGGGATTCTTTCAGCCCTGCTGGTCAATGACACGGTATGTCTGATGCTCACCCCGCTGGTCGTAACGGTAATCGCGCGGGGGAAACTTCCCCTCCCCCCTTATCTGCTGGCGTTGGCGATGAGCGCCAACCTGGGCAGTGTCGCCACCCTGGTTGGGAATCCCCAAAACATGATCATCGGCAGCCTGTCGCAGATTTCGTTCACGCGGTTTTCGTTGTCGCTGGCGCCCGTGGCAGCGGCAGGGCTTGCCATTCAATACGGCGTGTTGCGGTTTGGCTTTAGGCGCCTGCTGGCGGCAGCGCGGATCGAGACACCGGCCGCCGACAGGCGGCCGATGGACCGCCGGCTGATCGCCCTGGCCTTTGCAGTGCTCGGTCTGGTGTTTGCGGGCTTTGTCGCGGGGCTGAATCTGGCTTGGACAGCGTTGGCGGGAGGCGCGCTGATCATGGTGCTGGCACGACGCGACACGCATGAAGTGCTCAAGCTGGTGGACTGGCACCTGCTGGTGTTCTTCGCGGCGCTGTTTGTGGTGGTGGAAGGACTAAACAGCACCGGCTTGCCGGACCAGATATACGGCGGACTTCATCCGCTGTTTGGGCAAACGGCGCGCACGCAGGCATGGAATCTGGCGTGGTTTTCCGTGCTGGGATCGAACATTTTCTCCAATGTGCCCTTCGTTTTGGTGGCGGGCAAATGGATACCGAATTTTGCCAATCCCGAACTCATGTGGAAGGTCATGGCCCTGGCCACGACGCTGGCCGGCAACCTCACCATCCTCGGGTCCGTCGCCAACATCATCGTGGTCGAGTCCGCCCGAGGGCATTGTGAAGTGGGTTTTTGGGACTACGCGAAATATGGGATTCCAGTGACTTTGCTGACAACGGTGGCCGGCATGGCCATTTTACTCTGGATCGGGTAGGCCCGATCCAGGCCAAGCCCGCGACCAGGGCCTGCGCCCGAGTGTCTCAAATGTTTACGCTACTGGGCATGCGCGAGACGGGTCCCAACCGCCGCACGGTGATTGCGCGAGTGATTTCTTCCAAAAAGAAACTTCTGAAACGGAGTGGCTGGTGGCGCTTCGGATTCATCAAAAGTCAGCTCCAGCTCGAGGTCGCGAATATGCAGTTTGTGGGCGGTTTTCAGCGCCTCGGAAACCCGGCGGAAATCATGGGCTTCGTCACGGTCGAGCGTCCACCTTTGGGGGGAACGGAAGTAATGGCCGGTGGCCATGTGTCGCAAGAATGTCTTCATAGCATGAGTTAATTTGTCTGGAACGCCTTTCGAAAAGGCATAACTCATGCCAACCCGGCGGCGGGCCCGCTACAGCGGCGGCCGGCGGTTGAGTCATGACCGCTATTGCCGGCTCAGGCAGTTAAAAGAGGGAGGGCAATCGGATCAGTTCACGGCGCTGCCAGCACGCGCAACAAGAGGTTCGGGGCGCAGCCCAGAACGATGACAGTCAGAGCGGCAAGGATAATAACGGTCTTGGGCAACGACGGGATGGGGGCAGCAGCCAGGCCGGAAGGGGGTGGGACGACGTAGATTTGTTTGAGGACCTGAAGATAGTAATAGAGCGAGACGGCGCTCATGCCGATGGCCAGAATCACCAGCCAGAGCAAATCGAGAGATGAAGTTTTTAGCGCGGCGGCGAACAGGTAGAATTTTCCGAAGAAGCCCGCCAGGGGGGGAATGCCCGCCAGGGACAACATAAACACCAACATGCAGAAGGCCATCCACGGCTCGCGCCGGCTCAAGCCGGCGAAGTCGCTGAGATTGTCGCCGCCCACACGGTCCCGAACCAGGCTGGCGACACCGAATGCGCCCAAGGTGGTAAAGCCGTAGGTCATTGCATAATAGACCAGCGCTGGCAGGCCGGCCTTGCCCCCCATGATGCCCAGCAGCATATAGCCCGCATGGGCGATGGCCGAATAGGCGATCAAGCGCCGCACGTTGGTCTGGACGATGGCGGCCAGATTACCCCACAGCAGGGACGCGGCGGCCAGTGCAGCGAGCAAAGGCACCCAGCCCGGCAAGTAATCGCCAAACACGGCCCTGCCCTCCAGCCCTCCCATGCCCACACTCAGCACTTTGGCGAGAACAAAGAAGCTGGCCAATTTGGAAGCCGAGGCGATAAAGGCGGCGCTGGGCGGCGGCGCAGCCTGGTAAACGTCCGGCGCCCAAAGGTGGAACGGCGCCGCCGCGATTTTGAAGCCCAATCCCACCGCTACCGTGACCATCGCCACCGCGAGCAACGGGTCCAGGAATGGCCCGCCAAGCGCTGCGGCGATTTCCCGCAGGTCAATCGAGCCGGACAGGCCATAAAGCAGGCTCAAGCCAAACAACATGAAGCCGGCGGAGACGCTGCCAAAAAGGAAGTACTTCAGGGCCGCTTCCGCCGACTCGGGCGCGTCATGGTGAAACGCGGCAAGGATGTACAGCGAGAGGCTGGCCAGTTCCAGAGCGATGAAGATCACGAGCAGACTTTCCGAACTGACCAAGAACATGAGACCAACGGCGGACAGCAGCAGCAGCGCCACGTACTCCCCCCAGTGATTCGTGAAACTCGCGCCGCCGGAAAGAAGCAAAGTCAGAATGGCCAGCGCCAGGACGCCGCCTTTGACCCATTGGGTGAGCGGCGTAACCACCAGCATGCCCTGCATGAAATTTCCAAGGTTTGGGAACGCCGCCATCCAGGCGATGGCCGCCCCACACGTCACAGCGCCCAGAATCAGGAGGAGCAACCGCCGCAGGCCGGTTTCGACCTCTCGGAGGGCCAACAGGTCAACTCCCAACACCACCAAGGCCCCGGCGAGAACCACGGTCTCGGGAGCAGCCAGGCGCAGCAGATCGAGGTAGTTCACGGGAATCATGGCAGCCCTCCTCCGCGCAACCCGTCAAACCAAGGCGCATTGAAACTGGGAAGGATGTATTTCAGCAAAAGATCAGGATAAAGGCCAACGGCCAGCGACGCGGCGATCAAGAGGATGCTTCCCACGCGTTCGGGAAACGAAATCGGCTCCAGTGGCGCGGGAGAATCCGGTGGCTGGGCCGGGGCGCCGCGCGCAGAACCCGATGCCTGGCCATCGGTGCACGATCGGCGCTCGGCGAAAAAGGCACGCTGGAGCGCGCGCAAGCCGTAAGCCACCCCGACCAAAATGCCCGCGCCTGTCAAGACTGCCAGCGTGGGATACGCCTGCCAGGCACCAATCAGAACCTGGAGTTCGGCGACAAACCCGCTGAATCCTGGAAGGCCGATGGAAGCGAGAGTTGCGAGCGTGAAGGTCACCGCCGCGAAAGGCAAGCCGCGGCTAAGGTTCATTGGCTGCAAGTCATCCAGGTGGCGCGTATGGACGCGGTCGTAAACCATGCGGCCCACGACGGCGAAGAGGAGGCCGGCGACAATGCCGTGCGAAAACATCTGCAGCACGGCACCGGTCAGGCCGATGGTCTGGAGGGTCATGAGACCCAGCAGGACAAACCCCATGTGGCTCACGCTGGAGTAGCCAATGACGAATTTGAAGTCCTTCTGGACGAGGGCGACCATCCCTCCGTAAAGAATGCCCGTCACGGCCAGCAAGGCAAAGACGTCACGCCAGGAACCGATCCCAAGCCATTCGAATCCCCAAGGCTGGAGGCCTTCCGGGAAGAGCGTCATCGCGACGCGGAGACAACCATACGCCCCGAGCTTCATGACGACACCGGCCAGAAGCATGGAGGCCGCCGTTGGAGCAGCTACGTGGCCGGTTGGCGCCCAGGTGTGGAACGGCCAGAGACCGGCCAACACAGCGAAACCGACGAACACGAGGGGGAACGCCCACATTTGGAACTCGCGCGGGAAACGGTGCGCGGCAAGGTCCGCGAGACTCATCGTCTGACCGCCGGCGAAGACGAAAGCGGCCACCAGCCCCACAAGGACCATTGCACTGCCGACGAAGGAATAGAGGGCCAGTTTCATCGCGGCATATTCGCGCCGGGTTGAACCCCAAATTGCGATGAGGAAGTACTTGGGAATAATGGCAATCTCGTAAAACACAAAGAGGAGAAACAGGTCAAAGCTGAGGAAGACGCCATAGACGCCACCGATGAGCGCCAGATAAAGCGCGAAGAACTCACGGGGGCGGTGCCCAATATTCCAACTGAAAAGGATGCCGGCCACCGCGGCAAGGCCGGTCAAAAAGACCAGAACCAGGCTGATACCGTCCGCGCCGAGGTGATAATCAATGCCTAGCGTGGGAATCCATGAGAGGCGGGTCACCGTCCGGAAGGAACCGGGGGCGCTCTGGAACAAAGCGGACGCAGAAAGCACAAGCCCCCCCAAAGCCGCCCCCAAGGCCAGAAAACGGGCCCATTGTTCACGTCGTTCCGGCAGCAGCATCAGCAGGAGCGCCGTGCCCAAGGACAGGTAGATGGTCCACGCCAGCATCTCAGCCTCCTCCCTCCAGCATCCGGATGACCGTGGCGTTGACTGCTGCCAGGAGGGGCTGGGGATAAACCCCGATCAGGAGCATGAGGATGAGGGGTGGGGCGACCAGCGCCCGTTCGCCAACGGACAAGTCGGCCAGAGCCACCCATTTCTCGTTGAGGGGTCCATAAAAGACCCGCTGCAAGAGGCGCAGCAAGAAAACCGCGGTGAGGAGCAATCCCAGCAACGAAAACGACGCGGCCCACGGGGCCAGCGGAAACGCTCCCTGGAAAATCAGGAACTCGCTGATGAACCCGTTGAGGCCCGGCAACCCGAGGGAACTGAACACCGCGATACCCATCAGCCCGCAAAAGACGGGGGCCACCTTTCGCAATCCCCCGAAATCGTCCAATCCGCGCCGCCCGCCGGCACGATTTTCAAGAAAGCCAATAAAGGCGAACAGTGTTGCCGCCGTGAGACCATGGTTAAACAATTGAAGGAGAACACCACTCAGGGCGGCGGATTGGTGAGTCAGGGAACCGCTGGCGGAGCCGGGGCTGTTGAGGACGGCGAAGATGCCCAGCAGGCAATACCCCAGATGGTTGATTGAGGAATAAGCCAGCATGCGTTTAAGGTCTCGTTGAGCCAGGGCGGCTCCGGCCGAAGCGACAATGGTCAGGACGGCCAGGACCAGCAATGGTGTGGTCAACCAGCGCATCACTTCAGGAAAAAGCGGCAGCAGAATTCGCAGGAATCCATACACACCCATTTTGGACATGAGGCCGGTCAGGAGCATTGTGACACCGGTCGGCGCCTCGGCATAGGTGGCGGGCAGCCAGGTGTGAAACGGGATGAGCGGGACTTTCACGGCGAACCCCAGGAACGCTCCGCCAAAAATGACCACGGCCAGGCGCCGGACGGTCAAATCGCGCCAGCCAAGCGTGTCGGCCAATGCCTGCACCAGCGCCCCCTCCCGACCCAGCTTCGCCAATTCAAGAAAATCAAACGTTCGTGTGGCCAGGAACATGGCCAGAAAAGCCAGCAACAGCCCAACACTCCCCACCATGGTGTAAACAAAGAATTGCGTAGCGGCCGCGCTACGGGCCGGGCTGCCCCAAAGCCGGATGAGGAAAAACGCCGGGACAAGGCTGAGTTCCCAAAACAGGAACCAATGGAAGAAGTTCAGGGCGGTGAAAGTGCCGAAGAGGCCGGCTTGCAGAAGCAGAACCAGGCCGTGATAAATCTGCGCCTGCCGCTCAATATGCCAGGAAGCCAGGATCGCCATGGGCGTTACCAGGGCGGTCAGAAGAACGAGCAGGAGACTCAAGCCATCCAATCCCACCCGGTAATCCACCGCCAGGGACGCAATCCATTGATGCCGCTCCCCAAATTGCATCACCCCCGCGGCGGGGTCGAAGCGGGCACTAATCACCAGGCATAAGGCCAGCACCACAAAACTGCACGCCAGGGCGAGCCACCGGGCCAGGGGCCAACGACCGGCCCCCAAACCCATCACAAGGAAGCCGCCCAAGAGCGGAGTGAGCGTCAGGATGGTGATTAGCGGCAAATCACTCATACGGTCCGACATCCCCACAGGAGCAGCAAGGCCAGGACGAGCAAACCCACGGCGATGGCTCGGAGATAGCGCTGCGGCTGGCCGTTCTGGAATCGCGAACAGTGACCGCCGCCCCGGCTCAGTCCGTCGCAAACCCGGTCAAAACCGGCGTTCACGAAGTATTCGTCCACCAGGCGGCTCGCCCACGAAAGCGCGGTGGTCACCATGGAAACCGCTCGAACCGCTCCACCCCAAAGCACCTGGTCCGCCCAATGGCAGGCACGCGCGAAGGCGGCCGTCGGCCGGACCAGCGCCACGTCGTACAGTTCGTCGAAGCAGTACTTGCGGCGCAGAACGGAAAAAACGGCCGGATGGAAATGCTCGAGGGGGTCGGATTCATCGGCCGCGCCTGGTGGACGGCGGCCGTAAAGCCAGTATCCAACGAGAATTCCCACGCCCGCCACCAGCGCGGAAAGGGCCATCAGGCCAAGCGTGCCCCCCGCCAGCAAACGGCCGAGTTCCAGGGATTCGCGACGGCCCAGCAGAAAGCCCTGAAACCAGGGCCAGGCCGGCGTGCCGAAGAACCCGAGCACAACGCTGCCAACCGCCAGAACGAGGAGCGGGACGGTCATGACGGCGGGGCTCTCATGAGGCAACCCGCCTGAGGAGGAAGTGTCCCGGCCCGCATGAGATGGGGCGGTGACTTTCCGGGGATCCCCGGCGTTGCCCGGAGAACCGCGCCAGACTCCAAGAAACACGTAACAGATTTGCCGGGTCATGTAGAAGGCGGTCAGCAGCGCCGCCAGCACCGCGATTAGAAAGGGGAGCGAACTCACGGGCCAGCCGTGTGCCGCGTGCAGAATTTCATCCTTGCTCCAGAAGCCCGAAAACAGAATGGGGACACCACTCAATGCCATCATGCCGATGGCGTAGGTACTGAACGTGACGGGCATGAGTTTTCCCAAGCCGCCCATGCGCCGAATGTCCTGCTCCTCATGACAGCCATGAATCACGGAGCCCGCTCCCAGAAACAGCAACGCCTTGAAAAACGCGTGGGTAATCAGGTGGAACATGCCCACGGCAACGCCGCCGGTTCCCAAGCCGAGCATCATGAAACCGAGCTGTGAAACCGTCGAGTAGGCCAGGATGCGTTTGATGTCCGTCTGAGCGACGGCAACGCTCGCAGCAAACAGGGCGGTCAAAACTCCCACCCACGTGATTACTTTCAGGGCCGTGGAGACGGTTGGCCGACCGCGCGTATCGGGATCCACGGGGAGATGCAGGTCGTGGCCAGCCTGCCCGGGCGGTGTGATCGGAATCTTCTGCACCCCGCCTGGCCTGCAAGCAGCCGCGTCGCCCGGAATGCTCTGCGCGTAAAGCCCGGTAGGTTTGATGTCCGCGTCGGTCATCGCGACAAGCGGATGAACGCGCGCCATCAAGAATACGCCCGCGGCGACCATCGTGGCGGCATGAATCAGAGCGCTGACTGGCGTCGGACCTTCCATGGCGTCCGGCAGCCAGACATGAAGGGGCACCTGGCCGGATTTTCCCATGGCGCCGAGGAACAGCAGCAAGCCCACGGCTGTTGCCACCGCGACGCCGAGGCCGGCGGTCCGGAGCGCCAGGAGGTTCAACGCGGATTGCTCCAGGCATCCCCTGCCCTGATCGTAGAACAGCAACGTGCCTGTTTCCGCATAGAGCCAGATCATTCCCAACAAGAAGGCGAGATCCCCGATTCGAGTCGTGATGAAAGCTTTTTTCGCCGCGGCCGCCGCGCTGGGTTTGTGATACCAGAAACCAATGAGCAGATAGGAAGTCAGGCCGACCAGTTCCCAGCACCCAAACAGCAGCAACAGGCTGTTGGCGATGACCAAGCCAAGCATGGCGCCCGCGAACAGGGAGAGGAAACAGAAAAAGCGGGTGAAATTCTCGTCGTGGGCCATGTACCCGACGCTAAAGACGAAAATGAGCAACGACACCAGTGCCACCATAACCAGCATGACGGCGGAAAGGGGATCGAGCACCCAGCCGAGACCAATCCAGGCATTGCCGGCCTGGAACCAGTTGAAGTTAACGACGTGCCGGACGGGGTCGGGCTCCCGCACGGTCGCGGCCAATGCCCAGACCGCCAGCAACAGGGATGCACTGACAGACCCGATCGCCAGGCTGGCCCCAGCCACGCGGTGGCGGCGCTTCAGGAGCGCGCAAACCCCACCTGTCGCCAAGGGCAAAACCGGCGCGAGCCAGAGCAGTTTGACGATGGCGTCCTGAGCGTTCACGTCGCAATCATCCTTTCAACGAGTTCACTTTGTCGAGGTGGACCGTCCGGGCATGGCGGTAGAGAGCGATGATCAGCGCAAGCCCCACGGCGGCTTCAGCCGCGGCAATCGCGATGGAGAAAAGGACGAACAGGATGCCAGTCAGCGCTTCGGGATGGGGGCCGTAACGCCAGAAGGCAATGAAGTTCAAGTTGGCGGCGTTGAACATCAACTCGATGCCGATCAACACCCCAATGGCGTTGCGGCGGGCCAAGGCGCCCGCCAATCCCACGCCAAACAACAAAGCGGAAACCAAGAGCGTGGCGTGCAGCGGTGTCACCCTTCCGCCCTCCGCGGTGTCCTCACCGGCTCAACCGTTTGAGTTCGAGAATCGAGGCTCACAGGTCCGGGGTCGAGGTTCGAGATTGAGGTTTGTGTTCGGCGCTCCGCCGACTTGGAAGGGTCATGGCAATAATCACTGCACCGATCAAGGCCGCCGTCAGCAAGATGCCGATCAACTCGAGGGCCAAGACATACCGCGTCATGAGCTGTTCACCGATGGCGCGGACGGGCGCCTCGGGGGAGGACTGCAAGGAGGGCGCGAGAGCGCGACTGCTCAGGATCGCCGCCACAACCAGGCCGGCAGCGGCCGCAGCCAGCCCCGCGCCCGGAACCCAGCCCCGAGTGGCCGGAGGACCATCCGGTTCGGAGTCGCTGCCTCGGGTTAGCAGAATCGCGAACACGATGAGGATCGCCACCGCCCCGACATAAACCAAAAGCTGGGCAAAACCGACAAATTGGGCCTGAAGGTGGAGGTAGAGTCCGGCCAGGCCTGCCAGGGCCGCAGCGAGCGCCAGGGCACAGTGAACGAGGTTGCGGAGGGAGACAGCGGCCACCGCGCCAACAAGGGTCAGAAGGCTGAGGATGAGAAAATCAGCGGTCATGAATTAGACAGATGGCGAAAGGGCTCATTCGGCAAATCGGTACGTTCGCCTGCCCAGATTCCGCCGCTGGACAAGGCTGCGGCCAAGGCCGATATAAGCGGCGGCCAACAAAAGGGAACAGAACGCCCACCGGGTGAGACCCTCCGGCAAAAAACGCCACAAGCCGGCCGCCAACAGGTTGATCAGCGAGAGGGGCAGCATGAATTTCCAGGCAAAACTCATCAACTGGTCCATGCGCAAGCGCGGCAGGGTGCCGCGAACCCAAATGAAGAAAGCAATCAGCGAAAGCAGCTTGAGGAAGAACCAGACATACGAGGGCACCCACTGCAGAAACGGCAGCGGGGCGGTCCAACCGCCCAGGAAAAGGGTGATTGCCAGGCCGCTGACGGCAAACAGGCCGATGTATTCGCCCAGGAAAAAGAGGGCGAATTTGAAGCCGGAGTATTCGATGTAATAGCCGGCAATGATTTCCGACTCCCCTTCCGGCAGGTCGAACGGGCAACGATTGGCCTCGGCGGCGGCGGCAATCAGGAACAGAAGGAACCCCGCAAGGCCCCAAGGGGTCAGCACATGCCAGTGCGGCAGCCAGCCGGAAAAACCGGCCTGAACCTCTACAATGCGAACGGTGGAGAGCGACCCCGCCATCATGACCACGGTCACCGCCGAGAGGATCAAGGGCACCTCGTAGCTGATCATTTGAGCAATGGCGCGCATCGCACCGAGCAGAGAATATTTGTTTCGGCTCGACCAGCCGGCCATGAACACGGACAACTCGGTGGCCGCACCCACGGCGAAGAAGAACAGCAAGCCGGCGTCCAGGTCCACCACCACCATGTTGCGGCCGACCGGGAGAACCGCCAGGGCCAGAAAGACCGGCACCACCAACACCAGCGGCGCGATAAAATGCACCACCTGGTCGGCGGCGCGAGGAACGACATCCTCCTTGGTAAGCGCCTTGATGCCGTCGGCAACCGGTTGCAGCAGACCGAACGGCCCAACCCGGTTGGGACCGTAACGATTCTGAATCCGGCCCAGGCCTTTGCGTTCCAGGAGGGTGGTCAATGCGAACAGGGCGGCGAAGGCAACCAGCAGAGTCGCAATGGAGAGGAGAGCGGAAAGGACCTCGGCCCACGCGCCGGGCACGTGGCACAGCAGCCAGCGCACCAGTTCGTGCTTCGCTTGGACAAAAATCTGGTCGAGTTTCTCAGCCATCACCCAACGCTGCCGACCTTGACACCAAACCACCTGGTCGGAAGTTGATTGAAGTCAATTATGACGCAGGTTTGAATCCGCAGCAAGCGAGGGTTGGACATCACCCGGACGCCGGTGCCGGCGGTTTGAGCGCGGGTTTGGGCGAGACGGACTTGCCCGCGGCGTCGGCCTGGGTTTTGGCGAGTGCCTTGGCCTTTTCAGCGGCCAGGCGGGCGTCCACCTCGGCCGCTTCGGCGGGATGAATCTTGTGATAGTACTCGTTGGGTTTGGCCAGTTCCGCCTTGTGGAGCAGCAACCGGCCAAAGCGGTCCGTCGTGCTCAACTCGAATTCGACGTCCATTTTGATGGCATCGAAAGGGCAAACCTCCACACAAATTTGGCAGCTCATGCACACCGACAGATCAATGTCAAAGACCTTCGGCTGGAATTGCAGTTTGCCGATGTAATCGGGTTTCTTGGTGATGTCCTTGACGATATAGATGCATTGGGGCGGGCACTCCTTCTCGCAAATCTGGCAGGCCACACAGCGCAAGCCTTTTTGCCAATCGTCGCCGTCGTAAACGAGGAAGGGGAAGGTGCGGGCGGCTTCCGGCGCGGGCAACCGTTCTTCGGGGTATTGGACGGTCACCAGGCGGTCCGGCTCGAAGTAGCTGCCGAGAAAATTCCGGCCGGTTTCGGCCAAACCTTTGATGATTCCTTCGCCAAGCATAAATTGTTTTTGCCCCAGCTAGCGGTCCACCTCGCCAAGCACAATATCCACACTGCCAAGGATAATGACGACATCGGCGACGTGGTGGCCGAGGCACATATCCTCCAGCACGGTCAGGTTGATGAAACTGGGGGGGCGAACGCGGTAGCGGTAGGGATTGGGCGAGCCGTCGCTGATAAGGTAGAAACCAAGCTCGCCTTTGGGGGCTTCAATCCGGCCGTAGGCTTCCCCCGGTTTGGGGCGAAAGCCGCGGAGCCTGGCCTTGGGATCCAAGATCGGGCCTTCGGGAATGTCGCGGAGGGCCTGGTCCAGAATCTTCAAGGATTCGCGCATCTCCAGCATGCGGACCAGGTACCGGTCGTAAACGTCGCCCTGATCGCCGAGGGGAACCCGGAAGGAAAAACGGTCGTAGATGCCGTACCGGTCAACCTTTCGGATGTCGTAATTAACGCCGCTGGCGCGGAGCATGGGGCCGGTTATGCTGGCATTCACCGCAAGGTTGGCCGGAAGCACCCCCACCCCCTGGGTGCGCGACATGAGAATCTCATTCTCATTGAGCAGGCGCTCGTACTCGTCGAGAAACCGGGGGAATCCCGCGACAAGGCGGCGGACGGCATCGAGCCAGCCCGGCGGGAGGTCGCAACGGCAGCCGCCGAAGCGGAAGTAATTGCACATCATGCGGGCACCGGTCAGCGACTCGAACAGATCGAGAATTTTTTCCCGCTCGCGAAAGGCATACATCAATGGGGTGCCGGAGGCCCCCATGTCCTGCAGAAGGAAACCCGCCAGGCAGGTATGATTCTGCAGGCGGGTCAGCTCGGCCGTGATGACGCGAATGTATTCCGCGCGCTCGGGTGGCTGAAGGCCGGCGAGTTTCTCCACCGTCAGGCAATACGCCCAGTTGTTCGTGAGCGAGCAGAAATAATCCAGCCGGTCGGTGTAGGGGAGCGATCCCAGGTAGGTGGTCGTCTCGCCAATTTTCTCATGGTTCCGATGCAGGTACCCGAACACCGGCTTGAGCTTGACGACCCGTTCCCCGTCCAGAACGACGTCCATGCGGAAAACCCCGTGAGTCGAGGGGTGTTGCGGCCCCATGGAGATTTCGAGCAGGCCGGCTTCCGGTTCACCCGCGCGCGCCGTTTTGGGGCGCAACTCATAATTTTTTCCGGCGGTCATGGGAGACGGGATGGACTCGGCGGCAGTCACGGGCGCGGCACCTCCGGGGACTGCTCATGCCGGCGCGCTCGTTCGAGCACCTCGCCATGGGCGGTCGGCTCGTATTCGAAGTCGTCGGGCCCCACGTAATCCTTGCGCATGGGAAAATCCTGGAATTCGTCCCACATCAAGATGCGGCGCAAATCGGGATGGCCGTCAAACACGACGCCATAGAGATCGAACACTTCGCGTTCCTGAAACTCGGCCCCGCGCCAGACCGGGGTCAGGGAGGGCAGATGGATGTCGTGCGAGCGGTTCCCGGTGCGCAGGCGGAGCACCAAGGGGCCGTGTTTGAGCTCCATCGAATAAAGATGATAGACAACCTCCAGAAAGCCGGGCTTCTTCTCCTCGAAGGTTTGTTCGATTTCGCGTTCGATGCCTTCAATGACCTGCCTGGACCGCACTTTGCGGGTCACGGCGGTGTCGAGCCAATCCACACCGGTGACGTTCGACACATAATCGAGCCTGAGGCGGGCGTCATCGCGCAAGAAACGGGCGACCTCAAGTGCGGCCTCCTTGTTGACCAGGAGTGAGGGTTGCCCCGCCGGGCTGTCGTTGGGGACCAACTCGAGCCGGGCGGCGGGCAGGGCTTGAGCCAGGCGAGCCTTGAGCTGTTCAAGCGATTCCATGGTGTGGAGGTCCTGAAGCGGGGTCTCAAGTTTCCCGCCCACCGACGACGGGCGGGCACCAGACGTCCGGGTTCTTCGGGGGCTCGAGGTCGTGGGGGCCGTATTCCGGCACCAGGAATTCGGAAGGCGCCTCAGGGAGGAGATGGCGGGGCCGGCTGCCTCCCGTGAGCGCCTGCGCGTCAATGAGTTGCTGCAACTTCATGAAGGCGTGGAGCAACGCTTCGGGCCGGGGTGGGCAGCCTGGAATATGCACGTCCACGGGGATGTAGCGGTCAATACCCTTGAGGACATTGTAGCCCTGCTTGAAGGGGCCGCCGGAAATGGCGCAGGCGCCCATGGCAATGACGTATTTCGGCTCGGGCATCTGGTTGTAAAGCCGCACCACCTGCGGAGCCATTTTCTTGGTGACGGTGCCGGCTACAATCATCAGGTCCGCCTGCCGCGGGGAGGGACGGAAGACTTCCGCGCCAAAGCGGGCGAGGTCCCACCGGGCCATGGAAGCCGCAATCATCTCAATGGCGCAGCACGCCAGGCCGAAGCCGAGTGGCCACACGGAGTTTTTGCGGCCCCAGTTGTAAAGCTCCTCGAGCGTGGTGGTGAAAATCCCCTGCTTGCCCAGTTCGCTGCGTAATCCTTCGTCCATCATGGCCGGGGGGGCGGAAATTCTCACTTCCAGGCCAGCACGCCTTTTTGCCAGGCCCACACCAGGCCCTCGGCCAGCAGGAGGATAAAAACCATCATGGCGATGAACGCGCCGATCGAAAGGCCGCCGAACGCAACGGCAAAGGGAAGGAGGAAGACCGTCTCGACGTCGAAAATCAGAAACAGAATTGCGTAAAGATAATAGCCGGACCGGAACTGGATCCAGGCGTCACCGCGCGATTCCAAGCCGCATTCGTAAATGGCGTGCTTCGTGGGGCCGGGCTTGGCGGGGGAAAAAAACCGGGCCCAAAGCCACGCCAGCGCCAGCGGCGTGAGCCCAAACAGCAGGGCGGCGACCAGCAGCAGCGCCAGGACAAGGTATGAACTGGGTTCAGGCGGTGTCATTCCAGTTCCTAAACAATACCATCAGTCACCCCAGCCGCGCAACGGGGCAAGCGTCAAAAGGACAAATCGCCCGCGCCGGGTTTATTCCGGAGGCTGTCGCTTGAGGCCGACGGAATGGGCGATGTCGTCAAACTCCTCGCCGCTTACCTCATCGAGGGACTTGCCCCGGGCGTGGAGTTTTTCATTGATTTTGACGACCTTCTCGGTCATGACCTCGTGGGTCTCCTCGGTTCCCCCGACAAGCACGAAGTTCGGGCCGGTGGTCAGCCGTTTGTGACCGTCGGAGTCGAGACCGACGCCGACCATGACGGCTTTTCGCCGGCTCTTCTTTCTGCTCCCATTAGCCATGAAGACAGGCTAACGCGAAAATGACGGAGGCGTCAACCTCGGCTCAGCCGCCGACCTGGGCGCGCGCTTCGGCTGCGAGGGGAGTACTGAGGTAACGCTCGCCGGTGGAGCAGGCGACCGTTACGATCATTTTGCCTTTGTTTTCCGGGCGTTTGGCCACTTCAATGGCTGCCCAGACATTGGCGCCGGAGGAAATGCCGGCAAGGATGCCCTCGTCCTTGGCCAGGCGCCGCGCCATGGCAAAAGCGTCATCGTTGGACACCTGAATGCACTCGACAATCTGCGGGTTCCCTTTGGCGTCCTTGAGGTGGAGATTCTTTGGGATAAAACCGGCGCCCGTCCCTTGAATCTTGTGCGGGCCGGGTTTGATCGGCTGCCCCGCCAAAGTTTGGGAGATGACCGGGGAATCCTTGGGCTCGACGGCGATGGCTTGGAACGACGGTTTGCGGGATTTGATCACTTCGGTGCAACCGGTGATGGTTCCGCCCGTGCCCACAGCCGCGACCAGAATGTCAACCTTGCCGTCGGTATCGCGCCAGATTTCCTCCGCCGTGGTCTTGGCATGGATGGCGGGGTTGGCCTCGTTCTCGAACTGCTGGGGAATCCACGAGTTGGGGGTTTCCTTGGCCAGTTGTTCGGCGCGGGCGATGGCGCCTTTCATGCCTTCGGTTCCCGGCGTCAGCACCAGCCTGGCGCCGAGCATGGCCAGCAACGTGCGCCGCTCCAGTGACATCGTTTCGGGCATTGTGAGAATCAACTGATAACCTTTGGCGGCAGCTACAAACGCCAGCGCGATGCCCGTGTTGCCGCTCGTTGGCTCGATGATAACCGTATCCTTCTTGAGTATTCCCTTCCGCTCAGCGTCCTCGATCATTGACATTCCGATGCGGTCCTTCACGCTGCCCAGTGGATTGAAAAACTCGCACTTGAGCAGAATCGTGGCATGCAAACCCTCCGTCACCCGGTTCAGCCTGACCAATGGCGTGTTGCCTACCGTTTCAACAATGTTGTTGTAAATGCGTCCCATACTCGCTAATTCGTTTAAGATAATTCCTATCAGTTTGCCGAATTTGGGACAAATGTTCACCAACTCTCAGGGGAGAGCAAGTGAATTTTTATTATTTTGACTAAGTTACTTGAGTTTGCCTGTTTCAGCACAAAACCGTTTGCTTTCAGCGTCCTTGCGCCCGTTCTCGCTGTAATCAGAACGTCAGAAACACTGGATTCCACTATGAAACGCCTCAAAACCATCACTAACGCTCCCTCTCTGGCAAACAAGGTCGCTTGGTTGCTGGCAGTAGTGCTGGTTGGTGCCCTCGCCGACGCCGAAGCAGCGCCCGCAGGCGGGACGGCACCTTGGGCTGAGGGGGACCGGTCAGTACATGATCCGTCCCGGATTGTTCGGTGCGAAGGCCGTTATTGGTTGTTTGCGACGGGCATGGGCATCAGTTCGCGTCACTCGGCCGACACGGTAACGTGGGAGCCTGGGCCGCGCGTGTTTACCAACGCGCCGGCTTGGACAGCCGAAGCGGTTCCTGGCTTTCGCGGGCATTTTTGGGCGCCGGATGTGATCCACTTGAACGGACGATACCTGCTGTATTACTCCGTTTCGACGTGGGGTTCGCAGGTCTCGGCAATCGGGCTGGCTACCAACGCGACGCTGAATCCAGCCGATCCGGCGTTTGGTTGGGTGGATTGCGGGGTGGTGGTTCAGTCCAGGCGCGGGGACGATTTCAACGCGATTGACCCCGCGGTGATGCTGGCGTCGGACGGGCGATTGTGGCTTGTATTTGGATCGTTCTGGGGCGGAATCAAGCTGGTTGAGCTCGATCCGGCGACGGGCAAGAGGCTGGACACGAATGCGCCGCCGGTCGGGCTGGCTTGGAAGAATGAAATTGAGGCGGCCGCGATGCATCAACGGGACGGTTACTACTATTTGTTTTTGAACTGGGGACTCTGCTGCCGCGGCACAAACAGCACTTACAACATTCGCGTGGGACGGAGCCGCCTGCCGACCGGTCCGTACTTGGACTTGGAGGGGAAGGACCTGCTGCGCGGCGGCGGTACCTTGGTGCTGGACAGTCAGGGACCGCGAATCGGGCCGGGGCACGCCGGTTTCTTCACTCGCGAGGGGCAAGAGTACATGAGCTACCACTATTACGACGGCGACCGGCGGGGCGCCAAGACACTGGGCATCGCGCGGCTGACCTGGACGGCGGAAGGCTGGCCCAGAGTGGAGTTCGGCGGCCCGCCCCGCTGACCGAAGCGAAGGCTGCGGTCCACCAGGCAGCGCAGCACTTACGGCTTTTGAACCAACTCGAACTCGTCGTCCTTGATCAGGCCGATGCCGGGGGCGAAGTACTTGTGGCTGACACCAGGTTCGAGGGGGGTGGTTTCGCGCACGTGCAAACAGTGATGGAAGGTCCCGGCGGGAGTTGTCACTGTTTCATCAAGGGAAACGATTTCCGCTCGGTCCATGGCTACCTGGGGCGCGATTTCCTGATAGAACTTGTCGCCAACCCGCGGCGTTCCCGGCAAGAACAGGCCAAAGCGAGCGCCCCCCTGCTCCGCCAGCCAGGCGCTGTTGTGGCTCACAATTCTGCCTTCTTTGTAATTATCCACGTCCTCGCCAAAGTAATAGACGTCGCGGGTGGCAGGGTCCGTGGCGAAATAATTGCGCGACACCTCGACGAGCTGGCCATTTTTCTCCTCCCGCTCTTCCAGCACGGCAGTGGCAACTCCGTCCACGATCCGGGTTTCCGGCAGGACCGTCAGGGTGAGTCGTTCGCCCTCATGGGCGAGTTTCAGGACCCGTCCGGGTTGGAGGGGGAACCAAGCATTGTTACCGGTGGGGGCGAGGGCGGTTTTGTTCACCTCAAAGCGGTCGCGCCAGCCTGCCGGATTGGAGCTGGAGACAGGTTGCATCCGGGAACAGGAACAGACTCCCAAGGCCAGCAGGACCAAGAGCGAGGACAAGGTGCTTTTTGAGTTCACGAGTTTCATCATGGATCTCGGTTGCCGCACCAGCGATATGAGCCGAAGCACGGTTTGAGTTACAGTCCCGGCAGAGACCCCCCCCGGCCGCGCCCAAAGGATTGGCGCACCAGAGCATCTCCTCCGGGTTGAATTCAGGTTATGCAGTAAGATTAGGCGAGGGGGTGGAGAAATCAACTCCGGAGTTGGGCCAACGAACCGCAGCCGCTCGACCCGCCGGACAAGACTACCGCACGCCTGGATACCCGTGGGACGAGACGGTTCGCCCCCCGAGGGCTCGAGGGCCGGAGGGTTTTTCTGGCGCCGACGCGTCGAATAGTCAATGGTTAACACCAAAGCCTATGCAAAACCTGAAATGGAAATGGACTCTCTGCGTCGCCGTCGCCGCTTTGGCTGGAGGCTCGTTAGGGGAGGAATGGGGACGAGCTCAACCGCCGGATTACAGGAACGCGATTCAACAGCTCGCCGTTGCGGTGAGGGAGGAAATGGGAGAATGGGGAATCGGGGGAATCGCGATTGCGCTGGTGGACGATCGGCGAACGGTTTGGGTCGAAGGTTTTGGCGAGGCGAAGGCCGAAAGTGTGTTTCGGTGCGGCTCGATTTCGAAGCTGTTCACGGCGATTGCTGTGATGCAAATGGTGGAGGAAGGCAAGTTGACGCTGGATGCTCCGCTCGAGCGTTTTGCGCCGGGCTTGGTGCCGGTGGTGCCGTTCAGCAATGCCCTCCCTGTCACCCTGAGGCAGGTGCTGTGTCACCGCTCGGGTCTGATTCGAGAGCCTCCCGTTGGCGGCTATTTCGACGACACGGAGCCGGGAATGAAGCGGACGGTGGAGAGCCTGGCGGGGGCCGTGCTGCCGACTCCGCCCAACGCAAAAACCCGGTATTCGAATGCGGGACCGACCCTGGCCGGTCGCGTTGTTGAGTTGCGGGCGGGAAAAACCTTCGGCGATTACCAACGCGAGAGGATTCTCAGGCCCCTGGGCATGTCCAACTCGTTTTGGGCGCGGCGCGAAATCCCACGTGGACGGCTGATCACCTCGCATATGCAGGTTGCGGATGGACGAGGGGGATTTTTCCGGCGGCACTCGCCCGTGTTCGATTTGGGAACGGTGGCGGCGGGCAACCTGTTCACCACCGCCGGGGACCTCGGCCGGTTTGTGGCCATGCTGGCTGCTGAAGGCGAAACCACCGGCGGCCGCATCCTCCGCCCCGAGACTTTGCGCGAGATGTTCACGCCGCAGTTGACCGGGGAAGCAACCGGTTTTGGTCTCGGGTTCATGGTGGGCCGGTTTCGGCAGCACCAGAGTGTGAGCCACAATGGCGCCGTGTATGGCCATTCCTCGTCGTTGGTTTTCCTGCTGGAGCAAAGAGTCGGAGTCGTGGTGCTGAGCAACGAAGACATCATCAACGCGAGGATTCAGAAGCTGGCCAACCTGGCACTGTCGCTGATGCTGGAGGTAAAACTCGGCGAAAAGCCGCCAAAACCGCCTGCGCCAATCCGTTTATCAGCAGTCGAGCTGGCGGCTTTTGCGGGCGACTACGAATCGCAGAGTTTCTGGGCGAAGTTGAGCGCAGACAAGGGGGTGCTGAAGGGTGAAATCTCCGGGCAACCGACCCGCTTTACCCCCGTGGAACCGCGCCGGTTTCTGGCGGACAGCCGGCTGCACGACGCCACACCCGCGGTGTTTGAGATGGGTGAGGATGGCCGGGTCCGCGGGTTTGTGATGGGACCGCAAACGTTCCAGCGGGTTGCCGCACTGCCGCGCTCGATTCCCACTCCGTGGCGGGGTTGCCTGGGGAGTTATGGCCCCTGCTTTATCCCGCTCGTGATCAGCGAACGGAACGGGAATTTGTACGCCATGACGGAGAACATGGTGGACTACCGCCTCACACCGGTAAACCGGCATGTCTTCGCCTTCCCGCCGGGGTTGTACGCGGATGAGCACCTGGTGTTCCTCGGGAACGGGCGTGGCCGGCCGCGTTACGTCAGCCTCGCCAACATGGTTCTCAAGCGGCGTTGATGCCCGTCTTCTCTTTTGACTCACAACCAGGGAATGCTCGCATGAACGCACTCGTTTCTCCGGAGGATACGTGGACCTTGTGGGCCTTGATCATGTCGGGGACCGCCCTCGCGATCTGGCTCGAGCAACGGTTCCGATGGGCGGCGCGGCTCAGCGGCCCGGTGCTGGCGCTGTTAATCGCGATGGTGCTTTCCAATGCAGGCGTCATGCCGGCGCAGGCGCGCGCTTATGATTTTGTGGAGAACTACCTGGTGCCGCTGGCGATTCCGTTGCTGCTGTTCCGTGCCAATATCGTGCATATCGTCCGCACGACGGGGCGGCTGTTTTTGGCTTTTCACCTGAGCGTGGTGGGAACAGTGGTGGGGACCGTCGTGGCGGTGGGCTTGCTCAAGGGGCGGGTGCCGTCGCCGGTTCTGGAGCAAGCGGCGGGCATGATGGCGGCCAGTTACACAGGCGGTTCGGTAAACTTCATGGCAATCAAGACAAGCTATTCAGTGCCGGCCAGTGTCGCCGACCCGCTGATTGTGGCGGACAACTTCGTCATGGCGGTGCTGTTTGTCGTTTTGCTGGCGGCGGCGGCGAGCGCGCTTTTTCGCCGGTGGTATCCCCACCCACACTGTCAGGAACGGAATCCGGCGCAGGCCGGGAGCCTGGCGGCCGCGCATTGGCAACGAAAAGAAATGGGCCTACTGGACATGGCCAAGGCGCTCGGGGTGGCCTTTGTCGTGGTGGCGGGCGCAAGGCTGTTGCAGAAACTGGCTGTTACGGCCTTTGGAGACGTCTCGAGTGCCACCCTGCCGGTTCAGATGCTGCAAGTGCTGTGCACCAACCCCTTTGTGCTGATTACTGCCGTCTCATTGACCGTGGCGACGCTGTTGCACCGACCCCTGGCTGGAATCAGCGGACCGGAGGAATTGGGGACGCTGATGTTGTACCTCTTTCTCTTCTGCATTGGCCTGCCGGCCAGCCTCAAGGCGGTCCTGATGCAGGCGCCCCTGTTCTTTGTCTTCTGCGGCATTATTGCCCTGGTCAACCTGTTGGTCACGCTCGGCTTGGGAAAGCTGTTCCGGCTGAACTTGGAGGAGATTCTGTTGTCGGTAAACGCGAACATGGGCGGGGCGCCCAGCGCGGCGGCCATGGCCATTTCGGCGGGATGGCCGCGGCTGGTTTTGCCGGGCATCCTGGTGGGGATTTGGGGTTACGTCATCGGGACGCCGATTGGGGTGCTGGTGATGCAGTTGATGCAGAGATAAGGATGCGCCGAAGCCGTTGACCGGACCGCACGCTGAACCAGGGAAGCCGGCCCGGGGCTCAGGGGACCTGGGGCGTTGTGAGGCGGTAAAAGCGAGGGTGGGTCAGCGGCCCGTCCTGGATGAAGAGGTTGGTGGCGAGGAGCTGGGGAGGGAAGTCCGCAAGTTTGGACCACGATCCGGTCGAAAGATTGGTGCGGTATTGAACAGAATAAGACCGCCCCGGGACAGTTGAAAACCGCAACGTCAAGACCCCGCCGGCTGCGCCAAAGCCATCAATTCTCAAGGCGCTGGCGGCGCTGCGCGGGTCGGTGCCGGCAAGGTACTCCTGGGCGTTGCTCAGGCCGTCACCGTCCGGATCCCCTCCGGCGCCGTGAATCCCGGAAGCCGAGTTCGGGTCCAGATTGTGCGCGCGTTCCCAGTCGTCTGGCAAACCGTCTCCGTCCGAGTCTGTGAGGCAGAATGGAACGCCCGCGCTGGGAAGGCACGCCACCCAGTTGAGCGGGTCGTTGCCATGGGCATTGGCGGGACGCCGGTGAAGTGAGGCGCCGAGGCCATCGGCTTCGAGCGACCAAGGAAGGACATCGTCGTAGGCAACCGAGTCAATTTGGTAATAGGGCACGAAGCCGGCATCCGGATGAGGCGCGGACTGGGGGGTGTCGGGGGCGAGCAAGGTGAGGGTTTCTCCAGCGTTATCCAGTCTGCCGGAAAACGGTCCGTACACGGGGACGTCGGGACTGACACCATAGCGGGCGCGGAAAGCGTTGAGGGAAGCGGTCACGGCCGGGTCAAAACCCACCACCAAAGCCGTGGTGCCGGCGGGCAATTGCGCGGCGGGAGGGAAAGTGAACTTGATGCCGCCGCTGATCTTCCAGCGGTTCGAGGGGGCAAGGGGATCGTAGAGCGGCACGGGGTTGGATGTGACGTTGAACAGCTCAACGAACTCCTCTTCGGGATTCTCCGTGGCATTGGGTCCGCTGTTGGGGGGGTGATACATGATCTCGGAAATGACCACCGGTCCGATGCGGGGTCCGGAATTGGTGAGGCCGGTGCCGGTGCGAAACTGAGCGAGACTGGCGGGATTGTCCACGCCGAAAGTGCGGCTGGCCAAGGGAACGAAGTCCACGCCCATGCTGGTGGGCACGCGGCCG
>ERZ795052.2522-NODE-2522-length-21998-cov-52.658114_pt1 | contig 21998 bp, 19 predicted proteins | sample MGYA00375136_ERZ795052 | MGnify/ENA primary metagenome ERZ795052 (study PRJEB30181, sample SAMN05720156) | activated sludge metagenome | isolation source: Anaerobic digester | place: Japan | collected 2015-05-26 ... | reverse complement strand
TATTTTTTTCAGCCGTGGCTTTTTTAATTTTACAGAAACAATGTTACATAATCATGGGATATAGAAGAGGATACAAAGGAATATGTTATTCTGAGAAGGAGTTTCTTGAAGTGTTTGATTATTTCAGAAAGATGAGGCAATCATTTTTGAAAATAATAAAAAATGAAGAATCTCTCTCGCCGGTTGGCCGTTATAACCTTGCCGATTACATAAAATACTCTATTTCACTTTTACGTAGCAGGTATGTTTTGAAAAATGAGTTTCTCAAAAACTGCGAAACGAAGGAGTTGTATAATATTTCAGCAAGTTAATAAGCTTTAATTGTTTTTGACGTTACAATTTTTTCAGCCATGTCTTTTTTATTTAAAAGAAAAATATTGCGAGATTGCTTATAATCATGTATTACCTGAAGTTGACTCTTGAATTAATGGCTTTGATCTTTGCAGATTCAAGTGTTTCAACTTTTTTCCCATTGATAGTAAGGTTTTCAATTGTAACATTAATTCCTGTTGTTTCACCATGGAACTCAATTACTGATTCATTTGGGAATGCTTTAAAGAAGCTGCAATCTTTTATTAAAACATCTTTTATAGTCCCAAGCTTGCTGTCAGGATTACGTTTGTCAACCTCGAAATGAATTGCTTTTTTTTGAGCATCTGGATGATTTCTTTCAAATCTGTTATTAATGAATGCGATACTGTCGAGAACTGCACCGTCATAAACATAGATAGCCATTCCTCTGTCGCATTCGATAATATCATTGTTTATAAAAGTTATCTTCTTTATTGAATCAGATCGGGTTTCTGTGCCTATTTTTAATGCTGATTTTTTTGTTAAGAACACGCAACCTGTTACTGTTATATTATTGACATTAGCTGCCAGACCTTTTTTCCCGGTTACTTTAACTGCAACATTGTCATCACCACAATAGGCAAAACAATTTTCAATTAAGACATTAGTTGATGCGTCAGGGTCAAAACCATCAGTGTTTGATAGATCAATATCGTTGAGAAGTTTCAGATTACGAAGAGTTACGCCATTACATTGGATAATCTGGGTGTTCCATGATCCAGGGTCTTTCAGGATTAATCCTTCAATTCGTATATTTTTTGATTTTACTGCAAGTATTAATCTGAATCTTGCATCATCTCCGAATCTATTTCTTAGATAATTCCCATTTCCATTAATGACGCCTTGTCCGATTATCTCAATATTTTCTACTCCGTTCAGGTAAATGAACCTTCTGTTTTCAACATTATCTGAAGGTAAGAATGGCTTAATGGAGCTTGTGTCTGAATTAAGAATAGCCCCTCTGCTAAGTATAATTCTTGAATTGCTTCCGGGATACAATTGTCCTGATTTATAAATTCCAGGTGGGAAATATAATATCTTACCAGAACCAGAAATTTCGTCTAATGCCTGTTGAATTTTAAGCGTTTCATTATTCTTTCCGGTCGAATCAATTTTGTACCGGGTTACTATGTTAACGAGCAGGCTATCAGGAAATTTTAGTGGTTTTTCGGCGAATAGAAATATTTTTATCGAATCATTTATTCTGATTAAATATTGCCCGGGTTCTGAAAGAGTGAAGTTTAGAGTCTTATTGTCAACCTGATTGAAAGTTATATGTTTGTTTAACGGGCTGATTTCAATGTTTGAGATGGTGATATTTGATAACAAGGTTAATATAGAAGCCTTTTCAAGATCAAATGACGAATAATAGTATTTACTGAATTTTTCTACTGATAAAGTTTTTTCCGGTGTCTTTATTTCGAACTGAGGCTTCTGTCCACATATTTGAATAAAGTATATAAGGCTAAATAGCAGAATGAGCGATGCTTTTCTTCCCATTTACATTTCTATATCAATCAAATCAAATATAGGATTTTTATTTGTTAAGGAATATTAATTGAGGTTACACTTTTCAAATCCGGAGAGCAATTTGCTTGTGACGGCTCGACATATGAAACGATGCCCATTTTGAAGAACTTCCATATCAGACCGTTGATGCTTTTGATAAAATGTTGTATTGTTCAGATTCTGCACAATTCGTTTAATATTGTATGACCAACATGTAAAGTTGAATTTTTAAAATATATAAGGAATAAATCTTTTAGTTCGTTTCATATATTCATGATCCCTAAAAAATATAACACATTCTTTCTCATTAAATTTGGCCGTAAGGTAAAGAAATGTGGTTGATAATAATCTAATAAATAATAATTCAAGGGTATGATTCTTCATGAATATTCCCCATGTTAAAAATATTAAATTAGGCATTGATTTGACTGCCAACTGCTTACTGCCAACTGATAATTACCTCGTACCTCCACCATTGAATATTTAATCTTGAACCTTTAAACCTTTAAAACTCTGGAACCCTGGAACTTTTAACCCGTTAACCATTTAACCCGTTAACCCGTAAACCCGCCAACTCAAGCCAGTTGCAAAGGGTAAAAAAATCCCTCTTTCGCTTAAACTCTGGAGGGCAATAGTGGAGATAAGGGGAATCGAACCCCTGACCTTGTGACTGCCAGTCACTACATAGGCCTTTTTTATGCTTTTTAATTCTCATCTGATATTTGTCTAATAACCCTACAATAATATTGTATATCAAATATTTATGAATTTTTTCATTAAAAATTATTTTTTGCTTTCTTATTTATATTTTTTACTTTTGTGTATTCAGTTGTGTATTCAGTAAATTTTTGAATACACAAAAAACATAAAAAATCATGCAAGCGACTGCAAGGATATTTTTTCAGAAAGCACCAGCAAGAAGAACCGCTGAAGGACTCTGCCCGGTAAAACTGTGTATAACATTTAACAGGCAGAGGAGATATTACAGTCTTAAACCTGTAATCAGAAATGATAACTGGCTTTATCTCTCTGATGAGGATATTAAAAAAGTAACCGGGGCCAGTCCAAAGGGGACATACAGGGATATAGCAAACGAATACAGGCGGATAATAAAAGAAGCTGAGAATATTATTGACAGTCTGGAATTATTCAGCTTCGGACAGTTTGAGGAAAAATATTTCAATAAGCCTACAAGCTGGGATAATGTTTTTATAGCATTTGTCAACAAAATTCAACAATTGAAAACTGAAAAACGTTTCGGATATTCTGAAAGTTTTCAAAGCACCCTGAGGGCTGTAAAAGAATTTCATGAGGGCAAACCCCTGAATTATAACTGCAGGCAGAAAGTTGAAACAAGACTTAACGACTATTTATCCGGTAAACCTTTGCTGTGGCAGGATATAACACCAAAATGGTTAAAGAACTTTGAAACATGGCTGACAGCCCAGGGCAAAAGCCGGGCTTCTATAGGTATTTATATGAGAAACATCAGGACACTTTTTAATGAAGCAGTAAAACTTTACGAAATTAAAGCCCGGTATCCATTTGACCAATACAAGATAAAAACAGGTGAAGGTCGTAAAATTGCCTTAACACCCGAACAAGTAAGCCTTATTGCTAACTTTCAGACTGACGGCCCAAAAGAACAATTTGCAAGAGATATTTTTTTATTTAGCTTCCTTGCCTGTGGCATGAACCTTTCAGATGTGGTAAGGCTTAAGCAATCAAACATTGCAGACGGCGAAATAGTATTCATCAGAAAGAAAACGGAGTCAGAAGAAGCCAGAGGAGAGTTTATTCATGTGCCGGTAACTGACCGGATGAGGGAAATAATTGACAGGTACAAAAACAGGGCAATAGGTTATGACCCCTATTTATTCCCTGTGTTAAATCATGAAATGGATGAAGAGAGTCAGTTTAAAGCGATACGTCAATTTATTAAAGTTGTGAATAAACACATAAAACATCTAGCAAAGCGATGCGGAATTAATGAAAATGTTACAAGTTACACAGCCCGGCACAGCTGGGCAACTATTTCTAAAAATTCCGGTGCATCGGTTGAATTTATTAGTGAAATGTTAGGACATTCATCGGTGAATGTTACGAAAGCATATTTAAAAAGCTTTGACAGGGAACACAGGAAAATGCACGCAGAAAAGATAGAGGAATTAATTACACAAAAAGAAAAAGCAATAAAATAAAATTTTGCAATTCCACATTTTAGAATGGCGGGTGAAGTAATTTTAAACAAAGAACTTTGATGCAATCAGGAGAGTTGTCAATTTTCATAAACGGGAATAATAGAAATATGGATAATCATTGTAAAAATTACCTTAAAGCCAGAACGATAGCAATAATAAGCACTATTATAAATAGCAAAACTTATTAACAATTAAGTCATAATGGATTTTTAATGTCATTTAGGAATCAGTAGTTAGAGCGATTGTATTTATTTATAAAATGCTCTTTTTAACAGCATTTTAACTAAAAGTGTGAGTAACTTTTCCTGTATTTCCTTATTATCCAGTACTTTCGTTTGTATCTTTGCGAATAAACAACTATAAGCATCTATGAAATCATAATGCAGAATTTTTTTGTGGTTTTTAGTTTTAAAAGGTATGGTGAAAAAACTCACATATAACGACCTGCCGGAAGCAATTGAAGAATTGCACCATAAAATGGATGTATTATTGTCAATTATTCAAAAGCAAAAGGATAGACCGGAACTGATGACTCTTGACCAGTTAAGAGAATATTTACCCGAACATCCGGCCCGACAAACCATTTATGGCTGGATCAATAACCGACAAATCCCATATATTAAGCAGGGCAAAAGAGTTTATTTTAAACAACAGGATATTGAGGCATGGTTGAAAAATAACAGGCAATGGAAATAATAATTACAGACAATGACCGGATAAAAGTTTATGATGATCACTTTGCACTGATGGAATTGCAAAAAAGCAAAAGAGAAAAAGGAACTTATACCTGGGTTGAATACAGATGGTTTACCTCAATGAGAAGCTGTATATCCTTTTTAACACAAAAATGTCTTGGGGCGAAAAAGGGAGCCCTCAAACCGGCTGAATTTTTAAAGGAATATAACCGAATAATCCCGATAGCTATCGGGAATGAAATTGAAAACATTATCAAACTTTAAAATTTTATTCTTAGAAGTTCTCTTAAATATATTGATCTGAAAGATCTTATGATAAAAAATACATTTATCCACTTTCAGATTGTTAAATAACCCGGAAGATTTTATCAGGTGAAAATTACCAGATATCTAAACCAACAAATTTTCTTTTATACGAAAATGATGCCCAAAATCTAATTTGTTTCCTCCGGTCATCGGACAATCAATAGAAGATGAAGACCGCCGTCCACGGCTGAAGGCGGAGCTAGATGCTTGGTATGCATTACTGTAAGGCCTTAGCAGGGATGAACTCAGGTATATTCTTGATCCACAGGATGTGTATGGTAAGGAATTTCCCGGCGAAACATTTCGTGTACTAAAAGATAAGGAGATGTGCAAATACGGGGAGTATCGTACCCGGCGACTTGTTCTCGAAGCTTACGATCGCCTGGCACCTGCTTTTGATATGGAGGCGCACCTGAAAAGGATAAAAGAAGTGTGGGAAAAGTACCAGGAGAATCTGAGTGAAAAGAAGGGATACAGTATTAAAGAAGAGGATATGCCGATTGAAAAATTAGAGGAGAATGGAGAGGATTATGGGCAGGGTAGGTTGTTTGGAGTGAAAGAAGAATCAGATTGATATTTTATAAATCAATAAATGAGCCTGTTTAAATTTTTGTGTAAACGGGCAGCGTTTGGGATTAAAATATACTGCATCTATCACCAAAAATAATTATTAATTGGTTAATAACGGTACCCCAATCTCTGATAGGGTAAGTCCATTTTTTCTCCACGTTAGCAATAGCCAGATAAACGGCTTTTAAGGCAGCCTGGTCATCCGGGAAGACTGTTTTTGTTTTAGTATATTTACGGATACTGCTGTTAAGACTTTCGATGGCATTTGTGGTATAGATAATTCTACGTATCTCCATTGGATAATCGAAGTAAGCAGTGAGCTCATCCCAGTTATCTTTCCAGGATTTAATAGCATAAGCATATTTTCAGCCCCATTTTTCTGCGAAGTTTTCCAGGGCATCATAAGCCATATCCCTGTTAATTGCACCATAAACATTCTTTAAATCTGACAGAAAGTGTTTACGGTCTTTCCATACAACATATCTGATACTGTTACGGATTTGATGAACCACACACAGTTGAGTAACGGTATTTGGGAATACGGATTTGATAGCCTGTCTTATACCTGAGAGGTTGTCGGTGCATGCAATCAATATGTCCTTTACGCCTCTGGCTTTAATTTCAGTAAGGACATTAAGCCAGAATGAAGCGCTCTCGCTCTCACTGATCCACATCCCAAGCACTTCTTTCAGACCATTATGCTTAAGCCCGATCATCAGATAGATGGTTTTACCTGTTACTTTCCCGTTTTGCCTGACTTTTATCACAATACCATCCATCCAGACAACCACATAAACCGCATCCAGAGGCCTTTGCTGCCACTCTTTTATGTCCTCTATTATCGCACTGGTAATATTGGATATCGAACTCTCACTCACCTCAACACCATAAATGTCTTTTATAGTTTCTTCAATGTCCCTTGTTGTCATGCCTCTGGAATACATAGTAATGATGGCATGCTCAATTTTTGAAGACATTCTTTGATGTTTCGGTACTACAACAGGCTCAAATGTAGAGTTGCGGTCACGGGGTACCTCCAGCGGTATATCTCCCAGATTAGTCTTGAGTATTTTTTTACTGTAACCATTGCGACTGTTACCAGTGTTACGACCCGCAGGCTCATGCTTAGAGTAACCAGGATGCTCCTTTATCTCAGCTTTCAGAAGTGCCTCTACGCCTTTTTTATAAAGCGTCTGAAAGTAATCTTCAAATTCCTCCTGAGTCCTTATTTTCTTTAAGGCCTCTTCCGGAATCTTAAATAATTCATTTTCATTCTCATTCATAATGCTGCATTTTTAAAAGGTTAAAATTAATTTTTTCTTCCTAACCAACCGGACTTTGAGCTCGTTTTCCGGCTCCAGTCCGGTTGGCGTCCCAAATGCAGCTGCCTTTTCATTTACACAAAATTATGGACACTACCCAATAAATTATTGTCTTAACCCCCAATAAACTGGATAGATTTTTCAAAAGAGTTTAGTACTTCTCGTTTAATGTTTATTTCGTTTCCATTCATCAACCGATAAACAAAGTTAGCTATATCTTCGGATTGGTCAAAGTGTCTTCACAACCCAAAACTTCTGACAACCCCTCCGATACTTTTGTCGTCAGTAGGTTATCGGTTGACAATGACTAGTAGTATTCATTCCTAATCTGCATAGGAGTTTTTTCAGAATTCCGTGCTGCCGTTTATTATTGTAATGATTTACATAGGCTTAAAAATTTAATAAAACCTAATTTGTTTTTCAAATTATGTCCAGCTATTTTGGGGATTAATACATGCACTACAAAAGTGGAATATAAAAGACTTTATATTGACCATGTAATAAGGATTGAATTTCAAAAAGGATAATCTGAGCAAGAACGACCCAGGGCCACGTGTTGTATAAGTTTGAATTCCATAGACCCTATAAAATTTATCATGTTGAGAACACTTCCCAAATGCGATGTTAATAAGCTGTTAATAATCTGTTGATAATTATTGTCTGAAATCGGGTAACAAATCCTTCCTTATTTAAACGAAATAAAAAAGTCACCTGCAATCCCGTAAGGGTATTTTTAAAAAACATAGAAGTAACTTATTAAAAATGAATGTTATGAATAAGGCAAAAACAGGTCTTTCAGGATTGGTAATTATACTGTTATCGTTAACCTGCATTAATGCTCAAACGATAGAGTTTACTTACGATCCGGGAGGAAACAGAACCAGTCGTACACTTATTGTTGAGAAGATGATGCATGGAGAATCAAAATCAGGACTAATGAGTGAATCAGGCAGTGAAATAAAAGCAACTGATTTGGATAACAGGGAAATGACTGTAATTATTTACCCGAACCCCTCCAGGGGCCTCCTTAATATTGAAATAATTAACATGCCTTCAGAGGCAAAGAATGAACTGAGCATATATGATCTGAACGGGACGCGGTTACTTATAAAAAAGGATTTCGTTACGCCATCGGAAGTTGATATCAGCCGTTTCAGAGATGGGGTTTATATAATGAGGATAAAGATCAATAAGAGTGTTTCGGACTGGAAAATTATAAAGAGCAACTAACTTAATAACTGTATTAACCTAAATAAGGATTCCATGAAAAAGCCAAGTTTTTTATACATTTTATTTGTGTCAGGCTTTTTATGGTTAGCCGGCACAAATACCACAAATGGGCAGGAAGCCAAAATCCTCCCAAAACAGAGAACCACACCGGAAAGAGCAGCCGAAGGTCAAACAAAATGGATGATAAATTCATTGCACCTGGACCAGAAGTTATTTGAGGATATTTACAGGATAAACCTTAAGTACCAGATGATTAGTGATTCTGTTCATGTCACGGATGCTTTTATTACTGCCAAACAGGAAGCATATGTTCAATGTACCCAAAACAGGAACGAGGAATTGAAAAAAGTTATGCCTCCCGATGCGTTTGACAAACTCATGTCTTTGATGGAAGCTGAAAAAGAAAAAGCTGCTGCTTTCAGAGCATCAGTTCAGAAATAGTGTCTGATATATTGGCGGAATGTTCAATAAAGAGTTATTCATAACCATTAAGAACCGGTATGAAGAATGAGCACTAGAGAACATTTAAAAAATGCTTTCCTGTTAATTGCCATGTTGGCCGGATTAATTCTGATAAGCCAACCTGCTGCAAGCCAGTGCATTTTTTATATAAGCACAACTGATATAGAACTTCCAGGAAACGGAGGTTATGGTGACATTTATCTATCAACCGGAGGGTGTGAGAGTTATGAAGCTTATACCAATGATAGTTGGATATATGTATGGACAGATTATTATGAGCACATTGTAACTGTTTATGCAGATGCAAACCATGAAGGATATCGGCAGGGAACTGTAGTGATACACGATTACTGGACTGAAACAGATTATTATGTTACAGTATCCCAGGATGTTGGTTGTGAGCAATTGCCTGCACCAGATGAAATTTATGGTCCCTCTTCTATATGTTGTAGTACTGGTGCTACATATTATATTAATCCGGTTGAAGGAGCAACTTCCTATTCTTGGTATGTAGACGGAAATCCGGTTCCTGGATATTATGGTACATCTGCAATGATCAATTCTGGATGTGGGTCAGCGCAGGTTATTATTTCAGTTTGTGGCTATAATGAATGTGGAAGTGGTCTTCTAAGTACAAAGGAAATAAATATTAAATTTTCTCCTTCGGGTGGATCAATATCTAGCTCCCAAACAATTTGTTATAATACAGTACCCGAACTGATAATTAACATTGCTTCTGCTTCAGGAGGAGTTCCTCCTTATAGCTATCAGTGGCAAAGTTCAACGGACGGAGGTTTCACATGGAATAATATTCCCGGTGCTACATCTACCACTTATTCTCCACCAGCGTTAACAATTCCAACAAAATTTCGAAGAACAGTTACTGATGCGAATGGCTGTATGTCAGGAATATCAAATATTGTGACCATAGATTTTTATTCAACTTCTGTAAGTGGCGGTATAATTTCAGGTGACAATACCAGTTATGGTGGCTATTCAGGCCCTATTACCGGACTGCAGGATGCAAGCGGAGGTTCGGGTATTTATTCCTATGAATGGGAAAAGTCTGAAAACGGACAAAGTCAATGGACCAATACCGGATGCACTAATAAGGATTTTCCTTCAACTCCACAATCTGTAAATATGTATTACAGAAGAAAGGTAACTGACAATTTATGCGGTTATACTGCCTATTCAAATATTTTATTTAAAAAGGTCATATCATTTGCATCCTATTTATACGGTACTGAAATACCTGAACCGGAAACACGTATTATTAACACTAATCTTCATGTGGGATCAACCAATGGAAGTTTGAATGTTGATGCCGCAGGAGGTGCAACTTACAATATTAATATTGAATTACCCCCGGGAGTTAACGGACTATCTCCAGCACTATCACTTGTGTATTCAAGTCACAGCGGACCTGGGATAGCTGGTTATGGATGGAATATTTCAGGCCTATCATCAATTAAGAGAGGACCACAAAATTTTTATAACGATGGCTCTGCAAGGGGCGTTGAACTTGACAACAACGACAGATTCTATCTTGACGGCCAGAGACTGATAAACACTTCATCATATTACGGTGATCCATCTGCACAATATCAGACAGAACTGGATATTTTTACCCGTGTTACACCTCACAATGCTGGCGAAAACGGCCCGGAATGGTTTAAAGCTGAAACCAGCACAGGATTTATTTATGAATATGGAAATTCGGAGGAATCGAAGCAAAAGATAAATGGTTTCAATCCAATCATGGAATGGTATATTTCAAAAATATCGGATCTTTTTGGTAACCATATTGATTTCAGTTATTTAAGGGAAAATAATCTGGTATACCCTGCAGAAATTGTATATGGCCCAAACAAGATAACATTTTATTATAAGAGCCGATTTGATACTATCAGTTCATATTTTAAAGGTGTTAAAATAAAACAGAACCTGTTGCTTGAAAAAATCACAATACAGTACAATTCAAATATTATAAAAACATATGAATTTAAACATTCATACCAGGGATCAGATTACAATTCTTACTCATTACTTAATGAAGTTATTGAATACGGTACTGGGACCAACAGACTGAATTCAACTGTATTTTCTTATACTCTTCCTGAAAATGTGTCGTTTCAGCAAACAGAGTATAATCAGGATCATCAATATATTACATATAAATCAAAGTTGGTTGCAGGTGATTTTAACGGCGACGGTAAAAGCGATTTTTTCTGCATCCCAATCCCGGGCAGGGCAACGTGGACTGGTGTGAAAGTATGCTATGGAAACGGTAATGATAAGTTTAATTATATATGGAGTAATTCTAGTATTGTAATTGATTTAAATAAACTTAAAGATATTGAGGCAATTGATTTAAATGCTGATGGGATGGATGATATTTTATATGAAATATACGAGGAGTCACCTCCAACTACAAAATTTTTAGTAATGCTTTCTAACGGCTTTTCATTGTCTGATCCAGATGAATTCTTTGTCAGTTTTTCATCTGATCTTTATAAAACCTCAGGGTGGAAAGAGAGAGCAATTCATTTAAGAGGCAAAGATATAGAATTCAGTGGAAAAGATTTTAACGGTGACGGTATTAATGATGTATTTATATACAACGAATACGGAGACTGGACAATATCTTCTTTTGGAGGTGATAATGGGGTGCTATATCCTCCTGGTTATCGAAATGTTAAGACTTTAGGTTCTGGTAATATTTCAACATTAAGTAATCATATCATAACCAATGACTTCAACGGCGACGGAAAGGCAGATATCTGGAGTTTTGAGACAACCGGGCTTAATATATATTCATTGTCTGAAGGTTCATTAAGTGTTATTTATAACTCTGACTGGCCTACTAAAAACCATCATTTTATTCCGGGTGACTTTAACGGGGATGGAAAAGCGGACATGTTTTTATACGGATACAATACTTACGATTGGTCCGAATGGCAAATAAGACTATCCACAGGAACTGGTTTTAAGACGATATTTATTCCGCAAAAGAAAGCAAATCTGAAAGATGATCATGTTCGTGTTGGTGACTTCAACGGTGATGGCTGTACTGATATAATGGCATCAGGCAGCACATATGACAATGCCTATTTTTTTATCTCTAAAAACAAAGGTGCAAATCTGTATACCAGCATCCTTGTCAGGTACCCGACAGGAGCCCACAATTGTTATGTTGCTGATTTTAATGGTGATGGCAGAACGGATTTTATCTGTACAGATCTTGAAGGGGCTCCGTGGTGGGACGGGTATGTAGTTTATAGAACATCAGGCAATTCTTCCATTCTGATGGATAAAATATCGGATGGGCTTGGGGTACTTACAAAAATCAATTATGCAAGACTGTCTGAATACGGCACGGATATTTATCAGAAAGGATCAGGGGCAGTGTTTCCTGTAACAGATTTCCAGGGACCTTGGAGTGTTGTAAGCTCAATATTTACAGATAATGGCAAAGGTTCTTTTAATACACAAAACTACTATTATGAAGGTGCAAAAATACATCTGCAGGGGAAAGGATTTCTGGGTTTCGCCAAAATCAAAGCAATTGATTCAGCTACCGGTATTGAAAACGGAAATATAACAGGATATAATTCGACATATTTTTATCCTGAATCGATCTCTTCATATTCAAAGCTGAGTGGTTCCGATACTATTTCGGTTGTGAGAAATACATGGTCCAGGATTATTCTGGATGCTTCCAGAAAACGTATCTTCCCTTATATCCAGACATCGGTTAATACCGATAAGCTGACAGGCCATACTGTTACATCAAATTCCTCGTATGACAATTTTGGGAACCTTACACAGTCAGTTAAAACCTATAGCAACGGTATTACTGAAACGACAATCTCAAGTTACGAAAACATTGTATCATCTTCACAGTGGCTTCTTGGAAGGCCTTATACAACAACCCTCCAGTACACAGGAGGTGACACTACCATAAGCAGAACTTGCTCGAGAGTTTTCAGTACAGTCAATAATAATCTGTTGTCTGAAACATGGTTTGAGGGAACAAATTATCAGATAACAAAATCGTACGGGTATTATGCAAACGGTACTCTGCAATATGAAACCACTACAGCCAACAATGTCTCAAGAACAACCAGTTACACTTATGAATCTGATAATATCAGGGTTCATACCATTACCGACCCGCTTTCTCATTCAACAACCAGCACTTACGATAGTTACGGAAGATTATATACCCGACAGGATTATCTTGGTAATACTGTTACTTACCAATACGATGGTATGGGAAGACCTTATATAGTAAGCTCAACCGACGGCAACCAGACCACCACAACACTGTCATGGGAAAACCCGGCTTCCACACCATTAAATGCAAGATATTCCGTTACCGAGTTAGGAAATGACGGCTCCCAGAGTAAAAAATGGTTCGACAGGTTCGGGCGGGAAATAAGATCAGATGTAAAAGGATTCGATGGAAGGTTGATTATTACCGAAACGCGATACAACTATAAAGGCCAGGCTGATAGCATTTCAGAGCCTTATTATTCAGGAGACCAGGTTCTTTGGAATAGGTACCAGTATGACAGTTATGGAAGAAAGACCTGGTTGTACAGACCTTCGGGAAGAAATACCCAATGGCAATACAACGGTGCCACAGTTACTGAAACAACAGCAGGAAAAACATTTTCCAAAACTCTGGCACCTGACGGCACACTGGTCTCGGCAACAGATGCCGGAGGCACAATCACCTATACGTATTATCCCGATGGTAAACCAAGAACAATAATAGCACCCGGCAATATCATTACCAGGATGTATTATGATATTACCGGAAACCAGATTAAACTTGTTGACCCGAGTGCCGGAACGATAACTTACGGCTATAATGGGTTCGGTGAATTAACCTCGCAGGTAAATGCCCGAAATCAGGCAACATATATTTATTACAATCAGGATGGTACAATATCACAGAAAATTACTCCTGAGGGTACCATTACTTATTCCTATAACTCAAACAAACAGCTTACAGGCATCAGTTCTACCAATAATGTAAGCCGTTCATTTGTGTATGACAGCAAAGGCAGGCTTGCTTCAATTACCGAGACAATCCCGGGTTCCTCGGCCTTCACCACCTCATACACTTACGACGGACTTGGCAGGCTGTATACTATTACCCATCCATCGGGCATAACCGAAACCAACAACTATAACTCCAACGGTTACCTTAGTTCAATATCGACCGGCGGCGCCACCAGATGGACAATGACTGAAATGAATGCACGGGGACAGTTAACCGCCGGGCAATACGGCAACAACCTGACGGCATCGTTCGGTTTTGACACTTATGGTTTCCCGGTATCATTTATTACTGATACAATTCAGAATTTTTCTTATAACTTTAATCCTGTAACCGGCAACCTTAACTGGCGCCAGAACAACAAGCACCAGGGGCTTAAAGAAACCTTTAACTATGACAATTTAGACCGTCTCGATAACGTTTATAAAGGTACGGGAACACCTGTTATGACACTCGATATGGCATACGACAGCAACAGGGGCGGCATAACCTGGAAGAGCGATGTTGGCAAGCTTCTGTACGAATATCCCGGCAAGCCTTATGCCGTGAGCGGGATAGACACAGCGGGCGTGGGACTTGTTATCCCTGAATATGCCCAGGAAATAAGTTACACCTCGTTTGAGAGTGTAAGTACAATATCAGAAAATGATTATCTGGCTACGTTCACTTATAATTCAGATAATCAGAGAGCAAAGATGGTTGTTCAGCAAAATGGCAACACTATTTTAACCCGATGGTATCCGGGTGAAAGTTACATAAAAGAGACTGCGGGCGGAGTTACAAAGGAATACACCTTTATAGGAGGCGATGCCTACAGCGCGCCTGTGGTGGCAGTAACACAAAATGGTTCCACTGTTTACTACTACCTGCTGCGTGATTATCTGGGCAGCATAACGCATGTTGTTGATGCCACAAATAAAAATGTTGTTGCCGAATATAGTTATGATTCGTGGGGACGTATAAGAAATCCCTCGACATGGGAGAATTACACACCGGGGTCGGAGCCGGCGCCTTTCATTGCAGGCAGAGGCTTTACAGGGCACGAACATTTACCCTGGTTCAATTTTATAAATATGAATGGCCGGGTTTACGACCCATTGACAGGCCAGTTCCTCAGCCCCGATAACTATGTTCAGACCCCTGATTTTACGCAGAATTTTAACAGGTATGGGTATTGCCTTAATAACCCACTTAGGTATACTGACCCATCTGGAGAGTTCATCTGGATAATCCCAAATATTGGCTGGAGTAAAGAAGGGGGCTTAAGCATCGGGCTTTCTGTGGTTTTTGGTATTCCAGGAGCACTTAGCTATCAGATTGGGGGAGGATATAATTTTAAGTCAAATGAGGCTTATGGATATACAGGAGCAACCTTTGCTTTCAATACGATTTCTACATCATATTCCTCTGGTAGCGGATGGAGTGCTGGTTATACAGCCGGAGCCTCAATTTATTCAGGATTACCAATAAGCGCGAATTTCCTTACTGTCGGGGCTAATTACAATATCAGCCAGAATAGTTGGAGTGGAAATGTATCAGCATGGTCTGTTGATCAAAGTGGTTGGACTTTTAATCCCAGTGTATCAGCAATGATTTTCCCTGAGCAGACTACTAATTTCATTCGGAGAGGAAAATTTGTAAACAATGATAAGATGTTAAGTAATTTTGTTTCTGCTGGTGATTATCAGGGAGCTTTGGATTACTTTGGATTTGAGGGAACTTATGATTCTCAATCAAAAAAACTAGCATACATGGAAGGTGAAGGATCCTATTATGGGCGCACTACAAAATCCGGTGAAATCTTCTACGGTAATTATGCTTTCGGGTCTTATGATGATTTATTTGCAACCTATATAAAAGAAAGCTATCATAGAAATAAAGTGATAAGCGGAAATTCTTTCGAAACCCAGGAAGTTCCTAAAGGTGCCGAATACTTGTCAATCTATCCCGAAGAACGATTAGGTTTCATTCATGCATATAAAAATCAGGGATTATACTCAAGCAGTAGGATTAATTTTTTATCTCAAATATCCTTTTATCAATTGGGTTGTTTTAACTTATCCCCTAGCAATTACTATCAAGCGAAGTGGTGGCATACTATTTATAAGATTCCAAGGAGGTGGTAATGAGAAAAGCAGAATTTAGTTTTATCTTTCTATTATTTACTCTAATAAGTTTTTCACAGAATGAAAATCTTATTGAAGGTTTTTCTGTTGAATCAATGCCAGTTTTTGAAGGTAGATTAGAAAAATTTATCGAAAAACATATACAATACCCTATGTCAGCACTTAAAGATTCGATTGAGGGAAGAGTATTTGTTTCTTTCTGGGTTGATTCGTTGGGTAATACTTCAAAGCATACTTTAATATTGGGAATTAGAGAAGATTTAAACCAAGAAGCATTAAGAGTTGCTAAACTTATTAAATTTAGTAAGCCAGCGATGCAAAATGGGAAACCAGTTAAAGTAAAATATACTTTACCATTTGATTTTAATTTATCTAATATAAAAGGAAAAACAAGTTGCAATAAGCGTTCTTTGAAAAGAAGCCCGGGACCTGGTCATTGAAAAGTCGGGGCATGGTGTAAAAAGTGACTTTACTGGTATTCATATTGCCTGAATAACCCACTAATATATTTTGATCCCTCAGGTTATACATGGTTTAGCAACTTTGGCGATTGGCTTGGAAAAACCGGGAAGAAAGTATTTACAACAGTGGTCGCCATAGGAGTTGGTGTTGCTGTTGCCTTTATACCTGGTCTGGATGTTGTAGGAGTTGCATTTCTGGGAGGGATGTTTTCAGGTGCAACTGCAGGTGGACTTGGAGCAGCATTAAATGGAGGTGATGTATTTTCAGGAGCTGTAACAGGTGGAATATTCGGGGCGGTGACAGGATTAGCGACTTTAGGTGTCTCCAGTGCAATTGGATATGGATTGAATAATACATTCCCAGATTTTAACGGAGGAGGATGGAGGTTTTTTTCTGAAAATAAAGTTCTTCAGGGTTCCCTTGCCGATAAATTAGGTTTGCCGGTTGAACCACTTATAAACGGAGTTTCAAACCTCGGGTTGGTTTCAGCTTCAACAGGGGGACTAGTTTCATCCTTATCAGGTGTGACTTTTAGTACAAAACCTATATTTATTAGTTCAAAGCTTGAATATTACGGCAGATTAGTCGAATATAGAGATAATAGGCAGTATGTTTATGGTAAGTTAACATGGATTGATTCATTTTCAGATGGGTCTATTAAATACCGAAATGAATGGCAGGCAGTTTCTGGACCTTGGGGTAGTCCGGTTCCATGTGGAGTATATCCAATTCGAATTGGTGGTCTTGAAACTGGATTACCGGGTTATTGCAGAAATGGTGTAGATTTTTTCTTTAAAATTTTTGATAGTTTTGATATACATCCTGATCAGGAACCCTGGTTTGGAACGAGAGGATGTATTGGAATACAGGAATCTGCTTCAAAATTACTTGAATTCTATAGAAAGGTAAAAAGTTATATTAGACACCATGGTGTACTTCAATTGTATGTAAACTACTACTAATAATGAAAAAAAGAATAATTATTTTTTTTGTTTTTATTAATTTTCTATCCCTTTTAAATGCACAGGAAAAATGCAATCATAAGGAATTAATATTTAGTTTTCTCAATAAGGTAACGTCAGAACAATATAAATCTTCCCTTAACGATTTTGAGTTGTTTTTTGACATAAACTCGAAAGAACTAGAAATGGGTTTAAGATGGGATTACATTAAAAATCATCCAGGAACAAATCTTACATTTGACACAGACAGCATTAGTCTTGCCATCGAGAAATTTCTGGAAAATGAGACAGTGCGTCATCTAATTAAAATAAAAAACAGGGAGAACAGAGAATGGACTATAAAAGGTTCTTTTAATTACGGAAGCAAAACCATAATTTTCAGGGTAGGTTTAGAAGGTATAAAAGATATCATTCAAATACAAATGATAAATCATATTGATGAAGAAAGATGTGGCATAGTTGATATTATGGATTCGGATAATAATTCAATATTGTACCCGGCACAGAAAATTCAATGAATACAAAGGAGTATTATTATTTTGGAGGTGATGCCTACAGCGCGCCTGTGGTGGCAGTAACACAAAATGGTTCCACTGTTTACTACTACCTGCTGCGTGATTATCTGGGCAGCATAACGCATGTTGTTGATGCCACAAATAAAAATGTTGTTGCCGAATATAGTTATGATTCGTGGGGACGTATAAGAAATCCCTCGACATGGGAGAATTACACACCGGGGTCGGAGCCGGCGCCTTTCATTGCAGGCAGAGGCTTTACAGGGCACGAACATTTACCCTGGTTCAATTTTATAAATATGAATGGCCGGGTTTACGACCCATTGACAGGCCAGTTCCTCAGCCCCGATAACTATGTTCAGACCCCTGATTTTACGCAGAATTTTAACAGGTATGGGTATTGCTTGAATAATCCTCTGGTCTATTCTGATCCGGATGGGGAATTTATATGGATCATTCCTCATATTGGTTGGAGTAAAAAAGGTGGATTGAGTATTGGCATTTCAGTGGTTTTCGGTATACCAGGTGCAATTAGTTATCAAATTGGAGGGGGCTATAATTTTAAATCAAATGATTTATATGGATATGCCGGTGCAACCCTGGCTTTCAATACAGTATATACATCAGTTTCATCACAAAGCGGTTTTAGTGCAGGTTACACAGCAGGTGCTTCAATATTCTCAGGCTTTCCGGTTAGCACAAATTTCCTTACTATCAGCGTTAACTATAATATTAGCCATGATAGCTGGAGTGGTAATATATCAGCCTGGAATTTTGAAAATAAAAAGTGGATTTTTAATCCAGATTTTTCAATGATGATTTACCCCGAACAGACCACAAATTTTATAAGAAAAGGAAAGTTTATTAGTAATGATAAGATGTTAAAATATTTTGTTGATGCAGGTGATTATCAGGGAGCACTGGATTATTTTGGGTTTGAGGGTACTTATGATCCTTTGAATAAAAAAACTGCCGATCCCGCAGAAACAGATTTTAAAACTGGTAATATATTATACAATGAGAAAGCTTTTAGTGGTAACTTTGATAATTTATATATTATTGCTGAACATGAATTAAAACACCGGTGCAACATTCTGTCTGGAAAATACAAAGGTTTTAAACTTACCATGGAAATGAAAGCTTATGAAGAATATTCAACTTATGTATACAATTACAGAAGGCAAGGCCTTTACTTAAACATTGATAAAGAGGGTTTAGGTTGGCGTATAAATGCATATGGTACTTCAGCAGGAATAAACCCAAACATTATACTTAGATATCAATTCAATAAGCCATGGTGGCATTTTATTTACAGAATACCTCGAAAATGGTGAAAAATTTTATTATTATTTTATTGTTTTCTATTTCAATCTTTAGCAGTAAAGGCCAGAGGTTTTCTATTGAATCAGAAATAGATCTAAGTGTTAATTCTTCAAAAGATACGGTTTGTATTGGAGATTCTTTGATAATAATCCTGTCTTATGAAAATAAGACAAAAGCTGATATAATCTTTTTCCCAAATGCAATTATTGGCATAACCCATTATCATCCTGATAAATTTATTTCATACGATACCCCTCAAAGAATTATTTATAGGCTCAATAATGTATGTTCTAATGTTGAATATATAAATTTAAAACCCGAAGAAGTAATTACAAAAACTTATGGTATCATAGCTGATAGTAATTTTTTCTACGAAGGAGATAACATTGTGCTTGCTTTTTATCATTTTTATAATAAGCCTCTAAATAAGAAAAGACGAAGATTGGATAAAAGTCCACCTGTTCTTTCATTATGGTCTTCACCTGTGAAAATATATATTGAATTGAAAAAAACGAAATAATCCTGAAACACCTGTTATGACACTCGATATGGCATACGACAGCAACAGGGGAGGAATAACCTGGAAGAGCGATGTTGGGACGCTTCTGTACGATTATCCCGGCAAGCCGTATGCCGTGAGCGGGATAGACACAGCGGGTGTGGGACTTGTTATCCCTGAATATGCCCAGGAGATAAGTTACACCTCGTTTGAGAGTGTAAGTACAATATCAGAAAATGATTATCTGGCTACGTTCACTTATAATTCAGATAATCAGAGAACAAAGATGGTTGTTCAGCAAAATGGCAACTTTATAAATATGAATGGACGGGTTTACGATCCATTGCCAGGCCAGTTTCTGAGCCCCGACAACTATGTTCAGACCCCTGATTTCACGCAGAATTTTAAAAGGTATGGGTATTGCCTGAACAACCCTCTGATTTATACTGATCCTTCGGGAGAATTTATTTTTACCGCCTTAGCTGTTTTAACAGGTCAACTATGGGCTTTACCCATAACAATTGGAGCCGATTTTGGAGCCGTTACCGGTGGAATACGAGGCGCACAAGATCCTGATGTCGGTTTTTGAAAAGGCACTGCAAGAGGCGCATTAGTTGGTGGTGTTGTAGGTGGACTTTCTATGATTGGTGGTGCTGGTATGCCATTTGCAGCTAACCTCTTGTTGGGTACTGCCGAAGGAGCCATTACCGGGGGGCTTGATGCTGCACTTTGGGGTAATGATATAGGAAAAGGAATGTTATGGGGAGCCGCTGCTGGTGCTGTATTTACTACCCTTACCTCTGAGAATTTTAGTAATATGTTAAAAGGTGAAGGTTTCAATACCAATGAGAATGTTTTTGTATTAACCCCCTTTAAACTGGACTAATTTCCAAAGGTTTTAGAACTGATGATTCAAATATATTATTTTTGTTTACCTGATACAAGTCTTCAGGTGAGGAGCCAATTCCGGTTTCAGGATGTGGCTTCTCTCTGAAGAAAAATATTTCCCTGTTCCTCTTGTTTTTCTTTATTCCGACAGTGCCTGATTCCCAGAGTTTTAAAAATTCTTTTGGCGTATGACACAAAAGGCTTCTCATTACCCTTGTTTCATTATAAGCTTGAAAAAAACCTTTAAAAATTTCTCTGGCATGCTCGAGGTCCTGTAAGATGTTTCTTTTACAAACTAATCTTGTAACAGTACTGTGGAAGGACTCTATATGAGCATTCTGCTGTGGAGTTCCTGGCTGGATAAACTCATGAGCTACGCCAAGAGACTCCAGTATTCCAGCAAGAGTTTTAGCAATAATCTGGGGGCCATTATCCGTTCGGATCATAATTTTTATTTTTTGTTCCTCCCTGTATCTTTTAACATCAGGGTCATTTAAAAGATCATAAACCAATTCGGCGATATCTTTACTTTTCATTTTATACTGCAAATCCCATACAGGAGCATATCTGCAAAAAGTGCATAAAAAAGTTACCAGGAAAGCATTCCTGTTTTCTTCGTGTATATATACATATTTAATATCGGCCTCTATTGTTCTGAAGGGGCCTTCCAAAGGCGGAACAGAGTATCTAATAAATGTCTTATTCAGAGAGGTTGATTTCTTCGTCGGGGGATGCAAAAGATTATTCTCGTCCATTAACCTGTATACTTTTTTGTAATTAATCTTATATCCCTTCTGCCTTAATAAATCTGTCAATATCTGATACCCATAATCATGATATTCAGGATCTATAAGTTTCATAATTTCATCGACTACAACCCGATTGGACACTGGATTGCCCAGGTACAGAGTATGAGTGGAAGGTCGCTTCCCCTTACTCCTTCCATTGGGCTTGTAATAATAAGTGCTCTTCTTCATGCCGGCTATCCTTGTTACATCAGCTACTCTGATCCCTTTTGCCACATACCTGCAGATTACTTCTCTTTTTTCCCTGGCAGACCAAACTTTTTTTTTAGAAGCTCGTCTTTAAGCTTAGACTCAAGTTCCTTCTCAGCAAGAAGCTCTTTTAATATGCGGTTCTCCTTTTCAAGCCTCTTGATATGAGCATCCATGTTTTTACCGCGCCTATCCTCTAATCCCTCTATCCCAGATGCTTGATACTTGTTCACCCAATAATAATACAAGGTTTTAGATATGCCCCATTTGCGGCAGCCTGCAATAACCCCAAGACTCTGGATGTCTAATATGATCCGCTCTTTCTCTTGGGCCGTCCGTTTGTGAATTTGTTTTACCATCAACATAAAAGTACAATTTTAATTTTGTACTTTTAGTCTAGTTTTTTAGGGGGTCAAACCATTAAAATTTATTGTGATTAAAACATTCGCATCATCATGCATTTCCAATATAAAGAAGCATTTTTTCGAATCATTTTTCAGGTAGGTTTTAA
>ERZ795052.2509-NODE-2509-length-22104-cov-37.054288_pt1 | contig 22104 bp, 20 predicted proteins | sample MGYA00375136_ERZ795052 | MGnify/ENA primary metagenome ERZ795052 (study PRJEB30181, sample SAMN05720156) | activated sludge metagenome | isolation source: Anaerobic digester | place: Japan | collected 2015-05-26 ... | reverse complement strand
CCTAAATCAAACTGTTTTTTATCAAGAAGCTCTTCATCGAAATTTCCCAAAAAGGTAACAGCAATACTTTTAAAATTAATATTGTTATCTCCTGAATGGAAACATGGATATTCAATTGAATTTCCATTAAAAACTCTTAGATCTTTTGATATTCCGAAATGATAATCTGCAATATACCATGGAAACTTTTCTTTATACTTAATTTGATGAAATTTCTTGATATTCTCCCAGACAAGAAATGAATTTTCATTACTGTTTTTTATACCTGTATGATGAATAACAATATACTCTTTTTCAAGTAACTCTATCAAATTTCTCTCATCTCCTTAATTTTTTTAACTTATTTATGAATCATCCAACCTTATCATCTCTCTTGTCTTATAATGAGATGATTCACTTATAAATAAGTTTTTTATCTGTTTCATTAAAAACTTTAATAAGTATTCTGTAAATAACTTTCTTATCTTTCACAAAAAAAATTCCTTCTTTTATATATAAATTACTTTATATATTATAACAATAACTATTAATTTGTCAAGAAAATTGTTGAGAGATCTCTGAAAAAGTCATCCAAACTCTCATTCCTACTGAAGCAGCAATCCATATTATCAATGAAAACAATAGATTCGCGTCTACACGGGAATGACAATGAATAGTTATTGCTGCTTCCGCTGGAATCTATATTATCAATGGAAATACTGGATTTCTGTTTTCCCTGTCTTCGCGAGGACAAGAATGACAAAACAGAGGATTTTTCAGCAATTTTGTTAAAAAAATTTAATAGTATAATATATAGTCAAATGTTAGGAGGTGAGAATGAACATTAGATAAAGATTCCAATAAACTAAGAGAAGATTTAGATTTAAGTTAGGAAGGGTTTGGTGAAAAACTTGAAGTTATCAGACAAGCAATTTTCAGATTCAAAAAGGTTAAGGTAACTCAAAATTAAATCTAAAAACATCAGGTACATTTAATATTACAATAACTTATTTTTAGATGAGGACACTTTGGCTATAACTTCAAATGAAAAATTCTATTTATTATCAATGATAAAATCATTTGATGAAAGTGAAAGAAAAAAAATTTAGACTTTCTATATAAATTAAAAGTAATCCCTATAAAAAAGATGCTCATCTTAGGATATGTAAAAGAGGAACAACCTCTTATTGTTAACCCAGAAAGTGAACCAATAAAATATCTTGAACTACCTTATGAAGAAACAAAAAATGCTGAATATGCATTAATTTTTAAAGGTGTTACTATAAATGATAAAGGAATACTTGAAAATGATTATATTCTTTTAAATGAAAAGCTCCAAGTTGAAAATAGAGATTTGGTTGTTGCAATAATCAATGGTGAAGCAACTTTTAAGATTTTTGTCATTGAAGGGGAAAGAAAAATTCTAAAACCAGCGAATCGTGATTATAAAGAGATTGAATTAAAAGAAGGAGATGATATAAAATTAATTAAAGTTGTAAAAGTTGGAGATAAATTTGGAAACTATACCTCTATTATTAGTTATTTTATCTGCACTAATACATAGTTTGTGGAACTTTTTTTTCAAGAAAAGTAAAGATAGTTCAATTTTTATTTTTTGGGCAAAGATTTTTGAAATTATCTTCTATCTTCCTGTTGTTGTTTTTCTTTTAATAGAACAGGGTTTAAATTATAAAGGTTTAATTCCTATTTTTTTAAGTGGAACAATTCATTTCTTTTATTGGTTTTTCTTATCTTCTGGGTATAATATATCTGATCTTTCTCTTGTTTATCCAATTTCAAGATCTTCTCCTTTATTAACACTATTTTTCTCTTTTTTGTTCTTTGATGAAAGAGTTACATTTTTAGGTTTTATAGGAATTTTACTGATTTTATTAGGAATATATTTCATTTCGATTAACAGTTTTAATTTAAAAAATTTTTTAACTGTTTTTGATAGAAATAATAAAGGACTTATATTTGCATTTTTAACATTAATTACTGTTACATCATATTCACTTGTAGATAAAATTGGTGCAAATTATGTAAATCCTGTTGTATATGTTTATTTTATTGAACTCATTTCTTTAATCCCTTTCACTATTTTTATCCTTTTAAATAAGAAAAAAGATGATTTATTTGAAATTTTAAAAAAAGATAAAATAAATATTGTCTTTACATCAATTGCAATTATATTATCTTATTCATTAATAATATTTGTTATGAGAATTTCCAAATTGAGTTATGTTGTATCAATTAGAGAAGTTGGAATAGTATTTGGTGTTTTATTAGGGATAATATTCCTTAAAGAAAAGTATGGATTGATTAGGATAACATCATCAATTATAATATTTATAGGTATATTATTAATATCCCTCTTCGGATAATCTCCTTTAAATAGAAGTTACAATTTTATATTTAAGTTTTTTAAAAATTTAATAAGCATCCATCAATCATTATTTAATATAATAGGAAAGTTATTATTTGTATATAATTTAATAAATTTTTAAATAAAAGAGATAAAATTAATTTTTTATTTCATAAGCTCAATTTATTTATTTCATAATTTTGATGGAGGTGGTGTATAGATTTTCTTTCCCTTAATCTCCTTAAATGTAATAAGAGGGGGGTTATCAATTGGACAAACAAAGGAGCATATCATACAACTATAACATTTCTCTTCGTCAGGTATTGGTCTTCTTTTTTTAGAATCCCACTCTATACATTGACCTCCTGCATCCTGACAGGCTATATAACATACTCCACACCCAATACATCTGTCAAGATCGAATTGTGCAGCACCTTGTCTTGATAAATCAAAATCTTTTGTTTCATAAAAATTCGGTAATGCCTTTCCAACAATATCTTCAACTTTATTAAAACCTTTATCTTCCATATAAAATGACAATCCCTCGACTAAATCTTCGGCTAATCTGTGTCCATATTTAACAATACTTGTAGTCATTTGAACAAGAGAAGCTCCACCGAGTAGAAATTCAACAGCATCAACCCATGTTTCTATACCACCACAACCAGCAAGAGGTAACCCTAATTCCTCTTTTTTTGCAAGCTCAACAATACATTTTAGAGCTATTGGTTTAATTCCAGGTCCTGAATACCCACTTAAAGCTCCTTTTCCGAAAATATTTGGACAAGGCACAAAATTATTAATATCAATATTAGTTATTGCTCTTACTGTATTAACAGCAGTAATACCATCAGCTCCAGCCTCTTTAGCATACATAGCAGGTTCTGTTATATCAGTAACATTTGATGTTAATTTAGCAAAAACTGGAATCTTAACATTTCTTTTGACTATATCAGTAAAATCTCCAACGAGTTTAAATGCCTGACCCACTTTCATCCCAGAACCTTCAACAGACATATGAGGACAGGAAAAATTCAATTCAAGCATGTCAGCTCCAGCATCTTCAAAAACCTGTGCAAGATATTTCCACTCCTCTTTATTAAAACCCATAATATTAACCATAACTGGATTGTTTGGATAATGTTTTTTCAACCATTTTACGTCCTGAATGTTATCTTCAAGGGGTCTATCTGTAGTCTGTTCTACATTTTGAAGACCAACTAATTTTTTACTTCCTAAATTATAGGAATGCATCCTTGGAGCTGGATTTATTATTTCAACTGATGGACCTCCAATACCCTTAAAAGATACACCTCCAAATCCAGCATCAAAAGCTCTCGCTACCATCTCAGCAGTATTACTTACAACTGATGAAGATAACAAAAATGGATTTGGAAATTTTACTCCACATACTGTTATACTTAAATCTTTCATATATATTTCCTCCTACTTTATTTATTTATTTAAATAATTTATTATTGATTTTGCTCCTCTTTTTCCATCTCTAACTGCATTAACAGCAAGACTCGGCCCACTTACAATTTCTCCACCTGCAAATATCCCTTTAACTGAAGTTTCTAAACTTTCTTTATCAACTTTAATGTATCCTTTATCATCAAATGTTACTGAAGGTAAAAGTTCTTTAATCTTAGGATCAACCCCTGATCCAATCGCAAATATAACAAAATCAACATTAAATGAAAATTCTGAATTTGGTATATCTTTTATATTAGAGGGAGAAAAATCTCCTTTTTTTAATAATTTAACTTCATTTCCTTTTACGCCAATAACTTTACCATCTTTTGTTGTAATTTCTTTAATTTGACTTTGAGGTTTGATTATAACATAATGGTCTATGGCTTTATGTAAATCTGCCTTATCAGCAGGTAAATCTTCCATTGATTCAAGAGATATACAATAAACATTATTAGCATTAAGAAGTTTGCATGTCGTTGCAACATCCATTGCAACAGAACCCCCTCCGATAATTGCTACATTTTTATTTTTAATTTTATTTGCAATTTCATCAACTTTATCACTATTTATTTGCCACAAGAAATCTTGATAGGTAAGAACATCTTTAGAATCTGAACCAGGGATTTTCAATCTATATGCATTGGTTAAACCTGCTGATACAAAAATAGCCTTAAAACTATCTTTTAATAGATTTTCAATTGAACCTTTATCTTTAAATTCATAATTTGTTTTTACTTTAACTCCTAAATTCAAAACATCTTCTATTTCTCTGTCTAAAAAATCATCATTCAATTTAAAAGGGGGTATTCCATATCTTAAAATTCCACCTAATTTTTCATTTTTCTCAAAAATAGTGACATTGTAACCTTTTTTAGCAAGTTCAGCTGCACAGGTTAATCCAGCTGGTCCAGAGCCAATAACTGCGACATCGACATTTTTATCTTTCTCTTTATTAATTGGGTTGAAACCTATATCCCATCCATATTCAACAAGAAATCTTTGAAGCTTTCCAATGTTTATTACTCTATCAATTCCACTTGCAAGACATTTCTCTTCACATAATTTATCAACTGGACAAACAAGCCCACAGATGCCGCCAAGAATATTGTTTTCTTTAATAACCTTAAATGCTCCTTTTAAATTTCTCAGTCTCAATTTTTTTATAAATCTACCCGGCTCTACCTCTGCTGGACAGCCCTGACTACATAATGGATCATAGCAGAGTAGACATCTGTCAGCTTCAACTATTGCTTGGCTTAAAGTGTAAGGTTTTTCAATTTGAAAATACTCATCTTTTTTAGATTCAACCTTTTCTCCCTCTTGTTTCATATTTCACCTCAATTTTTAATAAGATATAAAAATATAATAACATTTAATTTTTAAAATTTATTCTATTTTGTTATCTTTATATGCTATAGCAAATTTTTCTAAAAATCTATTGAATTTCACTCTCTCCCATTTCGAGAAAGAGGAATAGGAAAGGATACATGAATTAGAATTTAAATTTAGTGATTCTATAATATCATTATGTTTAAATCTTATATCTGAATTGATACCTAAACTGTGGGATATCTTATCGAATCTAATATAGTTTCTTATGAAAATATCAAGAATTTCTCTTTCATTTTCTTTAATGTTGAGATAAAAATTTATAATAAAATTCAATTTTGCTTTGTCAATGTTGTCTAAAAATTTCGAAATTAAATTTCTTCTTCCCTTAATAAAGGTTGGAGGATTTAAAATATATGAGATGAACCTTTTTGTTTCATATTTTTTCTGAGTAAAATTAATAAAGATATCAAAATCATTATCAATAAGATATATAATCCTTTTTAAAACATCTTTTTTTATTAAATATTTATATAAATTTCTTCTATTAAAAAGAGCCATATAAGTTGAAACAATCAATTTATTTCTTTCAATTTTGCTTTTCTCTTTCAAATATTCAACTGAATTCTTAAAATTTTGATCAATTCTAATCTTAATAATTTCAGAAAATATTTCATTTGGAATGTTATTATCAATATCTATATTTAACCCATTAATCAATTTTCTTATTGTATCTCCTCTAATATTTTTTGTTTTTCCATTTAAAATATTATTCAATTTATTTCTTGAAATTTTTGTTAATTTTGATGTCTTATTTATATTTTTTATCTGCTTTTTCAAGTAATTTCTCAATTTTAAACTGTTTTTGTAAAGATTTTTGTTAAAATTTACATCAAATTTTTTAATCTCATTCAATAAATTGCTATATTTACTTTTTACAAAATCATCATCTTTATAAATGTCTATTATTTCACTTGTTTCAAATATCTTGTAATAATTTAATTTTTTTTCAATATTAAAAATTGTATCTAAAATATAAAAATAGATTTTTGGATCTTCGAAATAGTAGCTCAGATAATAAATCCCTTTTTCTGCATAATAAAGAGATTTAAAAGGTTTTTCATTAATTAAATACCATGAAATATCATTATAACAGGTAATAATACCAGATGGATGTGGAATTTTCGTTGCGATTTGCAAGCCTTTTTGATAATAGGATACACCTTTTTCTATTCTACCCTCTTTTATCTCTTTTCTTGCTTTCCCAATTAAGAGAAAAAGTTTTGTAGAAGGAGAAATTTCCTTATCTTTACTCCAGAATCTTGATTTTGGTAAATTTAGATCTTCGTTCATAAATGAATAATTAATCAAAAATTGATTTGTAATTTTTCTCACTGATGGTGGAATTTTTTTATATTCTTTCCTTATTTTGTTATATAAAATTTTAAAGTTCACTGTGTCTTTAAGATAAAATAGAATTATAAATTTATTAGATAATAATAAATAATAGAGAGATTTATTTTCTTTACACTTTTTTAAACCACAATTTACCTCTTTTAAAGCTTTCTCATATTCTCTATTCCATATATTTTCTAATGATTTTAAATAATTTTTATAACAAACATCTATTTTATTATCTAATAAGTAGTTCAAAACTGGTTTAGAGTATGAGCCCAAATCAAAAATTTTTTTAGTTAATACAGGCAATTTAATATTCATCTCTTTAAAAATATTATATCATATTATATGTACCCTTATAATTAAAATTTTAAAAATTTTTATAAATAGAAAAAATTATGTCAAAAAAATTCAGTCATAATAATAGTTTTTAGAGGTAAAAAATTTGACAATCACTTGATAAATTTTATTCTTAAAAAAAGGAGGATTAGAATGAAAAAACTCATAACTTTGATTTTAGTGATTTTAGCATTAGTAATGTTTGTAAAGGTATCAGTTTTTGCAGATCCATCTGATACTGGAGGTTCTGTACTTTCAGTTAGAATAGAATCACAGGAATAATAAGATAGCAGAAGGTAAAAATTCTTATTTAATGTAAATCTATATCATAATAATATTTTTTAATAATTAAAAGGAGATTATTATAGAAAAAGATTTTATTAATATTAACGATTTCAAAAAAAGAAAATTAATCAAAAATTATAAATTTGATTTTGTGAATTATTATAAATCTATTTATAATAATTCACCTATTCCTTATGCTCTAAATAAAATCATCTTAGATAAAGATGAAAATCCAGTTGATTTTGTATTTATTGATGTAAATAAATCCTTTGAGAAATTAATAAATTTGAAGAGAGAGAATATAGTTGGGAAATTTGGAAAGGATATTTTTCCAAATATTGATAAAAAAGTTATAGAAGAATATGGTTCTGTTGCGTTAAATAGAAAAAGTGATTCATTTAAATTTTACTCTTTTGATTTAAAAAAGCATTTTTTAGTAAATGCTTTTAGTTCAGAAAAAAACTATTTTATAGTTTTATTTGAAGATATAACCGATTCAATAGAAAAGGAAACAAGATTAAATAAACTTTTAAACTATCAGTTAATAGTTCGCAAAATTAATTATTTAATAAATTATTGTAAAGATGAAAAAGAGTTTTATAAAAAGGTATGTGATGAAATTATTAAGATAGATGGAATAATTTTTGCTTGGATAGGTTTAAAAAGTAAAGATTATATAGTAAGGCCAGTTTCCTATAGTGGGATTTTAAGTGATTATTTGAAGAGCATAGAAATAAAATGGGACGATTCACCTTTAGGTTCAGGTCCCACTGGAAAAGCGATTAAAGATAGTGAAAATATAATAATAAATAATATCTCTATTGATGAAAGCTTCAATCCATGGAAAGAAAAAGCTTCCTTATATGGAATAAAATCGATATCAGCATTTCCAATCACTTATGAAGAAGAAGTTATTGGAGCATTAACTGTTCATTCTGATAAAGAAAATTATTTTAATAAAGACATTGTTAATGTTTTAAATGAAGTTAGTAATGATATTGGAATAGGTATAAGAAAATTTATAGATAAGAAGAAAATTATTGATAAAACAAAAGAACTTGAGGATAGTATTGATAATATGTTATCATCATTCTCCAAAATAATATCATTAAAAGAGCCATATACTGGAAACCATTCATTAAGAGCGTCGAAACTTGCATTACTAATTGGAAATGAGATGCAGCTAACTGAAGATAGATTGTTAGCTTTAAAATTTGCTTCATTTTTACATGATTTAGGAAAAATATTTATTCCATCAGAAATATTAAATAAATATGGAAAATTAACTCCTCATGAATTTAATTTAGTTAAAGAACATGTGATAAAAAGTTATGAAATAGTTAAAGATATAAAATTTCCATATCCAACTCACGAAATAATTTTACAACATCACGAGAGAATTGATGGATCAGGTTATCCAAATGGTTTAAAAGGAGATGAAATATTGTTAGAAGCGAAAATTCTTGCTGTGGCAGATGTTGTTGATGCTATGATATCAAATAGACCTTATAGATCAAAGCTCTCATTAGAAGAAGTTTCAGAAGAGTTAATAAAAAATAAAAATATAAAATACGATGAGAGGGTTGTCGAAGCAACCCTCAAGATATTAAAAAATTTGAGTTGAATAATATTACTTAGATAGTTTAATTATAAATTGAACTCTACCCTCTGAATTAATAGGTTTTCCAACAAAAGTATCAATAGAATCTGTAAGCTTTTTCTTTTCAAGAATTTCTTTTCTACTTTTTTCATATTCATCTTTTCCTATTTCAACTCCTTCTTTCATTTTTGAGATGGAATCAACTGTAAAATTTAATCCAGGAAAATCTTTATTCAAAACTTTACCACCAGAAGATAGAATTTTTAAAGTTCCTAATAATTGGGAAAAACTACTTTTTAATTCATCATTTAAACTTGAAATTACTAATGAAAGAGTTTTTACTCCTTCTTTTAAACTATTTGAGAGATCGTTAAGGCCATAGACTTTTTGACCATTCATCTCTCCTCCATTGGCAATTAAATTTAAATTTTTCTTTAATTCAATATTTATATCTGCAATTTGTGATATAGGATTTAAAGCCTCTTTAAATAAATTTAAAGAGATTAAAATCATCTCATTTCCATCTCTTATCTTTTGCAAGGTATCTTTTAGTTGAGGGATAGATAAAATTGTTGTTCCATCAGGAAGAGTTCCGCCATCAATCAAAACTTTTATTAGATACTCTTCGTTTTTCAAATTTTCTAAAAGTTTTGCTTTTAAAGAAGGGTCTAAATTAGTTAAAATATCTTGATTCATCTTATTAATGTTTCCAATATCTTTAATAATTTTTGTATATACATCCAAAATTTGAATTAAATTCGAAAGATTTGAATTTGAAACTTGAAGGGAACTTATTATAGGATCGAGATTCGATGGAATACTTTTTAAAAGTTTCAATTTTTCTTCATCAATATTATTTGATATCATAAGTAACGAATCTCTATGGGCATCAATTCCTAATGATATTAAATTTAAATTTTCTATGCCTTCTTTTAATTTATTTAAATCCATCTTTGATAAATTTGTTTCACTATTTTTTATCAACTCATCAAGAAAATCTTTTTGAATTTTCGTTAAATTCGCTAAACCATCTAATCCATTATACAACTCATCGAAAACTTTAATTGATGGAATCTCAACAGATGGATATGTCGGTGAGATAGAAATCATTAATTCAGGAATATCAATTTTATCACTCTCAAATTCAAAATATGAACTCCCTTCACTATCAAGTATTGTTATAAGATTTATCAAATATTTTAATCCAGAAATTACTGGCTTTGTATCTCCACTTAAACTTATATCTTTAACACTCTCTACATCTATTGATGTTGAAATGGTCATAAGAAGAGGAACAATTTTTGAATCTTTTATCATTTTGCTTTTTCCACTTATCTCTACTCTTAATTTTCCATCTTTTCCAGTTATGTTTTCTAATTTCTCCTCTTTTCCGTTAAGATAATATTTTACACTAATTTCGAAAGGAAGCTCTTTAATATAATTTCCTCTGTAGTATGTATCTTGAATTCCACTGCTTTCCCCTTTTACTATTGCATAGTTATCTTTTATTTCGATCTCTCCATCTCCATAAATCTTTTTTACATCAACAAGATCATCAATCGGATCTTTAATCTCATAACTCCCACTTCCTCTCACTCTAATCCAATCAACAACTATCTTATCTTTAAAATTTCCATATAGATCACTCAAAACATAGACTGTTTCATTGTCATAAACTTTAGTCTGTGAATATATAGAAAAAAGTGGAATAAATAATAGTGTTAAAATTGTGGCTAATATAATTGTTTTTTTCATATTAAACCTCCTTTTTATTCCATCCTATAGATAATAATTTAATTAATTTATCAAAAACCTTTATAACACTTGGTAAAAATATTAATGTAACTATTGAACTTATAAAAGCACCTCTTGCTAAACTTCCCATAGTAAGGTTTACAAGTTTAATTTCACTCATAAGAGCAGATGGAAGAGTCATTAATATCATTGTTCCAGCACTTGTTAAAATTGAGTGAGAACTCCATTTGACTGACTCTGATGCTGCCTCAGCTGGATTCAATCCCTCTTTTCTTTCCTCTTGATATCTTGATAAAATTAGAATAGAGTAATCAATTGTTGCTCCAAGTTGAATTGTATTTAGAAGAGCTGGTATAAAAAATGGAGTTTTTAAATTGATCAATAAATAATAAGCAATGTTTATCCAGATAGCGCTTTTTATAACAATTATTAAAATAAATGGTGAAAAGATAGATAAAAATCCTAAAGCAACAATTAATAAAATTAGATAAAATGAAATATTTGAAGTCTTATTATAATCATTTTCTGCAATCTCACCCAAATCACTAAGTAAAATTGATTCTCCTGTAAAATAAAATTCTCCTTTCATATTCTCATTAATAAAATCCTTCAATTGTTCTCTCAACTCTATTCCCTTTTCTTCATTTGGTGAATATTTTGAATAAATAAAACAAACCTCATAATTTTCTCCTATAAATTTATTCTTCACATCTTCTGGCAAAAATTCTATTGGAATTGTTGGGTCTAAAATTGTTGAATAATGTAGTACATCTTGAACTCCCTCCATCTCTTTTATCTTTTTTATTGTATTAAGAAAACCTTCATTTCCCTTTTTTGAAATTAAATAGAAACTATCTGTTTCACCATATACATCTCTTAATGTTTCAAGAGTTTTAATTGATTCAAGATTATCAGGCAAAAATGGCGTAACATCATAAGCTAACTCAACTTTTTTTGACCCAAAGTAAGAGGTGATCGAGATTATTATGAAAATTATCAAAAATATATTAGAATATTTTGAAATATATTTTCCAATGTTTCCCAGGCTTAAAGGAATAACGCCATGCTCTTTACCTACAACGATTTTATCAAAAATTAGAAGAAGAGATGGAAGGAACAAAAATGAACTGAGCATAGAAATGGCTACACCTCTTGTTAATATCCAACCTGCTTGGTTGAATAAAGAGAGTCTGCCAAATGTTAGAGCGAAAAAACCTCCTATTGTTGTCAATCCACTTAAAAGGATAGGCATAAATATTTTTATTAGAGCATCCTCCATTGCCAATTCTTTATCCAATTTTCCTCTACCTTCAATATATCTATGATATAAAAAAAGAGAATAATCAAGAGTAACTGCAAGTTGAAGAACAGATACGATAACATTTACCAAAAAATAGACTTCTGTTTTTGTTATAGATGTTATTGCAACGTTTATAATTACACCTGAAATCATTGATATAATTATAAAAATTGGGCCCCAGATTCTTGGAAAAGTTAAAATAAGGAAAATTAAAACCAATAAAACACCAATTAAAAAATATTTCTCAACAGAGCCTGCAAAATGATCTGCAAGCTCATTTGATATGACATCATTACCCGTTAGAGATGCTCCTTCAGGAAGCATTGATTTTATTGACTCTATCTCCTTATTATATGTTTCATTTGCATTCAATATGACAACTATTCTAAAATAACCATCTTTAAACCAATCCGAGGTCCCTTTATCCCAAAGTTCAACAGGAATAGATATGTCTTGATAATCTTTTATATAAGTAATTGAATTTATAAAAGGTAAGGTTTTTAAATTATTTACTAAAGATTCAACAAGATATGGATCATCAGTTTTATATAAAATTATTAACTCCGCACCATGAGATAGCTCTTTATTTAATATATTCATTCCTTTTATAGATTCGATATCATTCGGGAGTAATTCATAAATATCATAGGTGACTTTTAATTTTGGAATGAAATAGAGGGAAATGGCGATTAAAATAAGAAAAACAATAAAAATTGGAACTCTTGCTTTTACAACAAACTTAGAAAACTTTTTCATCTACCACCTCCTAATCCGGACCATAACTTCTTACTTAGATCTAAAGTATCAATCTCATTACAATTAAAAATCATTTTTCTCCATAAAGAAATCAAAATCCCCCAAAGAATTAAAACATCATTTTCATCGTAACTATTTTTTAAAAATATTAAAAAATCTTGAAGTTTTTTATTAATTTTTTCAAGCAAAGATTCTCTCATTTTTTCTCTTATTTTTTTTGGAGCAAAATTCACATCTCTTAAAATAGTTAAAATTGATGGAGCAAATTCATTTACAAGTGAAATGTTTAAATCGAAAAAATTATTTAAAGTTTCTATAGGATCATTCATCCTATTTTTTGTAATTTCATAAAATCTTTCATCAATTTTATCAATTAGATTTTCAATTATTTTCTCTAAGAGTTCCTCTTTTGTTTTAAAATATGTATAAAAACTTCCTTTAGATATATTAGCATGTTTAGTTATCTCATCTATAGTTGTCTCATTAAATCCCCTATTTAAAAAAAGGTCTAAAGATACATTAATTATTCTATCTCTTTTATTGACTGACCAGTTAGTCATAATTTAAATTATATCAATATAATCAATTTTTTCAACATATATTTTTGTTATAATTTATCCGTGATAAAAAGAGGTTGCTTAAGAGAAATTGAAAAGCTTAACTAAAAACATTAGAAATGCTTTAATTCTTAGTTTAATTGTAATTTTAACAATTTTTTTAATAACCATATATAAAAATGGTATCAATTCTATTAAATTCGATTTAAATTATAACTATATTTTAATTTTAATTGCAGTAGTAATATTTTTATGGGTTATTGAAGCTTTAAGATTAAAAATCATCTTAAATACCTTTGATTATCAAATACCTTTTTTATCTTTAATCTATATTCACCTTGTTTCACTTTTCTTTTCTGCAATAACTCCATTTGGTTTTGGAGGTTTTGCAATGAAAGTATATTTAATTTCAAAAAGAAAAAGTTATGATGTTGGAGGAGCAAGTGCTTTAATAACAATAATTTATGTGATTAACATTATTTTCACTATAATAATCTCTATTTTTTCAGTAATTTTTTTAAGAAGGTCTGATTTAATGAAAATGTTTTATGGAAGATTGATAAGTTCAATAGTTATTTTTATTTTAATACTATCACTTCTTGTATTCTTTTTAATAATAAATCATGAAACGATAAGAAATATATCAATTAAAATACTGAATCTCTTTAAAAAATTGAGTGAAGAAAAAAAAGAAAAGATTCTAAACACAATAAATAAAAATTATGAAAGATATAAAAACACAATATTATCAATGGGTAAACTTAAATGGAAACTAATTTTTCTTTTCCTTTTAACAATCTTATATTGGGTAACACTTTTATCAATTTCACCTATTCTTATACTCTCATTGAATATAAAAACATCTTTTTTAAACGCATCAATTCTTCAATTTATCTATCATTTTTTTGTTGGATGGGCATTTACCCCAGGCGGCAGTGGAATATCAGAGGCTATCTATTCTTCTCTTTTTCTAAATTTAGTTGGATTATCAAATTTAACTGTTTTAACATTTTTATTCAAGTTTTTTACTTATTTTATCTACATTTTAATTGGTGGAGTTTTATCTATAAATGAGATTAAAGAAATTGGAGATATAAATAAAATATATGATCAGTAAGCCTTATATTTACAAAATAGAGAAATTAAGAAAGGAAGAAGAAAAGTTATTAAAAAAACTCAAGATAGAAAAATTGAAAAAAGAGCCTGAAGTAATTGTTTTTTTAGATTCATCATATTTCAATGAAAATATAATTTCCTGTTTTTTATTTTACTCTTATAAAAATAGAGAGGTCTTAAAGAAAAAATTTATCCTTTCAAAAATAGATTTTCCTTATATACCTACATATCTTTCTTTAAGAGAAGGACCAAATTATATCAAAGGTTTAAAAAATGAAGAATATGATTTAATGATTATTGATGGACAGGGTATTGCTCACCCAAGAAAGATGGGTATCGCAACATATCTTGGCATTAAATTAAATAAACCATCAATTGGTGTTGCAAAAAATATTCTTTATGGAACATATAAACAGATAAATAAAGAGAAAGGATTGTTTTCTGAGATAATTGGTAAGAATGGTGAACTAATTGGTTATGCTTTAATAACAAAAGAAAAAACAAATCCAATTTTTATATCTCCTGGAAATTTAATATCATTTGAAGATACACTTAATATCATAAATTCTTTAATAGGAAGGCATAGAATACCAGAGCCTTTAAGAGAGGTTCATATATATTCAAGAGAAGTAAAAAGAAGTCTAAATGAAAATATTTATAACAGGTGAACCAAAAATAGGAAAGACAACTTTAATAAAAGAAATTTCCGTTATCTTAATGAAAAGGGGAGTTAAAATTTCTGGTTTCATAACATCTGATTTAATTTCAGAAGGAAAAAGAGTGGGGTTTAATATTGTCGATATTGTTACTAAAGAAGAGAGGATTTTTGCTTCTAAAAATATAGAAACAAAATATAAATTTGGCAGTTATTATCTTAATATTGATAATTTAGATGAAATTTTTAAAAAAATAGTTAAAAGAGATTATGAAATTTTAATTATTGATGAAATTGGTAAAATGGAGTTTTGCTCAAAAAATTTTAGAGAAAAAATAAACTGTTTAATGAAAAGTGATACTAATATTTTATCGACTCTTCACAGAGATTTCGTTGAAAATTTTAAAATTTATGGGAAAATTTTTACATTAACATCAAACAATAGAAAGATTATAAAAAATGAAATTTTTAAAATTAATAACCAAAGGAGAGAAAATATGAATGAGCAAAATAAAAAAAGAGAAATAAAATGGGAGATTGATATTCCTTTATTGAATAACAAAATATTGATAAGACAGATGATTATGGTTTTCTTTATAACATATATTATTATATCTGTTTTAATGTCTACAATTTTTTTAGTCCAAGGTGAAGCTGAATCAATTCCTATGTTATTATTAATGTTTTTTCTTGTTTGTTTAGGTCTTTTTGTTCTATCAATTTTAGTTATGTTACTTATATTTGGTAACAGAATGACATTAAGGTTTACAGTTAACGACAAGGGTGTTCTTTATGAAATGGTTGATAAAAGAGGAAAAAAATTAACGAATCTTGCAATATTTTCAGGTGTTCTATCAAAAAAAGCGACAACAACAGGTTCTGGCTTAATTGCAAAATCTCGAGAGGCTGTCTTTATTAATTATAAAAATATAATAAAGTTAGACCCAAAAGATAAAGAAAATGTAATCTTATTAAAAAATGAATGGAGAACTCTTTTGGCTATATATTGTAAAGAAGAAAATTATAATGAGGTCAAAGAATTCTTAAATGAAATATTCAAAGAGAAAATGGTTAATGTAAATGAGAGAAAAATCAAAAATCCTTTGCCAAAATATATTCTTTTATCATTACTGACAATAATTATGTCAATTCCTATTTTTACCCTTCCATACCCGTTTGAAATTAATCTTTTTGTTCCAATATTAATTTTATTCTTCACTCTTGGATCAATATGGTTAACAAGATTACTCTTTTTTGTAACAATTGGAGGTTCTATTTATACAATTATCTTTATTATAGTAAAACTTTTTGAAAAAACAGAGTCCTTTATTTTTGATAGAACTTATTTCTGGTATGAATTGATTAGTGGTGAAGATATATTTGCATTGATTCTTCTTTCAATATCACTTTTATATTTTATTAGTTTCTCAATATACTCATTAAAAGGAAATTTTTCATCTATGCTTGAAAGAGACTCTATATATTAAAATTATATTTATGATAGCCAAAGTATATAGGAGGTTTATAAATGAATGATATCTTAGAAATAATCAAATCGAGAAGAAGCATCAGAAACTATAAAAATGAAAAAATAAAAGATGAAGAGATTTTAAAAATCGTTGAAGCAGGAAGATGGGCACCTTCTGCGAGTAACAATCAACCATGGAGATTTATTATAGTTCAAAATGTAGAATTAATAAAGAAAATTGGAGATGCATGTAAAATATTAACAATTAACTCCTTTGTTGAAAAAGCACCCCTTATCATAATTATTTACACTGAAAAAAAACATAGATGGGTTGAATTAGATTGTGGTATATGTGCAGAAAATATGATGCTTGAAGCGCATTCAATAGGAATAGGCAGCTGTTTTGTAGGAGCATTTAAAGAAAACAAAATCAAAGAAATTATAAATTTACCAGAAGATTTCAATGTTGTTGGATTAATAACATTTGGATATAAAGAAAATGAAAAAGAGCCAACACTTAGGTTGGATTTGAAAGATATTGTAAAATATGATTTCTATACAAAGGACAAGACAAAAATTGTGTCAAATAAAAGTATAAAATCTGGCTTTCTTTCCATAATAAGCACTTTTTTCAAAAAAAGATAAATTTAGATTTAATAAAATTAATTTACGTTTCTTTATTTTAAAATTTATTTAAATCTCTTTTAAATATTTTTTATATATCTCTTGACAAAATTAAAATATATATTAATATTATTAAAAATGAATTAAATTTTATTTAGGAGTTTTGAATGAAAACATCGGAATTGGAAGAAAAGGATACTTTGGAGTTGTTAAAGATTGAGAATTTAAAAGAAATGAGAATTATAAGAGAAATGGAAATTGAAAGATTAAATAACTTTTGTAACAATAAAATAATTGAAGAAAGGAAAGGAAAATTATTATCAACATTTAAAGTTATCAAATAAAGGAGGAAATTATGAAAAGATTGCCATCAAGATGTCCATCATGTGGAGAGTTATTAAAAATAACTGAATTAACATGTGAGAAATGTAAAACTGTTGTAAAAGGATCTTATCCTTTAAATAAATTTTTAACTTTAGATCAACAGGAAGAGGAATTTCTACTTGTTTTTCTCTTATCAAAAGGGAATTTAAAAGAAGTACAGGAAAGATTGAATATTTCATATCCAACCGCAAAAAATAGACTTGAAGAACTCTTGTTATCATTAGGCTTAACAGAAACAAAAAAAGAGTATAAAGAAGAGAATGTCATTAAAGAAGATAAAATTTTAAAGATAGAGGAGATCTTAGAAAAAATAGAAAAAGGAGAAATTACTGGCGAAGAAGCAATAGAAAAAATGAAGGAGGTTAAAAATGAAAGAGGAGATGATTAAAAAAATAGAAAAACTTTTTTCTGATGGAAAGATAACAGAGGATGTAAAAGAGAGACTTTTAATAGAGATTGAAGATATTGAAAACAAAAATTATGAAGAGAAATTTAAAAAATCTTTTAAAAATATTGAGATAGAATTTGTCTCTGAGGATTTAGAAATAGAAGGAAGAGATGATATAAATGATATCATTTTTGAAAAGGGAAGGGAAGGATTAGATATAGAGGAAAACAATGATAAATTAATAATTAAATCTAAAAATAGAGGAGTACATATAAACGTTTTTGGAATTAAATTAGGAGATGGAAATTTTATTGAAAAAGCAAAAATTATTATACCAACTAAGAATAATTTAGTTATTGATAATATATCTGGAAATATAGAAATAAGAAACATTAATGGTAATTTAAAACTTAAAACAGTTAGCGGGGATATTCAAATTGAGAATATTAATGGCGATGTTGATTGTTATACAATAAGTGGTGATATAAAAATAGATAATATAAAAGGAGAATTCAATGTTGTCTCTAAATCAGGAGATATTAACATTAGAAATATTGAAAAAGAAGGTATTATAAAAACATATTCAGGTGATATAGAAATCAAATATGGAAATTTCAACAAATTATTATCATCAACTTTTAGTGGTGATCAAAGTTTAGACAATATAAATATAAATGAATCGATGGAAATTAAAACAATGTCAGGAGATATAGATTTAAGTTTATTAACAAAAGATATCAAAATTACAATTGAAACTAAATCTGGTGAAGGTTCAATCAATTATGAAGGTAAATTGACAAATATAAATAAAGGAGAGATTTCATTTGGAGAAGGAGATAAAACTCTCTTTGTAAAAACTTTAAGCGGTGATATAAATATAGATATAGATTAATCGATATGTTTTAATTTTTTCGAAATATAAAGTAGATTATCAACATATTTTAACACGTTGAAAAAGAGAAAATCGTCATCATAAGATTTTTCAGGATTTTTATTAGTTATATCTATATAAAAATCTTCAAAACTTAAATAACCATAAGATAGATTTAATTTATAATTTTTTGAGAAATTATTAAATTCTTCTTTGAATTGTGAATTTATTCTATTCATAACTATTTCTACATCATTTGGTGGAAAATCTGGTAAGATTATTATAAACTCATCACCTCCGTATCTAAATAAATAATCAACTTTTCTAATATTTTTCTCAAGAATTTTACCAACTTTTATGAGAAGTTGGTCACCTTCAAGATGTCCTAAGTTGTCATTTATCATTTTAAAATTATCAATATCAATCATAATTAGTTGAAAATTAATTTTTCTTCTTAGGAAAATATTTATTTGATATTTCAATATTTCTTCAAGTTTTCTTCTGTTATATAGAGATGTTAAATAATCTTTTACAGATATATCTTCCAATCTCCTGTTTAATTCATTAATCTCATTGAATAGATGGTCCTTTTCAGTGATTGTTGAAACAATTTTAGATAATATTTCAATATTTGTAACATCTGATTCAGAAAATTTGTTTGGTTTTTTTGAATCAACATTTAATATAGCGATAACTTCGTCTTTATAAATAATCGGAGATCCAATATAAGATCTTACATTTTCTATTTTAATCCAATAAGAAAGTTTATAAACATCGTCAATTTTCATAACACTCTTTTTTTCTCTAATTTTCTCTAAATTTACAGGTTTTGTTAAATTCAATTTCTTTTCAATGTCTTTTATGACATTATCATCAAAATTTTCCCACGCTACAAATTTATATTTACCATCTCTGTACTCAATTATTGAACATGAATCAGCTGACACGATTTCTTTTGCTAACTTAGCAATGCTTTTTAAAAAGTTTTCTCTGTCACCTATATATGATGTTAGAAGAATAGAACCTTCTCTTAAAAGTTTAAGGATTTTTCTTTCATTATTTAAATCTTTGATTACTTTATTTGCATATAACGAAAAAATCAATAAGAATAGTCCAACAAAAAATCCTTTTTGATAAAAAATTGAAGAATTTATAATATAAACTTCTGATGCTAAATAGTTAACATAAGGAATAATTTTATAATATTGACCTAAAATTAATATTATGTAAGATACATAACAAATAGCTGAGATTAAATACGGATAATTAGGGAATCTAAAAGCACTGAAGTTAAAAATAATTAAAAAATAAGAGACAAAAAAATAACTTGTAATACCACCTGTATAATAAATAACAAAAGTTGCTATGATAATTTCAATTAAACTAATAGATAAAAGAAAAAATATTACTTTTTCTTCTTTAATTTTATTAAACAAATAGTGAGTAAGAATAATAAATAGAAGGTAAAATAATGAAATATATAGAAATGGAGTTAAAGGATATTTTGAAAATTTAAAAATTAGAGAGAACAGATATAATAAAATTCCAAATGTGGGTAATAAAATTTTTAATCTAAATATGTTATTTTCAGTTATTTTTAAATCTTCATAAGTTATAAGTTCATTCATATTTATAAATTATATATTAAAATAAAATAAAAGGATTAAGGAGAAAAAATGAGAAATGTATTTTTTGGACATTTTGAAGATTTAGATGCAATAACAGGGGTTTCAGTTATAATTTTTCCAGAAGGTGTAGTTGCAAGTTGTGATATAAGAGGCTCAGCACCAGGAACAAGAGAAACAGCACTTCTTGAACCTACGAAAATGGTGAGAAAAATTTATGGAATATCTCTTTCAGGAGGAAGTGCCTTCGGTCTTTCTGCTGCTTCAGGGGTAATGAAGTATTTAAAAGAAAAAAATATTGGCTTAGAAACAGGTTTTGGAAAAGTACCAATTGTTCCTTCTGCTATAATTTTTGATCTTGGGATTGGAAAAAATGATATTTTTCCCGATGAAGAGATGGGGTATAAAGCATGTTTAAATTTAAGAGAAGAGCCCTATATAGGTTCTATCGGAGCAGGAACAGGAGCAACTGTTGGAAAAATTTTGGGTATGAACAATGCAACAAAAAGTGGAGCAGGTTTTTATTCTGAAAAGATCCATGGAATAGAAATTTCTGCATTCACAGTTGTTAATGCCTTTGGAGATGTTTATGAAGATGGAAAAATAATTGCAGGAGCAAGAAAATTAATAGGCAAAGGATTTCTTAATACAGAGGAGTATTTAAAAACTTTTATAGGAAAATTAACAATGAACAAAATAGAAAATACAACTCTTGTTGTAGTAATAACTGATGCAAAAATAGATAAAGAAGAGGCAAAAAAAATAAGTGAAATGGCTCATGATGGAATTGCAAGAGCAATCAAACCTGTTCATACTATGCTTGATGGAGATATAGTTTTTACTGTTAGTACTTGTACTGGAAAAGAAATTGATATAACAACACTTGGAACATATGCAGCAAAGGTAACAGAAAAATCTATAATACAAGCTGTTAAAGTATCGAAGAGTTTAGGTAAAATTTTGTCTTATGAGGATTTAAAGAGTTCTACCCGAGAAGAAAATCAAGAATCATCATAATAATAAAACCAACAATTATAGAAAAGGTTGCCTGTTTTTCATAACCTCTTTTATGACTTTCTGGAATTATTTCATCTGAAATTACATAAAGCATTGCTCCGCCCGCAAAAGAAAGCGCAAATGGTAAAATCTTTATTAAAACTTTAACAAGTAAAAAACCTAATAAAGCCATAATTGGCTCAAAAATTCCAGTTATAAAAGAAATTAGGAGTGCCTTTCCTCTTGAATATCCCTCGCCAACTAATGGTAAAGCAACTGCTAAACCTTCTGGCATATTTTGAAGACCAATTGCTATTGCAATTATTAAACCAGATTTAAAATCAGAGGAACCAAAGCCAACTCCAACAGCAAGGCCTTCTGGCAAATTATGTAATGTAATTGCATAAATGAACAGCCAAATTTTTTTTAATCTTGATGAAGGACCCTCTTCTCCTTTTATAAAATGGGTATGTGGTGTAATTTTATCAAGAAATGACAAAAATAGTGCCCCTGTTATTAAACCAATAGTTGTAATAATCACTCCGCCACTCTCAAGAGATGGAAGAAGTAAACTAAAAAAAGTTGCTGCGAGCATAACACCAGCTGCAAATCCAAGAAGAACATCAACATATTTAAAAGGGACGTCCTTTTTTAAAAAAAGAACAGGTAAGGCACCAACACCAGTTAAAACACCTGGTATAATAAGCCCAAGCAGAATAGATAAATTCATTAAAATAAATTATATCAAATTTTTGTTATCTATATCAGAATCTTTCAAAATTAGACAAAGGTGTCAGGCACCAAAGTCTCATATTTAGAAGTTAATTCAATATTAAAT
>ERZ795052.2506-NODE-2506-length-22113-cov-5.445870_pt1 | contig 22113 bp, 14 predicted proteins | sample MGYA00375136_ERZ795052 | MGnify/ENA primary metagenome ERZ795052 (study PRJEB30181, sample SAMN05720156) | activated sludge metagenome | isolation source: Anaerobic digester | place: Japan | collected 2015-05-26 ... | reverse complement strand
TGCCTCTGTGGCCCATCATCGGGTTCGATTCATGGAGAGCCTCACCGCGTTTCGCAACTTCTTCGGGTTTAATTCCAAGTGATTTTGCAAGTTCTGCCTGCTTTTCCGGGCTCTGCGGCACGAATTCATGAAGAGGCGGGTCGAGCAGACGGAATGTTACCGGCAGTCCGTCCATAGCCAGCATGGTTGATTTGATATCCTTTTTAACATAGGGATAGAGCTCGTCAAGAGCTTTCCGGCGTTCTGTCTCGTCGGCGCTGAGGATCATTTTTCTGAGAAGGAAGAGAGGCTGTTCGGAACCTTTCCCGTAGAACATATGTTCTGTACGGAAGAGGCCGATACCTTCAGCTCCGAAGTCACGTGCCACTTTTGCATCTTCAGGCGTGTCGGCGTTGGTTCTTACGCCCATTTTGCGGTATTTGTCGACGATGGCCATAAATTGCCTGAAACGCGGATTTTCTGAAGCATCCATCAGCTTAAGTGCGCCGGTATAAACATTTCCTCTTGTTCCGTTCAGAGTCAGAACATCACCTTCCTTAATCACCGTGCCGGTGCCTGCAATTTTTGCCTTTTTGGATGAAGCATCAACGTTAAGGGCGCCTGCACCCACTATACAGCATTTACCCCAGCCGCGGGCAACAAGTGCAGCATGCGAGGTCATTCCGCCGCGTGCGGTGAGGATGCCTGCAGCAGCTCTCATACCTTCGACATCTTCGGGGTTGGTTTCTTCCCTGAGAAGAATAACCTTCTCGCCTTTGCGCGACCATGCCACTGCATCCTCGGCGGTAAAGACGACCTTACCCACTGCAGCTCCCGGACCGGCAGGCAGACCCTTAACAAGGGGTGTTACCTTTTTCTCCTCGCCCGGATCGCAGATCGGATGAAGAAGTTCGTCGAGCTGGGCGGGGTCGACCCTCAGGACAACGGTTTTCTCATCAATCAGTCCTTCCGCAAGCATATCCATTGCCATATTGAGTGCAGCGGTTCCCGTTCTTTTGCCCACACGGCACTGCAGCATGTAAAGCTTTCCTTCCTGTATCGTAAACTCTATGTCGAGCATGTCGCGGAACGATTTCTCAAGTATATCACGTATGTCGCATAATTCCTTGTATGTTCCGGGCATTGCTTCCTGCATGCTCTTCAGATGTTTGTTCTGCTCATTCTTTGTATCATCGTTGAGGGGATTGGGAGTCCTGATACCTGCCACAACATCCTCTCCCTGTGCATTGATAAGCCATTCACCGTAAAAAACATTCTCGCCTGTTGCGGGGTTGCGTGTGAAAGCAACACCGGTGGCTGAAGATTCGCCCATGTTTCCGAATACCATCGCCTGGACGTTTACAGCGGTACCCCAGTCGTCGGGAATTCCTTCAATCCTGCGGTATGATACGGCCTTCTTTCCGTTCCAGCTTTTAAAAACGGCCATGATGCCGCCTTCAAGCTGCTGTTTTGCATCGTCGGGGAAAGGTTTGCCAAGCACTTCCTTAACTTTATCTTTAAATCTTTCTGCCAGAAGTTTAAGATCGTCGGCAGTAAGGTCAGTATCTGATTTGTAACCTTTTGAGTGCTTATATTCATCGAGCATTTCGTCGAGCTGCTTCCTGATGCCTTTGCCTTCGGGAGCTTCTATGCCTTCGGCTTTCTCCATTACAACATCGGCATACATCATTATCAGCCTGCGGTATGAATCCCATACGAACCTGGGGTTGTTTGTTTTCTTCAGGAAGCCCGGTATCGTGGCCGAGCAGAGTCCGATGTTAAGAACTGTATCCATCATGCCGGGCATGGAGCGCCTTGCACCTGAACGGCACGAAACAAGAAGAGCGTTCTCAGGGTCGCCGTATTTCATTCCCATTATCTTTTCGGTCTTTTTCATGGCTTCCCAAACCTCGGTCATAAGAGAAGGATCAAGGGTGCAGTTATTGGCATAATATTCGGTGCAGGCTTCGGTTGTAATCGTGAACCCTGCGGGAACAGGCAAACCAAGCAGACACATCTCAGCAAGATTGGCTCCTTTGCCGCCCAGAAGATTTTTCATTTCAGCATTACCCTCGGCAGTTTTATTTCCGAAAGTGTAAACTCTTTTAACTTTTGACATAATTCTATAAGTTTGATTGTTAAATAATCATTTTTTAAAAAAATCAGTCGCAAAGATAAATATTTAATTGTAATACGGAAATCTGCATAAAGCACATGAAAAGACCCTCTGAGGGGCCTTAAAAGATCAGCTTCACGGTTGTTTTACTGATGAGTGGTTATATCAGACTGTTTAACGGTGTACCCTGCCTTTTCAATATTTTTAACTATTTCCGCCAGATTATATCCTGTTCCCCTTATCGTCAGACGGCCTGTCTGCAGGTCGGCATCTGCCGCCGACACTCCCTCAACATCCTTTGCACTGTTCTCAACAGTTGTACGGCAATGATTGCAGGTCATACCCTCAACAGAAAGGATATTTACCCGGACTGAGGAATCTCCATTTAAACCGTTTTTCCCGATAACGGTTGCAGGTTTTTTGAACAGGTATCTTCTGATCAGGGCATTTATTACAAATACCGAAAGGAGAATTGCCGATCCTGCTTTTAACCAGAGGGGCAGTATTTCATGGTTATGCCCTGCATGTGCGGCATGCGATGTCATGGCAAACCATTGTGAGGGAAGAAGATAATCTATAACCGATCCGGCTGCGAGGGCTCCGGCAATTATTGCGGTCAGGTAGCTGAAAAGGGCCTTTTTGCCCATCGTTTTTGCAATCATTGTTATTGTTGCGGCATTTGTTGCGGGGCCGGCCATAAGCAAAACGAGGGCGGCTCCCGGCGATAGTCCCTTCATAATGAGAACCGCTGCAATCGGGACTGATGCGGTGGCGCAGATGTATACGGGAATGGCCAGCACAAGCATCATGATCATGCCCGCAAAGTTTCCGGGTAGTTTGTCGGCAAAGAAATTATCAGGTATAACAACTGAAATAAGTGCAGCTATCAGAATACCCAGTACAAGCCACTTCGAAATATCCTGCATAAACTCCACGAAGGGATACCTGAAAAGCTCCCTGATCCATGCCCAAAAACCTGCAGGTTGAATTCTCTTCCCGTTTTCGGCGCCCTTAACCTGCTCTTCCGCACTGCCTTCAACCTTTTTTGTAAGCAGGCCTCCGAAAAGACCGGTAACGAATGCAACAATGGGTCTGATAACGGCAAACGGAAACCCCAGAAGCGACCATGTAACCATAATCGAGTCAACGCCCGTCTGAGGCGTTGATATAAGAAATGAAACCGTTGAAGCTTTTGACGCACCGTGTCTGTAAAATGAGAGTCCGGTCGGGATCACCCCGCACGAACAAAGCGGCAGAGGAACTCCCAGAAGAGAAGCATTGAGGACAGAAATGAAATTGCTTCCACCAAGGTACTTCATAACTTTCTTCTCCGGGATTAAAAGATGCAGAATACCTGCAAAGAAAAATCCAAGCAGAAGGTATGGAGACATCTCGGCAAGAATTCCCGCAAGCTCTTTACCGAAGTTTAAAATGTATTCCATGATTGTCATTCTTTGTAAAAGAAACAAATAAAGTCGTCTGATGTTTTCAGGAGATTCATTGTTTTTTCAGGATCGTGGATGAAACATTGCCAGAGTATCGCTGAGGAAGGACCGGTCAATGTGAGTGTAAATTTCGGTTGTAAGTATCGATTCGTGGCCGAGCATTTCCTGAACGGCCCTGAGGTCGGCACCGGCTTCAATCATATGTGTTGCATAGGAGTGCCTTAAAGTGTGAGGACTGATTTTCTTTTTTATTCCTGCAAGCCTGGCACTATCCCTGATTATGTTGAAAATCATTACCCTGCTCAGCCTTCTGCCCCTCCGGTTGAGAAAAACAATATTTTCATCATAAATCTTTTTCAGGGCTCTCCTCTGATCGAAGTAAAAGTCTATTGCCTTTAGTGCCTTGCTTCCCACGGGGACCATTCTCTGTTTGTTCCCCTTTCCGGTAACAAGGATAAAACCTTCACGTTTGTGAATATCCGTTATTTTCAGACTGACAAGCTCCGAGACCCTTAAACCGGCCCCGTAAAGAGTCTCAATAATAGCCTTGTTCCTGTGCCCTTCAGGTTTGCTCAGGTCGATTACACCTATCATTCTTTCAATTTCCTCAACAGTCAGAACATCAGGGAGCCTGAATCCAAGTTTAGGCGATTCCATAAGCGCCGAGGGATTATCCTCAATAATACCCTCAATAAGCATGTACCTGAAGAAAGCCCTGATGCCTGAAAGAACCCTTGCCTGCGTCCGGGCATTGCCGCTTACATTGTTCAGCCGGTAAATGAAATTATCAAGGTCTTCGCGGGTGACACGGTCGGGCTGCCGGTCAATCCCTTCATCCTGAAAATACTTTCTGAGAAGCTCAATATCATGAAGATACGCGTCGATGCTGTTCTGCGACAGCGATTTCTCAAGCTTCAGGTAACTCCTGAAATCAGTCATTGCAATGTCCCATGTTATGCGCGAAGCCATAAAGGGCCTGTTAGTCAGTGTGGTTAATGCCAATAAATCATTCAGTCACTGCAAAATTATCAAAATAGTACAACCTGTGGTTTTTTTGCGCTAATTTGCATTCTGAAGAACCAGTATGCCGACAAGATGAAAATACAGATAATCAACGGACCAAACCTTAACCTGCTGGGTAAGCGCGAACCGGCGAAATACGGCAGTGTATCCTTCGAAGAATTCCTGGTGAAGCTCAGGAAGGAATTTCCGGCAGTTGATATTGAATATTACCAGTCGAACGTTGAGGGTGAGATAATAAACAAGATACACGAAACCGGTTTTTCCTTTAACGGAATCATTCTTAACGCCGGAGGCTATACGCACACTTCAGTGGCTGTTGCGGATGCAGTGGCGTCGGTGCCGTGCCCGGTTATTGAGGTTCACATAACCAATATTGCAGCCCGCGAAGAGTTCAGGCATAACAGTCTGGTTGGCAGGTACTGCAGAGGCAGCATAACCGGACTCGGCCTTTTGGGTTACAGGCTTGCCGTACAGGCAATTGTCGAATTATCGGAATAATCTATGATAAAAAAGAAGACAAAGATCGTGGCAACAATCTCCGACAGGAGATGTGATGTTGATTTCATAAGGTCGTTGTATGAGGCGGGCATGGATGTGGTAAGAATCAATTCAGCCCATCTTGATATTGAAGGAGCACTTAAAATAATCAGAAACGTAAGAGAGGTTTCGGATAAGATAGCCATACTTATCGACACCAAGGGCCCCGAAATCAGAACCACTGTTTGCGATAATCCCATAAACGTGGCAAAGGGGGATATAATATATATTGAAGGAAACCCGCATGAAAAAAGCATCCCCGGAAAGCTTTATGTTACTCATACCTCATTTGCCGGGGATGTCCCGGAAGGCCTCCCTGTACTGATCGATGACGGCGATGTGGAGCTTAAGGTTGTTGCAAGGGAAGGTGCTGCACTGAGATGCATTGCCTGCAACGACGGCGTAATCGGTTCAAGGAAAAGCGTCAATGTGCCGGGTGCTAAAATATGCCTGCCCTCGGTCACTCCGAAAGATAAAGAGTTCCTTGCCATGGCGGCCCGTGAGGATGTGGATTTTATTGCACATTCCTTTGTCAGATCGGCGCAGGACGTGAAGGATGTGCAGGCTGTACTTGACGGGTTTAAAAGTGAAATAAAGATTATTGCCAAAATTGAAAACCAGGAGGGGGTTGACAATATCGACGAGATACTCGATGAAGTGTACGGAATAATGGTTGCAAGAGGTGATCTGGCCATTGAAATCCCGTATGAAAAGATACCTGGCATCCAGAAAATGATAATAGGGAAATGCATCAAACAACGCAAACCTGTTATAGTTGCCACCCAGATGCTTCATTCGATGATTTCCAACCCGAGGCCCACAAGGGCGGAGGTGAGCGATGTTGCAAGCGCCGTTTATTCGCAGACAGATGCAATGATGCTCAGCGGTGAAACAGCCAGCGGCAGGTATCCCCTCGAAGCAGTAAAAACAATGACAAAGGTTGCCCTCGAAGTAGAGGCAAACAAGGAAAAATACATCGAAATGCCTGCAAGCACACAAACCGGTGAGATATCGGGGTACCTTGCAAAGGTGGCTGTCAAAACATCGATCCGCGTGGGGGCCAGAGCCATAATAGCCGATACATCGGGAGGAAGAACCATAAAAGACATGGCCGCGTTCAGGGGAGAAAATATTATCATGGCCCAGTGCTATAAAAAACGCACTATGAGGGAACTGGCCCTTTCGTACGGTGTTTATGCCGATTTCCAGGCAAAGGAAAACTCCGTCGACAGGTTCATTCATACAGCCCTTAAGAATTTAACCCATACTCATGAACTGCTCGATAATGATATTGTGATCATCCTTGCAGGAAATTTCTCGGGTGGATCGGGATTCTCGTTCATTGAAGTGGGTACTGTAAACTACCTCAGAGACCGTCTTACAATATCGGACTGAACGAACCGCAGTGGTCTGATTTTTGTTGTTTATTTTGGCAGTGTTTATGATTAAAGTTATAACAATATTACTGTGGCTTGCACTTCACCCGGTGCACGTTACAATATTCGGCATAGAATATTCCGAAAGCAAAAAGGCTTTTGATGCCACCCTGAGGGTCTATTATGATGATTTTCTTCTTGATTATGAAAACCTGAAGGGTAATTTGCCCGATTTTGATTTTGCCGGCGGCAAGGCCGGTACATCACGGCTTATTAAGGATTATCTTTCGGACAGAATAGCCCTGGAATCGGAAGCTGTCAGGCTCGATTTTTCAATTGAGAGCATGAACCTCAACAGGGAGGAAAATGAACTTACCCTCGGCCTTATGTTCAGATGCAGTTCTCCGGGTAAGTATTTTAAGGTTAAAAACTCAATTCTGACAAGTCTCTATAATGATCAGGCTAACCTGGTTATTCTGAAGATAAGCAATTTTGAGGAGGGAGTGAAACTGACTCCGGGGAATGAAGAACACCTCTTCCGCACCGATGCCGGAGAATGAAAAAATGTATTATGAGAAAAGCGTTATTTTCAGCACTGTTCATTATTCTTTCCCTGCCTGCCGCGATTGCCACGCACAACAGGGCAGGGGAGATAACCTATGTCCAGATATCGGCTCTGACCTATGAGTTTACCATTACGACATTCACATATACCCAGAGTCTTGCCGACAGGCCTCAGCTGCCTATTGAATGGGGCGACAACACATCATCGATAGCTCCGAGGGTGACGATTGTCCCGCTTCCTTATTTCTACCAGAAAAACATCTACGTTATAAGGCACACCTTCCCCGGCCCCGGCGTTTATGACGTTGTGGTACAGGATCCTAACAGAAATTACGGTGTTCAGAATATTCCCAACTCGGTTAACGTTGTTTTCTCAATCAGGACCAAGCTTGTCGTGAACCCGGCCGCCGGGCTGAACAGCACACCTGTCCTGCTCAATCCTCCTTACGACAAGGCAGCCAGGGGATATCTTTTTATTCACAACCCGGCAGCTTTCGATCCCGACGGCGACAGCCTCTCTTACCAGCTTACCGTTTGTACCCGCGAAAACGGAAGACCTATAGAGAATTATACCTTCCCGAGGGCAAGCAACAGATTTTATGTCGATTCAATCAACGGCAACCTCGTCTGGGATGTGCCGGTAGATACCGGTAAGTTCAATGTTGCAATGGAAATTCAGGAATGGCGCAACGGCAAGAAAATAGGAGCCGTTGTGAGGGATATGCAGATAGAGGTTTACAATACCAAAAACAAACCTCCTGTTAACGGACCCCTGAGGGATATCTGCATTGAGGCAGGTGATTCAATAAGTTTCCTCGTAACTGCCACCGATCCCGACAACGACTCACTAAAGCTTTTAGCCTCATCCGGGGTTTTCGAACTGAAGACGTGCAAGGCCTCCTTTACAAGGGTTTCGTCCCTGCCGGGGTTTGCTTCATCCCTCTTTGCATGGCAGACATGCCACCAGAATGTGCGGTCACAGCCCTACGATGTAATTATTAAATCGGAAGATTATAACAAGGATATATTTCTTTTCGACATAGATAATTTCAGAATAAGAGTGCTCGGTCCGTCGCCGAAACTGAATTCTGCCGTGCCCCAGGGCAAATTTATCAGGCTTGACTGGAATAATTACGGCTCGAACGTTATTAGCGGTTTTGCGATATACAGGAAGGAGGGTGTCTCCTCGTTTTCACCCGATTCATGCACCGCAGGGGTTCCCCTCTCTTCAGGCTTTGTTAAAGTCGGATATGCCCCCGGCAGCGCCGCCGGTTCATTCATTGATACGAATAACGGTAACGGACTTCAGTTTGGGGTGGAATACAGCTACATCATTGTAGCTGTTTATCCCGACGGTACGGAAAGCAAGGCGTCAAATATCGTAGTTTCAACACTGATCCCCGGAACCCCTGTGATCAGAAACGTTTCGGTGAGGAATACCGATCTTGCCAAAGGTTCTGTATTCCTTTCATGGAAGAAACCCGATAAACTGGATACTATCCCGGCAAACGGCCCTTACGAATACTATATTTATCGTGCCGAAGGCATCACGGGCACACAGTTCCAGATTATTGATTCAATCCAGACAGCCGACCTGAATGATACGACATACGTTGACACTCTCATAAATACTGCCTCTAAGGCTTTCATATACAGGATAGATCTCTATAATGATGCACCGGGCAACAGGTTCCTGATAGGCGAACCATCACTTGCCTCAACACTCTTTACGGTGGCGGCCCCGGGCGACCGGAAGGCAAGAATCACTCTGCAGCGCAACGTGCCCTGGATAAACACAGCCTATGATATTTTCAGGCTTAACACTTCAACAATGAATTTTGAACAGGTGGGCACAACCGGCACCCTGCAATACACCGATACGGGACTGGAAAACGGAACCCTGTATACATATTATGTCAGGTCAACAGGAGGATATTCTGAGCCCTCACTGCCTCAGAACCTGGTCAATTTCTCCCAGATTGTTTCCTTAACCCCTGTTGATAACGAACCGCCGTGCACCCCTGTACTCAATGTCTCGTCGCAGTGCGACAGCCTTTACAACACCATCACCTGGTCATTTGCCGAAACGGCTTGTCTCGATGATGTGGCAGGTTATAAAATCTACTATAAATTCCTTACATCGGAAGATATGTCCCTGCTCACAACCCTGACTGACAGGAACATCTTTACCTACCGTCATAACCCGGGTGAGATCGTTGCAGGATGCTATGCAGTAACAGCATATGACTCAACAGGCAACGAAAGTGAGAAATCGGTAATGGTATGTGTCGATTCGTGCAAGTTTTACGAAATACCGAATGTCTTCACACCGAATAATGACGGTTTCAACGACAGGCTCGTGGCAAAGACATCAGGACTTGTGGAGAAGGTAGACTTCAGGCTCTTTAACAGGAACGGACAGATACTTTTCAGAACGGATAATCCAAAGCTCGACTGGGACGGTACCTATAGAGGTAATATAGTATCGCCGGGTGTCTATTTTTACCAGTGCGATGTATGGGAAAGAAGAATTTCAGGGCTGGAAACTTTCCACCTGTCAGGATTTATACATGTGATTACGGAAAAAGGAGCTGTTGCAAGCCCGCAGCAGACCAAAAAATAAACCTGTAACGGATGAGAAGGACTATACTGTTAGCGGTCATAATATTTGCAGGCATTAATATACTTAATGGCCAGCCGGCTCCCGATTACCTTTTGAAGGCCAAAGCTCTTGCGGAAACAGGAAAGCCGGAAGAGGCGCTGGCAATTCTCTCGGCTGAGATTCAGAAAGGAGCAGGAGCCAATGCACTTATCATGCGGGCGGAAATTTTTCTTGCTGCCGGAAATACCGGTATGGCGGAAAAGGATTACAATGCCGCCGTCAGTTCTCTTCCCGGTCAATCGAATTACGGGCTCGCCAGGGTTTATGCAATCAGAAGAGAGGCTGCAAAATCGGTTAAATATCTCATGGAAAGCCTGAGATACGAAAACAGTAAGAACGAAAAGGATATAATGCTCGAAAAGGCATTTACAGCTATAGAAAACACCCCGGAGTGGAGGCAGTTCTGGCAGAATTACAGTTTCCCGGAGGAAGATGCCAGACTGAGCGAGGTTGAATACTATCTCTCCACGGGTAAAGTAAAGGAAGCCCAGAAGATTAGCGGTGAAATGGCCGGAAAGTATCCGGAGTCGGATAAGTCGTTGTATGCACGGGCACTTGTTGATTTTTCGTTGCAAAAATACCAGGATGTTCTGACATCGCTTCAGTCAATCCTTAAAAAGGAGAGCCGGAATTCCGAATATCTTTATCTCCAGGCAAAGGCGCAGATGGCGTCGGGCAATGCGGCCGGTGCCTCAGTGACATACACCCGTCTTATTGAAACGGGAATAGTCGACGCAACACCGTACCTCAGAAGGGCCGAATGCTATTACAAAACAGGGGAGTTTCAGAAAGCATTGACAGATATCAATAAATACCTTGATTTTTATCAATCATCAAAGGAGGCTGTCAGGATGGCCGGGAAAGTATCGATTGCTTTGGGTGACAATATAAAGGCAATTTCATATTTTACCCGTAACATAGAACTCAATCCATGGGATGCATCTTGCTATATTGACCGTGCAGGAGCATATTTCTCAGCCCGGTCGTGGTCCCTGGCATCTGATGACTACGGAATGTCTCTCGATCTTGATCCCGGAAACGCCGATGCCTGGCTCAATAAGGGTATTGCTGTGGTAAATACAGGCATGACGGGGGATGCATGTTATTACTTCAACAGGGCATTTATTCTGGGAAACAGGCAGGCCTCCTCATGGATAAACAGGTATTGTATCAAATAGCGATCAGGAAAAGCATTAAGGGTTTTCAGCCAGTAATCAACGGCGGCTATTTTATGTATTTTCTGATTTTGCCAAACAGGTCCTCAGGCTTAAAGGGTTTCAGTATATAGTCGTTTATGCTAAGACCCTCAATCCGGTCGCTTGTTTCCGACATTATTGCAGCCGTCAGGGCTATTATCGGAATATTCCTTAAAGCTGGATTCTGCATGTTTCTTATTTTCCGGGTAGCCTCAATGCCGTCGAGGACAGGCATATGAAGGTCCATCAGAATTAAATCGAATTCTTCCCTGTCAAGTTTTTCGAGAGCATCTTTGCCGTTTTCGGCGTGAGTGACCTTCATTCCCCATCCGGAAAGGAATTTGTTTACCACGAAGAAATTAATCTTGTTATCCTCCGCTACCAGTATTTTTCTGCCCTCGAGCCCGGTAAAAGAAGCCGGTACAGCTTCACTTTTTTCGACTGCTTTCTCTGACGTAATACCGAAAGTGAGAGTAAAAATAAATGAAGATCCTTTGCCGGGTTCGCTTTCGAGGCTTATCTTACCTCCCTGAAGTTCAACAAGTTTCCTGCAGATTGCCAGTCCCAGACCGGTTCCGCCAAAGCGGCGGGTAGTGTCCGGACTTGCCTGGGTAAAATCCTCGAAAAGAAGCTGCTGCTTTTCGGGAGGAATGCCTATGCCTGTGTCTGTTACCCTGAACTCCAGAGTAATCATGTTGCCTTTCCTTTGTTTCTCCTCTACCTTAATACTGATGCTGCCGGCACTTGTGAATTTGAATGCATTCGAAAGCAGGTTCGATAATACCTGGTTGAGTCTGATCTGGTCTCCGGTTATCTCATCAGGCACACCGGGTGATTTTTGTACTGTAAAGTCGAGGTTCTTTTCTTTTGCCCTGAATGAGTAAGATCTTTTTATTTCATCGAGAAATTCGTTCAGGTTGAACTGAATCTGTTCGAAAGTGATTTTGCCCGATTCCATCTTACTGTAATCGAGGACGTCATTCACCAGGGTCATAAGATGATTTGCCGAAAACCTCAGTGTCTTGATCAGGTCGAGCTGGTCGGGGTTGGGGTTTGTCTGAAGCAGAAGGTTTGAAATCCCGATCACTTCATTAAGAGGAGTTCTTATTTCATGGCTCATTGTGGAGATGAACGTCTGCTTCGAGTTAGCTGCCTCTTCGGCTTTTTTCCTCTCAATCACAAGGTTGTCGAGCATTTTTCTTTTCTGTATGGATACAGCGATCTGATTTGCAACAAATTCGAGAAGGACAAGGTCTTCCTGTGTGAACTTATTTGCATCACTGTAATCCTGAAGGCACATTGCTCCGATAGTTTCATTTTCCGCCTTAAGCGGCACGCCCATCCATACCTTGCAGGGGGTACCCACAAGATCAACTTCCCCCTTCCTTTCCATCTCGATAATATCAGTTTCCTTTAGAAGGATAGGTTTTGAGTTCTTTATTACCCAGCCTGTAATTGTACCTTTAACAGGAATCTCCCTGAAATCGTCTTTTTCATCCGAAAAGAATGGCAGGGAAAGGGTATTGGTGGCTTTGTTGAAAAGGGCGATGAAGAAGTTCTCGGTATTCCATATTTTACCAACCTCATTTACAATAACCTGGTAAATATCCTTTATTTCCGAAAATTCGAGTGTTGCGCTTGATATATTATAAAGTATTTCCTGGAGAACTTTGTTCCTCTTTTCGGATGTTATGTTTCTGTAAATACATAAAGTGGCAACCAGAACGTCATTCATAATAATTGCGGATGCTGAAAGGGAAACGTCAAGCCTCTTTCCCCATTTATCCTTTCTGATTGTTTCAATAAACACCTTTTCCCTTCCGATAACTCTTTCATCCACCTTCTCGGCTTCCGCGGCAAGTTCTTCCGGAACAACAAGGTCATTGATGTATTTTCCGAGGGCTTCCTCGTTAGTATATCCGAAAAGATTGGTGAACTCAAGGTTTACATGGGTAATTTTACCGGGCACATCGGTTATTACAATGGCAAGCGGAGTGGATTCTATCAGATGTTCAAGAAATGCCTTTTCTCTTGCTATCTGGGACTCTCTGTTCTTCAGTTCGGTCAGATCTATTACCACGCCCCTGTAACCGGTCAGCCTGCCATCTGTGAAAATTCCGAAGGTTCTTGTCAGAATCGGGAAGGTCGTTCCGTCCTTTCTTACACTGAGATATTCATTGCTTACCGTGTCATTTTCATTTCTGATTCTGGAAAGGTTATTCATGGCTTTTTCCAGATCTTCGGTCCTGAACAGATCAGAAATATATATTCCTTTCTCAAAGTCATTCTTTGAATAACCAAGGTAGCGAAGGCTTCTCAGGTCTGCCCTGACAAGTCTGCCCTTCAGATCTATTTCATAGGTCATTTCAGGAACCTTGCCGTGCTGCCATGCACCCGGGTAGTCATCCTTAAATTCCATTGTTTCAGGCTGATCCGGTGGTTCCCATGTTACAATTATATCACCCGACGAGAGCAGGAGACCGATGTAGAAACCGTTGGAACGTCCGCCGGTCGGAGATACTGCAAGTTTATACGGTTCGCCCGTTATCCTTATGTGATTCAGCAGCTCGACAAGCTTAACCCTGCCTGCAAGAGGAGTTGATGACAGCAACTTTCCTTTTACGGCGGTTGCCGGTATATTTTCAACATCCTCCGCTTTCCTGTTCATTTCCTTTATCCTGAATTCGTCATTTTCGGTGACACGTACTCTTAAGAGGTAACTTGAAACGGTATCAAAAATGTCATCAAGAATATCTTCCGTTCTTTCATTCATGGTCATGGCAACGGAAGAGATATCGGCGTTAAATGTTGACAGCAGGTATCTTTCTTTCCCAAGTTCCAGCGTCTGTGCGGAGAAGAAAAACGAGAGCGAATTGCCTTTTTTATCCTTCAGCTTAACGGGGAAATCAATAACCTTTCTCAGCCGGGGCAGAAGTTTTATGTACTTGTTGCTTCCTTCAATATCCTGGAAGAGATTTAATTCCTCGAATGTTTTACCCGCAACCTCCTTTTTGGAATATCCCAGGGTTGTCAGAAATGACTCATTGACGTCAATTATTATTCCGGTGCTGATACTGCTGATTGCCATCAGGTTAGGTGAGGAATGGAATGCGCGGTAAACGGCTTCGGCCGGCAGGTTCGGCATAGGGCCGCCTGATTCCTTCATTCCTGCAGCAGGTTTGCTGTTTCCTGTCAGGTTGAGAATTTTACCGATGATATCCCTGAATCCCATTTTCCCGGAAACTTGATTCAAAAATAATATAAGTTTTCAATTATGGTTTTCAGAGTCGCCTTTTCCTTCCGGTGATTTACCCTTTACCTGCTGTTTTTTCAGATAATACGAACATATTCCCGTAAGTCCGCATTCCTTGCATTTTGGTTTCCGTGCCTGGCAGGTATACCTTCCGTGCAGAATGAGCCAGTGGTGGGCATTATGTCTCAGTGACGGCTCAATATACCGTGTCAGTTTTTTTTCTACCATCAGTGGAGTTTTTGCTCCCGGTGTCAGCCCTATCCTTCGCGCAACCCTGAAAACATGAGTATCAACCGCAATAACAGGTTTCCTGTATATGACGGATGCAATTACATTGGCGGTTTTCCTGCCCACCCCGGGCAGTTTCATTAGCTGGTCCGGCTCTTCAGGAACTTTCCCGCCGAACTCCCTGGCAAGCACCGATGCCATCTCCTTAAGGTGCCTGGCCTTGTTGTTCGGAAATGAACAGGATTTGATAAAACCAAATATGTCGTCCAGACCTGCGGCAGCCATACTGGCCGCATCCGGAAAAGCTTTCAGCAGTGCAGGCGTGATCATATTCACCCTCTTGTCGGTGCACTGTGCCGAGAGGATAACCGCCACCACCAGCCCGAACGGATCACCAAAGTCAAGCTCAGTCTCCGGAAGCGGACGTTCCTTTTTGAAATATTCCAGAACCAGCCTGTATTTTTCTTTCAGCTTCACTTACGATTATCTTTCCCGGCAATAAAGTAAAACATTTTAGTTTACATTTGTGAATATTTTTTTACCGATCTGAAAAAGAGTAATTTTTATCTTTAAGCTGAAATATAACCGATTTGGAAAGGATCACGCTGAATATTGAAAACCGTAAATCCGAGGTTTATATCGGAAAGGACTGGAAGACTGTAAATGAACTCCTTCCGGCCGGGGGTTATATTATAATTACAGACGAAAATGTCAGAAATATTTACGGTAAGGATTTTCCTGTTTGTCCGGTCATCTCGGTAAAACCCGGAGAGGAAAGCAAGAACCTGAACACACTTGGCCGGCTGGCTCAGGGTCTGCTCGGGGCGGGAATCGACCGTTCAGGCTTTGTGCTTGGCATAGGGGGGGGAGTCGTCTGCGATATTGCCGGTTTCCTCGCATCTGTCTATATGAGGGGCATAAAATTCGGGTTTGTCTCAACATCTCTGCTTTCACAGGTAGATGCCAGCGTGGGTGGCAAAAATGCCGTGAACGTTGAAAAAGTGAAAAACATACTCGGCTGCTTCAGACAGCCTGAATTTGTTATCTGCGACCAGAAAATGCTGAAGACTCTTCCGGAGGATGAATATATTTCAGGACTTGCAGAGTTGATTAAGACTGCAGTTATTCTCGATGCAGAATTGTTCTCCCTGATCGGTCAGAACGTTAACAGGATAAAAAACGCCGATCCTGGTCTGCTTGAAGATCTCATTGCAAAGGCCGTTAGGCTGAAAGCTTCTGTGGTTACGGAAGACGAGAGGGAGATTACCGGAAAACGCATGATACTCAATTTCGGGCATACATTCGGACACGTGATAGAAACCGTAACAGGCATGAAACATGGTTTTGCTGTGGCATGCGGAATGGCTATAGCCTGTGACATATCTTCAGCGACAGGTTATATGAGCACTGCCGAAAGTGAAAGGATCAAATCGCTTCTGAATGATTTCGGACTGCTGAAGAAGCACGGTGTTACGGCCGGGCTGTTCGGAAAAATGCTACTGACCGATAAGAAGAAGGAGGGCAGCAGGATAAATTTTGTTATGGCCGGACCTGTAGGCAGAGCTGAAGTAGTTAAAATGGAAGCGGATGAAATTTTAAAAATTTACCGGTCAGTAATAAGTTCGGAATGAAGGCAGAGGCATCAATCAAGCACGTTTCAGGAACAATCGGTGCACCACCGTCGAAAAGCGCGGTACAGAGGTACCTGGCAGGCTCCCTGCTGGCAGAGGGTGTCTCTGAACTGAAGGCAGGTTCGCTGTGCGACGATTCCCTGGCTGCAATCTCAATAATAAGGGCCCTCGGGGCGGAAGTTGAAGTAAAAGACGGCACCATAGTTATCAGGGGCGGTTTTAAACCGGTATCGGATGAAGTGAACTGCGGAGAGTCAGGCCTCTCATCCAGGATGTTTATTCCTGTGGCCGCCCTCGCCGGCCGTGAAATAACTGTGACGGGAAGAGGATCGCTTCTTAAAAGACCTTTCGGTATGATCGTAAACCCGCTCGGACAACTCGGTGCCGACGTTCAGACCAGCAGCGGGCTACTGCCTGTGAAAGTGAAGGGTCCGCTGAGGGGCGGCGATGTTAATGCCGACGGCTCCATGAGCTCCCAGTTCATTACCGGGCTGCTTATGGCATTGCCCGTTGTTGAGAAAGACAGCAGGATATTTACCGAAAACCTTGTCAGCAGACCATATATCGACCTTACTCTGAAGACACTTGAAGAGTTCGCAATTACTGTTACAAACGAGGATTACAGGGTATTTCGTGTCAGGGGTGGTCAGAAATACATGCCCGGGAAGTTCACTGCTGAAGGCGACTGGAGCGGAGCAGCATTTATCCTCGTTATGGGTGCCATAGGAGGGAAGACAGAGGTTTCCGGACTTGTACACGACTCCGTCCAGGCCGACAGGGCTGTGCTTGATGCCCTGAGGCTCGCCGGAGCAGATGTTAAAACAGACGGAGAAACCGTCACCGTAACAAGGAAAGACCTGAACAGCTTTACTTTCGATATTACCAACTGCCCCGACATCGCACCACCTCTTGCCGTGCTGGCAACAGCATGCAGAGGGAGGTCTGTTCTGAAAGGTGCCGGCAGGCTTATTGCGAAAGAGAGTAACAGGGCCGATACAATATGCAGGGCATTGAACAGTATAGGAGCAAGGGTTTCATACAGCGGCGATGAACTGATAATCGATGGCGTAAAGTCACTATGTGGCGGGCAATCGCCGGCTTACAACGACCACAGGATAGCCATGGCCCTTGCAGCTGCTTCAGTAATCTCCGCGGAACCTGTAGTTATTGAAGGCTATGAATGCGTTAACAAATCCTATCCGGGTTTTGCAGATGACTTTATAAAACTTGGAGGAAGAATGATTATCACGAATAAACCTGTATGAATTAATGAACACTTTCGGAAAAATATTCAGGGTTTCCCTTTTTGGCGAATCACACGGAGAAGCCGTTGGCGTGGTTATTGACGGCTGTCCGCCCGGGATACCGTTGTCGGCAGGCGATTTTTTAAAAGACCTGTCGCGCCGCAAAAGCGGCCGGAAAGGTACAACCCCGAGAAGCGAGGACGATCTGCCTGAAATACTCAGCGGAATATATAACGGATATACCACCGGTTCGCCGGTTACGGTAATTTCACGAAACAGAAATACCAACCCGTCGGACTATGACAAGTTTTCAACAGTTCCCCGTCCCGGTCATGCCGACTTCACTTCGCGGCTGAAATTTATGGGTTACTCCGATCCGCGCGGAAGCGGTCATTTTTCGGGCCGGATAACATGGGGGCTTGTCGCTGCCGGTGTGATTGCTAAAAAAATTCTTGGAGGAACGGTCATTAACGCCTCGCTGAAGGAGGCCGGAGGCACTGCCGATATAGAAAAAGCTGTTGAGGAGGCCATGAAGGCAGGCGACAGCATCGGCGGTATTGTCGAATGCATCATCGAAAATCCTCCGCTGGCTGCAGGCGAACCATTCTTCTATTCGGCCGAGTCGGCCATAAGCCAGGCCGTCTTTTCAATCCCTGCCATAAAAGCCATTGAGTTTGGTGCCGGCTTCAGGGCCGCCTCCATGAGAGGTTCAGAACATAACGACCCATTTACCGACACAAAAGGAACAACCCTGACAAATAATGCCGGAGGAATAAACGGAGGAATAACAAACGGAAACCCTGTGGTTTTCAGAGTGGCTGTGAAACCTACTTCCTCCGTTGGAGTTGAACAGACCACCATTGATTTTTCAACAGGAAAGGCGGTTAAGCTTAAAGCAGAGGGAAGACATGATGCCTGTATTGCACTGAGAATGCCTGTGATTGTCGAAGCCGCTGCAGCGGTGGCACTGGCCGACCTGCTGCTTATCGACCGCGGAATATCCGGGAAACAGAGATCATAAGGCTTCCCCGGGCTCTTTCAAAATTATCTCTAGTATTTTACGGGTCTCCGGCGTTACCCTGTACCTGTTGTCAATCCTCTCCCCTAGAATGGCCACTATATTCCCGCCCGATTCCATAATCATAGCCTTTTCCTTCTGTGGTACGGAGAATTTCCTGTCGGTGAAGTAATCGCTCAGTTTCCTGAAATTATTCATGCCCAGCGGTATAAACCTGTCGCCATGCCTCCATTTTCTTATAACAACCGGAAAATTTACCATGCCGGCGTCAAGGGTGATATGATATCTGCTGCCTGCGGGTGTGAAAGGCCGGGGTATCTCCCTTATCCCGGCCTTCAGGATGAAATCCTGGTTATTCAGATCCGCAGGAGTGTTAATTGCAATATCCGGAAACTCACCAGTGTCGGGAGGCTTAACAATAAGTACTTTCCTGTCCCTGTAAATGACATGAGTCCTTGTCTTTATCTTCTTTCCGGGTTCAGACGAGAGAAGGGCGGCTAATTCGCGTGTGCCGGAAGATGTTATGCCAAAGGGAGCGAATAGTTCAAAAAGAATGCTCTTCAGAGGCGAAAAGGAGATGAGAGATCGTATGTCGACATGGTATTCATCATCGGCCTTTCTGAAAGATTTCTCCTTTACACCGGCCATATAGAGAGATATTATTTCATCATATCCGTCAAACCTTTCAGCTGTTTCCTGTATAGTATCGTCAAATGAGGGATTTATCTCCCTTAGTAGCGGCAGAATTTTATGGCGTATTTTATTACGTGTATATTTAACACTTTTATTTGATTCGTCTTCGCGCCACGGTATTTTATTTCGCGTTGCATAATCCAGGATATCGTTCCTTTCGGCAAACAGCAGAGGTCTTATGCGGCGGTCGCTGCGCGGTTTCATCGCGGCCATACCGGTTATTCCCGTACCCCTTATCAGGTTCAGAATAATTGTCTCCGTCCTGTCGCTTTTGTTGTGGGCAAGTGCCAGCAGGGTGTAACCGTACTTTGACATTGTTTCTTCAAACCAGGAATGCCTGAGGTCTCTGGCTGCCATCTGCAGGGTGATTTTCTTTTGCCTGGCATACTCTTTGGTTTCAAAGCAAATATTGTGAAAAGGTACGCCGTAAGCTGACGCAAATTCTCTTACCAGTTTTTCATCGGCATCAGAGTCTGCCCCCCGCAGTCTGAAGTTGCAGTGGGCAATTCCTGTATTGTATCCGCTGACAATAAACAGGTGAGCCATCACCATTGAATCAACGCCGCCGCTGACGCCCATAAGAATCCTGTCTTCTTTTTCCGCCAGCCGGTTGTCAATTATGAATTTTATAAATTTCTCCTGCATTGCCGCCCTATTGATACGATATGCCTCAAATATACCTTTTTTACCTGTACTGCTGAATGCCTGGTGGTCCGGGATCAAAATTACGCGGACGAAGCAGCTTTTCTCCCGATATTATCAGGTTGCTCATTTCTGACCAGGGGGGAAGTGAAGGGTAATATCCGAGGCGTATCTGGAAGGTTTTGAAAACCAGGTTATCGTTCCTGATTCTTATACCAAGACCTATTGCGCTGAGAAAGGACCTGTACCCGGTGGGGGCTTCGAGACCCTCAAGCAATACCCCTTCCGCGAAGCCAAAAAGGGCAAACCTGAAACCGTAAAAATTAACCGGACTGAATATTACTGATTCCATTCCGGCCTTCAGTCTCCTTGAGCCTTTGAGTGAATCGTTGGAAAATGTTGAGAAAGCATCTTCCTTAATGACACTTATATATTCATCCCTGTATCTTCTGATTCCTGCGGTATAATTGAGATTGATAAAATTTCTTATCATATAACTGCCGGCTGGAGTAAGGTTTGAAACATACCTGATATTTCCGGAGAACACACCCTGTTCAGCTTGACTTTCGTGCAGGAAAAACCCTGCCCCTGCTGAAATGTGAAAATAGCCTGCCTGAGATAACGAAAAGCCGAATGATGCATCCGATCCTGCGTAAATTCTGTTTTTGAATTCATTGTCCTCCGTGCCTCCCGTAACGCTGAAAAGAAGGCCGTATGGAATATCTTCGGTACGTCCGTAGCCGTATATCAGGCTGGTTTTGTAATATTTCTGCATTGAAATTGCCACCGAACCAAGATAGAGCCGGTATCTCTGTAACCTGTAGTATGTGTCGGGGTCTATTTCGGGTTTCCGGAAGACATTATTATTAATGTATCTTATTCCTGCTACAAACCTTGTTACGGATTGCCTGTCGAGCATGAAGGATCTCTGAAGCCAGTAATCCTGGAAGTTATACCTTAAAGGTTCGGCAACAGGCAGTGTGTCGAGATCTTCGCTTGTCAGAGTCCGGCTTACCGAAATTCCGAAAGCATACTTTGTTTCGGAGCCGACAAGGTTCCTGAGAAGGGAGGCTCCATAGCTTTTCCTGCCCAGGCCGTCATAGTAATTGACGGCCAGGTTGGTAAACGTTTTCGCCAGGTTGTTTACGTTATAGGTTATTCCAATACCCGGCGAATCTTTTGACGATGAGGAATATGGTATTTCGAGCTTTATTTCATGACCTGTTCCGAAAAGGTTTTTGTCGTAAAGCCAGACAGAGCCCTTGTTTATGCCCCGGTATGTAAAATCAGCCCCAAGAGAATAAACATCCTTGGTGATAATTATGATCTCAGCTTCAGACCCGGAGGCAGGAACTACAAGAATGCGGGCATCATCGATAAATGGCAGCTGCCTTATTATTCGTTCATTGTCGGAGAGCGTAAGAGCAGAAATTGTGTCCCCTTCGGAGAAAAGGAGGTTTTTTCTGATGATTTCCTCCCGTGTATTGTAATGAGTCCTGTTCAGTAATTTCTCGAGCCGGCTATGGTCAATATCGGCGGGGTTAAAGATATTTCCGCCGAATACATCAACCTGTCTTATGCTGATACCCTTTATCGTCAATCCTGTAAAACTTTTGAAGTTTTCATCGCTTCTCCTGTTTACCTTTATTGAACCGGAAGTGTCGGGGGCCACAATTACCAGATCGTAGAGTACCCGTGTCAGTTTTGACTTTTGTGATTTTGATTTCAGGGAGTCGTAAAATGCCAGAGCCTTTTCATTACGTTTTTCAAGTGCGTTTTTAAACTGGAAAGGAAGAGAAATAAGGGTATCTTTTGCGACAAAAATTCTTCTTTCGTTTGTCTTTAGGAAGGAGCCGCCGTAAACTTTAATAATTGTATCGGGATTTTCCGTTATCTGGGCTTCGACGACCCCGGGTAATGCAACCGGCAGGCACGTGAGCACCAGAAATACGGATAAGATACGGCAGGATGCATTCTTAAACTCCATCAGGTTTTTTTCTGTTCTCGGCAAGCACATCATCAGAGTTAAACTGGAATCCAACCCTTTTTCCGGTGATTATCCTGGAGTGCTGTATTTTGGTTTCGGCCTGTCCGACAGTGGCAATTTTGACCGTATCGTACGGAGGAACCAGCAGGTCGAACTCAAGGGCATATTGAACCGATGTCAGGATGATCGATGTCAGGACCTCCCTGTCGAGACTAAGGGTGCCAAAGTGCGACAGTTGAAATCCCATTTGTCTTTTACCTTCAACAATGAATTGCTTTTCGTGGTTGATGAATATCCTGGCAATGAGGTAGCCGATATCATCAAAACGGGAATATTTGAAACTGTCGGCCAGGAAATTGTATATGTTTATTATACCGCAGTATGCGTTAAGCTTGTTTTGCTGAACATAATGTGTTTTCCAGACCGGATGCTCCCGGTCGAAAAGGAAGATGTTTGAATGCATGCTGAAAAGGAGAATGTCACCGGCTATTTTCACCTGGGCATCAAATATTCCCCGGT
>ERZ795052.2503-NODE-2503-length-22151-cov-7.101195_pt1 | contig 22151 bp, 17 predicted proteins | sample MGYA00375136_ERZ795052 | MGnify/ENA primary metagenome ERZ795052 (study PRJEB30181, sample SAMN05720156) | activated sludge metagenome | isolation source: Anaerobic digester | place: Japan | collected 2015-05-26 ... | reverse complement strand
TGATTTCGGTGGTTTCGGTGGCTTATAAATAAATCCTCTTAATCCTAAAATCCTTGTTTCTAAAACTCAATCCTCTTAATCCTAAAATCCTAAAATCCTTGTTTCTAAAACTCAAATCTGCGTGATCTGCGTGATCTGCGTGAGGATATTTTTTTCGGTGATTTCGGTGGTTTCGGTGGCTTATAAATAAATCCTCTAAATCCTAAAATCCTAAAATCCTTGTTTCTAAAGCTTAAATCTGTCGTCCCGCTGGGACTTCTTTTAGGCATTCTTTTTATCGCCGGGTTAAAAACCCGTCGTTATTATGTATCGTTCCTAACGGAACTTTAAAGAAGAAATCCTCTTAATCCTTAAATCCTTGTTTCTAAAACTCATATCTGTGTAATCTGTGTAATCTGTGAGAGAATATTTTTTTCGGAGGAACGACAGATTTGAACTCCAGTACCCTGAACTTTGAACTTCTGATTTACACAACAGCGATCACTAGGTTAAACAACCATTTAACGCTTCAACTTTTATATCGATAAAACCGTTTATATTTTTTGCAGTTAACTTAATTAGCCTTTATTATTTTCTGAACAAAGGTCTTATTCCCAAATTTCATATAGCAGATATATAGTCCACTGGCTAGTTCCTTGCCTTTTTTGTCTGTACCGGTATATTCATAAATGTAAGTTCCATAATTATTATGGTATTGGAGATAGTTGTTTACCAATTGACCTTTAAGGTTATAGATTTTAAATTCCACATTTCCAGCATTTTTGATAGTGTAGCTGATATTGGTTCCATATCTAAATGGATTAGGGTACGCTCCCAAAAGAGTAGTTTCCGGAGGTGGTTGTAATGGATCTGTTCCAGTAACAATTAGTTTTGGTCCCCAATAACTAGAAGACTCATCTATATTGATAATTCTTAGCCAGTAAAAATAACGCGTATTTTCATCAGTTGTAGTATCGGTATAGACATAATTTTCTTCTTGGGTATCAAGATGAGGGATTAGATCACTTACTGCAACTGCTGAATTGAAAGAAGGGCTGCTTCCCCTCCATATTTGATAAGCAGAAATTCCTTCTGTATAGTTACATTTCCATATTATGCTAACTACATTTTGCATATCGAGCACTACATTCAATTCTGGATAGTATGGAGATACATTATTCGCATGAGGAAAGCAGAAAGATATATTCGTGGCATTTCCATAGTAGACGGGAACTGTAAAGTAAGCAATTTTATCTGTCCAATTTGGAGCAGCGGAAAAGGTCATCCACTCTCCTCTTCCTTCAATTTTATAACCAAGGTAATAAGGAACATAACCTAAATTATGGTTAAAAGTAATTTCGGCTCCACTAAAATTGGCTCCTGTAACAGTAAAATCCATTCCGGCATCAGAAAAAGGTTCATTCAAAGAAGCAAAGCCAGCTGTAACTACCAAATATTCATCAGGTTCTGTAATTCCAGTAATAATTAGATTTCCATGATAGGTATGGCCTAAGGTGTCCGAAACCGCAGGTAAATTTACAGTGGCTGATCCATCATAAACATAAGCATAATCGGTATTGCTATTTAATATAACGCGAACATTATCAATTGCAGCAGGAGGTTGCGTTTCACCCGAAGCATCATTTCTCCAGGCAAAAACGATTCTTTTATATACACCAGAAACCGGTTCAGGAATATTAAAATCGGCTTCTTTCCAATGATCGGAAAGATTTAAGGTTGTGCCAAGCTGTCCACTGGTTATCATAGTTCCTGCTTGAGGTACGAAATTGGGTTCTACACAAAAAACCCTGAGAAAATCAAAATATGGATTTGTTCCTTCCCCCATTCCTTTCCAGGAAAAACGCAATTTACAATTCTCGGTTCCTTGGGGAAGATAAATATCTCTGTATATATAACTTGTAGAGCCTCTATTAGGAACATAAGAATTAGTGAGTCCATTATCACCACTTACAAATAGTCCTCCATTTCCCGATTGAGGAACAATAAACCCATAAAACCATTTATTCGTTTGACCTTCGTTTACAAAAGTCCAATTTTCACAATAATTTTCGAAGCCCTCAATAAAAGGAGTATTTAGCGCAGTAAGAGAAACTGCACTTAAGTTTATAATTCTCTCTTCCCCTTCCCCATTGTGGGTAATAGATATAATTCCATTATAAACACCCGGTGCTAAAGGTGCAAAAAGGACAGTAAACACAGCCGTGCTATCAGCTCTAATAGAATATGATAAAGAACTATGCTCTTCATCCAAGGATACAATTTTATAACCTGCAGGAACTGTAATTTCACCATTTAAATAACCTGTTCCGGTATTAGTTATATTAAATGTTTTACCTGCTGTATAACCAGCAAGCACATTTCCAAAAGAAAGATTGGTGGTGTTCACTGCAATATCTGGTTGAGTAAGAACTGATAATTTCATATTTGGTTTATACATAGTTACAGCACCTCCAGTAAAAACATCAGTTTGATCCTCTACATTACTGCGTGTGTAATGATAGCCTTTAGGTGTATCAGTATAAAGTACTGTTCCAGAGGAATTTACAGCCACAGTTAAACTGAAAGCAGTATCCACTAATATATTATCTATCCCATTCCATAAAAAGGGAGTTGAGAAAGTGAGCATATCATAATCACCAGCTACTGGTCGATAATTAGTTGCCAGATAACAAGTTATAAGATCATCTTCGCCAAGCCATTGGCTTACATCTTCTGCGGTAGTATGTGCCATCCGAATTCTGAAATTAGGAAGTGAATATGCTGAAGCTGTGTTTATATAAAATCCTAAACGAGTGATAATTGTAGGACCGAAAATACCGTGTAGATTAAGCTCCCGAGCGGTATAGATCATCTGACCGTGTAAACTTTTACGATAATTATTGATAGGACATCCTTCATAGTTAGAAGTTGGGATGATTCCGTTTCCGATAATGGTTTCGGTAACTACTTCAGAAGTTGGAATAGCAGTTTGAGCAGATGTTGATTCAGATTGACCTTCGGCATAAACTGCCACAACTGTATATTCATATGAAATGCCAGCTACAACATCAGTATCCGTATATCTGGTTTCTGCAATGGTAGTAAGCAACACATTATTCTTTAAAATATTATAGCCAGTAGGTTCACCCGCTTCAGGTACTTTCCAATATAGTAACACAAATCCATATCCGCCTGCAGCAGTTAGATTTTGAGGAGGCCAATAGTAATTTTCATAGGGGGGCATAATTATATGATCTATCCAACAACAATCACTCCCCGATACATTACTGGAATTTTTTTGATACGCCCAGGAAAATGTTCGTAGACCAGGATTTACAGGAAACGAAACACAAGCCCAGTCCTTTTCTCCACTCCATTCTCCAATTAATTCATCATCAATATAGAATTTCAAATAACCGTAATTTGCCAAAGAAGAAACCTTCCGGTAAAAGCTGATTTCTCCAGCTTCGGTTATGTTCACTTTCAATTTCAGCTCTGAAGCTCCTTCTGCATTTATTAGACCAGAACAAGCTGAATATTCTCCAGTAAAATATGAATCGCTCTGCACAGTCCAAGGCGAAGAACTTTTGTTAAGCCAAATCAACTTGGAAAAATCGGCTGTTTCAAATCCTTCATCAGCAGGATTTAAGAGTGATATGGATATAGTATGATATCGCCGATTTCCTTCATTATCAATAGCTTCAGCTTTTATTGTATGCTGCCCTATAGATAAACCTGCTGTATTCCATACCCATTCATAAGGCATTTCTGAATCAGAAAAAACATAATCTGGATTGTCATCAAGATAAAAACGAACTTCCAGAATACTGCGCTCAACCGGATCAGATGCTTCAACCTGAATAGTAATAACAGAATTGATTTCAAAACCAGTATTATTAAGCGGGTAAACAATATGGCAGAGAGGAATACTTGGATTGGCTTCACAAAGTGCCTGAGCAACATTTACCATTCCATAACCAGTCCATCGATCCCAACCTTCAGATGTTCCTGCTGTCATATCTGTGGCTGAAGAAGTTATTATGGTTCTAAGTTCTGCCGGAGTAAGAGTTGGATTTACAGAAAGAACTAAAGCTGCTACTCCTGCTGCATAAGGACAAGAACAGGATGTTCCATTAAACCACATAAAATAGTCATCTAGAGAATAACCTCCAAAGGAAGTAATATCTGTTGCAGGAAGAATTGTAGGTGCCATTATATCAACTGCACCTGCAGCATCTTGTTGATTGGTTCCATAATTTGAACCCCACCAATTTTCTCCATCTGAGGAATTGGGATTTTTTCTTTCTCCAGAAGGACTTGCTGCGCCAACTGAAATTACTAAAGGATGTATAGCTGGATAACCTATTGTAGCGCTATTTGCATTTCCGGTACTGGCAAAGAGAATAACTCCATTATTATAAGCATATTCTAAAGCTGAATCAACAGTAGGATTATCCCCTACATGAGAATTTGAACCAAAACTCATACTGACTACATTTACATTATTATCTGCTGCATAAATAAGAGCATTGGTAATAGCTGAATATAGTATATCTCCATTACTGCTGGCTACTTTTAGCGGCATAACACTACAGCCACCTGCAATTCCTGCCACCCCTAAAATGTTATTTGCTTTAGCTGCTGCAATTCCAGAAGTGCATGTTCCATGACCTGCTTCGGCACTATCATCCATTGGATTATCATCATTATCGCCGAAATCATATCCGGAAACTAAAAGTAAATCTGGATGATTTAGATCTACACCTGTATCAAGAATCCCAATAATAATATCAGGATCTCCATAACCTTGATTACTATCCCAGGCAATTTCTGCATCGCTATCAAATCCTATAACCCCTACTCCAGGCCCACTATGAGAATCACCTTGATAAACAGGTAGCTGAGCAGTGTTATTGTGTCCCCAATTATTGGGATATAGAGGATCATCGGGAACATTATGCAGATAGGCATAATATTCGGGAATAATATCTTCTATATAGCGATTGCTTTTTAGATTAGCTATTACTTGTTCAACTGTTTTTGTGCCATCTAAACGCAGTAAAAACCAGCGGTCAAATCCCGTTTTAGTTTCCCAATTTCTATCTTTGGCAGAAATATGAGCGCGGATAATTGATTGAACGCCATTCACCTCAAAAAGCTGATCTAATTCATTGAGGTTTGTTTTTTCACATTCAGCATAAGCTGATAACGGCAACTGGGCACGAAATACTGCTTCTGAACTTAGCTTAATCTTTACAAGGTTATTAGCATAAAGAGGACGCTCTCTATCCTCATTTTGCTTTGCCATTGCAAAAAACTGGCTGATCAGTATAAGACAGATAAGAATTAAGATATTTTTTTTCATAATTCAATTTTAAAAGCAATATTCATTCCAGATAAGAACTTTGCTTTAATGCTATGCTCACAATAGTTGAGTCCCTAATGTTGGTGTATATTCCAACTCGCTATTTATCGGGTAGTTAGAAAACATTTTACTACTCTCATTTCTCACAATCTATGTTAGCATATACTTGCAATTATACTATCTTCATCCTTCTTTCTCTTGGGTTGGGTTATGATCTTATCCTTGTCTTTTTAGTTTTAGCAAAACCATCAAAACAAAGAGCGGAATCCGGCTCTACTTTTTTCTTAATCTGGCTTCCCCAATTTTACACCAACCTTGAGACACAACCCTTTTATGTGCAGCACATTTTAAATAAGTAATAAAGCTTGAAAACAAGAACTATTGTTTAATATCCTAAAACCTCTATATCTATTTTAGGATGATAATGTAAAATAGTTCCCAATTCCAAGGAGTTCTTTAGCTCTACAGCAAGCTCTGGTTCCAATTTTTCTATATCTTCCAAGGAACGGTTTATAGCACGTAAAACTCTCTTTTTTGTTTTTTTCCCTTCGCTGGGAAAATAACGAATTTTACCTTCGGGCTTATAAACTTGTTCCAAATATTGAACAAGTTTCTCATATTGATCTCTGATATCATCAGCTTGTGCATAATCACAATTTGCCTCCAATTCAGCAAGTGTGTCTATCACTCTAATTAATTCTTGCTTTACTTCTTTAACCGTTTGTAAATCGGTTAAAGGAATAGAGGGAAAACTACTCTGAACCTCCAATTGATGAATTTGCACTTCATTAGATGAGGAAAACTGACTGTATACCCTTTGAGGCATTGGTTTTATAGTTTCAATATTAGCACAAGAAATATACAAATCCGGATTCGCAATTAAAGTTATAAGATACTGCATTCCTTTACCATAGAAAAGCTTATGCTCTCTTCCACCGTAGGAGAGAAAAACTAATTTTCCCTTACAGTGGAAGGTACACATATTAGAGAGGGGACTTAAAATGGCTGTTTCCATATCTCACCTACTTTTTATTTATTGATCAAGTTATTTTTTCATAATTCACAATCCAGCTTCATAATTTCAGTACCGCTTAATATGTCAAGAGAAATATTAGTGCTACTAATTATTCTCTACTCGTACCCATTCCCTTAACCTGCGATGTGGTAATTCTATCTGTTTCTGCCACACCTTATTTCATATTTTGTCCCTTTCTTTGTTAATAAAATTGGGGTTAAGGGATGATGCCTAATTCAATGATGTAACCAATTCATTCTGCGATAGTTCTGGGTCTGTTCGAAAAATCCTATAATCCTTAATTTGCTATTTGGTTTAGCGTGTTTAAAGGATAATTTACCAAAGGGGAACACAAAAAATGTGATTTCATTAAAACCTATTAATGCTTTATTGTAAAAGGAATATCAGCACTACTCATTGCATATTTTTAGATATTTCTCTTGACATAAATCATAAGGTTTTATCTATGAATACCTTATTGCGATATAGCAATGAATAATATTGACGATAAGTATATTTAAGGAGATGGAAAAATGACAAAAGCCGATTTAGTAAAGATTATTTCGGAAAACACCGGAATTATCCGTAAAGATGTTGCTGTTGTTGTTGATGCCTTTTTACAAGCCATTAAAGATAGCTTAATTAAAGGTAATCATATCGAAATCCGGGGTTTTGGAACATATAAACTCAAAACCCGTAAACCTCGTGTTGGACGCAACCCCAAGACTGACGAAAAAGTTCCGGTTCCTGAAAGAACCGTTCCTACTTTTAAATTCTCCCGCGAATTCAAAAATTCTGTCCTTGATGTAAAAACAAAGTAATAAGAGAGAAGATTATGCCTTGCGGAAAAAAGAGAAAACGTCATAAAATTGCTACCCATAAGAGGAAAAAGCGTCTGCGTAAGAATCGTCATAAACGGAAATGATAGATAAAAAAGCTATCTTTTGATCAGTTTATAGCCGTTTCATTTGGGGAGAAACGGCTTTTTTTATTTTGGCGATTTTTTTCTATTATGAGAAACATACAGACAGATATTTTCATAGTGTTTTTTTGTTCCCTATCACTATAACGAAAAAACGCTATCCTCAGTGCCGCTTGCCTACATCGCTGTGTTAATTCATTAAAATCAATTTAATTGTGTTCTACTAGAATCTCTCTTTTTTAAATTAAACATCAAAACTCTAAGTTGATTGTAACTGGGCCTTCATTTACGAGTTCTATTTGCATTTTGGCAGCAAAGATACCTGTTTGGACATTGATTTCCGTCTGTTTAAATAGATGAACAAATTCCTCATAAAGCTCTTTTGCTTTTCCCGGAGGCGCAGCTTGAGTAAAATCTGGTCTTCTTCCTCTTTGACAATTGGCATAGAGGGTAAATTGAGAGATAACTAACACCGAACCATTGATATCGGAGACGCTTTTATTCATTTTGCCATTTTCGTCTTCAAAGATACGCAGTTCCAGACATTTACGAACCGCTAAAGGTAAAACTGCTTCAGTATCAAAAGAGCTGAACCCCACAAAAATAAGAAGTCCGGTTTCAATTTGTCCGGTTATTTTATCATCCACACAGCAAACTGCCTTGCTAACCCTTTGCAAAGTAATACGCATCAGTCGATTTTGAATCCATGCACTTCAAAGCAGCTGGTATCATCTATCCAGATAGAGCCCTCTTTAAAAGGTGGAATATAAATACCCAGGCGTCCAAATCTGGCACCTGGTTTAATGAAACCAGCGCTAATCGTTGTTCTTTGCCAATCGTTATTAATTTTGGCTTTTGTTTTGAAGCGATTAACAATTTTACCGTTTTCCTTAAAGACAATAAACCTTAGTTGAGGACGGGGTGGATTAGGAGAATTTGTTTTAAAATAGCATCTTAAATAATATCCTCCATAGCGTCGGACATTAAATGGCTCACTCAAGATAAGCACAGATTTATCAGAAGCATCTATTCGTAAAGAAGTTTTCCCTTCACAAGCAGTATCTGGATCAATAGTAATAGGGCTTTCTGAATTATCATGAGGATTAAGAATTACCATCCAACCCTTTAAAGCCTCTTCTCCAATCGTGGAATAGGGACTAAAACTATAATTTTCTACCAGATTGGGGCTATCTTTAATATCTCGTTCTGTAAAACTGAGGGTGGTTACAACTGAACAGGCATTTATAAAAAACGATAGTAATGCCAATAAGACAAGACCAAGCACGCGATTCTTCATTTCATAAAACCTCTTTCGTTCATATATTTTAGAACAACTCCTACGGCGATGCTATTAATCAATAGATTCGAACCACCGTAACTAATTAAGGGTAACGGAATTCCCGTTGCTGGGACTAAACCAATATTCATTCCAATATTTATAAAGGTCTGAAACATAAGATAAGCCAAAATGCCTGCTGAAGCAACTTTTCTTTCGCGAATTTTTAGTTCACCTACATTATTAATAATTCTGCTGAAGAATGCCGCAAACAAAATTAATAGAAGAATAGAGCCCAAAAAACCGAATTCTTCACCCACTACAGAAAAAATAAAATCCGTATGGTGTTCCGGCAAGAAATTCATATTTTTTTGAGTTCCTTTCAGCCAGCCCTTGCCAAACAGAGAACCGCTACCGATAGCAATTTTAGCTTGAATAATTTGGTAACCTGCACCCAAAGGATCACGAGTAGGATCCATAAAAGTTAAAATCCGATTTTGTTGGTAGTCCTTTAATCCCATCCAAAAAACAGGAGTAATTAATGCTATAAATACATTGATAATACTTGCCACCGTAATTGTAACCCAAGAAAGACGCGCTTTCAATAGTAATAATACAAAAATTATAATCCAGATCGGAATAGCTGGCCACCAGATGGAACTTATTATACTTACTATAGGACTTATGCATAGCAAAATATAAAATAAAGGTACATCAGCAGCAATCAACATAGCGATCAGAGAAGCCCAAAAAACCAGCGTTGTACCAAAATCTGGTTCAATCATAATCAAGATTACAGGTATCAGGGTTAATAAAAATCCATAGAGAATTTGCCGATATTCATTCAAATTTTCTTTAGATATAACCCGCGCTACCATCAAAATTGTTAGCAATTTAGCACTTTCCGAGGGCTGGAGATTTATTCCTCCTACAGAAAACCAACGATGAGCTCCATTAATTATGGGAGTAAATAACACTATGATCAAAGCCAGTATATTCAAAAGGTAAAGGGGTAATACTACTAAATCAAAAATCGGCATTGGAATCCATAACAATAGAATTATGGCCAATAAGGAAAGGACAGCAAAGATAACCTGCTTCCACCAATTATTTTGAGTGTGTGCCTCTCCCGCAATCACAGTTGTGGAAGCACTGAAAATTACAATACAGCCAAAAATAATCAGCAGCAATAAAAGCGTCAAGAGGACAAAATCGAACTTTTTTCGGTTAATGAACATCACTTTCTTCCTGCAATGAAGCCGGTAGAGGTTCAATTTCACTTCCAGGGATAGATACTTCCGAGCCCTCTAAACCAGGTTCAAATTCTTCATTCTCAATGCCTTCCGCTGTTCTAAACTGTGGTGGCAAGGGAGTTACCTGTTTAATAATATCTAAATTACCCAAATAATAATTGAATATTTTAGCAGTTATAGGAGCAGCCATAGCTCCTCCCCCTCCAGCATTTTCCAGAAAAACAGTTACTGCAATTTCTGGTTTGGAAGTAACTAAATAACCGCAGAACCAGGCATGAGTTTTTCTACCCATAACATTTTCGGCAGAACCGGTTTTACCATAAACAGTAGCTCCGTTTATTTTTGCATTTGCTCCTGTTCCACCTGGAGCATTAACTACAGCCCATAATCCCTGTTGAATAGTTTTTAGGGTACTTGGTTTCATAGGTAATCTTCTTTTAGCTATAGGTACAACCTGTTCACGAGTAAGACGTCCTCTACCAACTGTTTGTTTCAATAAATGAGGTTGAATCCATAAACCATTATTGGCAAGAGCTCCATAAAAGGCATTTATCTGTAAGGGGGTAGTTAATACTTCTCCTTGTCCAATAGCCAGATTTACTTTGTGTCCAATAATTCCTACATTTTTGCCGTAGGTTTTTTTATACCATTCTGTATTAGGAAAGAAGCCCTGTCTTTCGTTTGGTAGGTCAATTCCCGTTTTTCCAAATAGATGTGAATCCCGTACATAATTATAAAAGTCATCCAATTTTATCTTTAAGGAAAGATCATAAAAGAAAGTATCACAAGAAACTCTTAAAGCATCAACAACTGTAGTAGAACCATGTCCACTGCTAAACCAGCATCGGAAAAAACGATTACCAACTTTAAAACCTCCCGAACAAAAAGCCAGGTGTGTTTCAGGAGTAATTAAACCGCGGTCTAAACCAATACCTGCAGTAATAGGTTTAAAAACTGAACCGGGAGGATAGGTTCCGTAGATAACTCTATCTACCATTGGCTTTTCATCGCGATTCAGATCTTCCCATATTTCTGGTGTTATTTTTTGCATAAAGAGATTAGGATCAAAATCTGGCTTACTTACATAAGCAAGAATGCCTCCACTGCGAACATCGCTAACTACTATAGCTCCTTTCATTCCAGAGGGAAAAATTCCAGAGACAAATTCCTGCAGATCATTATCTATAGTAAGAACAAGGGAAAGTCCATTAAGCGGTTCAATATTTCCGCCTTCTTCAAAAAGTTGTAGACTGTGCCCTTGAGCATCCACCTGAACAATTTCTCGGCCATCTTTTCCGCGTAGTAAAACTTCATAATAGCGTTCCAAACCCGTTTTCCCGATATAGCTATTCAGAGAATAATCCTCTTTTTTATACAGGTCATATTCTTTTTCGTTAATTCTCCCTACATAACCGCTAAAATGATTTGGATATAGATAATTACGGGTGGAACCGATATGGAAAGAAAGCTCAGGATAATAATTCAATTCTTCGCTAAGAGCTAATACTGTTTCGTAGGGAACATTATCTGCCAGCAGAATTTCTTCATAAGTTTTAAAACGTTGTTTCAATACCAGGTCTTTCAATTCGCTTTCCGTAATGCCGAAATTCTGTTCCAGAAATCTGCTTAGAGCATTTATATCATTAATTTTCCCGCTGGTTAAATACATATTATGCGAAGGGACATTTTGAACAATTGGCCTGTATTTATGATCATAAATTTCTCCGCGCGTGGCTATTATTCTCCGAATGCGCACAAAGTTACTTTCCGCTATGCGTTGATATTTAGCTCCTTCCACTACCTGTAAACGAAAAAGCGAAGCAGCAAGTAAAATAAACAGAACCGCCAAAGTGATCGAATAGGTTATGGTAGCTTGATTTTTAGTCATTGTTAATCGTTAATCTTACTTTACTAATTAGTTGCATACTCCAAAAAACGACAATCGATACTATAACATTATAGCCAAAACCGACTAATGATTTAGCCAAAAGTTCCCCATCAAAACCAAATGTAACTCCATACATAACCAGTTGCAAAACAGAAAAGATGAAATTAGCAATTCCAATTGCCAACAATTTGGCTACACCGCTTTCTGCCTCAAAGGGCTTACGAAATTCCTGGATTACTAAAACCAGCAAACAAAAAAGAAGAGAATAAAAGCCAAAAGTCATCGGATTTACTGTATCAAACATCATTCCGATGATAAAAACAACAATTAGTGCAAAATTACGCGGACGAGTCCAAACAATATAAATCATCCAAGGTAAAAGAATGAAAGGAATCGCTTTAAATAATGCTAAAGCAGGCATAACCAGAATTTGAAGATACAGAAAAAACAGGCCAAGAATGAAACTCCAAATTCCTTTCCAAACCATTAGTTATCTACTCTTCGAACAATGCAAAATGGAGTTAATTCGTCACCCTGCCCCTGAGGATTATCTTTCATCACGCTTTCTATGAAATGTTTACTAACACCCTTGCTCCCCCCAATCATCCAACAACCACCAATATCATTAATATCCATAACGGCAAATTCATAGCCAAATTCTGAGTGTAAATCCTCACATATCTGTTGAGGATTTTTTGGTCCCTTAATTACTGTATCTGTATAAGGAGGAACAGGTGAAGTTGTAGCTGCATCAATTAAAGCAGCTTGCATTCCTGCCACTCTATAAAAATCACCTTTCCTGCCTAAAAGTTTTCCTATGGCACCAATGAAAGCCGCAAAAAGAATACGCATAATCCCTGTTTCTTCAATAGCGCATTGCATACTGGTTGGAGCGCCTAAACCAATACCGTATGGGACTTTAGCTACATAGCGACTAAGTAGTTTTGCCAAAGGAGAAACTCTTATTTCAGAAACAGGAATTGCCCTTCCCTGAGTGATGGCTAAAGGACTTTCACTAATTGTTAGAATATCACCTGGTTTCATTAATGGTAAAGCGTATTCTTTAATTATATCACTGATCTTATCTTGGGGGGTAAGGATTTTCGTTTTCACCGGAATGCGTTCAAATCGCACTCCCCAATGGGTGACGACCGGTTCTGTTTTTTTACTATAGCTCAATTTGTTCCTGCCTTTTTAGAATAAATATATGCTCAAGATTTTCCACTAAAGTGAAAGGATTTATATCTGCACTGATAAACAAATTATCCTGAGATTCTCTAATCCTTTTTATGGTTCCTACAGGATAGGATTTTGGATAAAGCCGTGAAAGATTGGAAGTTACAATTGTATCTCCTACCGCTATATCTGAACCCAATTTAATTAAATTCATTGAAACCGTTCCACTAATATCGGATTGTAAAATCCCCTGAACAGATGTGCGCGCATCCATAACCGGCAATTGAAAACGCGGATTGGAAAAAGGAAGCACAATAGAATGATCGGCTGCCACTTGAATTATTTTCCCTACAATCCCACTAGCTGAAATAACCGGATCATTAATCTTGATTCCGAATTTGAATCCTTTATCCACCACTAAATTAAGTTCCTGATATTGACCGGCTAAACCAATAACTTCTGCTTGAATTAATTCTACTTCTCCAAGATCATAGGAAATAGAATAAGCTCCAGTAAACTGTTTCAGCTGGTTTTGTAGTTCCAGTTTTTCCAAAGTTGTTTCAGCCAATTGTTTTCGCAAAGAAAAAACTTCCTGCTTCAGTTCTTGCGTGGTCTCAATTGCTTTTAGAGATTTAACGAAAGGGAAGAAAACCGTATTTCCCATCCAGCCTGCTTTTTTGATACGACTTTCCTTACTGCCTATCACCATTAGTAGAGAAAGGACAATTAAAATAAGGGGAACAAGGTTCTTCTTAAACATATTTCGTCCCTTTTAAAATAGGGAGTTATCATCTTGGGTAATAGGTTCAGATTTTAGATCAGTCCTCAATTCTTTTTATTAGAACCTGACGGTAACGGTCTACATCATCCAAAACTTTCCCAGCACCTTTAACTACGCATTCTGTAGGATCAGGAACAACATGAACAGGTAGATCTACTGTTTTACGAATTTTTTCATCCAAGCCTTTAAGGAGAGCGCCTCCACCTGTTAAAAATATACCCCGTTCAGCAATATCAGCAGAAAGTTCTGCCACTGTTCTTTCAAAAAGTCGCTTTATGGCATCAATGATGGTCGCAACTGTTTCCGAAATTGCTTCTCTAATTTCTTCAGAGCTTATTTTTATTGTTACAGGATAACCAGATATGATATCTCGTCCACGCACATCCATAGATAATTCTTGTTTTAAAGGATAAGCACTGCCAATCGTCATTTTTATTTTTTCAGCAGTTTGTGGACCAACTAACAGGTTGCTTTTCTTCCGCAAATAGTTTATTATATCCATATCAATTTGATCACCACCTACGCGAATGGAATTATGAACTACAATGTGAGATAAAGAAATTACAGCAATTTCGCTGGTTCCACCTCCAATATCCATAACCATATTTCCACAAGCCATATCAATTGGTAAATCAGCACCTATGGCAGCAGCAATGGGTTCAGAAATTAAATGAACTTCACGAGAACCTGCATGCAAAGCACTATCACGCACAGCTCTTTTTTCTACTTCAGTTATTCCAGATGGAACACAAACAATTACTCTGGGACGAACTAAAAGACGTTTCTTCTGGGCTCGTAAAATTAAATTGCGTAGCATTAGTTCAGTAACCTGAAAATCAGCAATAACGCCGTCTTTCAAGGGTTTTATCACTCTTACTTCATCAGGATTTTTACCCAGCATTAATTTTGCTGGGTTGCCTATAGCAATAATCTTTTTATTGTCTGTTGATACAGCAACAACTGAGGGCTCATTTATCACAATTCCGCCATTTTTCTTATAAACTAAGGTGTTTGCGGTTCCCAAATCAATTGCAATATCATTGGCCATCATTCCAAAAAAGTCAAATATGGACATCAAAACCTCTCTATTTCCTGCTTGCTTAGCAGCTTGAATTTATAAATTAACATTTCTTCTACCTATACCCTATTTTTTATATATCCTGCTGTGTCAAGTAAAAACGACAGTTACCATTTTTTCCATCTTTTTTACAGATTTCCCAGATTCCAGTTTTGTTAAAAATGGATTGGGAAATTAGTGTGGGGGTTTTTAGTTCTTAGTGCAGGAGTTCTTAGTGCAGGGGTTTTTAGTGCGGGGGTTCTTAGTGCAGGGGTTCTTAGTTCTTAGTGCAGGAGTTCTTTGTGCGGGGGTTTTTAGTTTGCTTTTAGCTTTTATGTTACTTAAAAAAATCCCACTACCACTTCCTTAATCCCGTTTAGTAAATGATAGAAGATCATTTTAGAATTGCCTAAGCAGGAAGTGCCAGTAATCGATTTAGTTAAGCTTCGCTTTTATAGAGTATCAAGTGAAATTGCAAATAGTATCACTTTCGTTGCAAATGGCTGTTTTTAGTGAGACCCTAGTATCACCCTTTTTGCAAATCGGTATCAAGGTTTTTGCAAATCTAGTTTCAACCTTTTTGCATATTTAGTATCATTGAATTTGCAAATGCGAGTTCAAAATCTTATCTGGTGAGACTTATGGAGTTAATGGGTTTATTGATAATAGATTGGAGGAAAAAACGCTCTGAGTCTTACACATCCTTTTTGGCTCATAGCTTGATCAGCTTGTTATCCTTGTCTTTGTAACGACCACTTAGGATGCTGATCAGGTCCACAATCCAGCCAATCATAAACAGACCGGCGGTAAACAAGTATAGTATTCCCAAACCCGTGTGGCCCGAATAAAACCTGTGGCCACCGTAAAACCCCAGAAACAAACAGAGCAGCAGGGTGGTGATCCCGCTTTTGGGGCTGATATCCTGATCAGTAGCTGGCTGCGTTGCCTCAGCCTCTGGTAAGGGCTTGGCGGGCTTATGTGCCTGTCTGGGTTTGGATGAGACTGATTGCCTATCCCTGGCTGGTTTGGTGGTGGGAGGTATCGACAGCGAAAAATAGGGATTCTCAGGCTCTATGTCATCGGTATCGGACTCATGGGATACATCTCCGACTGATCGGAAATGCGGCATTTCTTGCTCTTGCGATGGAATATCTGTTTTGAGGTCGGCACCTTTTACGGGTCTGAACAAGGGCTTGCTTTCGGCTCTATCGGAAGGAGAATCTTCTCTCTTGTTGTTACTTTCTACAGCACGGAAAAGAGGCCTATCTTTGGTTTTGGGAGTAGAATCCGTGTCTCCGGAAGCCCCTTTTACAGGTTTGAAAAGGGGCTTATCGACTCCGGCAGGATTGAAGCGTTTGGGCTTATCTTCTGGCATCTTATCTCACCTATGTGTTCAACCGATCAGATCACGCATCGGAGCTTCCACGGCATCAAAGAAGTCGTCCGCCACACTCATGATCTCGGTGATATACTTGCCCCAGCAGGAACGGTTGGTGAGTTCAAAACCGGGGAAGGAGACGCATACCCGTTGCGCCCTTCTGCTTTCCTTGCGTTCGTATTCTATTCTGCCTTTTAGGGCGGAGGGGACTTTTATCTTCGCCTTGATATAGTCCAGGATCTGCAGGTTTCCGGCTTCGGTTTCGGTATCTATATAGAGCTCCAGACGTAAGAGATTTTTACTTACACGCATCAGGATGGAATTGTAAACTCCCACAATCACGGTGGGCTTGGCATCCAAGCAGTCGTCGTCTTTGATCTTAACCTTGCTGAATTCGGTGTGCCGCATCTGGTCGATATAAGGCTTGAAAGCTTGCCAGAAATCCAGCTTGGTAGTGGGACCGGTGGTGGGGATAGAAACAGCTCCGGATGCTTTCTTTGCGGGTTGGGGAGCGGCTGGTTTGGGCTTGGGGGTTTCCGTTTTCTGTCCCGTTTGCTTGGGTGGGTTATCTGCTTTTGGAGGCTTCGGTTTGTTCTGATCTTTGGTTTTTCCTTCATCGGTATTGGCACTTTTACTCTTATTTTCTTTGGCAATGCCATCATTTAGTTGCACCTTAACTTCATCTAAGAGATATACGATATAATTTTGGATACGCTCCATCTCAGATTTATCTATACCGTCCGCTTCAGCCACAGCTTCGCCCAATTGTACTAGAAAACCCAAGAAATCAATTGTTCTGCTTCTTTCGAAGCCTTTTCCCTCCTGTTTGTCTGCTATCATTAACCACTGTAGAATCATCGGAACTGAATTTTCAAATACAGACCAATTCTGCAGCTGTATAAACTTAACAAAATCTTCAGGATTGATTTGCATACCAGTTAACTCGGAGAGTAAATTGACTTCCTTGGGCGATAGCTTATTATCTGCGGCTATGATATAAGCACAAAAGCGAAGAATATCATCAACTGCCCTATCTCGATGATCAGAACTGATAGCTTCCGCGAAAGAAAACAGACTTTCAATGTAATCCTTTAACTCATCAATGTTTGCCATTTATTGCTCCTTATTGTGATTGATATTAGAATGTTGTCAGTGAATGCCGCTATTGGTGATTATATCCAAAACCCATTGTTTCGCTGCACCGGGATAATGATCAAGATCCAGGATAAACTCCTGTCCCGGGGAAGTACTCTTCATGTAAGCGTAGGTATCATCTTTGAACCAACTGGCTTTGGTCCTCTGATTATCCTTATTATGATAGCCCAGACGCTTGGTTACGTCTTGGTGATAAAACCATAAGGGCAATCTCCACAGGCTGATCTTGATATCATCATTGGGCGATGCATGCTTGCCTATTCCGATTTGGAATTCGTTATAGTACTTGTTGTTCTTTTTGGGGTCCGTCTCTGTGAGGGTGGCATTTGTGTGATAATGCTGGAGTGTTCCGTAACCCTTGAGACCCTTAGTATCGAAACCATCCAAGGTCAGTTCGTTTCTGGCGATAAACAAGACGTTGTTCCTCATATCAGTGTTTTGATAATGGGGATGGTATCTCGCCCACTCAGGAACCTTAGTCCTTTGGTCTTTGTTATCAAGATGGATAATCTGCCCTATCTGCAGCCAGCCCCAAATTTGGTGAAATCCTTGGCTCTTGGTGTCATAAACTCTTTTCCCATCTTCGTCGATAATGTGATTGAACCAGCCAAAGAACAGGAAGATGTCTCCCGGTTTGACTCCTGTCTCCTTGTTGCAGAGAATCCCTGCCGCAGCCTGATCTGTACCAAACAAACCCTTCCATCCCTTCATGCGGGCTTTGAATTCATTGTTTGGAGGAAGAGAATCATTATAGAGATCAGGATCAAAATGAACGTAAATTGGATCCTTTTTACCAATTTTTGGCCCTTTTGGCACCTTGCCAAGTTCTTTGAGTAAATCTCCCAGGTTCACTCCCTGGGGGCTAAGGTCGTTATAGGTGAACGACCTCTCCTTATCGTGATTGATTGGGATCGGCAGCGAAATCATCCGCCCATCTTCAAAAATCGGGCTTGGGAAACCACCATAGGTTCCGTCAAATCCCTTGCGACTCAATATGATTTTCATATCGTCTCCTATTTATGCGTTAACACAATACACCAAAAACGAAGCCCAGAATCCTGTCAAGATGATTTTCATATCGTCTCCTATTTATGCGTTAACACATTGATGTCCTGTAAGCAATGTTACAAGTCAGGGCTTTGGCTTGTACTTTACGGGCTTTACAATACCTTGTTGATTATCCTTCGTTGGGGAATCAACTCTAGGCACATATCTAACAGGTTTCGGATTGCTTGGTTGATCACCTGATCGATGATTGGATAATGGTGTATCCCTATCCGGATTCTCTTTACCTTTGATCGCGTCTTTCTGATGGGCAGAAGTAACCGGAACATATTTAGCAGGTCTCTCAGGGTTTTGCTGTCTTTTTATAGGTTTTGGTTGATCAGAAAGGAGGATATCAGTCTTTTTCCTTGGGGCAGAAGAGCTTTGATTTTTAGCATTAGATGGTTTTACTGATTTCATATTTGCAGGTTCTGCAGTTTTGCTAACCGATATTCTATTAGTTGTTCCATTCCTTGTAAATAAACTGCGGATAGACTCATAAACTTCCATAAACCAACCAATTACGGCCAACACTATTATTATGGCCAGCACTCCACCGATTATATACAATATGATACTCACAAGGTATATTCTCCATCTTTGCTTTTCAGGTTTTCATGTTATGGTTTAATGAGTTCCCGCATCTGGGCTTCCAAGGCATCAAAGAAGTCATCAGCCACACTGAGAATATCCTGCATATATGCAGCCCAGCAGGAACGGTCGGAAAGTTCAAAGCCTGGGAATGATACGCAAACCCGTTGCGCCCTTCTACCTTCCTTGCGTTCATATTCTATCCTGCCTTTAAGGGCTGCAGGGATCTTCATTTTGGCCTTAATATGGTCGATAATCTCAAGGTTTCTGGCTTCTTCGGCGGTGTCAATGTATAGTTCCAAACGCAGTATCTTTTTGCTCGCCCGCATCAGGATGGAGTTGTAGACCCCCGGGATGACGGTGGGTTTGGCGTCCAGGCAATCGTCGTCTTTTATCTTGACCTTACTGAACTCCGTGTGCCGCATCTGGTCGATATAGGGTTTGAAAGCTTGCCAGAAATCCAGCTTGGTGGTTGATCCAGTAAGCGCGACTGCAATAGAGGAATTATTAGTCTTAGACCCGATAGCTTTTTTATCTACACCAGGTTTGGGTTGTTCCGCGGGCTTGGGTTGGCTGGGCTGTGTGGCAACTCCAAACAAATCGTCAGGTATTGTCCGCAGGGGAGCATACATCTCTTGGCTCCATTGCAGGTTTGGAGTCTTGTCAGGGGCAAGAGGGAAGCCCATAAACTGCACATTCAGAGGTCCATAGAAGAATATCATATCCCTGGTTGCTTCCAAGCCGAGAGATTCCAAGCCTTCTTCACCATCTTCGTCATATAGCTCTTCAGCTTCCTGTCCAAACTCGTTGTCCGGGAAAACCCATTCATCAGAAACGCTGTCACCGGCATCTTCGTCAACAATTTCCCAGTCATTCATACAGGTAGATTTACCATCTCTTGTAAGTGACCCCAGAACTTCATCTCTCAAGGAAATGTCAGACTCGATCAAAAGAGAGCCATATCTGAATAGAACATTATTATGTATCTTTTTACCCCAATCATACTTATACTCAACTGACTTGCCATTCTCAGGTTCGATCTTGACAAGCGGGGCTTTTTGCCTTTGAATAATTGCGTCGCCGATTTCTTCCCAGGCGCTTTCCACCCAGGAGATGAAGTCCACGGTCTTCTCTATAGCAGAGGCATAGGTCGTGGCATCCATTACATCCAAACCATCGACTGCAAGTACTACTGTCCTGCCCTTACCGTCCGATACGGTGTTAAGTATCTTTGTGCTGATTTTGTTGCCCTTCAGATATTTGTTCACTTTGTTTGCTATCGCATTGTTATCCTTAGCGTTGGCTGTATCAATAACAAGGCATGCCCGCAGGCTCTTTTCATCTGAATAGTCGAATACAAAGAACCAGTCTTTGTAGAGATATTCGTTACTTATGAGGGTTGTTCCACTCAGGTCTGAATCAGGACTGAACACCAATCCGGAATGTCCGTCAATACTCTCGATGAGTGCATCCCAGAAATGCATATTGGTTGGTGTGTCATGTTTAAGCGAGTTATCAGCCTGAACTTCATCATCTGCTTGTGTCCCGCTATCTTGGAACCATTGTTTTGCGAGATCATCTCCATGGGCAGCTGCCAATTTTAACCAATACAATGCTTTATCCCTGCGCTTGCTCAAATACATCAATTCACCTATTTGTCTCTGGAAATCTGCCTGATCTTCACCTATGACCTTACTAAAGCACTCTTCAGCTTTCTGTTCATCATATACCGGCCCCTCACCTGTAAAATAGTACCAACCCAGATAGTACCAGGCATCTTCATTTCCAGCATCTTTCGCTTTGACAAACCAGTCAAATGCCTCCTCATGTTCATCCTCGTCATACAAACACTCAGCTAACTCGAACATCGCTTGATCATCCCCATTTTCTGCTGCAACTCTCCACCACTTCATAGCCTCTTCTTCGTCTTCCTCAACACCCTGACCATTGAAGTAGCAATAACCTAATAAGTATTGGGCATAACTTCCTCCCAGTTTGGCAGCTTTTCTAAGTATCTCTACAGCCTGTTCGTATTCTTCATCATCATAAAGTGCTTTAGCCTTTTCTTCCAATTCCTCGATTGTTTGTGTTACCGTTTTTGTGGTTTTTTTGGTGCTCATTCTTCAACTCCTTTTCCACAATTTGTTCCAATTTGGATCTCATTACGCTGAGTCTTGCAGATACTGATAGGAAGTATCCAGATATTTTCTCTTACCCCAAACCATATGGTTTCCCAGAATAGTGAGATGTTCAGAGACAGTTCATGGATTTCGATCCTTCCGCTCCGCCTTGCTAATGTCAAAATACTCATACTATCTCCTTAGCTTTGTAATCATTTCAGGCCGATTGCAGGGGGTATTTCGCCAACGAAATCCCATACAATCCTCATAAAATACACTATTGAAACTATGTGTTTTTTGTCAAGTTTCGCATACGTGGGCGAAATCATCTGAAACCTACTGCTCTGGATTTAGATTCAAAGCTGGAACCTAGCTCCAGCCTGGCGTATTTGTAGAGATCATTCATGCACAGTTTAGCCTGATGTCCACGTGTAAAGGCCTCATGACAGGCATTCAAGACAACCAAACTGATCTGGCCGCCAGTGAAGGGAAACCCTTGGGATAGGGATTCCAAGTCCAACTCAGATGCTCCGGGTACAGAGGTAGGGAGATGGAGTTTCCAGAGTTTGAGGCGACAGGCGGCATCCGGGGCGGGAATCTCCAGCTTGTAGTGAAAACGCCTACTCATTGCTGTATCCAGGTTATGTGCCAGATTCGAGGTAACGATCAGGATTCCCGAAAAGGTCTCCATCTCTTCCAAAAAGATACTTTGGATCGCATTCTCGGTGACGTCAGCGGAGCGTTCCAAATCATTTCCACGCTTGTGGATCAGTTGGTCGCCTTCATTGAGCAGAAAGACTGGATTCACGTCCGCTGCTATCTGACGCATCTCTTTAAACATAGCCCTGGCTCGCTTTTCCGTGCTGCCATAATACATATCACGGATGTTGTTGGCATTGATCATCAGTAGAGATCGGTCCAGTTCGTTGGCGATCACTCCGGCAATAAAGGTTTTACCTGTACCCGGCTCTCCGTGGAGCAGAATGATGCAACCCTGCTGGACATATACATCATCGGTAAGAGATGCCCCCATGAGGCCCCATTGCGCTAACTCATCCTTACGTGGGTCTTTCAGACGCGCTACAATTGCTTTGATACTATCCAAAGTATGTGCTGGCAATATCAGTTGATCCAGGGTCTGACGTGGTTTT
>ERZ795052.2499-NODE-2499-length-22167-cov-6.878618_pt1 | contig 22167 bp, 16 predicted proteins | sample MGYA00375136_ERZ795052 | MGnify/ENA primary metagenome ERZ795052 (study PRJEB30181, sample SAMN05720156) | activated sludge metagenome | isolation source: Anaerobic digester | place: Japan | collected 2015-05-26 ... | reverse complement strand
CCACCGCGACTCGGGGCGCGCCGTGCTCTTGGTGTCGCTGGAACTCGACGAGGTATTGAGCGTGCCCGACAGAATTTTAGTTATGTATGAGGGCGAGATAGTCGCCGAGCTCGATCCCAAAACCACCACGCCCGAGGAACTGGGGCTCTATATGTCGGGAGCGCGGAGGCAGCATGAGAAAAACTAAGGATAACGTAGGTCTTAATTTGCGAGGCGGTGGCGCCAAAGCTGTCAAAGCGTTTTTGCAAAAGCCGGGCGCGGCCAGCGTGACGGCCTCGGTGCTTTCGATAGTAATCGGGCTTGTTTTCGGTCTCATCGTTCTGCTTTGCCTGGACGCCGGCCGTGCGCTGCCCGCGTTTACTAAGATTTTGGTTACGGGCGCCGCAAACCCCGACAAATTCGCCAAGGTGCTCTATCAAGCGGCGCCGCTCATTATGACCGGCCTTGCCGTGGCCTTCGCCTTTAAGACCGGCCTCTTTAATATCGGCGCCACCGGCCAATATACCGTGGGCGCAATGTTCGCCCTTCTTGCGGCGCTGTCGTGGAAATTCCCGTGGTGGGCCTGCCTGATTTTAGCCATTTTGGGCGGCGCGGCATGGGGCGCCATTCCCGGTCTTTTTAAAGCGCTTTTAAATGTCAATGAGGTTATAACCTCCATTATGTTCAACTGGATAGGGCTGTTTCTGGTCAATCTGGTCATAAACAATGTTCCCGAAATGCTGGGGAGCTACTATGGACCGAGCGGCGCCGAGCGGACGGCGCGGCTGGCGGTTGCCAACCCCGACGCCATCATTCCGAAATGGGGCCTTGATAAGCTGTTAGGCTCCAACTATATGAATATCGGCATATTTTTTGCCATTATCGCCGCCATAATAATCTACGTCATTCTCCAAAAGACGACTTTCGGCTATGAGCTCAAGGCGTGCGGGCTCAATAAGCACGCCGCGCGCTACGCCGGCATCAAGTCGGGCCGAAGCATCATTTTGTCGATGACGATTTCGGGCGCGCTCGCAGGATTGGGCGGCGGAATATATTTCCTTTCGGGAGTCGCCGAATATGTCTTGACCAAATCGCTCCTTGCTACGGGCTTCAACGGCATACCGGTAGCCCTACTCGGCGCGTCCAATCCCATCGCCGTCATCTTCTCGGGCATATTCATCTCCTATATTTTTGTGGGCGGCGAGGCGATGCAGCCCGAGTTCACCAAAGAAATAGTGGACATCATAAGCGCCGCCATCATCTACGTCAGCGCGCTGTCGCTACTTGTGAAAACGGGACTTGAAAAGCTTGCCGCACGCAAGAAAAGAGAGCGGGAGGCCGCTCTTGAAACCAACGGCGTTGAGGCAGTCGCCGCCGCCCCCGAAAACGGCGCGGAATTTATCGCCGCCGCTCCCGAAAACGGCGTGCCGCTCGAGCCCACCGACCTCGCGCCGGGAGAAACAGGCCGCGGCATTCTTCCCGACGCGGTTTTGAAAAACCGCGAGGAAGCGGGAGAGGAAGAATATACGGCGTCGCGGCGGCCGAGCGGAGAGCCTAATATCGATATGTCGGCCGAAAATGACAATACGACAACGGACGGGGAGGAAGCGCTATGAACGTCTTTGCCGATATTTTAAGCGGAACGATACTTTTTGCCGTCCCTCTGATTTTAGTGGCGCTGGGCGGTATGTTTTCCGAGCGGAGCGGCATTGTCAACATCGCCCTCGAGGGAATCATGATTATCGGCGCGCTCGTCGGATGCTTGTTTTTGAGCGCGGTTGCAAAAGGCAGTTGGGCGCCCGGTATGCCGCAGCTCACCATGTTTTTGGCGATACTGCTCGCGGGAATTTCGGGCATAGTCTTCTCACTGTTTTTGGCGTTCGCCTCCGTCAATTTAAAGGCGGACCAGACGATAAGCGGCACCTCCCTCAATATGCTGGCGCCCGCCCTCGCCATAGTGGTAAGCTGGGCGATTCAGGGTTCGGGGCAGACAACCATCTATATTCCGACATGGATAAAGATAACTCAGGCGGACTTCGGCTTTGCCGCGAGTTCGGCACCCTCCTTTTTCGAGCGCTTTGCCTTTAAAAGCTTCTATCTCACCACGCCGATCGCGATAGCGATTATAGTGATCGCGGCGGTTGTGCTTTACAAAACTAGATTCGGCCTTCGCCTCCGCGCCTGCGGCGAGCATCCACAGGCGGCCGACAGCGTGGGCGTCAACGTCTATAAGATGAGATATGCAGGCGTCGCCATATCGGGCTTTTTGGGCGGAATAGGCGGTCTGGCGTTCACGATAGCGGTTGGCTCGGGCTTCCAGTCCGGCGTGTCGGGCTACGGCTTCCTCGCCCTCGCCGTCATGATTTTCGGCAACTGGAAACCTCTCAGGATAGCCGGCGCCGCGCTGCTTTTCGCCTTTTTCAAAATCATCGGCCCGATGTCGCAAAACATACCCTTTTTGCCCTCGTTTTCGGGAGTCAAGTCGAGCGAGTATATCTATCTCATGTTACCCTATATAGTCACCATGATAGTGCTCGCCTTCACCAGCCGCCGCTCGCTCGCGCCCAAGGCCGAGGGCATACCTTACGACAAGTCGCTTAGATAGGCGTATTATGAATCTGCCGCAAGATAGGGGCTTTACTAAAGCTCCTATCTTTTTTTTGCGCCTAAACATGTTTCCCCGCTATAAGGGCGCTTATATTTAATTTGTAAGGTAAAGACTTTTTTACTCCCCGCCACATTAGGCCATAATTCTCAATAAAATGATATTTTTGAACAAAATTATTGATTATTTTTGTTCAAAAATGTTTGAATTCGTTGGATTAGGTGATATAATAAGGTCATCTCATCCTTGTTTGGGGGCTTTTTATGTCAAAAAAATCCATCCTCATTGCTGATGATAACCTTGAGTTTTCCTGCTCACTCCAAAAATACTTCCAGAACGATGAAGAATTCGAAGTTGTGGCAACCGCAGCCAATGGGTTGGACGCCCTCGATGCCGTAGAGCGATACGGCCCCAAGTTTTTAGTTTTGGACATAGTTATGCCCGAGCTTGACGGATTCGGCGTGCTTGCACAGCTCGACCTGGAATTTCGGGAAAACCGGCCCATCGTCATCATGATGTCGCAGCTCACCGGCGACGGGTTCATCAGCAAAGCGCTTAGGATGGGAGCCTCGCACTATTTCGCCAAGCCCGTCAATCCCGCCGCACTGCGCGAAAGCATGCTGGATTTCGTCCTTCAGGCAGAGCCGGTTTCACGGATGAACCGCGCTTCGGCCTACGAGCCCCAGCAAAAATCCCCTACCCGACAACCGCAGATTAAGTCACTCGATGAAAAAATAGCAAACATCTTCATTTCCGTCGGCATTCCCGCCCACATCAAGGGCTATCAATTCTTAAGAGAGGCCATCAAAATGGCCGTCAAATCCCCCGAAATCATAAACGCAATCACAAAACGGCTCTATCCTTCGATAGCGGAGCAGTTCGACACCAGCGCCAGCAAGGTCGAGCGCGCCATCCGCCATGCCATCGAGGTTGCGTGGAACCGAGGCAAAATCGAAAACATCAACAGCATTTTCGGCGTCAACGTCTACTCGCCCAACGAAAAGCCGACCAACGGCGAGTTTATTGCGCTGGTCGCCGACAAAATGCTTTTGGAAGGCGCATAAACAATTTTTAGAAAGCCTTTTTCCGCCCGCGGCAAGCCGCGGGCTTTCTCGCGCCTAAAATCGGAACAAAAAAAGCCCCGCAAGGCGGGGCTTAAAGGCATAAACTTATTAATTGTCAATTGTCGTCGGCGGCGTCCTCGCTCTCGCCTTCGAAGTCGTCGAAATCAAGCAGGGAATCGTCGAAGTCGTCGCTCTTTTCGAGTTCCTCTTCCTCCTGAAGTTCCTCTTCGCCGAGTTCTTCAAGCGACAGCTCGGCTTCATCGTCGGGAGCTTCCAAAAACTCTTCCTCGTCGTCCTTCCAAACGGTTTCCTCAACCTCGTCGTCCTTTTCCTGCGCCTTTAAGAGCGCGCCCTTTTCGGCGCGGCATTGCGCGCAGATTTCTTCGTCCTCGGCGATGTAGTTGATTTTGCAGACGGGACAGATTTTCTCGAGTTCCTCTTCTTCCTCGTCGAATTCCAAAAGGCTGATTCCGCCTATTTTAAGTTCCGCCTTGCAAACGTCGCAGAGCTCGTCCTCATCTTTAATCCAGTTGAGGTCGCAGCGCGGGCACTTTTTATATTTTCCCATACAAAAACCGCCTATTTTATAATCCGGATATATTATATTTATTTATACTACCGTTGTAAACTGTTTTTATAACCTAAAAATAATAAATTTTTTGGTTATTTTTTTGTCCGGCGCACCCCAAAAAAATCGACTAAACCAAGTTAAAAAAACCTTGATACAATATATTCAATTTGTTTGAATCGGGATAAAAAACATTGCCCCCCAAAGAGATAGGCCCGATAAGAAAAAACCGCCGCGGTGCGGCGGTTTGAACCGAGTTATTTCAGTGGCTTCATGGTGGGGAAGAGCAAAACGTCGCGGATAGAGGACTGGTCGGTCAAAAGCATGACGAGGCGGTCGATGCCTATCCCCAGCCCGCCCGTCGGCGGCATGCCGTATTCCAGCGCCGTCACAAAGTCGTCGTCGGCCATCTGCGCTTCCTCGTCGCCCTTGGCACGCGCCGCCGCCTGCTCCATAAACCGTTCGCGCTGGTCGATGGGGTCGTTGAGCTCGGAGAAGGCGTTGGCAAGCTCTCTTGCCGTGATGAAAAGCTCGAAGCGCTCGGTCAAACGCTTGTCGGAGGGCTTTCTTTTGGCGAGAGGCGAGACCTCGACGGGGTAGTCGATGATAAAGGTGGGCTCCCAAAGGTGTTCTTCGACCTTTTGGTCAAAGGCTTCGTAGAGCGCCCTGCCCCAGCTTACCTCGCCTTCCAGCTTGACGCCCGCCGCCTTAGTTTGAGCTATCGCATCCTCGGGCGTTAAATTCATAAAATCGATGCCGAGATAATCCTTGACGGCGTCCGCCATGGTGAGCCTTCTCCAAGGCGCGGCGAGCGAGAGCGGCCGTCCCTGATAGCTTATCTCGTAAGTTCCCAGCACCTTTTCGGCAACATACCTGAAAAGGCCTTCGGTCAGCTCCATCATGCCGTTGTAGTCGGTGTAGGCCTCGTAGAGCTCGACGGTGGTAAATTCGGGATTGTGCTTGGTGTCCATGCCCTCGTTTCTGAAAAGCCTGCCCATCTCGTAGACTTTCTCGAAGCCGCCGACAATCAGGCGCTTTAAGTAGAGCTCGGGCGCGATGCGGAGGAACATGTCGATGTCGAGCGTGTTGTGATGAGTGATGAAGGGACGCGCCGAAGCGCCGCCCGCCACGGTGTTTAAAACGGGCGTATCGACCTCAATAAAGCCGCTGCCGTCCAAATATTCTCTGACCGCTCTTATAATGCGGCTCCTCTTTACAAAGACGTCCTTGACCTCGGGGTTGGCGATGAGGTCGACGTAGCGCTGGCGGTATCTTAAATCGGCGTCCTTGAGGCCGTGGAATTTTTCGGGAAGGGGCAGTAGCGACTTAGAAAGAAGCTCCACCTTTTGGGCGTGAACGGTGATTTCGCCGAGTTTTGTGGTAAACACAAAGCCCTTAACACCTAAAATATCGCCGATGTCGTATCTTTTGAAGGTCTCGTAGGCTTCCTCGCCCAAATCATCGCGCCGAAAATAAACCTGAATGCTTCCTTCGCCGTCCAGAATATGGCCGAAGGAGGCCTTGCCCATGACGCGCTTGGAAATAAGTCTTCCCGCAATTTTGACGGTGTGCCCCTCGAACGCGGGGTATGTCGAAATAATGTCCGAGCTTAAAGTATCCTTATCGAACTTGACGATTTCAAAAGGATCGGCGCCCGCCGCCTTGAGCTCGGCGAGCTTGAGACGCCGGACGCGGATTATCTCGTTTAACTCGTCGTCGGAAATAAAAATGCCGTTTTCTTCCATTCTTTAACTATGTCCTGAATTTTTTAAACTTATAATTTTTTTAGGAAACGAAGTTTACTAGTTTCCGATTTTGATTATCTCGAACTCCAGCTTGCAGCCCGAAGGCGTTTGAACGTGGATGATATCGTGTTTTTTCTTGCCGATGAGCGCCTTGCCCAGCGGCGATTCGTTGCTGATGAGGCCGGCGGTGTGATCGGCCTCCGAGGTGCCCACTATGCGGTAATCGAGCTGTTCGCCGAATTCGCGGTCGTAAATCGTCACCGTGCTGCCGACGGCGACGACGGCGTTGTCAAGGTTTTCGTCGTCGATTATGATTGCTTGGCGCAGCTTTTCGGAAATCTCGCGTATCTCTTTTTCGATGAAGCCCTGTTCCTCTTTGGCGGCCTCGTATTCGGCGTTTTCGCTCAAATCGCCGAACTCGCGCGCAATTTTTATTTTCTCGGCGACTTCCTTGCGCCCGTGCGCCATCAGATAGTCCAGCCTCTTTGACAATGCGTCGTAACCCTCTTTCGTTAAATATACCGCACTCATATTCATTTCCTCCCAAAGCAAAAAGCAGGGCGAAACCGCCCGCCTCATCCGATTTTAAAGAAAAAACCGTGAAAACGGTTTAAATTCGCCGCTTTTTTCGGTTTTGCCTCAATATTTCCATATTATACATTCGGTGTCTGAAAAAGTCAACGAATAATTTTTTTGGCTCGGGTTTGAAAACTAAATGCCGAAAGTAAAATTTTGAATGCGCAATGGCGTTATATTTTCGGTTTTGAATGAAATACTACAAAAGAATTTGATTTAAGGAGAACAACATGCCGAAATTCATGATTTTGATTGCCGTCCTCGCGTTGCCCGTGGTGTCGGGGCTGGCTTACTACGCTTCCACGGACACCCCCCGCGCAAAGAGCGCGGCGCCGCGCCATTTCTTCGTCAACGCCATCGAAAACGGAACGACGCTGGGTTTTAACACGCTTAACGAGGGCTCGATGTCGCCCGAATGGGGCGAGCCCACCGACCCGCCCTATCCCATGGCCTACAACACCGAGGAAAACGCCGCAACGTCTGCGGCCAAGGATATTTACGACGCTTTGACCGACGACTATATAGAGCTTTACGAGACCTATATTTCCAAAAAACCGATTGTTTCCAATTTACCCGCTAAAAAGCTTGAAAGATATATGACAATCTACAAATGCTCGGCGAGCAAGATGAAAGTGTCACTTCTTTTCCAAAATCTTCTGTCATTAAACGGCAAGGACGAGCCGCTTTCGGCGATAACCTCGCTCTCCGATGCCGACTTCGTTAAAAAACTCACCACCGAGATGAAAAACTACCTCGACTCGCTGCCCCAAGCCGAACGCGACGCCATCAACAACGCCTTTAAAAAAATACGCGGCAATTAAAGGACGGAATTACGCAAATGGCGCAGGGCCGTGTTAGCTGTCGTCGTCGTGAGGGAGTCATTTATTGCAATAAACTCCCGCCGCCTCCTCGACGAGCCTTGCCCCGCATCTATTTTTCCGATTCCGCATTAGAAGTAATTTTTACTTTTATTTAAATAATCAGCTTGAGTAAAGATATTAAAATTCGAATAAAAATAAAACAAAACGCACTAAAACTGTAAAAAATAAGGAGAAAAGCTACCGCAAGCAACCGTCTAATAAAAGATATTTATCGGTTTAACCTTATTTAATTACATTGAAAACCATACAAAAAGCGGGTTTTTGAAGTAAATCAAAAGAACCCGCTTTTGGTTTGTTTGCCGAGTGTAATCTAAATGTGATATGTAACCGCCGAAGAGCTCGTCACTTACTTATCGCGGAAACGGGGCAGACGTCGGCGCAGGCGCCGCATTCCACGCAAAGCTCGGGGTCAATTTCAAATTTTCCGTCGCCCTCGGATATCGCTCCGACGGGACAGGTGTCGGCGCAGCTGCCGCAAGAAATGCATTCATCGCTTATCACGTAAGCCATAGTATAATCTCCTTTAAGAACTTGATTATAAAAAATTATAGCACCGATTAATAAAAAAATCAATATTATTTTATTTTTTGAGGCTTGACAAAATGCTTCAAATCGAGGCACCTCGGCATTTTCTTGCGGTATTAAACAACAAATAATTAAATATCCGTTTTTTAATATTTATTGCATTTCGGTGTCTTTTGTGATAGCATAAATTCGATAGATTATGGAAAAACCTGTTGAAAAATCGACGTTGAAATTAGAAATCGCGGTCGTGCCAATGATAGGCTACGCGCATTACGCGAGCGCAAGGCCGCTTTTTCGGCGGTTTTACGTCAGAAACACGCGCGACGAGGCGATATCCGAGGTAGAAATTAAGGCGGAATCCGATTTTACGCTGCCGTTTTCCATTAGGGGCGGCGTCCTTCCCGCCAAAACTACCGTCAATTTCGACGTCGCGCCCGAGCTTTCGCCCTCATTTTTCGCTACTTTGGACGAGTCGGCGTCTTCCGAAGTCAAAATCGAAATAAGAGCGGGCGGAAAAATTCTCGCTTCCCTCGCGCTTCCCGTCAGGCTTTTGGGCTATAACGAATATTGCGGCGCGGCGCAGGAGGCCGAGCTTTTGGCCGCATTCGTTCCCGACCTTTCGCCCCTCGCCCAGAAAATTTTAAAATCGGCCGAGCTGACGCTCAAAAAATGGAACGTCGCGCTCGACACTTCATCGGGCTATAAAAAGCTCGACAACAACGAGGCGCGCTACTTCGGCGCCGCCGTTTTTTCGGCTGTGCAGGAGCTTGCATTCGACGAACTGCCGAGTAAAGTTATCTCCCAGCCCCATCTCATTTCCGACCACCGCGAAATTATGTCGGCGGGCAAGGCCACACCGCTCGAGGCCGCCCTCTTTTACGCCTCGGCAATCAGGGCGGCGGGGTTAAACCCCATCGTCGCCGTCGGCGAAGGCTTTGTTTTGGGCGGGCTTTGGCTGGTTGACAAGAGCCTCAACGACTCGGTAACCACCGATGCCGCCGAGCTTCTCCGCCGCATGGGCGAGGGCGTCAACGAAATCGCCCTCTTCGACGTCAAAAACCTTTTCAACGGCTATGCCACCCGCTTTTCCTCCGCCGAGGAAGCCGCCGTTCAGGCGCTGTCGGATTCGAGACGGCTGGATTTTGCGCTGGACGTCAAACGCGCCCGGGCAGGCGGCGTAGCGCCGCTGCCCCAACGCGTAAAGACGCGTCAGGGCTATCGGGTGATTCCTCCCGAGACCTACGACACCTCGCACCTGCCCGAGGCCGTAAAGACCTTCGCCGGCAAGGATTTGAGGGTGGCGGGAAGCCGCGAAAAGCAGTGGGAGCGGCGGTTGCTCGACCTTTCCTTAAAAAATTCGCTTCTTAACTTCAAAGACGCCGCCGCGGTTCGGCTTTTGGTGTCCGGACTCAAGAAGGTTTCCGACGCGCTCAAGGAAAAGCGCGCCCTCGCCGTTGCCGAAGCGCCGCAGGAGCTAGGTAAGCTTTTATCGGGCATTCAAAAATATGAAACCGACCTTACGCGCCCGCCTGTGTCCACCCTCTTCGAGGTGGAGTTAAAAAACGACAGGCTGAGAAGCTTTTTGGACCAAAAGACGCTTTCCGCCGCGCTGACGGCGCTCTACCGAAAGGACCGCACTTTCACCGAGGAGACGGGCGCGTCCTCGCTCTATCTGGCGCTGGGCTTTTTGAAATGGTTTGAAAAAGAGGATAAAAAGCGGCCGCACTACGCTCCGATAATTCTTTGTCCCGTTACGCTTAAGCGGGATTTACCCTCGCGGGGCTTCAAGCTTGCGCTGAGAGAGGACGATATAAGCGTCAATACCACGCTGCTCGAGTATTTAAAGCAGGAATTCGGGCTGGATATTCGCGGGCTTGCCGAGCTTGCCGCCGACGACACCGACGAAATTTTGGCGCGGATTAAGAGCGAAGTTTTGGCGTTTGAGGGCTGGAGCATAACGCGCGACGCTTATCTGGCATCCCTCACCTTCTCGCGCTATATGCTTTGGCACGACCTCAAAAACCATATCGACGAGATTAAAAAGAATTCCGTCGTCAAGGCTATTTTGGAGGGCGGAGGATTGAGCGAGGGAAGCTTGGATTCCGCCGTCAATCCCGACAGCGTCTACACCAGCGACAAGGTCTATTTGCCGATAAACGCCGACAGCTCGCAGTTTGCCGCCATCGTCGACTGCTCCAAAAAGAGCTTCGTGCTGCACGGCCCGCCCGGCACCGGCAAATCGCAGACGATAACCAACATGATTGCCTGCTCTCTTGCCCGCGGAAGGCGGGTGCTTTTTGTCGCCGAAAAGGCCGCCGCGTTGTCGGTTGTCAAAAGCAGGCTGGAGGAAATAGGCATAGCCGATTTCTGCCTTGAGTTGCATAGCAGCAAGGCCGATAAGCTCGACGTCGCCGAGCGGCTGATGGCAACGCTCAAGCTTGCCGACGCCGCCGAAACCCCCATGTTCTTAAAGCGCGCGGGCGAGCTCTCGGCGCTGGCGCTCAACATTTCGGAGACGGCCGACGCCATTCACAAGCAACGCAAGCTGGGAATATCGGTCTACGAGGGCGCCGTCAAATATCTGGAATATCAAAACGCGCCCGACCTTCTCGAAATCGACGCCTCTTTCTACGAAAAGCTTAACGGCACGCTGTTTGAGAGCTTCGAGAGCAAGCTTTCCGAGCTTGCCGCAGCGGCGGGCGAGTTCGGCGACGTCAGAAAGTCGCCCTTCAAGAACGCCAATCTCACCAAATACAGCGCAGGCATCCGCGCCCGTGCCGAGGTTTTCTTAAAGCTTTACTTAGAGGAGCTCGCCTACGTCAGAAAGTCCGCAGACCTCTGCCTCTCGGTGTTCGGCGCCAAGGTTCGAACGCTCAGCAAAAAGCGGCTCGACGACCTTTACAAGCTGTCGCGGATTTTATTTGAGGCGGGCAACGACATAACGCCGGTGTTGACGCAACCCAACACGGGAGAAATTCTCTCCATTCTTGCCTCCTACAAAGAAATAGCGGCAAAATACGGTCAGGTTGCCGAGCGTTACAATGCCGAGTTTAAGGGGCTTCCCGACAACATAAACTACGACATGCTCCAAGCCGATTTGGAGTTTTCGGGCGGCAAGAGCGATAAATACTTAAATTATGTGATGCGCCGCCTCCGCCGTGAAGCAAGAAAGCCGCTCGACAAATTCAAGTCGGATTATTATTTGCGTTTGCTTTTGTTGCTTCAGCGCTACGGCCGCGCCCTTTCCGAAAAATCGCAAGAGCTCTCCCGCGCCCTTCCCGCGCTGGGCGGCATAGACGCGCCGCGCGTCATAAAAATCATCGAGGCGTTCGACGTCATGTATCGCCTCGCCGAAAACGTCTACACCGACTTTGACCGCGCATCCTTCGACTCGGCGGTGAAAGAGATAGCCGAGCACAAGACCTACGACGCGCTGAAGAAATTCGCGGCGGCCTACCGCTCGCTGGGCGAAACCGAGGCGGCCTTCGTTGAGCTTTTTAATTTTCAGGGCGCGCTGAACGAGATAGAGGACGACTACTTTGAGTTCATGAGCAAAAAACTGGACGCCATGTCCGACGCGCTCTATCTTTTGCCCGCTTGGGTCAAGTTTAACGTGCTTTCCCGTGAATGCGCCGACGCCGGAATGTCCTTTGCCGTCAAGGCGCTCTCCGAGGGCAGGCTCAAGGGCGACGACCTCATCCGCTGTTTTAAAAAGAACGTCTATAAAAATTTCGTCGAAGGCGAGATAGCGCTCGACGAAAAGCTTGCCGAGTTTTCCTCGGCATCCCTCGAGGAGCTCATCGAGCGGTTTAAACGGCTGTCCGACGAGTTTTTGGAGCTCACCAAAAAGGAAGTTTACCACAAACTTATCGAGCGGCTTTCGGATGGCGATGAAGAGAAGGTGGCGCTTGAAAAACTAACTCTCGCCCGCGCCGTTAAGAGTCGCATGAAGGGGATAACACTAAGAAAGCTGTTCTCCGAAATCCCCAAGATTTTGAAGCGCGCCGCGCCGTGCATGCTGATGAGTCCGGTTTCGGCGGCGCAATATCTTGATTTTGACGCTGACAAGTTCGACCTCGTCGTCTTCGACGAGGCGTCGCAGGTTCCTACCGCGGAAGCGGTGGGCGCCATCGCGAGGGGCAACATCACCGTCATCGTCGGCGACGAGAACCAACTGCCGCCGACCTCCTTCTTTATGTCGGACTACGCCGACCCCGACAACCCCGAGGACGAGGACCTCGACAGCATTCTGGACGATGCGATAGCGGCAGGTCTTGCCGAAAGGCGGTTGCTCTGGCACTATCGGAGCAAGCACGAGAGCCTTATCGCTTTCTCAAACGCCATGTATTATCAGAACAAGCTGCTGACCTTCCCCTCGCCCAACGACCTCGAGAGCAAGGTATTCTTCCACTACGTCGAGGGCGTCTACGACCGCGGCGGCAACAAGACCAACGAGGAGGAGGCCTCGGCGCTCGTCGAAGCCGTCATAGCCAAACTCTCCGACTCCGCCTCGGCGCAAAGCATAGGGATAGTGACTTTCAACAGCGCCCAGCAGGCGCTCATCGAGGACAAGCTCGCCGCCGCCATAGCCTCGGCGGGATTAGAGGCGCGCGCCTACTTTGGGCCGGAGCCGCTTTTTGTCAAAAATCTCGAAAACGTGCAGGGCGACGAGCGCGACATAATCTTCTTCTCGGTGGGCTACGGCCCGGACAAATATTCCCGCCTGTCGCTCAACTTCGGCCCGCTCAATCAGCAGGGCGGCTTCAGGCGGTTAAACGTCGCTATAACGCGCGCCAAAAGCGAGATGCACCTGTTTTCCTCGATAACTGCCGATATGATTGACTTGAGCAAGACCTCGTCCAAGGGCGTGTTCGGACTCAAGGCGTTTTTGGAGTTTGCCGAAAAGGGCAAGACGATGCTGGCGCTCGACGCCGCCGAAATAAAATCAGAGGAAGGCGCCATAGGCGACTTTATCGCCGCCGAGCTCAAAAAGGAGGGAGTGCGGTGCCGTCCCTCGGTGGGCGCCGGCGTCTTTAAAATCGACGTCGCGGTAGAGGATTCCTTAGATCCCGGCCGCTATGTTTTAGCCATTCTTTGCGACAGCAAGGAAGCCTGCGAGGTAAAGAGCGTCCGTGACCGCTTCGTTTCCGAAGTTAAAATCCTAAAGCAGCTGGGCTGGAACGTCTATCGCATGTGGACGACCAACTTTTTGCAAAACCCCAAGCGCGAGATAAAGAAGGTCAAGGCGCACCTTGAAAAGCTGAAGGCGCAGAGAGAAGGAAAGGCTAAGGCGGAGCCCGACGCGCGCTATAAAAAGGAATATAAAGCCTATCCCGTCCGGCCGCTTGCAAAGGCCGGCCCCGACTATCTTTTAAACGCCAAAAACGAGGCGGCGGCGGCACAAAAAATCGAGGCCGTCATAAATGCCGAGCAGCCGATAGCAAAGCCGCTCCTTTTAAAAAGGCTTTACGCCGTTTATAATATTACCAAGGCAAACGCCAAGGCAACCGCAAGCCTTTTAAAAATCTTAGGGGACAGCTTCTCGGGCACTCTCGAAAGGTTTTTGAGCTCGGAGTTTTTGTATTACGATGTGCCTACTTTCGACAGCTACCGCATGAGGAACGAGGAGACGGGCAAGCGCGCCGCCGAAGAAATCCACCCCGCCGAGTTTGTGGCCGCGGCGAAGGCCGTTCTGGAGAAAAACGGCGCCATGAATCGCGCCGAGCTGATTGCCGAAACGCTGAAAGCGATGCGCTTCCCGCCCAAGGCCGCAAAAGAGGGGCAGGGCTACGCCGGCATGGCACTGGACTACGGAATTAAGCGCGGCATACTGATTGCCTCGCTTGATAATAAAATCACCATCTAGTTTTGCTATACTGTTAGAAGAAATTACCAAATTGCTCATAGGCGCGGAACCGTTCGCAAAATGCGTGATAAGGAGCGGTTTTTCGTGAAAGAAGGTTTTTGAGCGCGGCTCAATCAGGGGGTAAAAATGCTCCAAAATAAAAAACTTGTGTTTTTGACGTGGCTTCTACTAGCGCTGACCGACGTGCTGCTTTTGACGTTTTGGTTTGTCGACGTCGAGAAGTGGGTGGAGATTTTGTTCGGCGGCATGAGCATTCTTCTGACCGCCGCCGTCGTCATAATTTCGGTCATCGGCCTTTCCGAAGCGAGCAAGCGGGAGAAGGCCGATGTCGGTTCGCGGCGAGAGCAGACGGACGCCGAGGCCGCTTCCGCAGACGCGGACATAACCGATAAAGAATAGCCTTTCGCCCCTTTTGGGACGATTTTATTTTTTGGCATATTTAGGCTTAATTTTAAACATACTAAGCACAAAAAGGAGGCTTAGTATGCATATCATAAAGGAAATAGCCAAAAACGCAAACATCGGCATAGACGCCATCGACAGCATTAAGACGAGCGTAAAGGACGAGGAACTAAAGCAGGTCATTCTCTCCCAGCGCGCGCGGCTCTGCGACATCAAGGACAAGGCGGTGGCCGAGCTTGAGGGCGACGACCGCGATGTGGACGCCAATTTCTTTGAAAAGACGATGCTCCGCGGCGCCATCAAGATGAACACGCTTCTCGACAAGAGCAACCGTAATATCGCTCAAATGCTCATCGAGGGCAATAACATGGGCATAAACGACCTGACGGGAATCATCAACGAGATGGAGGAGGACGGCGAACAGGTGCCCGAGCTGGCGCATGAGCTCATAAACACCTATCAATCCGACGTCTCCACCCTCCGCCGCTTTTTGTAGGGGCGCGGCGTAATGGGCGCGAATAAACGCCTTATACCCGCCCGCTCTACTATTACAAAATATATTACCCGCAAAACTCTTTTTCGTTAATATGGGGCCCCCGGTGAATGCTCGCATTCAATGGGGATTAAAAAACGCGCGAAATTCGCGCGTTTTTTATTGCTGATTATTGAAAGGTGTATTAGCCCGTGATGTAAAGAATGCAGATGCGGGTGCCGGTGACCACAAAGCCCGTGCCGCTTGCGGAGGCGGCGGAGAGAGCCGAGGAAACCATGGTGTTTATGTCCAAGGGCGCGTAGAAGTAAACTTCCATATAGACGGGCTCGCCCAGCTCAATAGCCTTTGCCTTGAGGAAGGCGACGGCGCCGTATATTGCCGCCTGTTCGGTGATATAAATGCTGTAAGTATAGCCGCCCGTGCTGAAGAGGTGTTGCTGATAGTAAAAGAGCTCGGATGAGGTCTCCGCCTCGGGATAGCCCAAATCGTCCTCGCTTTGCGCGGCTTCATCGTCGGAAATCAGGAAGTTGGAATGGAGAAGGTATTCGCTGTCCACTCCTTCGCGCGAAAGCTTGACGTCGTCCCAAGTCGTGTCGACGAGATACCATTTCATAACCGGCGTGTAGTCGGAGGGGTCGATATCTATGAGCACCTTGTTCCAGGCGTGGCGTCCGCCGCCGCCCTCGCCTATTACACGCACCGAAGTTATGCCCTCCATGGCGCAAAGCAGCGTGAAGGCCTTGGAGCGGCCGTCGCAGACGGCGAGCCCGTCGTTAAAGACGCCCTCGAGATAGAATCCCGAGAACTGCATCGAGTATTTAAGCCGCTGACGGTCGTAAAACTTGGCGATATTTTGCCGCGTTTCGGCGCTTGCGGGGATGGTGCCCGAAGTAATATATTCATTCAAATCGGCTTCGGCGTTGGGCGCGGTGTTGGCTACCAGCCATTCGGTGAAGGCGGTATAGTTGGAAAGCGGGCCGAGCTTTCCGGTGTCCCAATCGTCGGTTGAATCCTGCCAATGCTCGGTGGCGGGATAATGTATGCCGACGCGCGAGAGGTCCCAGTCGTATTCCGTTTCCTCGATTATCCAATCGTAAATGGCGAGCGTCTTTTGATAGGCGGTCATGCCGTCGGTCACTATCGTCTTGAGCACGGTGCGCGCTTCCTCGTAGAGAGCGGCAAGCGCCGTGCCCGCGGCATCGCTCGCGAAGGCGGGACGGTAGCCCCAACTCACCACCTTATAGAGCATGTTGGAGGACGTCAAGTTCTCGGGATAGACGGGAAGAGATGTGTCGTCGATAAAGAGGGTGCGGTCGGCGTCGTAAACGGTGCCGTAACTTGCGTTCGCCATGCGGATTTGAGCCAATGTGGTTTCGGCGCCTGCCGCCGTCGAGTCGTAGGACGCCGAGGGACCGACGGGGAAATTGATGGTTTCGGGCGCGCAGGCTATGGTGTCGCCCGCCGGGCTCATCGTAATGATGTAGGAGCCCGACTCGTCGTAGTAGTCGAGAGCGGCCCTCTTTAAGGCGTCGAACTCGGTTTCCCTCGCCGGAATATGGATGTTGTAAAGGCTGCCGCCGAAGGAGATGTTTCTCGTTTCGCTTCTCGTCGCAAGGACGTAGCCGACCAGCGTTATAAACTCCTCGTCCGTGGTAATCCAGTGGTTGGACACGACGCCGTTCCAAACGAATTTAGCGGCAATACGGGCGCGCAGAATTTCGTTGTGTTCGTTGTTGTTGACAAGGCAGTAAGTCAGCGAATTCGATTTGACGTTGTCGACGACGGCGTAAACCTCGAACTCGCCGTGGTCGGTGCCCACGGGCGTAAAGGTATAAGTCTTCGCGGGTGAAGTCTGCTTGACCTCGCCGTTGACATACCAAGTAATCTGGGCGAGCGGGTTGATGTTGGCGTCGGGCGAGAGCGTGGCGGTGATGGTCGAAGCAGCGTAAGGAGTGTCGCGCTGGAACTGCTCGAGCTTGGCGGTGTCGTCGGGCGTCAGCGTCAGCCTCTCGATGGCGTTATAGTGGGCGAGCACACGGATGAGAGCGGTTGCGGCGATGCCGGAAGGATCGGCTGCGCTGTTTTTGACGACGGCCTTTACCGTGTAGTCGGCAACGGTGCCCGAAGGCGGCGTGAACTTAAATTCGGTGCCGGTCTGACCCGGTCTCAAAACGTCGTTGACATACCATTCGATGGGCTTGTCGGTGCCGGAATATGCCGAGTTCCAGCTGACCGTGAAGGTGACCTCGAAGGGCTCGGAGCTCTGCTGGAGTATCGGCGTCGAGGTCGAGAGATTGACGCCGCCTGCCGATGCCGCGAGTTCCACCTCGGCGACGTCGGCGGCACGTGTCGAGAAACGAATGTAATTCAGCGAGCCTATGCCGTCGACCTGCGCAGTTATCTCGTAAAAGCCCATCTTATCGACAAAAAAGCTTAGCTTTTTGCCGTTTTGGCCCAAAATATTGTGCTGCGGCCCCCATGGGTCATCGATGGCCGCCTTATAGAGGTAGCCCCAGCGGATTTCGGGGTCCTCGTTGGCGTTGGCGTGCCAGCTCGCTTCGATATGCACCGTGGCGCCGTGCTGGGCGATGGCGGGGAATTCTAGGCTCGTCGAGTTTTCAAAATTGGTCTCGGGCAAAAAGTTCCCTTCGATGTCGGCGGGAATCTCTATCTGCACCTCGCTCATCTCGGAATAGATACCGAACGTCAAGACGTTCGTCCACACCGATACGGGTTCGGCCGCGTCCTTTTCGGTGACTCTGACGATAATTTTATTGAAGATGTAGTTCTTTTCGGGAAATACGAATGTTTCCACCGCGGCGGTCTTGGCAATCGGCGAGATATCGTCGGGAACTTCGAAGGCATCGGTCTCGGCTTTGGTGAGATAGCCCCTGACGGCTTCGCCCGAGTAATAGAACCATTCGTAAGTGAAGTTACCGTCGGTGTAGTCGGGCCCGTTTATGGAAACGGTGGCCGTTACCGGCCGGTGAGAAGTGATTTCGTTAAAATACTGGACGCAGTTGGTGCCGGTGAGCTTTGCCGAGCGCAGGCGGTCGTAGCCGACGCGGATTTGAATCGTTGCCGAAACGTTGGTCTTTGCCGCCGACACCGTCACCGTCGCCGTGCCCGCCTTGAGGCCTTTCACCAAGCCGACGCTTGAAACCGACACTATGCTTGTGTCGCTCGAGGAATATGTAAGCTCATATTTTGCATTGGAAGGAGTCATGACGGGCGCCAGCTTATAGCTTTGTCCCACAAAAATATCGACGCCGCCGCTTTCGTTGAAGGAAATAGACTTGAGCGGAACGTAGACCAACCCGCAGGACGCTAAAAGCGAGGCCGCAAGGAGCATCAGCACCATCATTATTATCAGTTTGATATCGAATTTTTTAGCTTTCATCGGGCCACCTCTCGTTTTAGTTTAATTCCCTCTGCAAATGCAAATGCGCGCCCTCGCGCAAAAAAATATCTATGTATATTTAAGTTATTATACATTCTTCCGCCGACGGATGTCAATATATATATTGCCTGCCCCGGATTCAATATATATAATATACGGTTGCCAAACTCAAGTCTATGAATTATAATTATTAAACCGTTGGTAGTTTATGGACAACACCCCCGTATTCCCGGGCGCCGTCGATAAAGCGCGCGCGCACAATATTAACCCGCTGGTGCTTGCCTTTATTGGCGACAGCGTCCACACGCTCTTTGTCAGAAGCAGGCTTGCGCTCGCCTCCGACAAAAAGACGGCCGCGCTCCACAGGGAAGCCTCGGCCGAGATAAGCGCTGTGCATCAGTCGGCCGCCTTGGAGGCGCTCAAACCGCTGTTGACGGAAGAGGAAGAGGCGATTTACCGCCGCGCCAGAAACAGCAAGCTCAACACGGCGGCCAAGCACGCCGAACTTTTGGAATACCGCCGCGCCACCGGCCTCGAGGCCGTCATAGGCTATCTTTATATAACGGGACAGAACGAGCGGCTAAAATTTATTTTGGAGCTAATCTCCGCCCCCGCGGCAAACGATAGCGAGCCAAAAAAATAATAGACCTTTATTAACAGCGGATAAAAGCGATAGACATCAAAAAAAGCGCACACTCGGGAGGGCAAAAAATGCTGATAAGCGGCAAGAACGCCGTTAAAGAAACGCTACTGTCCGACGCCACCGCCGAAAAGCTTTCGGTGCAGAAGGGCGTATTTGAGCGCGAAGTGAGCGAAATTATTTCGCTCGCACGCGGCAAGGGCGCCAAGGTGGCCTTTTTAAATAAAGAGGTGCTGGATAAGCTCAGCGGCGGCAAAAAGCATCAGGGCGTCATCCTCGAGACGACCGAATTTAAATACGCCGAACTTGCCGAGGTTTTAAACTGCGCCAAAGAGCGAGGCGAGGAGCCCTTGATTGTGATTTTAGACGGCGTTCAGGACCCCATGAATTTAGGCGCGGTGGTGCGCTCGGCGGAATGCCTGGGCGCACACGGAGTGATAATAGCAAAGCGGGGCGGCGCGCTCATGACCGAGGCGGCGGTGCGCGCTTCGGCGGGCGCTGCGGCGCATCTTCCCGTCGTCAAAGCGAATAACATAAACGACGCCATAAGAGAACTTAAGGAGCGGTTTATTAAAATTTACACCGCCGATTTGGACGGAAAGCCTCTTTATTCGGCCGATTTTAAGTGCGGTTGCGCCATAGTCGCGGGCGGCGAGGGCGAGGGCGTAAAAAGGCTGACGCGCGAGCTCTCCGACGAAATCGTCACCATTCCCCAGTCGGGCAAGGTGTCCAGCCTCAATGCCTCGGTCGCGGCGGGAATAGCGCTTTACGAAGCCGCACGACAAAGAAGAAGCTAGGCAAACATTAAAAGCGCTAAGTCGGTTGTGATAAAAATTCAACCGTTAAAAGCTAAAAAACTAAGCCAAAACAATCGAAAGAAGGGAAAAGGCGTGACAGAAAGCGTTCAGGACAAAAAAGCAACTGACGAGGAATTGCTTATAAGGGCGAAGGCGGGCGACAAGGCCGCCGAATCCGAGCTTCTCAACCGCTACAAGCCGCTTACGGCGCGGCTGGCGCGCCGCTATTTTATCGCGGGCGGCGGGCCCGAAGACCTGGCGCAGGAGGGAATGATAGCGCTTGCCAAGGCGGTGCGCGAATATTGCCCCGAGAAAAACGCATCCTTTGCCACCTACGCCGCCGTCCTCATCAAGCGCGGTATATTTGACGCCGTCCGCGCCGCCAACCGAAAAAAGCACCGCCCGCTAAACGATTCGGTGGCGCTTACGGAAACCGTCTGCGATTTGACTTTCGCCGAGCCCGTCGAGCTTATGATTGCCGAAGAAGACAGCTTGGAAAGCTCGCAAAAAATCAATCTCGCGCTGGGCGAAGAGGAAATCAGGGCGCTTTCTCTCTATCTCGAGGGCAAGAGCTACGCCGAAATCGCGGGGGCGCTTAAGTTGACCGTCAAAGGCGTCGACAACAAGCTTCAATCCATCAGAAGAAAGCTTCATAAGATATTGAAAAGTTAAAACCCGAGAAAATATTTGAAAGTTTAAAGTCCCCCAAATTTGAGGGGATAATCGCAAATAATTTCGAGGTAAATCTTTACGGCCGGATGAGCGAATAATTCTAAGCCCGAAAAAAACCGAAACATATTGCGCACAGATAAAGAATGCTGGAAATAAAACTTGAAAAAGACGCCGAAATGTTAGAAAAGGCCTACCGCAAATTCGGGCTATCGTGTCCGCCGCGCGGTATTTCGGTATTGCTTTTTTCCGACGGCGAAATAGCGGGCGCGGCGCGGCTCTCCTTTGACGGCGAAACGGCTTTTTTGGAAGAAATCAAGCCCGAGGGCGAATCCGGCGAGGCCGATTTTTTCCTGCGCGCCATTCTCTATAAACTGAGCTTGACGGACGCAACCGTGGCGATTCGGCGATTCGACGAGCGGTTTTTTAAGTTCGGGTTTAAAAAAGAGGGCGGCGGAATGCATGCGCGCGGCAACGAAATAGTCTTCCCCTCGGTCTGCGGCGGCTAGTGCCTTTATAAGCGGAACAAGGACTTTATCACGACATTTTGCAACATAAAACGACATTTTTTGCCATAATGAAAATACAGAACACTAAACCAAAACAAAAATCGAGGTTTTTATGGATTTAGACAACCTTCCCAAGCCGGCTAACTTTATCGAGGAAATCATCGACGAAGACCTAAGGTCGGGCAAGCATAAAAAAATAGTGACGCGCTTTCCGCCCGAGCCCAACGGCTACCTTCACATCGGGCACGCCAAGGCGGTCTCCATCAATTTCGGCATAAAGGCAAAATACGGCGGCGAGTGCAATCTCCGCTTCGACGACACCAATCCCGTCAAAGAGAGCGCGGAATACGTCAAATCCATTCAGGAGGATATCAGATGGCTGGGCTACGAGTGGGACAGGCTGCTCTTTGCCTCCGACTATTTCGACGTCATGTTCGACTGTGCCGTCACTCTCATTAAAAAGGGGCTGGCTTATGTCTGCAACCTTTCGGCCGAGGAGATTAAAAACACGCGCGGCACGCTGACCGAGCCGGGCAAAGAAAGCCCCTACAGAAACCGCAGCGTTGAAGAAAACCTCGACCTGTTCTATAAGATGCGCGACGGTCACTATGCCGACGGCGAGATGGTGCTTCGCGCCAAAATCGATATGGCGTCGCCCAACATGAATATGCGCGACCCCGTGCTGTATAGAATAGTTAGGACGGAGCATCACAACACCGGCAATAAATGGATTATATATCCCATGTATGACTTCGCCCACCCCATCGAGGACGCCGTCGAGGGCGTGACGCATTCCTGCTGCTCGCTTGAGTTCGAGGACCACCGCCCGCTCTACGACTTCATCACCGAGCATTGCGGCTTTAATCCGCGGCCGCGCCAAATCGAGTTCGCGAGGCTAAACCTCTCGCGCACCATCATGAGCAAGCGGTTTATAAAACAGCTCGTCGACGAAAAGGTTGTCCGCGGCTGGGACGACCCGCGGCTGTCCACCGTCAGGGGCATGCGCGAACGCGGCTATCCGCCCGAGGCCATCCGCGAGTTCTGCAATAAAATCGGCGTCGCCAAGGCCAATTCCGAGGTAGACATCAAGATGCTGGAGCACGCCGTCCGCGAGGTCTTAAACGAAACGGCGGCAAGAAGGATGGTGGTCAAGGAGCCGCTCAGAGTGGTAATCGAAAACTATCCCGAAGGCAAAACCGAGCAGTGCGAGCTTATGAACAACCCCCAAAAGCCGGAGGAAGGGAGCTACTTCTCAAGCTTTTCGAGAGAGATTTTCATCGAAAAAGAGGACTTTTCGCTAAATCCGCCGCCTAAGTATTACCGTCTCAAACCGGGCGGAACGGTGCGCCTCAAGGGAAGCTATATCATCGAGTATTCGGGCGTAAAGCTCAACGATGCGGGCGAGCCCGAAACCGTCTTTGTCAAATTTATCGAGGACAGCAAGAGCG
>ERZ795052.2498-NODE-2498-length-22178-cov-4.615468_pt1 | contig 22178 bp, 33 predicted proteins | sample MGYA00375136_ERZ795052 | MGnify/ENA primary metagenome ERZ795052 (study PRJEB30181, sample SAMN05720156) | activated sludge metagenome | isolation source: Anaerobic digester | place: Japan | collected 2015-05-26 ... | reverse complement strand
CCACCGATACTATCAGGGATGCGGTTGTTGATGATGCAACCAGGATTGATGCTTCGGCATTGAATACTTTGAGTAGCCATGACCCAGGTGCGGCACTCGTAAAAGTGGCTGATTTAGGTACGGTGCAGACAGGTGATAGTTTTGCCATTATTAACGGCGACCACGGCCTTGTCAGCATACAGGATGACATTGACGCGATCAAGGCGAAGACGGACAAGATGACGTACACATCGGGGAATGACCTTGATGTGAATATCCAGAAAATCAATGACGTCGCTCTAACCGGCGACGGCGATGCAACACCATGGGGTCCGGCATAAATGGGATATGCATGGGCTACAGGAGCATGGGCTACAGGAGCATGGGCTACAGGAGCATGGGCTACAGGTGGAGGTAATACTTTTAATGTGACCTGCTCATTGTCTTTTGCGCTTGCTTCTACTAATTTAGAGAAAGCTAGTTTTCCAGAATCTGCTTCTGTAGGTGTGTCTTTAGCGGTTACAGATTCAGAAAAGGCTAGTTTTCCAGAATCTGCTTCCATTTCTTTTGGGCTAAGTGGCTCATCTTCAGAAAGAGCGGATTTTAATGCCTTAGCCTCTGTTTCTTTAGGATTAGCTTCTTCAGAGCAAGAGAAGGCAAACTTTTCCGAATTAGCAAGTATAGGATTTACTATAACTTCGGAAACGGGAGAGGTTGCGGCGTTCAGAGTTTTGTGTAATAGTTCTTTAGCAGTTCAGGCGGTAGTTGCAGGAACTACAGGTCTTGTTGGTGATGCTTCTACAGGGATTTCCTTTGCTGTAACCGTTTCCAAGATAGCTATTCTTCTTCGTTCTTTGTCTGGTGTAGTCTCTGTGTCAGTTGTCGCTAGCGAAACCGCAGAGTTTAGAGAGGCGTCTTCAGTAGGCTTTTCTTTACTTTCTTCTGCTGGTGAAGTTGCTTTGTTTCAAGAAGCGGCAAGCGTTGGTCTTGCTTTCTCTCCAACAGTTGCAGAGATTTTGGCAAAGTTAGGAATCACCAACGTAAGTTTTTCTTTGTCACCTACAATTATAGAAAAAGCGGACTTTCCAGAAATCGCAAATGTTGGTATAGGATTAACTCCTACTGTGGTAGAAAAAGCAGATTTTCTAGAATCTATAAATGTTGGTATAGGCATTTCTGCCAGTGCAAGCAAATATTTATTCTTCACTAAAACAGCTTCCGCAGGTTTTTCTATTTCTGTATTATCAAGTGCTGTTTCATACACACCAGGAGCGGTAGATGTTGAGGCTTTGACATCATTAAACTTTTCAGTTATAGTTTCTGGAATAAAGGAGCAACAAATAAGTATTGTGAAATTTAAGGTTAAAAAAACAACAATTGTTTTTTCTATCATTGATGGTATAGAATTTGTCGTTAAGGACAATATTAAATTTAAAATTTAAGGAGGTTTTGTTATGAATGAAGCTAAATTAGCAGTTGGTGGTGTGTTTCATGTTGAGTGCTATGATAAAGATGGCAATCTTAAATGGGTGGATGATGCAAAGAATGCCGTTGTTACAGAAGGTTTAAATTCAATCCTTGACATTATGTTCCATGCAACTACTCAGATAACCACTTGGTACATAGGTTTGATTTCGAGTTCTGGCTATTCTGCGTTGGCGGCCGCTGATACAATGTCTTCCCATGCAGGATGGACTGAAGATCAGGCTTATGATGAAGCAACCCGTGGTGAATGGTCCGAGGGGGCTTCTTCTGGTGGTGTCATGACAAACAGCACGGCTAGAGATTTCACAATGAGTGGAACTACCACAATCAAAGGTGCTTTCTTAGTTAGTAACAGTACAAAAGGCGGAACAACAGGAACATTGTTCTGTACGGCATTGTTTACTGGTGGAGATCAGGCTGTCAATGATAATGATGTTTTGAAAGTAACTTATACGGTAACTGCAACCGCTTCGTAAAGAGGTTTAAAATGAAACCTTACATATTTCGTAAGAGGGCATCAGAAAAAAGAAAGTTGGAGTTTGATTTATCTCTTTCTCTAGCCGCTGAAGATACCGTATCAAGTGTTACTTCTGCTATCATTACAGATAGTAATGGAGTGGATGTTTCTGCAACAATGATTTCGGGTTCTCCTTCTGTTGTGTCTCCATATGTATATGTCACTGTTCAGGCAGGTACTTTAGGTAAAACATATACTTTAACGCTGAAAATAACCACAACAAATGGAGATATAATAGAGGATTCATTGACCATAGAAGTAACAAATGTAGGATAAAGAAGGAGGAGAAATAATAATGAAATTATATCTTAATCGAGCATGGAATAGAATTAGATTTGTATTTCTACAGGCAGATACCGAATTTGTAGAATTATGGATTGGTCTTATTACAGGATTGTGGGGAGCATTTCTCTTGTTGCCATGGTCTACCTTTTCTTCTCATAGAGCCTACTGGGTGATGTCTCAGCAAATGGATGAACTGAAGTGGGGTTTGCTTCTATTTGGATTGGGCATAAATCAACTAATTTGTTTTTTCTTTTTGTCTTTTAGGTGGAGAAAAGTTTCCTCTTTTCTTTTGTTCTCTTTATGGTTTTATCTGGCTGTGTTGATGGCAATGTCCCTACCATCTGAATCTCATTCCTTTATTGTTGGTTTTGTCAGAGCGGTGTGTGTGGCGATAGCTTGGTGTTATGTTCGATTGGGAATCCTTATTTTCAATGGGAGAGAACAAGAATGGAACTTGAAGGTTTAGAGGAGAAGTTGAATCATAAGCTGAAGCAGATGGAGGAGAGGAACGAGGGTGCTCTTGATAAATTTGAGAGAACATTTGTGGAGGAATTGAAAAGAATTGAGTTGGAGTTGGATTGTAATAAAAGAAAGACCAATGAAATGAAAATTTCAGTCACCAAATTAGAAGGCGAATGTGTACTTATTAAAGAACGGATTGATAACAATAGCAATCTGTTTAAAGAGTTTAAGGGGTTACAAGAGAAGGATCATCGAGAAGTGTTTGAACGACTGAATTCCGCAGAATCTTTATTGGCTAGTTTGAAAACAGCTTTGAGTAATATAATACCTGCACCGGCCGCCGCGGTAAATCTTCAATCCTTACTTTGGGACATTGTAAAGATGATTGTGGTTGCTTTATTTGCACTGAAGATTGCGGGGAAACTATGAAGATCACATTTGTTTATAATGAAAAAGACTATTGTAGAAGGACAGATGCTCCATGTGTTCCTGCCTGTGAACAGAAAAAGGAAAATTGTATATTTTTGATAAGATATAAGGAGATGGAAAAGGAAAATGATCACATTGCAAATTTTAACAGGAGTATTTAATACAGATGTGGAGAAACTTGCTCAATTCGTGGAACCTTTGAATAGACACATGAAACTGTGTGAAATAAATACTCCTTTAAGACAAGCCGCTTTTTTGGCACAGACAGGTCACGAATCTGCAGGATTTTCTCGGATAGTGGAGAATTTAAATTATTCTCAGGCGGGATTAATGAGAGTATTCAAGAAGCATTTCCCAACAGTAGAATCCACAGAAGGATATGTAAGAAATCCAGAAAGAATTGCGAATAAAGTTTATGCAAATAGGATGGGCAATAGGGGAGAATCTTCTGGAGATGGTTGGAAGTATAGGGGGAGAGGACTTATTCAAATTACGGGAAGAAACAACTATATTGAATTGTCTTTAGATTTTAATATGGTGGGTGATTCTGTAATTGCTTACTTAGGCACAGTCGAAGGGGCTGTGGCTAGTGCGGGATGGTTTTGGAGGAAACACTCTCTAAATCCTTTGGCAGATTTAGAGGATATAATGGCTATAACAAAGAGAATTAATGGTGGGGTTATTGGTTTGGAAGAAAGGATGCGATTGTATAACCGCTTTAAGGAGATGCTGGCGGAGTAAAATGAGTTGGCAGTCTGAAGTAAAAGAATGGTTTGCTCCTTCCATTCTGCCCCCATGACCTTCAGACTGCCTCTCTTTTATTACCGAATATTTAATTCTTTCGCACGTTGGAGAAATTCTTTTTTTGCCCGCATCCAAGGCCAGGGTTTTATCACCTCCTTTAGAGGTTCTGTTTTCATTCCCCAATCTAATGCAGGGTTTACATTCATGAGGTCTCTTGCCTCAGTGGCAAGGAGTATCATTTCGGCAAGCATTACTTGATGATTGTAGTCTTTTAAATTAAGATTAAATTTTTGGGCTATAAGAGAATGAAAATTCTGTTCGATTGGTCGAAACGACCTGAGCAACAATTTTACTGGGGTGATAATGTCTCCAAGGTATGCCTCCGAAGCATCGTGCATGAGACGCCATTGCTCTGAAGACTTATGTTCTATTAAGCTCAGACGGACACAGTGCTCTGCAACAGAATAAAAGGTGTTGGTGTGTCCATTATATCTGCAAGTTAAGGACAATGAATGGGCAATATCCTCAAGGACAATGTCCTCAATTTTTGGTGCGTGGGGAAGTATTCTTTTATGAGTGTACGTTTGCATCCACATGACTGGTCTCCTTCTGATTTATAGCTATATTCAGATTTGTTGTCCAATAGACATGCTCCTTGTTATTTTCATCGCAAAATTTGCGAAGACGGAAGAGAAAATGGCGCTTTTGATTGGTAAGTGTATCTGTAACGGGCAGACTTACCATATCGCCACCTTCAAATGTGTCAGGGTTTGGTAGGGCTTTTATCATTTTTAAGAAGTCAGTGTGTAGTAAAGGTATTTCTCTCATTTAGTCTCCTCCAAATTCTATTTTAAATATTTTCTTTGCTCGCCTTTCGGTGAACTGCATCTTAAATATCTCTCGGAAGTGCTCCTGTCTGTGTTTAAAGTATGTAGTAAATCCTTCTATTTTTCCACGGTCGATTTCTTCAAGAAAGAGTACATCCTCTTTGGGAGAACGTGTCTTTCCATCATCTTGGTCCATTAAAACCTCCTTCTTGTGAAGAAGAAACCGTGTGCTCGTGGATAGTTTTTGTAGTAGGAGTCCTTTATTCCATCTATGCGATAACCAAAGTGAATTAATTCCCAACATGAAGTGTAAAATGTATCCAGCCACCAATTTATGTCTTCACAAATGATATGGGATTTATCTAGATTATTTGATGGGGCTATATACTTCCCATCTCCGTTTCCAAGTGGTATAATGGCAAAGATGTGTTTGGCATTTATGTTCTTGAGTACGGATTTTATACATTGATAATCAATATGTTCCAATACATCTTTGGCTATGCAAAAATCAAAGGATTCTGGAATTTCAACGGGTTTATTTGGTAGAAAACAATATGGTTTAACTAATTCGTCTACATGTTGGATGGCGTAAGGACTTATATCAAACCCCCATGCCTCCCTATGTAGGAGACGAAAGGCTTTTACAACATAACCGAAAGCACAGCCGAAATCCAATATTGTTTGATCTGGTCTGATATGAAGATAATCTATCATCCTCATTACCATTGGCATTGTTAATTCTGGTAACCAACGGTAATTCTCATAGCAACTCTTGCCAGTTTCAATTCCTCGTAAGTAGTAGTCCCTATCGTAAAAAGTAGCAGGTTTGGCTCTTTTCATATCATCCTCCTACTGTAGGTTGAGGATTTTTTCAGTCATATGTTTTAACAAATTAACTGAAACTGGTAAACGACCAGGTTTAATCCACATATGATAGTGGTCGAGACAATTATCAGTTATCCGATTATAATCAACTTCTGTAATGCTTTCAACCACTTCTTTAATGTCAGAGAAATCTTCTTTGAAAGTTATATAATGTTCTCCTTCCTTTATCTCTGGGAAGTATTCTTGTTCATTGGTTCTCTTTGGCAGTAGGTTTACTGCGCTCAGGGATGCGGCTTCCCAGAAGCGGGGAGGCGCATAGATAGAAAAAATCCACTTGAAGTCCCCAAATATAGAGTAAGTGGAGGCGATACGAGTAAACTCATCCCCATGATAGTAGGGGGTGTTTAAAGATTCTTCTAAGATCCGTCTGTCTATCTCTCCATGTTTTTCCACAATCTTATCTGCTAAGAAGTAGAAAAGAGGAGCACAGCGGTTATTCCATTGACCGACATCTGTATGGAAGAAGCCGGGAGGTAAAGGTTTCTCCTGCCAATTGATATAGGGATTGTTACAAGTGTGTTTATTTCTCTTGAAATAAGCGTAGGACAGACGACCGTTTTTCTGAAATTCTTCTATACATGTTTCGCAAAAACGGTATTGTGTGCTCATGTTTGGTAAATAGTAATCCCCTATAGGAAAACCAGAGCTCTCGTCACATAAATTATGCTTGAGGAGATTGAGAAAGAGTAAGTAACGATAAAAATGGTTACCACCTCGTATAAGCACCTTCTTTTTCTTTTGATAATAAGACCATTTATGACCGGGGAAATCCTTCCACAAAATGTATGGCAAAGAATGTATCCTGTTTTCCTCCCTCATTTTACAATATACATCCCACTGCCATTCGTTCATAAATTGCCGGGTCTCTGAGGAGTAAGAAAGATCATCCTCCAAAATAAATTCTTGACCAAAGCGACTATTTTGGAGACCACTGATTTTAAATATTAGGTCTATTTGACTGATGCTTGGGTCATTGCAATATGTGTATGTGAAGGTAGAGGAATCGTTAATATCGAAGGAGACTATCTTGTTTCCTTGTTCCTTTAGGTTGTATATAATAGCTGGTGTAAGTTCCTCTCCATGAGCGATGACAATGCCATTTTTTATGTTGTTCAAAGTCGTTTTTACTAAGCAATCCTCCCCCATACTTAACAGATAGGAAAAAAGGGATGGAAACCAGACGATGTTCAAAAAGAAATTTTTGCTATTTGGATAATTGTGTATATATATTGTCATTTCTCGCCTCCTACTTAATTGCCTCTAAATTTAAACTCATAAGAAGACCATTTTCTTTATCCATGTGAGGTAGATATGCTTGGGAATAGTCATCAAAGTAAGTGTGTTCAGTAGACCTCCAGTCCCATGGTCTTATAGTTTTAAATTTGACCATGGAGAGGTATTCTGTAAGAAGTTTCTCGTCAAAAACAACGTGGTGGGCGTTCAAAAAGGATTCCTGTCCACCATATAAGAGACCCATTACTTCATTTAGGTCGTGTGTAATTTGGTATCTTCGACAAATAGCAGAGAAGTTTGGTACGGAGAGACGTAGTATCCCCCCTGACCTTAAAAGGTCTCGCCAATGAGTGAGTGCGGCTAAGACGAAGTGCCTATTAAAGTGTTCCAATATATGACTACAATAGATAAGGTCAAATCTCTCTCTTTCATATGGTAATGCGAGAGCATTACAATAAATATCTGCCTTAACATTACCGAATATATCCACGTTTATCCAGCCTGGCAAGTAAACTTTACCAACTCCAATATGTAGTTTTTCCATTATACAAAATCCTCCTGTCCATTTGGATTGACAATACTATCAATAAGATTATTTTGTGTGGTAAATACACAATGATTACAATCTTTCGTGTCAAAAGGAATCATATGCCAATCATATAAGTATGGAAGGTCTGCAATTCTACACCATCTGTATTTATCTTGAAACTGACGATCAGCATCATGATTTAGCACCACTGAATTGCAACGATACACAAATCCATCTTGTCCGACATAAGGTTTGTAGTATCCCCACCAGCATTGTGTTGGCCTTTTAAATATCTTCTCTTGATAGAAGAAGGGCTCCCCCCAAGATTTTACAATACTAGATAATACCTTATTGTTTCTCTCCTGTTCCTCATCTGTGGCTATACAATTTGGAACTATTCGTACATAAGCTGGCTTGTATTTATCTACATATAGCTTGAGAGTGTCCAAGGACCTCTTAGAAGTTTCCGTATTCATGACGTAGCTAAATCCAAGAGTACCTTCAATGGTTGGTATCTCAATGTCATCTATGTAATCCAAACAGTTCATAGAGATTCTCACCCAGTGAAGTATATTTCTATGCTCCTGAGATATATTTTCCGCAAATTTTATGCCATTTGTAATGAACCCTTGTTTCAATCCAATATTATTGGCGTAGGAAATGCACTCTTCTATTTCGGGGTAAAGAGTAGGGTCTCCACCACCAGTCCACTCAACTGTTTTCAAGTGTCTGCTTTTCATCGCAGTTAATAGTGTTTGTATTTCTGAGAAATGCAGTTGTTCCTCCTTCGTCCGATTACTATTGGAACAGAAGACACAATTGAGGTTGCATTTAGATGTTGGACTTATTTGTAGGGAAATAGGTATTGCTAAACCAGCCTTCGCCTGAGCCAGGGCAAAGGGGTGGTGGAGTAATTTTATACCTGTTGAAGTGAATTGATTTTCTTTACTCATTTTTCATCCCCAATCCTTCCTTTAAAAAACGCTCCCTATACATAGCCTCCTTATGATGCTCTGGATAAGAGGAGCCATATTCTTTATCTTCCATGTGCAACTTAGCACAAACCAAACCAATGAAGTCTCGCTTCTTCTGACCAGCTGTTCTATGAAAATGGTGTATCTTTGGGTTGTTTAGTGTGGCATAAATTTCATTATGCCCTGTAATTTGCTCGTGCAATTTTCGCACATATGTGACTGGGCTGCTCAATCTGGTCATTCGTGCCTGATAATCAGGATATACTCTCCAGTCCTTTGCCATAGTAGACATATTATCATCCTTCCAATCAATGCGGGGGAAGGCGATTACATCATAGTTTTCGGTGAGGTTATCCTTCATAAAACGGAGTTTATGATAGTCCTCTGGGAGGATTCTTTCATCTGCGTCAAAATATGCCATCCAGTGTGCATTTGGGAAATGCAATCTTGCCATTTGTCGGAGATGATTTCGGGCATGACCGTATCCTTCTCGAAGGATAATATCATCTGTTATGAATATAATGGGGAAGCCCTCTTCTATTTTCATCATGAAGAACTCTCGTGTGCCATCTGTCGAACCAGTATCCACGATAACAATCCCAGCATCTGCTATGTTCAGCATATTGTCTAACCACTTTTCACACTGAGCAATTTCATTGAATAGATTACTTGCAACGACTAATGGTTTCATAAACTTTCCTCCAGTAGTTTTATATTTTGTATAATAAGAGTTGGATTGTGTATGCTTGTGCAAGGAAGAGGACAATCCCTTACTGTGGCGGAGCATGGACCAAGTCCTTTACAATCGTTAATATAATCAGGAGACATTGTAATTAATTTTCCTTTCACCTGATCTGGTTTAACTACATTCACATTTCCAGAACCAAATAAGCAAATTTGAGATATTCCAAGAGCTCCACAAAGATGGCTTATAAAAGAATCTACAGTTACCGCTATAGTTGCCCGGGCAACTACCCAAGCCGCCTCTCTATAAGAGAGCATTCCTCTCAAGTCTATCTGTGCGTTTGCAGGGAAATCATTTGCCCCACCAATTTGTATGGTAAGATATTGACTTGAAATAGCCTTTTCTACATCACACATATATTTATATGTACGGAAAGCAGGGTCGCCGCCAGTAGTATGGAGGATACAAATGGGGTATTCAGAGTCTTCGATAAGTTCAGCAATCTCTGGGCGAGGACGGAGTTGTTCTATGTAGAACGGGCTTTTTTCCACCTTAAGTATCTTCCAATAGAAGTCGGAGAGGAGTGAATTGCTGTTTCTCCCCCAATGACCTGGTGAGATAATGTCTCCATGTGGATTAAGTACATGTTCATACCGCTGTAGTTCCTTAGCGTTCCAGGGGATTATTCTATCGACATAAGGATTATTGATTAGAATATCCATATACTGAATACTGGTCATGTATGTGAGGGGGAGACCATTATACATTTTCCGTACACCAGGCAATGCCTTTGTAGTCATAAGAACATCGCCAGCCGCTGAGTGTTGGGCGAAGAGCACCCCTTCTTTCTTTATGATGATTGAGGCGGCTTTATTGTATCGAGTGGCAAGAAGAAGAGGACCACAAAGATTGTCGACACCAGCTACCCATTCTTGTGCTCTTTGACACCCCTTCTCCGCAGTTTCCTCTCTTAGTTCTTTATTCTTCACAATCTTTTCCATAGCATTTACGAGAGAGTAGAAGGAACAAGCTCTGCTTTCTATGGAAGCGACTCCTTCTTCTGGGTTTATTATAATTGGTAGGTAAGCAATTTCTTCACAAGGGACGCCAATACCAGCACCATCATCAAGCAGTTCCATTTGAGCAGTGTTATAACTGGCAAGAACTGGTGTTTTACAAAGCATAGCCTCAAGTAAAGTCCAGCTTAACCCTTCTTGAAGGGAAGTATTTAATAGGCAATCTATACTGTTATATACTTCCACCATTCCTTTTGTGGAATATTGATAATTTTGCTTTTTTATGAATATGTCTGCAAATTCCCCACCAAATTCCTTGATGTATTGAATGAGGTTAAACTCTCCTTCTGTGGTCTCTGTATGAAGATAGAGTTTCACATTTGGCACCCTCTTTTTTACTTCAAAGAAGGCTTTGATAGCCCGCTGTGGGTCTTTTCGTATTTGATTGTGGCCAACAAAACCAAATATGAAATGGGAATCATTGACAAAATTACTGAATAGACGTTGCTTGATGGCCGTTCTCTCTGTCTTAGATAGCGGTACAAATTGTTCGGCATCGTAGAGGGGTGGTCGAAAGTATTGAACATGTCTGACCTGTTCCTTCAACATATTATATCCATATTTTGAATAGACAAGTGGGAGGTCTATCATATTCAACCATTCTATCCATTCTGACCGCACATTTATAAATTCATATGGGAAAATAGAACCGACTATGAAAGAACGGTGGCGTTTTAATTCTTGAAGTGGTTTCAAAATTGGGGCAAATGTCCACACGTCAAGGCCAACAAAAACAATGGCATCAATTGGTTCCCCACTGACTAATTGAATTAGTGGTGGCATCCAAATATTTGGGCGTTGCGGACTGTGCATGTCAATAACATTCCACTTCGGGGGGGAGAAGGCCTCCTCTCCTCTGATTGTTGTGCGTGGGTTGATGGCGTAGATCATCAGTTGGAAGTCATCTGGTGCGCTTGATAACTGGTTGGCTATGCCTGTCATCATATGAGAGTTGCCAGTAGTCGCTTCAGGATGATCTCCTACAAGAATAACTTTTAACATAGAACCTCCTTAGTGATAAAAATATTTGAATATGTAATGATTTTCGTTTCCACATCTGCAAGGGAGAGAATTAGTTGGTATTTCTTCCCACATAAGAAATTCATATTTCTCCCCACAAGGCATCTCTATTTTCAATGGAAACACATCCTCGTTTTCCATCTCCGCACAATTTTCAATAAATTGCCTCAAAGCATCCCTCCCTTCATAACACCAGAAGGCATATATTTTATAATCAGAACCATCTTCTTTGATAGAAATTACCATTTCCGTACCCCCTATGTCGCCTGCTTCATTGCTTTTAATACCTTCTCATAATAACCTACAGAGCCGCCAGAGTATCTATTCAAAGCCACTCTCAGAGTAGGACTAGTATTCTGATAATACTTTAATATTGTGGTTCCAGCTTGAATGTTCTTTTCTATATCAAATAAGTCGGCACGGGAAAATCTGGTGAAGTGCCATCCAGAATTGGGTAATACTTGCATCAAACCAATTGCTCCCTTTGAGGAAACTGCATTTGGATCCCATTTACTTTCCACATGGATTATCGCTTTCACTAACTTTGGATTTGGATGATTCAATTCGATCAGCTTGTGATAAACTTCCTGCCTTGTCATTTTGACATCCTTCTCCGACTGATGGGATATTGAGTTTGGAACCATACAGAAGAAGAGAAGCGACATTAGCAGAAGAATATATGCTCCCCTTTGATTTTTCTTGTATCGTATTATTGCTGGTCTTGAGTACATTCTTCGCCTCCTTTATTTCTTCAAAAGAAACTAATGGGTGAAACCATTTCCTTAATGGGTGGTAATGATGTGACAAGCAACTCGGACAAGTCTCTCCAACAAATAATTCATCACAGTTCATACAAAGATTGGCATTATTTACCTTCATATCTACCTCCTTAAATTATGTTTAAAGGATATGAGTGTATTGATAACCAAAAGAGCGAAACAAAGACTCCTTCCAATTTTGAGGATTATTTATCTCTATAATAGACTCATTGCTTACAAAGAAACTCTCTCCTTCCACCATACAAATATCATGACCAACCTTCATGTCCTCTGAAAATAGATGGATTATTCTTGAAGAGAATCCATTTTTTTTAAGATGCCATTTCGCTAAGACAGCGGCACCATCACAATCATCTTTAAGACCTCTCGCAACAATGGTAATTGGCCAAGGAGACCAATCCCCTTCCTTATCCTTCATCCATACAAAGGAGCCCATTAGTTTTCTAAGAGGTAGACTCTTATAATATTTCATAGTTTGTAAACATTGCCTTATTTGACCAATGTGAAACAACCAGAACAAACTATTGAACAGGAAGGAACGAATTGGTTTGAAGAAATACAAGGATAATCTTGTGGAGAATATACGGATGTTTATCATTTTAATCACCCTCTCCCTATTATAGGAAAATTGGTATTCATACATTTAATCATTATGACCTCAACTTTGTTTTTAAGATCATCTAAACTACCATCATTAATTATAGTATAGTGAGGGCGTATTTTTTCTAATTCGGTTTCTGACCTGTGAGTATCTGTGTTTTCAAGAGAAGGTCTTTGTATGAGGATCAAAACCCCCCCTCTGTCGGTAATAAATTTGGCTTCATTTATAAAACGGACATCATCTATGACAACATCCTTCCTTCCGTCTAACGCATCAAGGGTAGAAACTTTGTCCGCCATCTTTTTCACCCAAAAGTCCTCATCAATTTGACTGCGAATAATATTGGTGCCTATCTTCTGAAGGAGCTCTCGAACATGCGGCGGTTTGGTTTGACTTCTTGCTTGCTGTTCGGTGATTATATCTGCTTTAACAAGCATATCTTTTAATGCGCTCGCAAATGATTGAATATAAGCAGTTCTCATATCCCTCCAAAACATAGCCGATGTCGTTTTACCAGCCTCCTTTTTCCCAAGAAAACCAATCAACATTCTTTTTTCCTCCTACTTTTTTTAATTTGATAACCATGCCAATCCGTCCAATCTTTAAGGGTCATTATAACAAGGTCAGTTTCATGCCTCTTACCAGTTATATGTACCATAACAACTGGCGTTTTTCCTTCTGGGCAATTTCGGATGCACTGATTCATCCAATTTACTGCCACAAAACTCTTCCTTTTTTTGGCCTCCACACTCCATATCTCATGGGAAATGTCTTGTCCCTCAATGGTACCAACTGACTTGCCACCAATAATATTTGCTATGGTAGTCTGATATTTCCGACCGGCTCGCTTATTGGAAGTTAGGTTCATATTTATCTCTCCTGCTCACCTTAGCTACTCCTTCTTCGTTCACACAATAGAAAACTCTGTCCGCTGAGTGTCCAACTTCGGGAATATGACTAATCATTAAGAATTGTAGTTTGAGAGAGGTGCTTAACTCCTTTATAAACAGAGAAAAGTTTGCCTGGAGGTTTCTGCTGAGGAACTTTCCTGGTTCATCAAGAAGCATAAACGGCCTAGTTTTTCTAATGGACCAAAAAGCAATTCTTAAAGCAAAGGAGGCGATGTCTGCCACCCCACCACCTGCAGAATTAAGCAAATCATCCGTCTCATTCCCGTTCTTAATGAAAATAAGATCCGCCTCTGTTTTGTTTCTCCTCTGTATAAAACGGAGTTCAAATCTATAGGGGTTTGGAAAGATAGCCTCTATTGCAGTACTCACTAGATTACTAATTTGAAATTCCAGCACCTTCTGAGTTTCCTCAGCTACTTTCTGGATAACCGTCCGGGCGAGCAATGTATTGGAATGGCGTTTTACAAGATTTTGCTTTATCAACTCCCTCTTTTCCATCTGGGAGGATAGGAATTCCCTCCGTGCCTTCTTATGCTCAATTTTAGCCCTCCAATCTCGTACAACAGTTTCTATTTCTACCACGAGACTTCCTCCTTCAGACGTTCAAAATCCTCTCGGATTTTTTCTTCCATATCCTCCAAGGATATTTTTGTCTTATCCAACCATTTGTCTGCTTGCTCCTTAGAGGAGAAACCAAAATCTTCTTTTAATCTTTTGAGAGCTTCTTCCTTCCTGCCCTTGAGAGTGGATGCCTTTTCTTTGGCTGCTTCTATTTCTTTCATTAAGGTTGTTAATTTATCAGTTATTCTCTTCATACATGCACTCCTTTATTATGTCAACTATAACAGGGTCTAGTTTTTCCTTCTGAATGAAGGAATTTAAATTATCCGTAAAAGAAAGTTCCGTTGCCTTATATGTAGAAAGACCATTTACAAAAGCAGATATTTTCTCATTGACTGCTTTTTCATGTATAACTTTCTCCATATTGAAAACCTCCTTTGCTGGGATAATTGGAATAAAAATAGGTTGTGGTTCCATATCATTAGTATCAATATAAACAACTTGTGGAAGGTGGTCTGTTTGATCTATATGTGAGCGCATCATTGCTCCACAGTTGACGAGAATACGTTTCCCACTTTTATACACAAAACTCTTATGATTGTCACCGCTGACAATCAAATTATATTTATGTCTTCTTATAACAGCGGAGGCGTATTCGTAGTCAGTTTGATCTTCCCATAATTTACTCATGATAATCATCCTATGCGTAAGGAGAATGTTAAAACATTCTTCTTTTATAGGAGGAATTTCTTCTCCAAATCCCGACCCTTGAAAAACAAATTTACCATGATGGTATTCAGAAGAATAATCCCCAGAAGAAGACAGATATATTATGTTCTCCACAGAGGAGATTAACGCTCGCATAGCGGTATTTTGAAATCTTCTATGAAGGAGGTCGTGTTGACCAGCGATTGTTATTATTCTCACAAAATGGTGTTTCTTTATCGTGGTCAAAGTTTCCGTAAAAAAGTCGTAGGATGGGTCTGGTGAGTCCCATAAGTCCCCTGGCATTAAAACAAAATCTACCTTCATGTGTTCTGCTTTATTGAGGATAAACTTCAACTTAGTTAGGCACGTTTGTTTGTAGTCATCCACTCTATTTCTCGGACGCCTATTCGTCAAATGTATATCCCCTGTTATCAAGAGCTTCATAAAGGCACCTCCTTCGGCAGGGGGCTCTTACAGAGAGGGCATACTTTATACTCCTTCACAAAAGTTTTATACTCGCTCTCCTTTTTCCTAAGGACAGCTTCCTGTTCTGCTATGCAATTATCTACATCGCCCATTCGTCTCAATAACTCCTCCGTTTCCATATACTCCTGATTGAGGACATTATACCTCTTTATGTCCTCCAGCATTTGATTGACACTATCCTCTTGGTCAATAAACTGTACTTGTATTTCTTTAATTTTTGCCTCATATTGAGCGACACGTCTGATTAAATCTTCCACCTTTGTCGTTTTCTCTACCAATCGAGAGTGTTCCAATATACTATCATAAAGAGATTCTACTTTCTCCTTTATCTTGAGAACAGGTGTCAACTTTTCAATTTCAGACTCAATCTCGTTAAAATTTTGTATAGCAGAACAAACGAGACCATGCTTCTTTTCAATTACCGTCTTCTTTTCAATTAACGATTCTAGCTTTTTTAAGGAAGCATCAAACTTTTCGATATAAAGCAATTCATCAAGTTCTGTTTGGATGCGTTTCATCTCATCTGTATCACGTCTTATTTCCTCCTCTACGCTCGCTATCTTGTGGTTGATTCGCTTGTAGATAGTAGTTATTATATCCAAACCAACAAGCTCATTTAACTTCCGGGCAACTTCACCAGGAGAATCATCCAACAGGAAATATCTCTGATGTTGTGTTTGGATGTTAATATCAGACAGATTTAAAAAGTCCCTTATCTCTTGAGGCACTTCCGTTTTTGTAGCCTCATAGACTTTTCTTCCAAAAGAATAGACAGTTTTATCCTTTCGGATCTTCCCTATTCTTTTATTATCTTTCGTGCAGAGTACCACCTCTGTCTTTTCATCAGGGCTGTTCCAATTCTTTATGGAATCCCCTGTTGGACGTCCTTCAGAAAGCCATCGACACGCTCGGAGGATGCTAGATTTACCAGAATCAGTATCTCCAGTAATAACATTCAATCCCTCACTAAGTTCAAGAGTGGTCTCTTTGTGTGCTTGAAAGTTTTTTATAGTTATGACATCAAAAAATTCTTCCATTTGCTAAAATTCTCCTTCTGTAAAAAGGAATTAAATCCAAAGATGTTGCAGACTTTTATGAAATTATCAATGGATAAATTGTCTCGTCTTATCCGCAAATGAGGAGTGCCAGGATAAGGCAGTTTCACAAGTCTGTCATTTCGTTTAATAAGTTCTTGATTATTACCTATCCTTTTAAACGCCTCAGTATTTGGTGAGAGTGTGCCATTAAAATATTTAATGGCTGTGATTGTGCCTACTCCTAGTACCCCTTCTACATTATCGGTTTTGCATCCTGATACGGCCTTTATTTTATACCATATGTCTACAGTTGTATTGAACTCAGTATGAAAGTCCGCTTCTGTGTATTCCTTCTTTGTATGTAAGCTGTATATCCAAACACAACCATCAACTAATAACTGATAAAGGTCATTATCAGAGGTGGCTATTATGAAGTTTCGTTTATTAGAATGAACGAGCTCAGCAATCAAATCATCCGACTCATACCCTTCTGCAACAAAGATGTTTCGGAATCCAATGTCAGGTAAAATTTCCGTCCTCAGCAAATCAAATTGCTCATATATCTCGGCTTCCAGTTTAGAACCCTTTCTATTTTCTTTGTACTTAGGGTACTCCTCCTTCCTCTTTGAGGAGGAAAGAGGAGAGTCCCAACAGAAAATAAATTTACTGGTCTCATATGTCCTATGAAGTTTTAAAACCTCTCTAAGAAACCCAAAAAGGACTCCCGTTTTTCTTTCCTCATAAGACAGGTTGCTAAGTTTATGTGCCTCCCGATGTGCAAGTCCATTGGAATCTACAATAATGGTCAGATTCTCATCTTCCCCTTCCTTGAAACCGCAAACTTTTCCTGTACGCTTTCCCACAAGTCAATAGTCCTTTCCTTTAACTGCATCTCATAACCATTTTCTTCGATGTAATGAATTGCACCTTCCATTAGGGAGAAGTTCTTCGTGAAACAATTATATTGGGAATCTCCTGTTATGTCCTTATAAAATTGTAATTCATCTCGAATGGTGTCAATCCCATATCCAAATATGATAGATACAGGGGCTTCTCCAAAAGGAACGTCAACGGAACTTTTAATTATTTTCACAACAGTACGGATTCCATATGTTTTAGTGACCTTCTTAGACCCAATTGACTTCTCTCGTAAAAAGTAGGGAGTTGTCTTTGCCAGCGCAGTTCTTAATCTGAGGGAGGCGTAAAAGGGAAGAGCCATTCCACCAGGTGTGACATCCCCCATATCCCCTTGCCTTACTTGATTTGTAAAGACGACAAGGAGATTATTATGAGCAATCAGACGAGCGGATTTTCGTAATTCCTGAGAAAAATCCTTCGCCCTCTTCTGTCCACGCTTGTCCTCCTCCTCCATTTCCATTTCTGTGGAAAGGGCGGCTACCGAATCCCCTGCAAAGACATTAATCAATTCCAGATTTTTTGGTTTCCACTCCCATAAATGGGTAAACATTTCTACTACTGTGTCTGGTCTGTTATATTCAAAGTTCTCTGCAAGACAAACTCCATATGTTTGCGTGTACTCCTGATCCAACCGTGCTTCAGGGTCTTCAAAACGAGCTTCACCACCTTTATTTTGAGCGGAGGCACAAATCTCTGCGGCTAGTGCCGTTTTTCCTGTTCCAGGTCTTCCTGATATTTCAACAATAATACCACCAGGAATGCCACCACCACGCCTACGCCTGCCACTGATTTCAAGGTCGAGAAGAGTGGAACCAGTGGAGATGACCTTAGCCACCTCCACTTTCCGGTTGATAAGAGATAAATCATATCTCTTCTCCTCGTCAAAGGCGGCGTTTTTTATCGCTTCAACATCCTTTGACCTGTTTCTACTCATCTTCTGCTACTCCTACGTGGGACTGTTGGTTTGGCGGACTCCTTCGCTGCCGCTCGTGATTTTCTTCTTTCTTCCTTATCTGCCTGGATAGCTTCATACTCACTTAGGCAATCTCCGTAAACCTCACAACTGAGGCATTCGTCATAGGAATCAATATCCACTGCAAATTCGTACCCGTATGGGCATTCCATGAACTCCCCTACTTCCCCTTCTTCCTCTTTTAGTTTCCCCTCTGTTTTAACTTTCTCCTCCTTCTCTACCTCCTCCTCCAACATTTGTTTTACAGGAGGTTCTTCCTCCAATTGCTCATTCTTTGCCTTTCGAAGAGGCCCACTTTCCTCTTTTCCAAAAAATGCTTGAGCTACCTCTTCATAAGTGGGTATTATCAGGTAGTCATCCAAACAAAGTACTTTATCCAGAAGCTCATCAGTGATTTCTTCCTCTCTTGGTTCAAAGTCAAATGGCGCATATTTAGTATCCGTCGGACCTTTCCCTCTTCTCTTGAAGGTAATAACTTTACCTTCATCTGGGTGGGCGAATAGAACACGTCCTCCTTTCATTCCCTCAGCCCTCTCTATCAATTCCTTCTCAAATAGATAATGAGAAACATCGAATACTCGGACTCTATCTGATTCTTTTTTGTCATCCAACACTTGTATATTATACACCGCCCTTCGTGTTGGGCTCAATGCTTTGACCTCAGCTTCATCATATTCTTCTTGTTTGCGTAACTTCGCCTGATACTCACATATGGGGCAGTCTTTCTTCCCTTTATAGGTTCTGTTGAGGCACAAATAACTGTCCTCGTTGACTCCAACCTTTGTGTGAATAAAAATGTCGAGTAAATAAGTGGGTTTGCCCTCACTTCTGTTTGGATTGTTTTTACCTGCAATGAAGGGAAGGATGTTTATGCTGTGTGATCCTTCCTTACACTTCCACAATCCACCAGGAATGTCACGGAACACTGATTTAAACTTCCCACTATCATCTTTGGTGGTGTAACTTTCTTCCTGTGCTTTCCGTACTTCCTCCCGATACAATTTCCGTCTTGTTTTTGCGTCCATAATTACTCCTTTTCTTTTTTAGATTTATTTTCAAATTCCTTTTTAATTTCAAACCATGATAAGAATGTTGCCCGTGATATGATACGAGTGAGCACATACACCGCAAACAGCCCAAGCATAGAAAATACAATCCATTTAAGAGCCTCCATCATGATTCACTCCTTTTCCTTCTGGAAGAGCGTGGAGTAGTTTCCAACGCCCTCTCCTGTTCCTCTTGAGCGTTCATATGAGCTTCCTCATATCGTTCCCCAGACCTGCTTCGGGTGGAAAAGTAATTCCCCTTATAAAGGTCTGTTAAAATCTCAAGAGCTTTCTTTCTATGCTCAAGGGTCTCCTTCTTTGATGCAAATATATTTACATCATGTTGTGCTTTAATAAGATTGATATTCGCTTCTCTAACCCTTTCATGCAGAAGCACTTTATTGCTTATCCAGGTCTCTGTTGGAGACCTGTCCGAGTTCCATCCATAGAAAGATGGATCCTTCCTTATCTCCTCGTCTACCTCCGCCTTAACTATGGACACACAATCCTTCATTCTATCCCTATGATCCACAGCATCAGCCCACTTCCTAGACCATTCCTCATAAAGAGCAGGTTGCTCAAGAGTGTTCTTGTCTAGGTGATACAAACTAAGTTGTGTTTCTTCTTTAAACATAAAGGCCTCCTAATTCACTTATATGATAGCATACTTCCATTCATTTATTCTGATTAGGTATGCAAGAAAGATAAAACATATTTACAATCCCTGCCTTACCATTGTAAAAAACACTTTCGGAGAAGATGTCTATCATACGGGATACCCGATCGTTACGCTTGGAATTCAGCAAAACAGATGTGAGATAACCAAGGACCATCCTTCGTATACGCTCAGGTTCTGCTTTGTCCACAACGATCTTCACCTTCTTTCTAATATCATCCCACAATGGATTCCGAAGTAACTCCCGACAGATGTCAATAACATCGGCTTCGTCAATGGAAACAGTAAACAAAGCATCGAGAGCTTCCTTCTCCTCAAGAACATCAATAACCTGGTCGAGGAGAACCAATGCCTGTCGGGGGCATCCTTCTGCAATTCGTATGATTTCCTTCCTTACTGAAGGGAAAAAATCCTTTACATTCTCCTTTTCAAGAACCCTATCAATTAGCATGCCAATCTCTTTTGGAGAGAGGAGAGATAACTGATATGTTGTACATCTATTGAGAATGGTTTTCAGCAGTTTGTCTGGGTCTGTCGTGCAGAGAATGAAGTATACATGATTTGGTGTATCCTCAAGCATCTTCAACATAGCCGGAGCCGCCGCAGGCGTTACTTGATGGCATTCATCAAATAAGTACACCTTCGTCTCGGAAAGGAAACCAGAATAATTCATGTTCTCCATAACTTCTCTAAAAGTATCTATTCCTCTTGTGTTGGCAGAATTATATTCGTGAAAATCCATATTGGAACACCCTACCATCTTTGCGATAATTCTACCAAGAGTAGTCTTACCTACCCCAGAAGGACCTGTCAGCAAGAAAGTGTGAGGTCTGTCTTTCTCTATAGTAAACAAGGAAAGGATGCTTTTCTTAACCGCCTCATTGCCAATCATCTCCTCAAGTGATTGTGGTCTATATTTAATATGTAACCCCATCAGGCCAACCTCCTCGTTGGATATTTCCCCTTTAAAACAGTTGCTACAAATCGTCCTTTTGATGGAGCACCTAAGAATCTGGAAAACACTTCTCCAGACACTCCTTCATAGACGTATAAACCGCCGTTCAAAAAGAGGATTTGTAACTCTTCTTTTTCTTCATCATACCGAAAGCTCTCAATATTTGACGAAACTACTGGTGTAAATTCCTTCCTCATAAAAGCTCCTTTTTTGTGTATGCGATGTGCTTGGAGAGACCTCATGGCTAGGCATTAAAGCACACCGCATACGATTCTAAACTGCATCTACTATCGCTGCCTTTTCCTTTAGGGATAAAGCACAACCCACTGCCATTGCCTTTTTCGCTTTTGAGGTTTAGGCATAACCTTACCAGCCGCTGCCTTTTATGGAGGCATAACCAATTTTACTCAATATCTTTTTTACTATCCCAAGACTGATTCACCTCTGTAGTAGAAAACTCCAATGACAAAGGAACCTTTATCCATTTCCAGTCTTCCCGTATCTTCTGGGTGGCTATGTATATACATTTCTTCTGAAGGTGATCTCTTTCTTCTGGCGGACAATCGAAGATTAGATTGTCATGTATTTGTGCAATCATCTTCGCCTTCATGCCCTCCTCCAGCAGAAAATCGCTTAGATGTATAATGCTATATAACAAACAATGAAAGGCTGGTCCTTGTATTGGATAATTACAAAGGTTATTTCTACTCAAATAACCACGACAGGAAAACCCTGTAGCAAGCTCTAATACACCATCTTTTATGTACCTTTCAATCACAGACTCCTGCCATTGCTTCACCCCCTCATATTTTTCCCAGAAATTCGTCTCCACTTCCCTTAGATGATTCTCAAAACTCGTAATATCACTTCTTGTTTTGATAATCCCTTCGGAGAGTAAGTGGTCAAAAATGTCCTGCCCATCCGTTGTCATTAATTTCCCCTCTTCACAACCTTTCCAAATATTTTTCGCACAGTTGACATAATAACTTCCGTATATCTCAGGGAAAACAAATCCGTTCTTAGAGAAGTGACGTAAGTCTTTGGACACTCTTTTAGGTGGCAACCCATAGATATTACACGCCTCTTCCATGTGCATATCATGATCCTCCTCAATGTACTTCATAAGGACAGGATCCTGTGAAATTGAAGCACACACTCGTACTTCCATAGCCTTGTAATCAAAGTCAAAGATAATGTTGCCTGGACTTGGCAGAATCCCTGATCGAGCATATTTCTTCGCTTGTTTATCACGAACTGGTATATTTTGAAAGTTTGGTCTGCTTGAAGCGGATCGATACGTTTGTACTGTATGTAAATCGAAGAAGGGGTGAATTTTATTATCATCATTAATCTCTCGGAGAAACTGACCAATATAAGTATTCTTTACCTTATCAAGT
>ERZ795052.2492-NODE-2492-length-22236-cov-13.086065_pt1 | contig 22236 bp, 19 predicted proteins | sample MGYA00375136_ERZ795052 | MGnify/ENA primary metagenome ERZ795052 (study PRJEB30181, sample SAMN05720156) | activated sludge metagenome | isolation source: Anaerobic digester | place: Japan | collected 2015-05-26 ... | reverse complement strand
ACCGGCACCCGCTCATTCCGCAGCTTCATCTTCCCCTGGAAGGACTAGGGAATTACAAAAAGCGCCCCATCAAGCGGGGCGCTTTTTTTATTTGTATGTAATAGGAATATTATATATAAAGGGTATTAAATAATCACTAGATGGTATTAAATATTGATTTAAGATATTGGTCTTCATATCTTCGGAGTGCAGATTAGTCTTTACATGTATCTCAATATCAAGTCGAACATCCTTCCAACCTGGGGTATCAAATAGAGCTTCCATCCCCCATTGATAGCCATGCAATATGGCAACTACTTCTTGGTTTTCCAGATCTTTCTTATAGGTAAAAGGATATACACATTTTATTTCAGGAGAACCATCTTGCTTTAAATCATTATAGGCGATTACTGTATTATTCTCAAATATTGTATTATCTCTTCTAAATTCTGCCTTTTTATATTCCTCTTCTATATATTTATTGCCTTCTATTTTTGCACGTTGGTATTCTGATTGCCATATATAATTATCTGTATTCAAATATTTTATTTTACTTATAGTATTTACTTGTTCACCATTTAAACTAATTGACTCAGGGGTAATAAATACTTGCTGAGTCTTATCAATAAATCCATCTTTTTCAATTATTATATGATGTTTTGAAATACAATTTTTTACACCGTCCCAGATACTAGCATATTCAAAATAATAACCATCCTTTGTCTTTCGTATCATATATTCTTCATTAAATTCCTTTTGATATTCAAAATCCTTATCATAACTAATTATTTTTCTTATAACACCCTGATTATCTATATAACCCTTATATGATAGTTCATAGGTCTGCCCTTCATCATCTGAAAAAGAATAGTACTTTATTAACATGGTATAAGCTTCTTTTAATTCAAGATTTTTTTCATCTATAAAACGTACCGTTTTTATCAGATCCTTCTCTTTTTTATTTTGCTCAACTTTTTTTTGAGTATCCGTATGCTCTCCTTTTACACAGCTTACAAACACCAGACTACCAATGCATAACAACCCTATCAATTTCTTCATATAGCCCTCCTTATTATTATCAAAGCTATCGGGAGCTTTAGTCACCGATAGCTTTATTTACTACTAATGATATGAGTCGATAGTTAATATTTTGGGCCCATAGGAATTATTATAAGAATTCATCACTTTGCCCATATTATTATTTTTCACACCAATGCAACCCCATGTGTTATCCACATTAATACTATGCACAAAAAAGTCATTTTTTTTATCAATATAATAATCATTTTTATTTCTTATAACTTTCGTATCAACTTTTGCATCGATATGAATACCAGGACCATAACCAGCCACATTACTTTTTGATGAATCTAGTTTGTAGGTACCTGTTGGTAGTTGTGTTGGGAAATATGAACCAGGCTCCTCATTAGGTACTGGCCTCTCTCTTGTCATATCATTCTTATTTTGATTAGAACTTGCTTTTACAACCTTTGTTGTAATGGGAACAGTGTATTTTTGAGCAGTACCATTAACAATTCCAGCAGGAGTACCATTATAGACAGTCATGGTTTGAGCATTCCTATTTACTGCCAAGATTAAATCACCCCCTGTTATTTCAGATGTCGTTTTTTCATCAAGAATTTGACCAAACACATCAGAAAAATCAGATTCTTCTGCAAATACAATAGTATTTGCAAAAGTGAATAATAGTAAAGATACCAACATAATTTTCATAGAACACCTCCATTATAGTGTACATTCATTCTGGCCAGAGATTTCTCCCAAAATCTCCTTATTGGGGGAATAGGGTGCTTAATTAAGCTATATTCCATACTGGTAAGTTAAATAAAAATGCTTTAATAAATATGTCCCCTTATGTTTTTTTGAATTTTTTATACTTTTTCAAAATATGATTAAATCAAATTAATATTTGATTTTGTAAATAATTATACATCAATTATTCAGAGGTTATTATGATATACATTTTATCTTTACTACTATCAATTAAACCATTACAAGGAACAGAAGTACATAAATTTAAATATGTTACGGAACAAGCCTTTGATACATCCTGTGGTCTTGCAATATTATCAGACCTTATGACCCGTTTTTGGAACTGTAAAGTATGTGAATATGAATTAATACAAAGATGGTTAGAATGGAAATCTAATAACAACAAACAACAAAATGCAACATATTCTATTTCTTTTTTAGATATGCAATCTTTGTTAAACATTTATGGGTTTACAAGCAGAGCTTACAAATTACAGTATGAAGATCTTATTCAAATATCTACAAACTATAGTCCAATAATTATTCATCTTTCAGATCAAAATGGCCATTTTGTTTTGTGCCTTGCAGCTTATGAAGATTTTATTATCATTTCAGACCCCGCAGAAGGTACATATTGGCTTTCACGAAAAGCATTTAACGATCGTTGGAAGGGATATTGTATTCTTGTAACTAGTAAGTTGGCTATTAGAAATAACAATAATCTTGAAGAAGTAGTATGTGATGTTATTGAAAGAAAAAATCATCTCTTTTCATTACCATATAAATATTAAAGGTGGTTAACTATGAAATCTATTATTAAAATATCAATCCTTTCAATATTCTTTATATGCTCTACAAGTATTCTTTTTTCAGAAGAAGCAAGTCATAATAGGATAGCGGTTATTGATAAAAACATATGGCAGAGCCAGATTGGTTTTGAATATAATATGCATCCATATATTGTTGGTTTAAAAAATTCGTTCTTTTCTTTTACCCCTCAAGGAAATATATTATATAAAAACAGATGGTATATTGGATTTTCATTTCCTTTATTTATTTTAATTCCACTAAACATAAATGAAAACATGCATTTAAAATATGCTCCTGGGAATCTACAATTTGCTGCAGCGTGGATTAACCAAACGAATCAAGGAAGGTTTCAAATAAACTTATCAACAATATTTCCAACAGGGTATACCAACGAATATGCTTTTATCCATGACACCATTCAGACCACTGATGGATTAAATTATATAAGTATTACAGGTCTATATACATACTTTTCAGACCCTGTTAGCGTTGATCTTGCATTAACTACAACCACAAGCTTACCATTGACTACAAATAATAAAATCATTTGGGAACCATTAAATTTACTGACTAATATAGGAATTAATACTGTTGTAAACAGAGAAATAGCATTTCGTTTTGATATAAAAGAAGGAATAAAGCTACCTGCACAACTAGATTATGAATGGGCCGAAGAGAATATACAATTAAGCACAATTTGTTCTTTCTGCGTTTTATATAATAAAACAGCATATTCTATATCAATACGATTAAGTAAAAACTTCACAGATCCCCTTAGTGGTCTTAACATGAGTATAAACTATCTTTATAATTTTAAATAACATCTATTCTATTGCCGGAATACCCCCATCCCGGGATAGCTAATAACCTCATACTAATTCACATCATCTTCGAAAAGGTCTGTTTCCCAGCTGTCGGCTACCTCTGCGGCAAAGGCAATGGATTGCCGCAGGTCTTCCTGGGTATGGGAAACAGGGATTTTAATAGAATAAAACAAGAGAATGCCATCATCCTGTTCTTCGAGTACCCAGGCACCGATTTTATTGGTACCCGATTCTTCCATAAGGGCATAGAGCAAGTCCAGCTCCGGATCCTCCTGCAGAACCCCCGCATTGGACCAGATCTCACGGACCTCCATACCCCGGTATTTTTGAGTTTCCGACATGATATAAACATATTGGGTTCTGCCGGAAGCCAGGTCATACTCAATTTCATAATTTGCGTTATCCGTAACCGTATATGTAATATTCATTCCCTGCAGCATGGCTGCCACCCGCGGGTCTGCCTGTTTAGTCGTCTGGGCAAAGAGGTTTGTTCCCAACAAAACACCACAAAGGACCATAAAAAATCTTATCTTTTTCATCAACATTGCCTCCGTTAATAACTTTACTACATTTCACCTGGATTTCAAGAAAAACAGTGGATATACATCTATAGCTGCTCTTTTAACAGTCCCTGAGTTTTTAAAGAACCTTACTGTATTACAGCTGTAAAATTCGATGGGGCTGGTACAGAAAAATCCATGACTTCCCTGGTGCGGGGGTGGATGAACTTAATCTGCTCCGCATGCAGCCCAAGCCTCCCCAGGGGATTGCTGCGGCTGCCGTACTTTTCGTCCCCCGCAACCGGATGCCCAATAGCCGCGCAATGGACCCGAATCTGGTTCCGCCGGCCGGTCTCGAGTTCCAGGGAAAGGAGGCTGTAGCGGCTTCCGCTCCGCAGCACGTTCCAATGGGTAACTGCCCGCTGGCCCCGGCCGGAGGGTGCGGGCACTACCCTGCCCCGGGCATCTTCAGCCAGAGGTATATCGATAGTCCCCTCCTTATCGGTAACTGAGCCCTCTACCACCGCCACATAGTGCCGCTCCAGTACGAGTTCATCCCAGTTATCCATCAGAGCCTTCTTCATGGCTGCCGATTTGGCAAAAAGCATTACCCCGGAGGTATCCCTGTCGAGCCGATGCACCACCGCCACCTGTTGCCGTATACCGCGGCGCTGCAGGTACTCATTCAATATCCAATAGGCGGTTCTGTTCTTTTCGCCGCCGGCGGCTACGGAAAGAAGCCCTGCGGGCTTAAAGACTACGATAAGATCCCCATCCTCATAGAGGATCTGCATACCCTGGGGGAGCCGCCAGGGCCGGTCGGCTTTGCCGTTACCAGCATTACCCCTGGATTTCATCAATATGTTCCCTGTTCTGACCGCAGCACCAGCAGACGATCGACAATTTCCGCAAACCCATCGCCGCAGTCGGCGTTCGAAACATAGGCGGGAGGCTGCTTTATAAGATGGGTATATTTGGTGATGTTGGCTACCGCGCAGGAATGGAGAAAGGCAGCGAACATGGGCTCGTCGTTGGGGGAATCGCCAACAAAGAGCACCTGGTGCCGTTCCCGCATCGGGTCCCAGCGGAACTGTTCCCGCAGAAAAAGCTCCGCCATGGAGAGCTTGTCATAGGTTCCCATCCAGACGTTCACATGGATTGATGAAACTTTAGCCCGTCCGCCAAGGCTTTTTGCAAGGTCCGCAGCCTGCACAGCCAGTTCAAGGGGGAGCACCGGCTCCTCTTCGGCAAAATCGATGGCCACATCAAAGAGCCGATAGGGCTGGTCCTTTGCAAGCCTGAGGCGGCTATCAAGCTGAAGGACCCTCTCCTGAATAAGGCTGAGCCGGCCATCATTGTTCCTCACCGCCTCAGGATGAAAGCGCTGTTTAAGCACCGGAATGCCCCCCGGCTGGGTAGCGGGTTCTTCCCAGAACACCAGAGCCCCATTCTCACCAATCACCGCATCCACCGGCCACTGCCGGGCTATCAGGTCGCACCAGCCTGCGGGGCGTCCTGTAACAGGAATCACCACAAGGCCTGCCTTGTGAAGTCTCCACAGGGCAGTATAGGAGGAATCGAGCAATTTACCCCGCCGGGTAAGGGTGTCATCAATATCCATGAGGACATAGCGGATACCCTGGGCTATATGAGGGTCTAATTGAGAGATAGGGAGCATGGTTACATCATGCCAGAAGGGTCATTTTAATGCAACATGAAAGAAAATACCCTATACTTAACAATAGACTATCCTTAAGGAGGTCTTTTATATGGCGTTTTTATCGAACATAAGAACACTTATTGCTATCATTTATATCCTTTTTATTACCTTCACGGCAGGAGGAGAAGAACATAATCCCCAAATACTAAAGATTGGAGAAACTACTGTACCGCTATTAAGACCCGTGGGAACCTTACAAATCGCCCCGCATATTAAAATGATTAAAGGGTACAAAGCAGAAACCTTTGTCGGCAGCCCTGGTTTTAACATGCCCATTGAACTCATTCTTACACCGCAGGGAGACATGTATTGTATGGCCCTTCGGGAAAACCGCTTATACAAAATCACACTGGAAGGGGAAAAAGAAGTATACCTTGATAATATTGCATTCAATGCATGCGCTGTTAGTGCGGACAATACGCTGTATGCATACCAGGCAATCAACGGAAAGGTTATTAAAATTACCTCTTCCGGCCAGATGCAAACCCTTTATACTGTTGATGAAATAGATTTTAGCCCAGGAAGGAAACTGCTGCTTCGCCACGACAGTAGTATATATCTTGTTCACTTTTCAAAACTTCTGCACATTGACGAAACAGGCCAGACTGAAGTGCTGTATGACCAGCTGCCCTTTATAACCAACATATATGAAAGCTCCGACAGACGAATTATTCTAATGACCGAACGGTTTGGTTTTGAATTTTCACCCCTTACGAGAAGCCTTGAACAGAAATTTTTTATAGATGATACGGGGAACACTGGCTACAATGGCCTGACAGGCGATGAGGAAGGAAACCTGTATTCAGTACATGGAAAAAAGATTTATAAAATCAATCCAGACTACAAGGTAAGCCTGCTTGGTGAAACACCCGATGAGGGGCTATCAGGAATAAAATACCTGCCTGAGACGCAGGAACTTATCGGCGGGCAGCACCTGAAGGGCGGAATTATAGCTTTCAATGTTCGTACCGGACAATCAAGAGAAATTATTAAGGGTAATGGTCTTGTTTCACCTATCGCCATGGCTTTTTCCATTAACGGAGAACTGGCGGTAGCCAACGATGATGGCGCCAATGTTACTCTGGTATATCCCGATGGGACATGCCAGTTATGGTTCCACTATTGGTCATTTTCTCCGCCCTTGTCCCATCTTTTAATCACCGAACAACATACGATATACGCAACGGAATCTGAAACTGTAAATCCTGACAAACTGCATCTTAAATACGTTCCGCCTGAAGGGATTATCACAGGTAATCTCTATATAACAACCGGCGGCGCTCCTCGGGGCGGAAAATTCAGCGCCCCCTTTTCCGGTGAAGATATCACGATAATATATACTAACGGGAAGCGTGAAACCCTGCCAGGCTGCGGAGGCATGTACATTGCTATTGGAAACGACGGAAATATCTATACAACAGGAGGAACAGAAATAAGAAAAATAGACATCCGTTCCAAAAGAAAAGAGGTTATTGCCACAGGATTCACCCAAACCGGCGGACTAGCATTTGATATTGAAGGAAATCTGCTCGTAAGCGATATCATGGAAAACACCATTACAAGAATAAGCGGCTTTAAGAAAGGAACATTACAGGGTAAGCTTTTCTATGATCCAAACAGGTATAAAATACGGCTTTTTAGAACCTATCCTTTGGTTGTTGGACAACTGTATTCCATACCTTCCAATGGACGTTATTCTATCCGTGCAGCCCCTGGAGAGTACCTGTTCCAGATTATCGATGAATCAGGAAAGGTAATCTCCAGCGAAAAGAAAACAATCAAATAACCCTTCTTTTTCTTAGTAATTATCAATCCAGGGCTTTAAGCCGGGCCATGAGGGGCGGATGGGAATAGTTTACAAAGACATGCAGCGGGTGCGGGTACAGGTCCGACAGGTTATCCGCAAAGAGCCGCTTCAGGGCCCGTTTCATGATTTCGGTGGAAACGGCATGGCCGGCAAAGGCATCGGCCTGGAACTCAAAACGGCGGCTAATCCCATTGGTGGCCATATTCATAAGCAGCGAAAGGGGCTCATAGAGGAGGAAGAAGGCTAAGAGGTTGATGTGCACCTGGAGCTGCGCCGCCCCCAGGGCCTGTGACAGGGACCGGGACCCGACGAGCAGGGAAAAGAGAGCCATGGTAATAAAAATAGACAGGGCAGAGAGGATGTTGCTGTAGGGAACATGATGACGTTTGTAGTGGCCGATTTCATGGGCCAGCACCGCAGTAATTTCATCAACCGGATGCTGGCTTATGAGGGTGTCAAAAAGAACGATTTTCTTGAACCGACCCAGACCGGAAAAGAAGGCGTTGCTTTTCCTGCTCCGTTTGCTTGCGTTCATTACATAGATACCGGAGAGGGGGAATTGGGTATCCTGGGCAAGTTTTTCTATGGCGGACCTTAATTCTCCCTCCTCCAGGGGCGTCAGTTTGTTAAAGAGGGGGAGTATCAGGCTGGTATAGAGGGTCGACAGGGCAAGGGTGACCAGAAACAGAAAGGCACCAAAGATGAACCAGAAGGACGGTCCAAAGGAATCGATGCACAATAGAAGCACATAGAGAATACCGCCTCCAAAAATGGCACCGAGCACAAGGCCCTTTATCATGTCGCTGATGTAGAGGCCGATGGTTTTTGTGTTAAAGCCATACCGGGCTTCGAGGGAAAAATCGTGGTATAAGGAAAAGGGAAGGGAGAGGATACCGGAAGCAAGGGAAAGAATTCCGAAAAAAAGGATGGCCCGCAGACGGTGTGAGCCCACAAAGCCTGCCAGGGCAGCATCGAGCCGGCCGGGACCATCGAGCATAAGGAACATAAGCAGGGCCAGGAAGGAAAGAAGCCCCTCCCCTATACCCAGAAGGCTCTTTTCCCTGTTGTATGCAAGCAGGGAACGGTACTTCTGCTCATCAATAAAATCCGCCAGGGAAGGGTCAATTCCCGGGCGGATATGATTCACATTGAGCATACTGACAAGAAGCGAAAAGCCGTAGGAGAGGCTTACGACGGCGATAAGTATGGCCTTTATGACAGCAGGATTCATGCTCCCTTTATATCACTTACAGAATCATGTCGTCGATAGCCTTGCCTCCGGGTACCATGGGGAGCACCTGTTCATCCATATCGATGATAGCCTCGATGAGGGCAGCCCTCCCCTCTGCCAGTTCTGCCTGTGCCCTGTCCAGGGCTTCCAGGAATTGAGCTTCCGTTTCCGCCCGGGCACCCATAAGGCCATAGGCAGCGGCAAGTTTTACAAAATCCGGTGGCCTCTGAAGGGTGGTCTCCGCATATCGTTCATCGTAGAAAAGGGTTTGCCACTGGCGCACCATCCCCAGGACACGGTTATTAAGAATAACAATCAGTATGGGGAGATGGTAATTAAAAGCGGTGGCCATTTCAGAGCAGTTCATACGGAAGGAGCCGTCACCGGTAAAGAGGACCACCGGCCGCTGGGGATTAGCCACCTTGGCGCCAATCGCGAGGCCCATACCGCAGCCCATGGTTCCCAGGCCTCCTGAGGTAAGGAAGGCCCGCGGCCGGTTCAGCGGATAGAACTGGGCGGTCCACATCTGATGCTGGCCCACATCGGTGGCCACAATGACATCCTCGCCCATCCGTTTTGCCACCGCTTCAATAAGAGCCTTTGGATGCAGTGGCACCGGTCTGCTGTGGGCTTCGGGTACAATCTTCTTTAATTCAGCCACATCGCCGTTCCATTCATTTTCTGTCCGTTCCGGAATATGGGTTAACAGTTCCCCGAGAACCCGTTTAATATCCCCAATGATCCAGTGTTCGGACTTTACATTTTTGTTTATCTCCGCCGGATCTATATCAATGTGGAGGATTTTTGCGTCCACCGCAAACTTATCGGCCTTACTCACCACCCGGTCAGAGAAACGGGCCCCAACGGCAATGACAAGATCAGCTTTCTGAATTGCCCTGTTACTGGCTACAGACCCATGCATACCGATCATCCCCGTATTTAAAGGATGGTCAAAGGGAAGGGCCCCCTTACCCATGAGGCTTAGAGCCGCAGGGGCCTTGAGCCGCTCGACAAAGGCCCTCAGTTCCGCCGCTGCATCAGAGATAATTACCCCGCCGCCTGCATAGATAAAAGGCCGTTTTGCCGAGGCAATAAGCTGTGCGGCGGCCCTAATATCATCGGCAGTATAGGTTTGCCGGTGTTCCCTTGCAGAGAGCCGGGCGGCCCGGGCCAGGGCGACAGGGGTTTGGGCCGCCGCCGGATCGTGCTGCGAACGGGGAGTCCATTCGCAAAGGGCTGCGGTAACGTCCTTGGGAATATCGATTAGCACTGGCCCGGGCCGCCCGGAGGCCGCCACGAGGAAGGCTTCCCGCACCACTTCGGCCAGGTCTCTCACATCCTTGACTATCCAGTTATGCTTGGTAATCGGCATGGTCACCCCGGCGATATCCGTTTCCTGAAAGCTGTCCTTTCCAAGGAGGGTCGTGGGGACATTGCCCGTAATTGCCACCAGGGGCACCGAATCCATATAGGCGGTTGCGATTCCGGTAACCAGGTTGGTTGCCCCGGGCCCTGAAGTGGCGATACAGACCCCTACCTTGCCGGTAGAACGGGCATAGCCGTCGGCCGCATGGGCCGCATGCTGTTCATGGCTGGTCAGAATATGCCGGATCCGGTCCTTATGTTTGTACATTTCATCATAGATAAACAAAACCGAACCGCCGGGATAGCCAAACACGGTATCCACACCCTGTTCAATAAGGGATTCTATTAAAATTCGTGCGCCGGTATACTGCATCGACTACTCCTTGAATATAGCCCCGGAGGCGGCGGAGCTCACCTGCCGGGCATACCGCGCCAGGTACCCATGGGTGACCTTGGGCGGCAAGGGATGCCACTGGGCCCGCCGCATAGCGAGCTCAGTTTCCGATAACTGAACCGAAAGGGTACCCGCTTCAATATCAATCTGGATGATATCCCCTTCTTTCAGTAGTCCGATGGGTCCCCCATCGGCAGCTTCCGGGGAGACATGACCGATGGCGGCCCCCTTGGTAGCGCCGGAGAAGCGGCCGTCCGTAATAAGGGCCACCTTGTCATCCAGACCGCGGCCCGCCAGGGCAGCCGTAGGAGCAAGCATCTCTTTCATACCCGGGCCGCCCCGGGGGCCTTCATAGCGGATTACCACCACGTCCCCAGCTTTAATCCGGCCTTCCATGATGGCGGCAAAGGCATCCTCTTCCCGGTCAAAAACCCGGGCAGGGCCGGAATGTTTTAGCATATTGGGAGCCACGGCACTTTTTTTAACGATACAGCCATCGGGAGCCAGGTTGCCCCTTAGGGCGACCAGGCCGCCGGTCGCAGAATAGGGATTATCGATGGGCCGTATAACCTGGGGATTCCGGTTATAGGCCTTAGCAATGGCATCCTTCAGGGTGCCGTACACGGTCTGAGCATTTGTATCGATAAGGTTTTTGCCGGCCAGTTCCTTCAGAACCGCCTGCACCCCCCCTGCGGCATAGAGGTCTTCGATATGGGTAGCGCTGACCGGTGCGAGGCGGCAGAGGTTGGGGGTGACCGCACTCACCTCATTAAGTATGTCCAGAGTAAGTTCCACACCCGCTTCATGGGCAATGGCTGGAAGATGGAGGGCGGTGTTGGTGGAACAGCCCAGGGCCATATCCAGAGCAAGGGCATTGCGGAAAGCTGTTTTAGTCATGATAGACCGGGGCCGCAGGTCCTTTTTAAGAACCTCCAGAACCAGCATACCCGCCTGTTTAGCCAGCCTGATCCGTTCCGCATAAACCGCCGGAATGGTGCCGTTGCCGGGGAGGCCCATTCCGAGGGCTTCGGTGACACAGTTCATGGAGTTGGCGGTGAACATGCCGGAACAGGAGCCACAGCCGGGACAGGCCACATCCTCCAGATGGTCCAGTTCTTCCTCACCCATTTTACCAGCACCGACTGCGCCGACCGCCTCGAACACGGTGGTAAGGCTCACCGCTTTTGTTCCCTGGGCGGTGGTATAGCGGCCCGCCAGCATGGGACCGCCGGATACAAAGACCGAAGGAATATTGAGCCGGGCGGCGGCCATGAGCATGCCGGGGACAATCTTGTCGCAGTTCGGCACAAAGACCACCGCATCAAAGGCATGGGCCATGACCATACACTCAATAGAGTCCGCAATAAGCTCCCGGGTTACCAGGCTGTACCGCATGCCCTCATGGCCCATGGCAATTCCGTCGCAGACCCCGATGACGGGAAACTCAATCGGCACACCACCGGCAAGGCGGACCCCATCGGCCACCGCCTTGGCGACTTTATCCAGATGGATGTGTCCGGGGACAATCTCGCTCTTTGCAACCGCAATACCAATCAGGGGCCGTTCAAGCTCCTCATCAATATAACCCATGGATTTAAAGAGGGACCGGTGGGGGGCCCGTTCAATACCCTTTTTTACCGCATCACTGCGCATATCAGTCTCCTTTTTATCTGCCGCGGCCTGGGGCTCCTGAGACCTGGGCTTCCAGGGCGGCTAATACGGCCCTGCCCATATCCCGGGTACCTACTATTTTTTCGCTAGCAGCACCGCCGCGGCTCGCAATATCCCTGGTCCGGAATCCCGCATCGAGGGTGGCGGTCACTGCCCCTTCTATGGCCCGGGCTTCAGCTTCAAGTCCAAAGGAATAGCGGAGCAGCATGGCCGCAGAAAGGATCGTAGCCAGGGGATTGGCAATATCCTGGCCCGCAATATCCGGGGCCGAGCCGTGAATAGGTTCATAGAGCCCCATGGTTACCTGTTTTGCCGAGCCCTTCGCACCGGGCTTTGGGCTCCCGGCATCGGGGCCGTCCCCCAGACTCGCCGAGGCAAGCATCCCAATGGAACCGGTGAGCACCGAAGCTTCATCGGACAGGATGTCCCCGAAAAGATTGGAAGTGACAATGACATCGAACTGGCCCGGGGCTCGGATAAGCTGCATGGCGCAGTTATCCACATACATATAGGTGGTTTCGATATCCGGATAATCCTTAGCCACCACGGCGGCCACTTCCCGCCAGAGCCGGCTCGATTCCAGCACATTGGCCTTATCTACCACACAGAGTTTTTTCCGTCTGACCGCCGCAGACCGGTACCCCACCCGGAGGACCCGTTCAATTTCTGCCCGTGAATAGGTTTCCGTATCAAAGGCGGAGTTTCCGTCGGGACTCCGGCCCCGTTCTCCAAAGTAAAGGCCGCCGGTCAATTCCCGGACGATGAGGAGGTCAAAGGTCGCTTCTCCATTGGGATTGCTTGCCCGGAGCACCTCATCCTTAATAGGGCAGGCATCCCGGAGCTGGGGCAGGAGCGCCGCAGGCCGCAGGTTTGCATATACTCCAAGCCCGGCCCGCAGCCCCAGAAGGGCCCGCTCAGGCCTCAGGTGTCCCGGCAGGGTCTCCCACTTCGGCCCACCTACCGCGCCCAGGAGTACCGCATCACACTGTTTAGCTGCCTCCAAGGTATCCGCAGGCAGGGGTTCCCCGGTGGAGTCAATCGCACAGCCGCCGGCCTCCAGTTCCACATAGTTAAACACATGGCCATACCTATCGGCCACCGCATCAAGCACTTCCACAGCCTGGGCCACCACATCGGGCCCGATTCCATCCCCCGGAACAAGGGCAATTGAATAATTCATGTTGTACATCTCCTTCTATAAATAAGCCTTGAACCGGCGTTCAATATCCCGGATTAGTTTGTATTCGATTGAGTCCACCAGAGCTGCCCGGCTGGCATCGATAATGTCGGTGGAAACCCCGACGGTGGTCCAGGCAGACTCCCCATCGGTAGATTCAATAAGAACCCGGACCTTTGCAGCGGTTGCATCGTTCCCATTGATGACCCGGACCTTATAGTCCGAAAGCCGTACCCGGCCCAGTTCAGGGTAGAACCGCTCCAGGGCCCTGCGCAGGGCTCCGTCCAGGGCATTCACCGGACCGTCCCCTTCGGCAGCGGCAATTTCGGTGGTGCCATCAACCTTTACCTTGACCCAGGCATTCGAACAGGTGGTTCCATCGGAAGCCGGGTGTTCACTCACCACCCGGTACCGTTCGATGCTGAAGAGGGGTTTGTATTTACCCAGTTCCCGGCGAACTAAAAGTTCAAAACTGGCGTCTGCCCCTTCAAACTGCCAGCCATCGGCTTCGAGGGTTTTAAGCCTTGCGGCTACCGCAGCGGTAACCGGATGATCCTTTGTGATGCTGGGATCGATTTTCTTAGCCCGCTCAGCGATCGCAGACCGGCCGCCAACTTCACTCATCAGGAAGCGCCGGTCATTGCCCACCCGTGCAGGATCCACATGTTCAAAGGAACGGCGGATCTTGAGGATACCGTCCGCATGCATCCCCGCCTTATGGGCGAAGGCGTGGCTTCCCACATAGGGCATACCGTCAGGAACGGCCACATTGGCAATTTCCGCAACCCGGCGGGTCAGTTCAGAAATCCGTTCAAGCCGCCCCTCCGGGAGGCAGCGCAGGTTAAGCTTCAGTTCCAGACTGGGCACGATGGCAGCCAGGGCAGCGTTACCGCACCGTTCGCCAAATCCAACAAGGGTGCCCTGTACATGCCGGGCACCAGCTTTCACGGCCAATACAGAATTGGCACTGGCCATCCCCGCATCATCATGGGCATGGATACCCACAAGACGCCCCGCCAGTTCGTACAGGGCTGCTTCGTTTCCCTGTTCGTTTCCCTTTTCACTTTCTATACCACGATTAAGGGCTTTCAAAGCCGGAGCAGCACTGCGGGCGGCCAGCTGTATCGCCTGGGTAACCCCTTCCTCCACACTGTCGGGAAAACTGCCCCCGTTTGTGTCACAGAGGACAATCCGGTCAGCCCCAGCTTCCAGGGCGGTCTGCAGGGTACTCAGGGCATAGTCAGGATTTGCCTTCCATCCATCAAAATAATGTTCCGCGTCATAGATGACGGTTTTGCCCGCATCCTTAAAAAACGCAATGGTCTCCCGGATCATGGCCAGGTTTTCTTCCAGGCTCACCTTAAGAACCTCCGTTGCGTGGAGGTCCCAGCTTTTGCCAAAGAGAACAATGGCCTCCGTTTCCGCCTGCAGGAGGCTGCGGACATTCATATCTTCCTGCGGAGTCACCCCTTTTTTCCGGGTAGCCCCAAAGGCACAGAGTTTAGAGGTCCTCAGTCCAAGATCCCGGGCAAGGCGGAAGAACTCCATATCCTTGGGGTTACTCCCCGGATTCCCCGCTTCGATCCAGGCGACGCCGAGCTCATCCAGGGCCCGGGCGACGGCTATCTTGTCCTGGACGGAAAAGGTGATCCCCTCCCCCTGGGCTCCATCCCGCAGGGTCGTATCAAATATCTCTACCTGGGGCACAAATTGATGTTCAGACACCGATAGGCTCCTCTACACTGTTACCCCGCTGCCCCCCTGTGGCCGACAGTTCCCATTCCATGGCATTAATTGCCGCCACATAGGCCTTGATGGCCGCTTCGATAATATCTGTAGAAAGGCCCCGGCCGTTCCACCGCCGGCCATCCCAGGAAATTTTCACCGTCGCTTCACCCTGGGCATCCTCACCGCCGGTTACCGCACCCAGTTCAAAGGTTTCCAGGTCCAGTTGCTTGCCCACTATCCGGTCGATTGCCTTAAAGGCCGCATCAATGGGACCGTCCCCAACCGCCACTTCTTCATGGTAGGTGCCGCTCTTATGCAGGAGCCGTATGGTACTGGTTGCGCTGAGGCTTGAACCGGAGTTCACCACCCAGCGATCCAGCTTGTAAGTTTCGGGAACCGCCGCTGCGGAGCCCACAATCATGGCTTCGATATCCCGATCGCTGACCACCTTCTTTTTATCCGCCAGCACCTTAAACTGGGCAAAGAACTCATCCACCGCCTTTGGTTCCAGATTAAAGCCCAGATCCTTAAGCCGCTCTTCAAAGGCATGGCGGCCCGAATGCTTGCCCAGCACCATCCGGTTCCGCGGGATCCCGATCGATTCGGGGGTCATAATCTCATAGGTAGCCCGGTTTGCAAGAATTCCATGTTGATGAATCCCCGCTTCGTGGGCAAAGGCGTTCTCACCTACCACAGCTTTGTTGGGCTGGACCCGCACACCGGTAACCTGGGACACAAGCCGGCTTGCGGCATAAATCTGGGTCGTATCGATGCGGCATTCGATATCAAGGAAATCCTTCCGGGTCCGCATACCCATGACAATTTCTTCCAGAGCGGCGTTGCCGGCCCGTTCACCGAGGCCGTTTATAGTGCATTCAAGTTGATCAGCCCCCGCGAGGGCCGCCGCCAGGGTGTTGGCTACCGCAAGGCCCAGGTCGTTATGACAGTGCACCGAAATACGGGCCCGATCAATATTGGGTGTATGGGCCTTTATATAAGAAACCAGGTTCCCGAATTCCGCCGGGATCGCATAACCCACCGTATCGGGGATGTTCACCACCGTGGCCCCCGCATCAATAACCGCCGCAAAAACCTTGCAGAGGAAATCCGGGTTGCTGCGGGAAGCGTCCTCTGCGGAAAATTCCACATCGGAGCAGTACTTCTTTGCATATTTTACCGCCGCTACGGCCCGTTCCAGTACCTGCTCCGGTGTCATCTTCAGTTTGTATTCCATGTGAATCGGCGAGGTCGCAATAAAGGTATGGATCCGCGGCTGTGCTGCCTTAGACAGGGCTTCCCAGCCTGCATCAATATCCTTTTCCAGGGCCCTGCAGAGGCCGGCTACGGCGCTGTTTTTCACCACCCCCGCCACCGCCTTTACCGCCGCCAGATCACCGGGACTGGCCGCGGGGAACCCCGCCTCCATGACATCAACCCCCAGCTTTTCCAGCTGGCGGGCTACCTCCACCTTTTCCTGTAAATTCATACTGCAACCGGGAGCCTGTTCGCCATCCCGGAGGGTTGTATCAAAAATCTGTACTGTTCGGGCCATAGGGGGCCTCCTTTTCTTATGTGAGGTTTACACCTCGGATTTGGGGAGCCAGCTCATCATTGCGCGGAGCTCCTTACCCACCTTCTCGATGGGATGCTGGGCTTCGATAGCCCGCATTTTATTAAAGAATGGACGATTTACCTGGTTTTCCAGGATCCAGTTTTTCGCAAAGGTACCGTTCTGGATGTCCGTAAGAACCTGTTTCATCGCCTTTTTGGTTTCTTCGGTGATGATCTTGGGGCCGGTAACATAGTCGCCGTACTCGGCCGTATCAGAGATGGAATAACGCATATAGGACAGGCCGCCCCGGTTTACCAGGTCAACAATGAGCTTCATCTCGTGCATACATTCAAAGTAGGCACTTTCAGGTTGATAGCCCGCCTCTACCAGGGTTTCAAAGCCCGCCTTCATCAGGGCGGAGACACCGCCGCAGAGTACGGCCTGTTCACCGAAAAGGTCCGTCTCGGTCTCTTCCTTAAAGGTGGTTTCCAGCACCCCGGCCCGGGCCCCACCGATCGCCATCGCATAGGCCAGGGCCAGCCGCTTGGCATCCCCGGTTGCATCCTGGTGGACCGCCACGAGACAGGGTACCCCGGCGCCAGCCTGGTACTGCTCCCGAACGGTGTGGCCCGGGCCTTTAGGGGCGATCATTACCACATTGATGTCCGGAGGCGGTACAATCTGACCGAAGTGGATGTTAAACCCATGGGCAAAAGCCAGGGTTTTTCCAGGCTTCAGGGCTGCCTTAATGGACTCGTTGTAGAGTTTTGCCTGTTTTTCATCATTGATAAGAATCATGATGAAATCCGCTGCCTGGGCGGCCTTGTCGGCGGTCATTACCTGAAAGCCCGCCTTTTCTGCCCGTTCCCAGGATTTGGAGCCCTCATAGAGACCCACAATAACCTTGAGACCCGACTCTTTCGCGTTCAGGGCATGGGCATGCCCCTGAGAACCGTAGCCGATAACCGCAATGGTCTTGCCCTTTAGGGCTCCTAGGTCACAGTCCTTTTCATAATACATAATTGCCATACTACACTCCTTCGTGTGTGATTTTATGGGTATGGCGCAATCAATAGGTGTACGACCGGCCCTGCCCGTTTATTACAAACGTGCATGGGATCCGCCGCAGTCCTTCGATTGCACCGGTTAAATGCTAATGCTTAGTACTAGGGAACCGCGCTCCAGGGCTACTAGTCCGGTGCGGGCTAGTTCGAGGATGCCGTAGGGGCGTAAAAGGAGGAGGAGACCTTCCAGCTTGTCTGAATCACCGGTGGCCTCAATGGTAATGGTGGTGGGAGATACGTCTATAATTCGGGAACGGAAAATAGTGGCAATTTCAATAACCGCAGGCCGGGTAGTTTCGTCAGCCTTAACTTTAACAAGCATGAGTTCCCGGCGGATACATGACTCGGGGTCCAGTTCACGGACCTGGATAACATCTACCAGTTTTCCAAGCTGTTTCACAATCTGGTCCAGGACCTGTTCGTCCCCGCTCACTGCGATGGTCATACGAGACACGGAAGGATCCTCCGTCTCGCCCACGGTCAAACCGTCGATATTAAATCCACGACGGCTGAAAAGGCCGGAAACCCGACTGAGTGTACCCGATCGGTTTTCCACCAAGGCCGACACCACGTGCCGTTTCATGCCTACCCCCGTTTCAGGCTCCCTACAAGGATGCCCGATATGCTCCGAGGAACCGGAAGTCCTCGGTCTTCGTTTTTAGTTCCTCCATAGCCTGATCGAAGATACTTTCTTCTTCCGGTATGGAGATATCCACATAGAACATATATCGCCAGGGTTTTCCCGGTATGGGCCGGGATTCCAGCTTGGACATATTTATTCCCCGTTCACTGAGTATTTTAAGACAGGCAAAGAGGGATCCGGGCTCATTAGGTGTACTGAACACAATAGAAGCCTTATTCGGCACCTGGGAATCATAGCCCGGCGGCAGGGCTGCCCTTGTATAGAGCAGAGAGGGAACTTCCATTTCATTGCCCACCTCCCGCCGGCTGATAATAAAGAAGCGGGTATAGTTCAGGGGATTTGTTTCAATACCTTCTTTTATAATCTTAAGCCCATAGAGATGGGCCGCCACTTCTCCCGCAATAGCCGCAGTATCGGCAAGATGTTCCCGGGCAATGGATGCCACCGCCCCGGCAGTGTCGTTGGTTGGTTCCAGGGTCCATTCGGGATGTTTATCCAGAAACTCCTTGCATTGGGCAAAACCCTGGGGATGACTGCGGACAATCCTAATGGTTTCAAGGCTCGCGTTTTTAGCCCCGATAAGACAGTGGACAATGCGGAGCTTAATTTCACCTACTATGGCAATATCCGGATAACGGATAAAAAGATCATAATTTTCGTGGACCGAACCGGCCAGGCTGTTTTCGATAGGGACCATGCCGAAACGAGCCTTACCTTCCAAAACCGCATCGAACACCGATTTAAAGGAGGAGACCGCCATCCGTTCCGAATCTTCCCCAAAGGCACGGATAATCGCCTGGTCCGCATAGGCACCGCTTTCACCGGAAAAGGCGATACGAAGGGTGTTTTTTGCTTCTCCATGTTCGTGGGTAGCCTGTTTTTCTTCAGCATGAACAAAACCACCCTGAACAAGAATCCGTTCTGCCGTCTGGGGCATGGGTGTTCTCAGCAGTTCCTTTCCGACCACCGGAGCCAGAGCTTCGATATCCCGCATTAATTTTTCGAATTGTTCCGGATAGAGGGACTGGGGACCGTCAGAGAGGGCTTCCTCAGGCCGGGGATGGACTTCCACGGTGAGGCCGTTGGCACCGGCTGCAATTGCGGCAAGAGCTACGGGGCTCACCTTGGCTCTGATACCGACCGCATGGCTGGGGTCCACAATTACCGGCAGATGGGAAAGTTTACGAACTACCGGTATGGCAGAAATATCCAAGGTGTTCCTGGTATAGGTTTCGAAGGTCCGGATACCCCGTTCACAGAGAATAACATCCTTTGTCCCGGAGGCTAACAGATACTCCGCCGAAAGGAGCCATTCTTCTATGGTCGCAGAGGGCCCCCGTTTTAAGAGCACAGGCTTGCCAAGGGAACCCACCTTTTTTAAAAGTTCAAAATTCTGCATATTCCGGGCGCCAATCTGGAACATATCCGTCAGGGGCATCATCTGTTGAGCCAGCTCAGGAGACACAACCTCGGTAACTATGGGCATCCCATAGGCGTCCCCCGCTTCCTTCATATACTCAAGCCCCTTCATACCAAGCCCCTGAAAGGCATAGGGACTGGTTCGAGGCTTGTAGGCACCGCCGCGGAGCATAACAGCCCCGGACTCGCGGACAAGGGCTGCGGTTTCCATAATCTGTTCCCGGCTTTCTATGGCACAGGGCCCGGCGATTACCGAAATCCGGCTGCCGCCAATCTTTACCGGCCCGATAGTAACAATGGTATCTTCACTCTTCGTTTCCCGGGAAGCCAATTCATAGGGCTTGGAGGTTTGCGCCACCCGTTCAACCCCCGGAAGCAGGGACAATTCGCGGATATCGACAGAACCTTTGCCGGTAGCGCCAAGGATATCATCATCTCCAAACACCTGTTCCCGCACAGCAAAGCCCCGTTCGCTTAAAAACGAACGCAGCTGCTCCTTATCGTGGGAACTTATGTTTTTAGAAAGTACGATGACCATCGGCTATCCGCCTCCATGATACCAATAGTATCGACTTGCGCTTTTTTTGACAAGAGTATTTATGCATGGTTATGCAATTTTCTGCAGTATTTTTGCATATTTTTCTAATAATAAAGAGTCTTTAATTTTAATAAAGTTGCACTAGCAGAATAATGCCCACCTTGTAGGGCTGACAGAAACCGAATAGGGGCCCCTTATAATTGACGGAGTCCATTTTCAGTACCATACTGGAACCATGCATAAGAATATGGAAGTCATCAGATCTAAAAAGGCTTTTATCATTGATATGGATGGGGTCATCTACCACGGGAACCGGCTCCTCAAGGGCGCCGCTGAACTGGTGGAGTGGCTTAATAGCAACAACAAGTCATACCTCTTTCTGACCAATTCAAGCGAACGGTCCCCCATTGAGCTTTCCCAGAAACTTGCACGGCTGGGGATTTCGGTAGAACCGGAACATTTTTACACAAGCGCCCTGGCTACAGCCACTTTTCTTTCTGCCCAGAAACCGGGAGGTTCGGTCTATGTTATCGGCGAACCGGGCCTTATTGCGGCCCTGTACGATGCGGGCTTTACCATGAACAACATCAACCCCGATTATGTGGTGGTTGGCGAAGGCCGGGGCTACAGCCTGGAGGCCCTTGAACGGGCGGTTAAACTGGTTTCCCAGGGAGCCCGGCTCATCGGTACCAATCCAGACCTGAGCGGCCCCACCGAAGACGGTATCGTCCCAGCCTGTGGAGCCCTGGTAGCCCCCATCGAACTGGCCACGGGTAAAAAAGCCTACTTTGTCGGAAAACCTAACCCGCTCATCATGCGGCACGCCCTGCGGCGGCTCAACGCCCGGCGGGAAGAAACGGTGATCATCGGGGACCGGATGGATACGGACATTGTGGCGGGGATTGAATCGGAAATCGAGACAGTCCTTGTGCTTTCCGGCGTTACGGGCCCCCTGGATATCGGCACCTACGCCTATCAGCCCAAACATATTCTGGAAGGAGTCTTTGAGATACCGGAATGAATACATCAACCGAAAACTCCCTCAACCTGCTCCCTATCCCACTGCAGCGACTTTCACGCCCCTATGTGGTGCTGAGCTGGGCCCAGAGCGCCGACGGACAGATCGCCACGAGGACTGGAGATTCTAAATATCTTTCCTCCCCCGAATCCTTACAGGTTCAGCAGCTGCTCCGCCGGGACTGTGAAGCGGTTCTGGTTGGTATAGGAACCGTCCTGGCCGACGATCCACGGCTCCTCTGCCGTCTCCCGGAAGAACAAAACCCTGAACAGAGACAGCCCCACAGGATCGTCCTGGATGCCCACTTTCAAACCCCAGGAGAATCCTGTCTCTGCAGCACCAGCAACGAAGGACCGGTCCTTGTGATTGGGGCTCAGGCTGCGCAGCGGGCAGCCAGCGGGACAGAAAAAAAAGACCAGGCGGACACCGAAGAAAGGATTCAAAAACTTACAGCCCGGGGCGTTCAGATCGCCAGAGTGGCCATCGATGAAGACTCAGTTCCGAGCCGGCTTAAGCTCAGCATCCCTGCGGTGCTTGACCTCCTCTATGAACGGGGCATCCGCAGCCTCTTTGTAGAAGGGGGCTCGGCGATCATCACCTCTTTTCTAAAACAAAACCTGGCCGATCGAGTAATTCTGGATCTCAGCCCCCGCTTTATCGGACAGGGAATACCTGCAGTCCGGGACCTGGGCGTACTCAGCCTGGGCGAAGCCAAACATTTCAAAACCCGTTCCGTAGCAACCTGGGGTGAAAATGTTGTCTGGGTTATGGAACGCTGATGTAATAGCTATCAAAACCGCATGCACCTAAATACCCGCGCAACTCTTTAAACCGCGCGCCTCTTGTAACCGCACATCCCTTGTAACTGTGCATCCCTGTAACCACTATATCCTTCGGTCCGCAGCTAAAGCGAAAATCCTTTCATAATGCTTCATATATTTACATACACTTAAGCTTCTGAAATTTTTATGCAAAATTTTAATAATTACTCTTGTATTTTATATTATAATTTTAATAATATAT
>ERZ795052.2482-NODE-2482-length-22293-cov-10.575546_pt1 | contig 22293 bp, 28 predicted proteins | sample MGYA00375136_ERZ795052 | MGnify/ENA primary metagenome ERZ795052 (study PRJEB30181, sample SAMN05720156) | activated sludge metagenome | isolation source: Anaerobic digester | place: Japan | collected 2015-05-26 ... | reverse complement strand
AAGAAAATTGCGACAACGGCGCATCGTGCAAATCCGAAACGGAGTGCGGCGAGTGTGCAAACGACAGCAAGCAGTGTATCGACGATGAGAATAAAATAGGGAAACCTAGGACATGCTTTGCCGGCGTCTGGAAGGATGATGTAAGCCAATGTGATGAGGTTTCGTGCGACATTGTGACAAACGAATGCGGCGAGTGCAAAAACGAGAGCAAGCAATGTATCGATGATGAGAATGAAATAGGGAAACCTAGGACATGCATCGCCGGCGTCTGGAAGGATGATGCAAACCAATGTGATGATGTTTCATGCGACGTTGTGACAAACGAATGCGGCGAGTGCAAAAACCACTCGAATAACATCTGCAAAAACGACGAAGATACACAGGCCGGACATCTCGAAACGTGTGTCGCCGGAAAGATCGTTCTGGGAGACAAATGCCAAAACAATAATGGATCCCTGAAATATTCATGCGAAGGCGAATCAGAAATGACCGTCTGCGGAACGTGCCTCAATGACGAAAAGGTATGTGAGAAACGGGGTGGGGATGATAGGTTCTGGGTCTATTTGTGTACACATGGCGAATGGAAAAAGCAGTATACTTGTCCTGATGGCTGTAATGAACAGACGAATGAATGTAATTAGCGCAGGGGACACTCCACTTGCCCCCTAACTCAACTGGAGTCGAGTCACCTCCAAACGGTCGCGAGCGCGAAACCGAGAGCATAACCGGCGCATAGGCTGGCTCCCCAGCCAGGGTTATCGGTCTTGAACGTCACGAGGAGGTCCTGCTCGACCTGCGAGTCGTGGATCCAGGGAGCCGTACGGCGCCATTCGGTGATGAAGTCGAGGGGGATCATAGGTCGGGCTCCACTTGGACATTCGCCAGCAGCCGCCAGCGCTTGTCGTACGGCGCTCCCTCTGCCGGCGAGCTCGCAACCAGCGCGGTCGTCTCGTTCACGACGCTCGCGACGTGCTCTGCGAGCGGGCTCGCCTTGTCAGCGGCACCGACCCGCTCTAGGAGATGGCCAAGCCGCTGCGCCCAGGGCACGGGAGATAGAGGAGCGAGCGAAGCTAGGGCGGCGGGGTCCAGCTGCTCGGCGAGCTCGGCGAGGACCGTGGCGATGTTGTCGATGCCGCCCGAGTGCTGGGGGTAGCTATTGCTTTGATCAAGCGATTCCTGTCGTAGTGGCAGACGACCGACCACCGATACGATGCAGGGCTCAACCCCCTCAAGATCTACAGGGGCAGATCCGAGCCGCTGAACGGCCATCCGGTGCTCGGCCTCGTCCTCGCGGAGCTGCTCCTCGGTCGGCAGGTAGTGCGACCAGGACAGGAGAGGCGGGAACAGCGTGGACACGTGACGCGCAGATTGGCTCAGCAGCGTTGAGCCTTTTTCGATTACGTCGGAGCCCGGCGAAAGGCTCAGCGTCGCCGAGCCTTTCTGATAGCCGCCCAGCCCCTCGGGGATGGCCGAGCCCTGCGGGAACGACAGGTAGAACTGCTTCATCCGCTTGACGGAGGGGTAGCTGAAGCCCTTGCCGAACCGCTTGCCGAGTCGCTCGGCCAGCCGTCGGACCACCTGTTCGCCGTAGTCGGCCCTCTCCTTGCCCTCCTGTTCGACCTCGACGATTTCGCGGCCGATGAGCCAGTACGCGTGGACCATCGCGGTGTTGACGGACCTCGCCACCTGAGCCCGGGCGGCCTCGACGATGCGCTTCCTGATCGCAAGGCGAGAGCAGACGACGAGAGTCGGGAAGCGTAAACGCCCGCAAGAACTGGCCCTTCTACGACGAAGCTCCGGTCGTTGTCGACCGGGGCTCCTGTAAACCACCAAGCCCATCCGGGTTGGTAGGCGACTTTGATTGGCTCCCCAATCTACCCTCACCGCGAACCGCTCGCAAGTACATTGCGCCGAATCTTCAATGAGGTCGCAACATTGGACTCCGAGGAATAGCAGAGACGTGTGGCGGGCAGGCTCCAGGCGGCCCAAGAATGGACGCCCACACCGTGGGTCACCCTCTCGCTAGGTTGACAGGGACATCGGCCGGATGATGCCTGGTCGTCCAGCGTTCCCGGTCCTGGTCTACATCTTCTCCGCGAGCCCGCTGCCCATCATGGCCTGGACCAGGGAGGCCGCCTTGTCCTCGTCGGTGTCGCCCTCGACCTTGAGGTCAATCGACTCGAGCCGCTGGACCTGGTCCACGAGCCAGTCGATGTACTCGCCCAGGGTTCGGTTCTCCTGGCCGAAGGCGATGTACTGCATCGCCTCGACGATCTGCTTGGGCGTGCCCTGGAAGACGCGCCCGTCGCGTAGCATTCGGATTCTCATGACCATCTCTCCTTTCGTTCGTGTCTCCAGTTGCCGCTCGCGATCGCCGGCCGGCCCCGCGCCTGCTCGGAGGTGAAGACGTAGGCGAGCACCTCGCCGCCGTCCTCGAGCCGGATCCGGCGCCGCTGGTAGAAGCGCGGGTGGCCCTCGAGCCGGTCGAGATCGGCCAGCGTCCCGGCGTCGACCTCGTACACCTCGCCGGCAACCGCTGTCCGTCCGCCGGCCACCATAGCCGGGAACGCGCCGAGGCTCACCAGGTCGAAGGCGGGCTCGGTCCTGGCCTCGCCCACCCGGGCGGCGCTGGCCAGGAGGCGGTGGTTGGGCTCGCCGCTGAGCAGCGTGCCGTAGACGAACACTCTGGTCTTCCCGTTGGTCCCGGTGCTCATCCCGCACCTCCCGCCGCCTCGAGCAAGGAGTCGCGGTCGAAGCCGAGGCGCCGGTAGGCGTGCCACAGCACGCCGAGGTAGTCGGGCGCGGGAGGCGCTTCCCATGCCACCGGCAGGATGTAGACGTGAGCTCGGCGCTCCCGCCCCCGGCCATCGACCACGCGCAGGCGCTTGCGACGGTAGCTCAGCGGGTGTCCCTCGACGCGGTCGAGGTCGGCCAGCTCCCCGAGGGCCAGCTCGTAAAGGAGCCCGTCCACCCGCTCGTCCGCGGCGCGCACCACGGTGGCCACCGGGCCGCCCCAGGCGCGGCTGTGTCCGCCGAAGGCGAGCCGCCAGCCCCACAGCGTGGCCGGGCCGACCGGCGCGGCTGTGGGGCAACGTCGGCGCATCCGGGCCGTATCCAGGTTCGAGCCGTAGGCGAAGTACAGGGTCTGCTTCATCGTGCCGCCTCCTTTCACAAGGCCGGCTGCTGCTCGGGCCGCCCGTGCTTCCAGGCTGCCGAGCCGTTGAGGTTCGCCATCAGGTGCAACCGGGCGGTCTTGAACTCGTCGCCGATCAGGTCCAGATGCAGCAAAAACACGCGGAAGTCGTAGCGGGCCGTGTCCGGGTTGAACTCGCGGCGCTTGCTGCTGCTCGCCCGCGCCCGCATGGCCTTGGCGCTGAGCGCGAGGACGAACTGGATGTAGGCCTTGATCTTGCCCGCGTGGAGCGTGCCGTCGAACCAGCGGTACTCGACCGTGCCCCGGAACCAGACGTTGTGCAGGTTGACCCCGTGGTACCTCGAGGCGTCGCAGTGGATCGGCGCGGTGTTGTGGTAGCCGTACCAGGCGCGGTTGATGTCCTCGAGGTCGCGCGGGCGCTGCTTCTCGATCTTGTCCAGGAAGGCTTGGTCGATGCCCCGGCACCAGCGGGCGCGGCGGGCTTCGCTGATCCCGAGGGCGTGCTCGATCAGCCTCTCCTGCTTGTTGACGATCTTGACCAGGTTGCGCAGGCCCTTGGCGCCGAATCGGGCAGCCTCGACGTGGACGTGGATCCCGCAGCTGCTGTCGGCCTTGGCGCCGGCGGCGCGCAGGGCCCGGACGATCTCCTGCAGTTCCGGCAGGTCCTCGTAGGTCAGGACCGGGCTGACCACCTCGGCCTGGCGGTCGCGGCTGGCGTTCAGGCTGCTGTCGGCCACCACCTTCCAGGTCCGGCCGCGGGCGTCGGTGACGTGCCAGGGGTCGTAGCTGAAGGGCGCGCCCACGTGGCTGGTGGTGCCGCCGACCACCCGCTGGATGGCCTGGGCCACCCGCTCGCGGGTCTGGCCGACCGTCTCGATCTCGATGCCGAAGCGGAGCGTCCTCATCGCGTTTTCTCCTTCGTTTTCGATGTGTTGCATCGTCCTCATCCTGAGGACATACAGGCTTCCTTCGGCGGGGAAGTCCAGGTCGAAATCGAGGAAAAGAACACTATTTTCAAGCACTTGAGTAGTGACAAGGTTCCGCCAAGTTACGGCCGGAGGGGATCGGCCGTTTCCGCCCGGGGGCGGGCTCACGGCGTGCGCCAGGGGCAGATCCGGGCACGCTGGATGGCCATCCGCTGCTCGGCGTCGAGGTCGCGCAGGAGGCGCTGGAGCTCGCGGAGGCTCACGGGGTCGAGCGAGTCGAGGTCGAGGCGGTCGTAGCGCCGCCCGGTCTGGCGTTGGATCTCGGCCCGCAGCCACTCGACCAGGCGGCGCTTGTCGTAGTCGCCGGCCATCTACGCCTCCGGCGCGAAGAGGGCGGCGACCTCGGCCTCGCCCTCGCGGGCCAGGAAGAGGTGGATGGACCGGCGCAGCAGCTCCATGCGGCTCTTGAGGCCCAGGCGCTCGCGGGCCTCGTCCAGCTTCGCGACCAGGTCGGCCTCCATGCGCAGCGGCAGGACCTTGAAGTCGAGCGCCTCGCCGTCGGCGCGTCGGCTGCCCTGCGGTCCGACCGGGATGCGGCCCTTCTGCGCCTCTCGGATCTTCCAGATGAGGTAGCGGCGATGCACCGACGCAGTTGGCCTTTGGACGACCTCGAGGTAGCGAGCCTGCAGCTCGGCGATGGGGAGCTTGCTGAGCTTGGTCTCGGTGGCGTCGCCCGTCTCCGGGCTCGCCGCCGCCGTCTCCGTGGGGGCTGTCTCGACGGGCGTCGCCTGGGGCTCGGCCTCGGCCGGCTCGGGCGCTTCCGCAGCCCGCGCCTCGAGCGCCTCGGTGATGCGCCGGATGAGGTAGGTGCGATTCGGCGCCCTCGTCTCCTCGCCGAGGACCTCGGCGTAGCGGGCCCGCAGCTCGGGCAGCCGCAGCTTCTCCAGGGCCTTCACCTGCTTCCTGATCTCCTTGTTCATGTCGTCCTCCTCGTTCGGTCTGGGCCGGTGCTTAGCTTCCGCACCGGCGGGTTTCTGACTCCGATCGCTGCGCGGCGACGTTCACCTGGACCTCACCAGGGTCACCTGGAACTCGGCGGTCCCGATGCGCACCACCAGGCCGCGGTTGGCGGTGAGCACGCCGGCGTCGGCGAAAGTGCTGATCCGCGGCCGAGAGACCTCGCTCGCCTCCGCGTAGGCCTCGATGGCCTCGGCAAGGAAGCTCTCGAGTTCGTCCTCGCTCTCCGGACCGGGCTGCGGGTCACCCGAGCCGGGGACGGTGACGTACCTGATCTCGCCTTCGACCTGGACCGGGTAGCGCTTCGAGCTGGTGGTCATCGCTGGCCCCCTTTCTTCGCTGCCTTCTTCGCGCCGGCGAAGTAGGCGAGGTCCACCGCCCGGGGGTCGCTGGTCACGAAGGAGAAGCGGCCCTCCTTCTGGATCCAGGGCTGGACCTCGATCCGGTCGTCGGCGGTGACGCCGCCCGCGCGGGCGAGGTCGTCTTCATCACTGATGTGGTCGTAGTCGGGGCCGTCGACGTCGATGTCGGGCCGGGCCGCGTTCTTGAGCACCGCGACGATGCGGACTTTGTGGCCCTTCAGGTAGGGGTGCTCCGTTCCGTGGTAGGTCGTCGTGCTTCCGAGAATCTTCGCCATCGTTCGCCTCCGCGCTCGCGATCGAGCCCATCTCGATCGTCATGGACATACAGGCGTTGCGCGGGCAGAACCTCAAGGTCTTTCTGTCGATTTCACGTGTATTTTCGATGGGTTGAAACGGATGCGCAGGTCGCGGAAATCACGCGGGAAGTGGCAGCGGGACATTCGACGTCGCCGGGAGGGGCGCGAGAAATCGCACCAGGAGCGGTCCCCGGATCGCCTCACCCCGCGCGCATCTCGCGGATCGCTTCCTTGAGCGCGACCAGTGCGGACTCGACCTTGGTGATGGCGGCGGTCTGCGCCTCGGCCATCTTCACCACGGTCGCGTGAAGGTCCTTCAGCTCGCGGTCCTTCTTCTCGTTCACCCGCCAGAAGGCCCAGCCCAAGACGGCAACGAGTCCGTACGGACCGGTGGCCTTCAAGACCTCGGCGATGGTTGTGAAGCTGCTCGGGTCCATGGGCTACTCCTTCGGCGCGGCCGCCGTCATGAGGTCCGAGAGATCCACTCGCCTGCGCACGCCGGTCGCGCGCCGCGCCGCTTCGTCGAAGGCGACCTCAGGAGCGAGGCCGGCCTCGAGGCGAAGCCAGGCGTAGAGCACGAGCCAGGCGCCGTCGGCGTGTCCGAAGTAGTGATGGGCGTAGAGGCCGGGCTTGAGCTTGGCGGCGCTCTCGATCTGGCCCATCGCGAGCGCGGTGCCGTGAAGACCGATCCACGTTCGTGGGATGGAGAGGCTCGACGCGGGCGAGGTCACCCACTCGACGAACCGCGCGACCGCCTCGGCCTGGACCGGCGTCGGCAGCACGTACTTCTTCTTGTGGGCCCAGGGCGCGTCGATGACAGTCGACCAGACCATGCCGGGCTTGAGGTACGCCGGGTAGTACGGGGTGACGACCTCGATGCCGATCGACGGGCCGTTGTGCTGGCTCGCGTGCGCCAGCCGGTCGTCGGCGAGGTCCCCGTGCTGGGTGAAGCGGCCGTGCTCGTCGAGGATGAGATGGACGCCGAGCCGCCGCTTCTTGAGCACGACCACGGTGTCGGCGGCCGAGCGCGTGACCGTCTCGTGGATGACGAGCTCGGTGACGGGCTTGCCCGTGCGGTCCCTGCCGCGAAAGCGGTGGACGCTCGCGTCGGTGAAGTTGAGGACGTCGAGACCGGACGGCGGCTCGATCTCCTTGCCGCCGACGATAAAGGTACGAGTGTTCACCGGCCTCCTCCTACTTCGGCTCGCTGCGGCCGGACTCGTCCTGGAACGGCGGCGGCGGGAGCTTGAGGCCGTCCTTGAACCACTTGTCCATGACGGCGGCGGGCGGCTCCTTGGTCGGCACCTGCTCGGGCGTCAGCCCCTCCGCGACCCGCCCTTGCTGGACGAGCTTGGCGTGCAGCTTGTCCACGAGCAGCTTGTGCTTGTGGCCGTAGCTGCCCTGGGAGGGGTGCTCCTCCTCGCCGGGGGAGCGCAGCAGGAACTCGGCCGCGCCGCAGGTCGCGCAGACCGGCATGGCCACGACGTTCGGGTTCATCTGCCCGCTGCGGGAGATGCCCGCCGCGATGGCGGTCAGCGGCACGGCGACGATGCTGCCGCACTTGCTGCACTCCTGGTCGAAGTCGTCGGCTCTGATCTCACGAATGGGCATAGCTGCTCCTCAGGCGACGGCGGTGTAGGTGCCGAACCAGTAGAGGGTCGAGTTGGCGGCCACGTTGACGTAGTCGAAGAAGCCGAAACCATCGCGGTCGGCGTCCCACAGGCCCGGCGGTCCGTCGGTGTTGTAGCTGCTGGTCTCGGAGAACGTGATCGACGACGGGGTGGACGGGAAGCGCGAGCGGAAGGTGTTCGCGCCACCGACCGCCATGTTCCGCGTGGCGTTGTAGGTGTTGTGCATCTCGTAGCCGAGACGCCCCACCTCGGTTGTCGAGCCGGTCATCTCGAAGGCCGAGTTGACCGTGCCGCTCATGGGCAAGCGCCAGGTCCGAGTCCAGTCGGTGAAGGTCAGCGTGAAGCTGTTGTCGTGGAACATCTCGAAGGCGGTCCGCGAGAAGCGGAAACCGCCGGCGTAGTTGCCGGCGAGGTCACGCTGCCAAGCGCTGCCGTTCCAGAAGGCGTTGACCGTGAACCAGATCGAGTCGCTGTCGGCGTGGACGCGGAAGTGCGAGGCGTTGGATCCGACTCCGACCGCGTCCCAGAGCAGGACCTTGCCCGAGCCGAAGTTGGGCTGACGGATCGCTCGGTGCTGGCCAGCGTTGCTCTCGTTCCCCCGGTAGTGGTCGTCCTCGAAGGCGTCGAGGATCTCGGCGAGCGCGGTCTCCACGTTGGAGGCGGTGAGGTTGCCGCCCGAGTCGGCGACCGAGATGGCAGAGGCCGCATGCGCACCGCTCGTCGCGCCGACGTGGTTGTTGCCGTCGGCGAGCAGCTCCGCGAGCTGGCTGTCGACGGTCCCCGCGGCGAGGGCGTTCGGGCTGCCCGAGACCGCGTCCGCGCCGATGCGCGAGGCACCCGCGGAGCCCGCGGTCTGCAGGGCCAGGTCGCTCACGATCTCCTGGAGCTGCGCCTGGACGGTCGTGCCGGCGATGTAGCTATGAACGGCAGCGGCGATGGCGCTCGCGTTGTGCGCACCGGACGCGGCGGCGAGATGGGCGTTGAGCCAACCGAGGAGCTGCGAGAGGTGGCTGTCCACGTTGCTTGCCGTGAGAGCGTGCGGCGTGCCGCTCACCGCGTCCGCGCCCACCCGCTGGGCTCCCGGGTTGCCGGCGGCTGACGCCGAGAGGTCGTCCACCACCTCATCGAGGGCAGCCTGCACGTTGCCGGCGGCGACGAAGCCGTGGGGCGTGTAGTCGATGTCGCTCGCCGGATGGCGTCGTGCCGAGCCGCCGAAGTGGCCGGCCAGCTCGGAGTCGATCTCGTCGAGTGCGGCCTGCACCGTGTCCACGGCGGGCGCGAGGACGCTCCACACGCTGCTCACGATCTCGACCGCGTCGCCCTGGGCGAAGATGAAGGCCTGGCGCCGGGTCACGTCGATGTCCGGAGCCAGGATCTGGGTCTGGGCGTTTTTGCGCAGCACGTCGCAGATGAGCAATTCGTCGGGCATGACCGGCACCTTGGAGGCGCCGCCCACCGGCCCCAGCGGTCCCTGGCGGACCACGACCTCGAAGGACTCGTCGCGCCGGAAGAACACCTGCTGGGAGTTGCCGTCGGTGCGCGGGTCGCTGAGCAGCCGGTCGAAGCGCAGGAACAGCCCGAGCCAGCGCTCCTGGCCGGCGACGGGCACCTCGGTGGGGATGCCGGTGAGGTCCACCGAGCAGTCCACCACCTGGCCCGTGCCGAAGAAGATGCGCTGGCCCAGGTTGTCGTAGGCCCGGGCCGGCGCGGTCAGGTCGACGGTGAGGTTCGGGACCGGCGAGTGGGGCGTGGGCTCGGCCCCGCTGATGATGCCGTAGACCCCGATATCCGCGGCCAGGTTGCGGTCGGCCAGCTCGAGCAGCTCGAAGGCCAGGTCGAGCTCGGCCTCCGTAACCTTCTGGCGAAAAAAGTAGTCCGTTCGTCCAGCCATCCGGCGCTCCTTGGGCAGTCTGCCTCCAGAGGGGCAAAGCCTCGGGGGCGCCGGACGGGGACAGGGGGGACGTCAGTGCAGGTCGGTCGTCTCCCCCAGCTCGCTGATGCCCAGCTCCCAGTGGTCGTAGGCGACCGGGGCTCCTGGCTCGATCAGGTCCACGAAGTGGGTGTGGGCGGGCTTGAGGTAGTCCACGATGGCCCGGATCTGGCGGCGCTCCGTGGTGGTGAGCGGCACGTCCACCTCGACGTCAAAAGCGTAGCGAGCGAAGCGGTCCGAGGGCCCGAGCTCCCAGTCCACGCCCAGCTCTGACTCGCCGAGCACCAGGGTGGTCCCCGTGAACGGGGTGATCGCCGTGACGTCGATGCCGAGGAAGAAGCGGATGGCGTTCTCGATGCCGGCCTCGGTCCCCTTCTGCCGGTACATCTCCACGAGCACCGAGGCGAGCCGCCGCTTGCCGAGCACGTCGAGATCGAAGGGGAACGGGTTGCCGAGGTCCTGGAGGATGAGGTCAAGGAAGGACTCGGGCGCCCGCTCGATGTCGAACACGTCGGCGAAGCGGTCGGCCTCGGCGAGGACCAGGTCGAGCGCCTCCTGGAGGCAGGCGATGAAGCGCCGCAGGTCTCCGGTCGCGTCCCCACGGCGGTTGTGCCGGGGCAGCATGGACCAGAGGTCGAAGCGCCGGCTCGCCGGGCGCGCGGGCCTGAAGCCGTTGAAGAACGCGCGGTCGTGGGCCTCGAGGACCAGGTTGCCTCGCAGGTCGGCGACGCCCGACACCACGACCTCGTGAAACACGTCGGGGGTCATCTCGGTGTCGAGCTCGACCGTGACGACCGAGCCCTGCGCCGAGGCTCCGACGGCCAGCACCGGCACAGCCGGGAAGGCTCGCGGCGCGAACACGAACCCCTCGGGGTTGGTCACGACCACGTCCTCGTCGAAGCCGATCTGCACGGTCGTCGGGCTGGTCGCCTGCGCCGCCAGCACCCTGGGGGCGGTGCGGTCCTCGGCGAAGAAGGCGTAGCTCTCGTCGAGCGCGTGGCCGCCGCCGACCGTCGTGGAGACCACCCGCACCTCGACCTCGGCCTCGCTGGCACACGGAGCAGCGGGATCGATCACGATGCGCAGGGTGTCCGCGGTCTCTACGACCTCGGCCCTCAACCCGTCGAAGCCGGGCTGGATCTCGGGCGCGGCCCCACCGTCGAAGGCGAGCACGCTGTCCACCCAGACACGAGTCGCCGAGCGGTCCACGCCGTCCGGTCCCGTGTCGAGCACCTCGAGGGCGACGGTCCAGTCGAGCGGCACGCCCGTCTCGGCCGGACCCGGATCGCGGTTCACGAGCACGATCCGGTCGACCGTGACGATGGCCGCGACGTTGTCGGCGTAGAGTGCGGGCAGCTCGAAGAGCGGCATCTACACCTCCACGAGCTCGAGGCGCACGCCCACCTCGTGCAGTCCGGTCAGCTTCGAGACGTTGGCCGCGAGGTCGGTGAGCAGGCGCTCTCGTCCAGCGCGGCAGGTAGCGCGGGCGACCTTCACGCCATCCACGACGATCGACGCCTCCCAGCCGTGCGTGGTCGGCAGGCTCGTAGGCACGCGCAGCCGCAGGTTGGCGCGGACGAGGGCCACGTCGGTGAGGTCCGTGTCCTGCACGACCTCCGCGTGGTCACCGGGTGCGAGGTCGAAGAACCGGCCAAGCTCGTCCTCGCCCAGCACGAACAGGTGGTCGCCCGAGGCCGGCGCAGCGTTGACCGGCGCGATCCGTCCCTGGCCCAGACCGAGGCGGCTCGTGAAGGCGTCGAGCTCCATCAGACCTGCCTCAACAGCTCGAGGTGGTCGAACAAGCAGCGGCGCGTGACGTCCTTGACCGTCACACCGAAGCCGCCGCGCCCCGAGGTGAGCGGCTGGCTGCCGCTGTTGATACCGAGGTGGTCGTCGATGAAATCGGCCATGCCCGAGACGGGCTGCCAGTCAGGAGCGGTGCCGAGCGGATGGGCGACGAGGTCGTTCTTGAACACCTTGAGCACCACGTCGCCGTTCAGGTTCACGATCGCGTCGAGCCTGAGGTGCAGCCAGGTCGCCTGCGCGAAGCTCTCACCCGAGGCGAGGAGCACGTTCGCCCCCTCCGAGTCCGGGATGCCGGCGCCGACCATGCCCTTGCGCAGCACGATGCGGTGCGGGTCATCGTCGGAGAGGCCGAGCAGGTACGCCGTGTCGTTGACCGAGTTGCCCTGGCAGCAGAGGTACAGAAAGGGCGAGAAGCCCGTCGGGCCGCCGCCAGGACCGCGCTGCACGCAGCCGCGGATGGATCCGCCCTTGGCCATGGGCGCGAAGTCGACGAGGTTGGCGAAGAGTGCGACCGCACCCTGCACGGCCGCAAGCGAGTTGAAGGCGAAAAGGAAGCTCCCACCGCCCGGCGGCCGGGCGATGCCTGCGGTCACGCCCCGATCCACGGTGGCGATGTCGAGCCCGTCGTTGAGGTAGGTCCAATCGGTTTCGGCCATGCTCGTCTCCTTCAGATGGTGCTGGCGGCGCTCCAGTCGTTCTCGAAATCCTCGCGGTTCTGGGTGCCGCCGTCGAACATCGCCGCCTGGGAAGTGACCGAGCCCCAGGACCAGGCGTAGCTCTGGTTCGAGCGCCACTGGTCCTCGAAGTCCTCGCGGGGCTCGCCGTCGAAGACTCCGGTCACGGCCGCGACCTCTTCCCAGGCCCAGGCGTAGGACACGTTGTCCCAGCCGTCCTCCAGGTCTTCGACCGCGCCGCCGCCGAAGGGCGCGGTGACGACCTGCCCGCTCGGCAGCTCGGTCATGAAGAGGTCGTTGGCCCAGGCCTCCTCGAAGTCCTCGTAGCCCTCGGCGAGCGGGTCGAAGAAGGCGATCGCCACGTCGCCGGGGCCGAGCGAGAGCACGAGGTCGAACCAGCGCTCGAAGTCCTCCCAGGCGCGGTACGGGTCGGGACCGAAGCCGGCGATCCGCTCGAGCGAGGCGCTGGTCCGCAGCGTCCAGTGCTCGGCCTGGCCCGGCGCGGCCCCCGCGTCCTCGTAGCTCGGGTTCGCGACGGCCATCAGAGGTAGCTCCCCGTGTCGCCGTCGATGAGCGTCACGTTGCCGAGCAGCGGGAACTCCTTGATCCCGAGCCGCACGTCCGCGGGCAGGTTGTTGAGCTTGAGATCGCCATGGCGGTCGCCGACCTTGCGCACGCCCGTCGTGTCGCGGATGACGTTGAACACGTCGGACCAGGCGATCTCACCCACCGGGTTGCCGTCCGCGTCCTTGATGTTGAAGCCGAAGTCCACGAGCGGGTTTGGCGTGCCGTCCGGCTCGCTCACCCGGAACATGGCCTGGAGGTTCGCCTTCACCCGGTCGCGCACCGCGGCCTTGGCGTGACCCTGGCGCAGATAGATCCGCGCCTCGATGTCCACGTTGCGGTAGACCGGGCTCTGCACCGCGACCTGGAAGGTCAGCGTGTGCGGGTAGACGTCGGTGACCTGAGCCAGAACGAGGTTCCTGAGCGCGACCGTGGGCAGGCCGCCGCCCTCGGGGATGACGTAGAGGATGCCCGCGTTCTCGTCGATCGAGGTGTCCTCGTTCGAGGTCAGCATCAAGGCGCGGGCCACGCCGGGTACGCGGCGCGCGTTGACCTCGAAGTCTTCGCGGGTCACGGTGCGGGTGAGGGTGCGCAGGCTCTCGGGTGCGAGCAGCTTGGCCGAGGCCACGCCCTGGCGGTCGGCACCACCCGTTGCCGGCGACGGGTTCGTGACCGAGACCTGCACCGGGTGACCGTGGACATCGGCGAAGGCGCCCTCGATGACCACGAGCCTGCCGGCGTCCACGTTGCCGCCCGCGCCGCCGCCGGTCTTGTAGGCGATCTGCACCGTGCCCGTGGGCGGCGCGCCGCTCGTGCCGTTGCCGAAGCGAATGGTGGCCCGGTCGTTCTGGTCCACCAGCACCATGAAGTGCCGATCGTTGGGCTCGGAGCCGAGCAGGCTGTCCTCCTCGACGTAGGCGCCGTTGGCCGCGGAGACCACGGCCGAGCCGTCGAGGTAGGGCGCGTGGTCGAGCAGGATGTCGAGATCGACGAGCCCCCGGGCGTCGAAGAGCTGGGTGCGGGTTTCCGAGCTCTCGACCACGCACAGCACCTCCGGCGGGTCGGCGCCCGCCGGGATGGTGACGTCGGCGAGGAGCTGGAAGCGAACCGGCTCGGTCACCTCCTGGGTGCGCACGACCGTGCCCGCGGGGATGACCACGTCCGCCGACGGTGGCCGCGCGAGCTTGAGCAGCACCTCGGCGGTCGCGGCCTGAGCGCCGTGGAGCTTGTAGCCGAGCATGCGGGCGAGCGCGATGACGTTCTTGCGCTGGGTAGCGGTGGAGAGGCGCGACTCGCGGGCCTGGTTGTCGAGGTAGAAGGTGAGCACGTCCCCGACGAAGGCGTACATCTCGATGAGGAGGTTGCCGAAGCTCGCCACCGAGAAGTCGGACCAGTCCGGAAACACGCTCTTCACGAGCGCGATGAGCCGCGCCCGCAGGGCGTCGAAGTCCTTGTCCGTGTAGTCGAGGCTGGTCGGAAGCACGGCCACGGGTCTCACCTCCAAAGGGGCAAAGCCCGGAGGGGCCCGGGCGGGGACAGGCTCAGGCCTCGATCGCCAGCGTCACCTCGCCGGGCTGTTCGTCACCACGACCGGCTCGTCTCGCTGGACGGAACCGCACCCGCAGAAGCAGCGAAGCGTCTTCTCGGCTGACCGAGACCTCCACCAGCTCGGCCTCGGAGACCCAGCGTTTGAGGGCGTCCCGGACCTGCACCCGGGCGAGCTCGGCCAGGGCCGCGTCGTTGCGCTGGTGGCGCAGGAGATCGAGGCCGGCGCCAAATGCTGTGCGCCAGGGCAGCTCGCCCGAGGATCGGGGTGTAGCGCCGCAGGTCATGAGCGCCTGAAGCACCTTCGACCCGAGTAGGTCCGCACCGGTGTCCGAGGCGAAGTCCCGCTTCTTGTCCCTCCTGAACGGGACCAGCAGGCCCCGGCTCTGGCTCTCGTGGTCGTTCATCGCGTTCCTCCTACGGCACCGGCACCGCGTCGCGTGCGGTCTTGAGCGCGTCCACGATGGCGTTGAGCGGCGGGACCACGTCGTCGAGCGGCCGGCCCGCGAGGTTCGACAGGTCCGGGATCTCGGGCCCGCCCACCATGCCCATGAACAGGTTGATGATGCCGATGAGCTTGCCGAGCGCCGCCAGGCTCTTGCCCACGTTCGCCGCCTCCTGCGCCACGTTCGCCTGCGCGCACTGAGCGATGGCCATCAGGCCAGCGTCGTCGAGGTTCGTGGCCCGATCGATGACCCCGAGGATCTGCTGCATCTGTTGCTGCAGGTGCATGATCTCGCTGCGCGCCCGGAGCAGCGTGTCGATCACCAGGTCGATGAGCCCGATGATGGTGAGCGGGATCGAGAGCTGCGGGATGAGCTTGAGGAGCTTGGCCACCTTCTCGGCGAGGTCCGGCAGGCAAGCCGCGATGGCGGTCGGGTCCGGTGGCGGACCGAGCGTGTCCGGGATGGCCTTGATGCAGTTGAACACCGCGACCACGGTGTCGATGATGTCGAAGATCGGCACGAGCGGAGTGAGCGCGGGCTGGATCACCTCCATCAGGTTGATGTGCTCGATCTGAATCCCGCCCGGCAGCGTCAGGTTGAAGGGGTCGGGAATTTCAGGGATCTCGATGCAGATGGGCAAGGCCACGGCCGCCTCCTTCAGATGGGATCCGCGACCGGGCGCACGGCCCGGCCGGCGATGGTCACCTGCGCCGCCTCGAGGCTGATGGCGCCGACCGCGCGGATGGTGATCGCCGTGGTTCCCTCGAGCGTGATGGTGTTCTCCTCGGCGTCGAAGAGCAGGTGGTCGCCGGTCTTGCGGTTGGTGAGCTTGAGCTTCTTGCCCTTGTCCGACTCGTCGAGCTCAATGCGGAAGGTCGGCGTGGCAATGACCCGGTTGTCGGGCGGGTCCTTCTGGGCCTCCTCGGGCACCTCGCTCTCGCCGTCCGGCTTGCCCCAGTGCGCGGACAGATAGTAGGGCGCGTCCACGTCGCCCTGGTTGAAGAAGACCGCGACCTCGGCCCCCTCCTCGGGCACGGCGAAGAAGCCTCGGTCCTTGAAGCCGCCACCCGAGGTGCCGAGCGGCCAGGCCCAGGCGCTGAACGGCTCGAGCACGCCCGGGATGCACACGCGCACCCGGCCGAGCTTCTCGGGGTCGTTGCGATGGGTGACGTAGCCCACGTACATGCCCAGCAGCCGGGTGTCGTGCGCGCCGATGTCGTCGTCGAATTGGCTGTAGGACATGGCTACTCCATCACGCTCATCCCGGCCTCGGGGTCGTCGTAGCCGATGCGGCGGCCATCGCGTCGGTACTCGATGCGGGTCGAGCCGGTTTCCGGGTCCACGGCCTCGACCTGGGTCATCTCGCCGTCGGTGCGCGGGCGGCTGGTGTTGCGCTCTCCCCGCTGCTCGCGGGCGACCTGCCGGGCGCGGCGACCCTGCCCATCACGGGTGAGCTTCAGCTCGCAGGTGTAGCCCGAGGAAGAGACGACGTGCTTGACCCCGGTGACGTAGTACTTGCCCGAGAGCAGCCCGGAGACGCCGCGCACCTCGACGATGCTCTTGGCGTGCAGGGTCGGGTCGCCCACGACCTGCATCGAGAGCTTCACGGTCGCCCGCTCGGCGCGGCGGAACCTGGCCGCGGACTCGCGCGCCGCCCGACCCGCGGTGGGTGCCGATGTCGGATGCACGCTCGCCGTGGCATTGCGCGTCTCGAGCGAGGTGGAGCCCGTTTCCGGGTCCACCACCTCGACCACCTCGGCCAGAGTCGACCGGCCGGCAGTGTCGTTGCTCGATGAGCTCTCGATGGTCGAGCGGCTCATCGGATCGCGGCCGCGCACGGTCACACGGCCAGCGCGCTTGATGAGATCCGACTCGACGTTGATCGATAGGATGTCGCCGCGTCCCGGATCAGAGTACCAGGTGAAGACATGGGTGGGAGCGGCCTCCTGCCGCCGCTCGTGGAAGTGAAAGCCGCCGTCGTCCACGTAGAACTCGAACTCCTCGCACGAAGCGAGCCGCCGCAGGAAGCGCGCGTCGGTCTCGGCGGTCTGGTTGATGACGTCGAGCACCTCGCCGGTGTCCTCGGCATCGATGAACTGCCCTTCGTAGCCGTGCTCCTCGGCGATCTGCCGGACCACCGCCGAGCGGGTCACGTTCTGCCAGCTCCGGGTCTTGGCCTCGCGGTTCATCAGCGTCGAGAGGGCCTGCCCCTCGACCTCGAGCGTGGTGAAGCCCTTGAGCTTCTTGACCACCACCCGGCGCGGCACGGCCATGTTGCCCGCGTAGCCCCAGGAGACCTCCAGCGTGGCCCCGCCCATCAGGTCCTCGCGGTCGAAGAGCGATAGATCCTGGTTGTCGAGCTGGAGCGAGAGCTTGTCGGCTTTGCTCTCGGCATCGTCGAAGGTGAAGCCGATGATGCGGCCGCCGAGCTCGAGCGGCTCGCCGCTCTCGGCGCGCTCGTCGGCGAGCAGCGTGATGCGGACACCGGGGGCGCTGCGGTCGATGATCGGGTTCATCCGCGCGACCTCCGTCCGGCCTCGCCGAGGATCACGTCGGTCAGCACGCGCAGCGAGGGGATGAAGAGGCGCCGACCCGCTTCGAGCCCGAGCGTCGGGTCCACGATGGGGTCGGGCTGGAAGTCGGCGATGGCCCACCAGAAGCCGCAGGCCCGAGGCAGCGGCGCGAAGTAGCGGCCCGCGAGGTCCCAGAGCGTGTCGCCCTGGACCACGACGTGGACGCGGTTGTCGGTGTGCGCCTTGTACCGGTACGGCTCGCGCTCGGTCAGGTGCAGCACGCCGTCGGCGTCGTGGACACCGAAGGTGAAGCTGTGGCGGGAGCCCACGCGCGGCGGCACGGCTACACCTCCTCCCGCAGGGCTTCGGATGTCACCCGCGCGTCGAGGATCTCCTCGAAGCCTACGGTGGCTGCGTAGACGAGCACCGTGCCGTCCACCCCGACCTGGCGGTACTGGAACTCGACGTCGGTCACCACCGCCTCGACGGTAATGACCTCGGGCCAGATGACGAGCACCCGCGGCGGTGCCGTGCTCGCCACGTCCTCGGTGCCCTCGGGCGGCACGGTGAGCGCCCGCAGGAACCTGCGGAACTCCATGATGTCCGGCTCGCCCGGCTGCTCCACGGCGAAGAAGCGGTCGAGGTAGAACTCGACTCCCGAGAGTTGGCGGTTGCCCGTGGACTGGAACTGCAGCACCTGGTGCGACAGCCCGGGCACGGCCAGGCGGTTCCAGTTGACCTGGAGCTTCTCCGAGAGCTGCGTCGGGTTGAGCAGGCACTCCATCGACTCGCCCGTGGTCACGTTGACGAGCACGCAGCGGGGAGGAGCGACCATGGCGAGCTCGATACCCATCGTCACCTCAGTAGGCCGGCACCGGCGAGAACGACCTCGCCGCTGCGTCGGAGCCCGCGTTGTGGGTGGCCCGGGCGATGGTCTCGCCGTCCACCTGGACGTTGATCTGGAAGGGTGGCGCCTGCCCGCGATCCCGCGCCTGGGAGTTGGCGAAGGCCATCATGTTGGCCTCGAGCTGGGCGAACTCGTTCATGCGGCCGGTGGCCTCAGCGCTCGAAGGCATCGAGGACGTCGCCGCCTCGGACCGCGCGGCAGTGGACTCGGTCCGACCCACGGCGGCGAACTCGTCCTCGGTGCGCACCTCGGTCGAGAGCGGCGTGCGCTTGAGCCGCTCGAGGCTCGCCGGCAGGAGCGCGTCCGGGATGCGCCGCAGGATGCGGATCACCAGGTCGCGGATGCCGTCGAAGACCGCCTTGATGGCCCGGCCCACGCCGCGGAAGAAGTCCACCACCGGCTGGAGGAAGCTCATGATGCCGTCGGCGATGCTGCGGAAGAGGTTCTTGAACCAGCGGCCGATGCCCACGAAGAACTGCCCGATGGCGCGGAAGAAGCCGACCACCGTGTCGATGGCCGACGAGATGGCGTTGGGCAGGGTCTCGGTGAACCAGAGGTAGATCTTGGCCGCCGTCTCGCCGATCCAGGTGCCGGCGATGACGAAGGCGTCCTTGACCGCGTTCACCACCCAGATGACGGCGGTGATGATCTTGATCAGCCCGCCGAGCGCCAGGGTGATCACCGTGACGATGCCGCCGAACACCTGCCCCAGGAACTCGCCGAGCGAGCGCCACGAGCTCGTGGACTCGTCGGTGGCCGAGGTGGAGTCGCTGGTCGAGCCGGTGAGCAGGTTCCGGACGTCAACATGGGGCAACTTCAGGACAAGGTTTTTAGCCTTCTGGCTCTCAAGCCCGCCAGGCTGACCGGTTCGGAGGTCGGCTTCATCAGATCGTATCTGCGGATGCGCCAGGTGGATTTTGCGGCGACGTTGAACATGGCAAACCATTCCGTGGTGTCCCAATGGGAATCACGGCAGGATTCCCCTGCCGGCATGGACTACAACACAGAGGTCCTGCTGCGCCTGTTCATGGCGACCAGGGCCGGAATGACCGACAAACTGGCTGAACTGATCGGTGGAAGTCTTCGAAACCTGAAGGCCAGCTCGGATCATCCGCTTGAGATCCGGATGCCGCATGCGGCGTGAAACATGCTGCGGCTGACGAAACGGTGACGAAACGACATCAGTAATTCCGCGGGCACTGACCGTAATCGAAAGGCACGCCACCGTAAAAACGCTTCAGGACTTGGTACAGGTCGGCCATCGTTTCCGACAGACTGCGCAGGGCAATTACCGGAAGGCTGGCTGTATGGCCGTCCGGCAGTGTCGCGGTCCATTTTTTCTGACCATTTGCCCCAATCGCCGTCACGACCGTGCTGTACTGCCCACCCGCAGGCGTCAGATTGCAGATGACGTAAAGCGTGTCGGACACGTTTGAATAAACCGGGTCGCTGCAGTCGCCACGTTCCGGGTTGTCGAAGTCGTCAAAACGCCAGTTGACGGTTTTGTCGGGCGCGATGCTGTATATCAGGCGGGAAACCGGCCCGTTGACCGGCTGTCGATTCGCTGTTAGTATCTATACGAATGATTCGTATCGAAAGGGTTATTTGAATGGCTGACAGGGAAACTGAAATCCTGCGTTCGTTAAGAAAAATCGTCCGCGCGATCGATATGCAGTCCCACAGGATCAACGTGTCGTTCAACGTGACGGTGCCACAGCTTCTGTGCCTGTACGCCATCCAGCGCAACCCGTCTTTGACGCTTTCCGGGCTGGCCGAAGAAATCAGCCTGAGCCCCAGTACCGTCAATGGAATTGCCGACAGGCTGGAAGAAAAAGGTCTTATCCACCGTGTACGCAGCAGCCAGGATCGACGGAAAGTCATCCCGATGCTGCTGGAAGCCGGGGGAAGGATCGTCGATGAGGCCCCGCCGATGCTGCAGGAAACCTTTGTACAACGATTCCGGCGTCTGCCGGAAGATGAACAGAACGCAATTGCCGCCGCGCTGCGGAAGACGGTCAGGCTGCTGGACGCGGAAGCGATCGACGCATCCCCGAACCTGTTGCCGCACGATCCCTGCTGCAGCAGCGACGTACGAACCGGATGACGGCCAAAGGAGAACGAATGAACCAATCCGCAACAATGAAACGAATTGCCACCCGGACCGCTGACGAAGTCAGGGAACACAGACAGACAAAATTCGACAGGACGGCCCGGATCGGCAAGGCACAGATTCAGTACGGCCCGGTCAGCGACCGTGTCTACGTGATGCGCTGGAACGGAGCCGACCCGGAACATGTGCTGCCGCGACTGCAATCACTGGCCGAAAGCGAAAACCTGGGAAAAATTATCGCAAAGATCCCGAACAGCGTGGCCCCGGGGTTCCTCGACGCGGGATACCGCCTCGAAGCGGGAATACCGGGATATTACGGTGGACGCGAAGCTGCAGTCTTCATGGGAAGATATCCGGATCGCAGCCGCAGACATCCTGAAAACAGGGAAAAACTGGAGCATGTGCTGATACTGGCTGCGCAAAACGCGTCGGAATCTGAAGGTGATGTCGCAGACTTCAAATCACCTGATTTGGAACTGCGCGAGGCAACAAGGGATGACATCGGGCAGATGGCGACGATTTACAGGAAGGTCTTCGAAACATACCCCTTCCCCATCCACGAGCCGGCATACCTCCTGGATACGATGAATCAGGACGTCCGCTACTTTGCGGCGGTCGCGGGGGACAGGCTCGTCGCCCTTTCATCCGCCGAAATGGACCCGAAGCGGCTCGGCGTCGAAATGACCGATTTCGCCACACTACCGGAATGGCGCGGGCGCGGGCTGGCCTCCCTGCTACTGGACAAAATGGAAATCGCCATGCGCCAGTCAGGCATGCGGACCGCTTACACGATCGCCAGGGCGCCAAGCGCTGGCATCAACATCGTATTCGCCCGCAAGGGGTACGATTTTGGCGGAACCCTGGTCAACAACACAAACATCGCCGGCACCATCGAATCAATGAACGTCTGGCACAAAAACTTGGCCGAGTCCGGCGTGAAGTCATACTGAAACTGGCAGCGGTTACGCCACGTTCCGGTGTGGCTCGACGGCCGACTGCCGCTTGCAGGGTTGATCAAACGGGGAACAGGGATAATATGGCGCGAGAATCATGCGGCTTCACATGGATCCCAGAACACAGATCAACAACACGCTGACCGCGGGTCAGCGCTTCCTGGACAAGGCGTTCGACCTGCGCGGGCTGGCGCGATGGCTGGCGCTGGGCGTGGTGGTCGGGCTGGTCGCCGGCGCGTCCGCCATCCTGTTTCACGTTGCGCTGGACGGACTGCGTACATTCAGCTTCAATGCCCTGATAGGTTTATCGCCAGGCCGCCCCGGGGGTGAAGAAGCCGTTTTTGACGTTCCCGTCGCAGGCCATGTCCGTTACGTCCTGATCGTGGCCCTGCCGGCGGCCGGCGCGTTCCTGGCCGGACTGCTGGTCAGGTTCTTCGCGCCCGAGGCAAAAGGCCACGGGACAGACGCCGCCATCAACAGTTTCCACAGAAAGGGCGGACACATCAGGAAACGCGTGCCAGTCATCAAATTCTTCGCGACAGTGCTGACGATGGGTTCGGGTGGATCGGGCGGCGCCGAAGGCCCGATCGCGCAGATCGGCGCCGGGTTCGGCAGCTTCATCGCCGATCGTTTAAAGCTGGGTCCACGTGAAAAACGACTGCTGATGATCTCCGGCGTCGGCGCCGGGGTTGGCGCAATATTCCAGGTGCCGCTGGCCGGGGCAATCTTCGCGGCCGAAGTTCTGTATTCCGACCCCGACATCGAAACGGACGCCATCATACCGGCGTGCGTGTGCAGCATCGTCGCGTACTGCGTTTACGGCGCCTGGCACGGCTTCGGGCACATGTTTCCGGTGTCTGGCATGTCGTTCCAGAACCCGCTGGAACTATTGCCTTACCTGCTTCTGGCGCTGCTGGTCACGGCGGGCGCCCTGCTTTACATCTGGGTGTTCTACGGCACCGAGGGCGCGTTTAACCGCCTGCGCCTGCCGTTCATCGTCAAGCCATTGATCGGGGGCCTCATGACCGGAGCAACAGCATTGGCTTTGCTGTTGATCGTCGGGGACGAACACGTAATCGACGTGATGTCCACCGGTTACGGAATACTGCAGGACGCGCTGTCCGGACAGATCGTTGAAATCGGCGTCCTGATCCTGCTGGCCGTCGCCATCGGCAAGATATTCACCACGTCATTTTCCATAGCGTCCGGCGGAAGCGCGGGCGTGTTCGGCCCGTCGCTGGTAATCGGCGGAACACTGGGCGGCGCGGCGGGGCTGGTGTTCCAGGGATGGTGGCCCGGTCTGGTTCAGAATCCTTCAAGCTTCGCCATGGTCGGGATGGCCGGATTTTTTGCGGCTGCGGCCAACACGCCGCTGTCGGCGGTCATCATGGTCAGCGAAATGACTACCGGTCGGCGGCACGCTCATCCACGGCACCAGCGCCACGCGCTTCGCGAGCTT